>SAMEA3663299__coassemble_74_pt1 | contig 63646 bp, 64 predicted proteins | sample SAMEA3663299__metabat2_high_PE_031 | metagenome-assembled genome bin SAMEA3663299 (sample SAMEA3663299) | pig gut metagenome | biome: pig gut; feature: pig-associated habitat; material: faeces | place: China | collected 2013 | reverse complement strand
CCTATAGATTCCGAAACAAGTTCGGAATGACACTAGGAAGTAAACTTATTGGTCACCCCCTTTTTTTTTCTGAAATCATTTCCTGAAATGTTCATTTTGAGGCTATTTATAGGGTGTGGGGATTTAAATTCTCAACACTTATAAAACAAGGAGAAAATCTAATATGATTGAAACTACAAAAAACACAAAAACAGTAAAAGCTCAAACTAAAGTGTATGATCATCTTTTTATTGCAATTTTTGGTAAGGATACTGAACGCAGTAAACGCTGGCGTCTGGAGCTTTACAATGCTCTAAATAATACTAATTATACCGACCCAAATGAGCTTGAACTTAATACACTTGAAAATGTTATTTACATCAAAATGCATAATGATGTTTCATTTCTTATCGATTCACAAATGACTTTATATGAACATCAGCGGACTACGAATCCTAACATGCCTTTACGAGGTTTCTTTTATTTTGCACAGTTGTATCAGAAATATATTGACTCTAAACATGAATTGATTGGCACAAGTACTATTATCAGGATTCCAAATCCTAATTACATAGTGTTTTACAATGGAGATACAGAACGAGATGAGGATTATGAACTTAAACTTTCAGATGCTTTTATGCATGAAGATAAAAGTGGAAGATTTGAATGGACGGCAAGGGTTTTGAATGTTAATAAAGAATATAATTTATCACTTCAAAAAAAATGTAAACCGTTGTATGATTATATACAGTTTGTAAGCAGGATTAATGAAAACAAGGAAAAGGGAATGTCTATAGAAGAAGCCGTTGATGAGGCTGTAGACTGGGCATGCGAGCTGAATCTTCTTGAAGGCTACATAAGGGAACAAAAGGCGGAGGTTAGGATGAATTTACTCACTGAATATGATGAAGAAGCATACGTCAGAATCTGGCTCCGTGACGGTCGTATGCAGCAAGCTGTTGAAAACGCAAAAACAATGTTAGCTGATAAGCTCTTGCCAGAAAAGGTTTCTCATTATTCTGGCCTTCCTCTGGAGCAGGTTCTCGAGCTTCAAAAACAGCTCGAACTTCAGAAACAGATTGTGACGAAGTGAAAATTGTGGTAGTATTCTGGGGTGGGGTTTTGATATGAAAAAGTTTTTTATTTCTTTGTTGATTTTGATTACAGGGGCTGTTTGTTTTGCGGAGTCTGATTTGCAGATTTCTACACAGCCTTTTTCTTTGTATCAATATAAACACATTACCTGGGATAATTTAAAATATATGGAGTCGCGGGGCTTTCAGTATTCGGGTAATGTTTTGGGAATTACTAATCATAATTATTTGTGGAAAAACAGATTTGGCTTTTATGAAGCTATTAACTTTTTTGTAGATACAACTTTTGGAATTAACCTTGCAGCCGGTCCATGTTTTAAAATTTATGAAAATGATAATATTTTGCTGACGGCAGGGGCAGGAGTTCATTCTACATTTTATACTCCTGAGCATATTGAGTTTGGTATTGAATCTGATTTTAGCGTAAAGTTTTTTAAAAAGAAAAGATTTTCTCCTGTTTTAGGGCTTCGTCTTGATTTTGATTTTTTGACTAATGGTAAATCGGATGATGTTGTGCCTGTTTATATTAATGCTCTTGTAAATAATACTGCAAGCAATGTTGTTGAAGCTCAAAAAACTCCAGAAACCCAATGGGTAGATTGGGCTGTTTCTATTGATAAATCTGTGAAGCAGTTTTTTGCCTTTTATGTAAAGCCTTATATAGGTTGTACCTGGAATTTTTAAGGGCTGGGGGCTGAGGTGGTTTCGACTGGCTCAACCACCGTAATTTCAGGCTCAGGGACCGCAGATCCAACCATCGCGCTTTAAGGTTCGACAGTATTCCACATAAGTAAAAAATCCGTTATAATTCCATTTTATGGAAACACGAAACATTTTTGAAAACCTTTCTTGTATCGATCACAGATACTCTTTGTCGGAAGCCGAAGCATTTGCCGGCCTTTCTAAGTATATTTCAGAAGAAGCTTCTATCCGTTCCTGCGCAAAATGTGAAGCAGCCCTTGTAAAAGCCCACCTCAAACTTCGCGGTAAATTAACTGATGATGTTGCCAAAAAGCTCGACGACGTTGCCGAAAATATTGACCCTCAGGAAGTTTATACAGAAGAAGAAAAAACAAAGCACAATATCCGTGCCCTTGTAAACGTAATGAAGACAAAGGTTGATTCAGAAATCGGACCTCTTATTCACCTTGGTGCTACTTCGGTTGATATTCTTGATACAGCCCTCAGCTGCCGTATGCGCGACGTTACTCAGAATGTTGTGCTTCCAGAACTTAAAAAGCTTGAAAATTATCTTTGTGATATTGCTGAGCGTGAATGCGCTACTCCACAGGTTGGCCGTACACACGGACAGCACGCTGTACCTATTACCTTCGGCTGGAGCATTGCAGAGTTTGTAAGCCGCCTCGGAAAGTCGATTTTGCGCATTGAAGAATTGAGCAATCAGCTGGTTGGTAAGCTGGCCGGCCCGGTTGGTTCTTACAACGGTCCTTCAATGATTGTAAAAGATCCTGAAGAGCTCGAGCGCACATATACTGAATTCCTGGGGCTTACTCCAAGCGAGTATTCAAACCAGCTTGTTGAGCCTGAATACGTTTTGAGACTTTTGCTTGAGATGAATGTTGCATTTGGAATTATTGCAAACTTGGCTGATGACCTTCGCAACCTCCAGAGAAGCGAAATTGGCGAAGTATTCGAGTACTTTGCAGCAACTCAGGTAGGTAGCTCAACAATGCCTCAGAAGAGAAACCCATGGAACAGCGAGCACGTTAAGTCTTTGTGGAAGGCTATGTGCCCTCGCGTAATTACTTTCTATATGGATCAGATTTCTGAACATCAGCGTGACCTTACAAACTCTGCAAGCCAGCGCTTTATTGCTGACTATGTAAGCGGCTTTACAATGGCTGTTGCCCGCATGAACAGCGTTGTTAAAGGCCTCCAGGCTGATAAAGAAGGCATGGCTCGTAACCTTGAAAATGCGGGCGGAAAGGTTCGCGGTGGCGTTCTTGCAGAACCAGCTTACATTCTTCTTGGCGAAGCAGGATATAACGACGGCCACGAAATTATCCGTAAGATTACTTTGGAAGCAGAGCAGAGCGGAAAGACTTTCTTTGAGGTTCTTAAGACTCACGAAAAAGAATATGCAGACATTACAGCCCAGCTGGAAAAGCTTGGTGTGGAAAATCCTGCACAGTTCTTTGAGCATCCGTCTAACTACTGCGGTTTGGCTGCTGTAAAAAGTAAACGGTTAGCTTTGAAATATAAAGAGTTATGTAAATAAAGATTGTCCGGGCAAGCCGGACAATGACAGTCTGTCTAGTCGGGGATGACCAATAAGTATCGTCATGCTGAAACAAGTTCAGCATGACATTACAAACAAATTCAGTATGACTAAACATCTTTACTCCCAATGTATTTTTTGTTATTATACATAGTATCATGATTATAAAGCTATCTTTACTTATTATCTTCTTTGCCGTTTTCATTTTTGTTGGTATCAAGTGTCGCTCTGTTAGTTCTAATGTTAACGGTTATGTATTGGGAGGACGGGCTGTTGGTCCCTGGCTCACCGCTTTTGCTTACGGTACATCTTACTTTTCTGCCGTAATTTTTGTTGGATATGCAGGTCAGTTCGGCTGGAACTTTGGCGTTGCTTCAACCTGGATTGGTTTGGGTAATGCCTTTATTGGTTCTCTTATGCCTTGGGCAATTCTTGGTCGCCGCACACGTGTTATGACTCAGCATTTGAACTCAAAGACCATGCCTGATTTCTTTGGCCAGCGTTATGAATCAAAGGGGCTCAAGATTGCAGCTTCTGCAATCACCTTCTTGTTTCTGATTCCTTATACAGCTTCGCTTTTCAACGGGCTTTCACGTCTTTTCCGAATGGCTTTTAATGTTGATTATTCTGTTTGTGTAATTGTTATGGCAGTTCTTACTGCTATCTACGTAATTGTAGGCGGTTATATGGCAACTGCCGTAAACGACTTTATTCAGGGAATCATCATGCTCATTGGTATTGTGGCTGTAATTCTTGCAGTTCTTTCTAAGAACGGCGGCTTTATGCAGTCTATGGCTTTGATGTCTGAAATTGAATCTCCTGTTATGAAGGGGGCTTATTCTTCCTTCCTGGGACCTCAGCCTTTTTACCTTTTGATTGTTGTTCTTTTGACTTCTCTTGGAACCTGGGGACTTCCTCAGATGGTTGGTAAGTTTTATGCAATCAAAAACGAACGTTCTATTAAAATCGGAACAATGATTTCGACTTTCTTTGCAATCATCATTGCAGGTGGATGTTACTTCCTTGGTGGCTTTGGCCGTCTCTTCCTTTCTCCGGAACAGGTAAAGGCAGAAGGTTTTGATGCTGTTGTTCCTACAATGCTTTCTGGTCTTGGGGACATTTTGATTGGTGTAGTTTTGATTCTTGTTCTTTCGGCTTCTATGTCTACACTTTCTTCACTTGTTTTGACTTCAAGCTCAACTTTGACTTTGGACTTCATCAACTCTTTCAAAAAGAAGGAAGCTAGTGATAAGCAGAATCTTTTTGTACTCCGTGCTTTTGTTGCAGTATTCATCGTAATTTCTGCGGTAATTGCAATTGTTCAGGCTAAATCAAAAGTAACCTTTATTGCTCAGCTCATGGGTGTTTCCTGGGGTGCTTTGTCTGGTGCTTTCCTTGCTCCTTTTCTTTATGGTTTGTACTGGAAGAAAACAAGTAAGGCTGCTGTTGCAACTTCTTTCTGTTTTGGTGTTTGTATGATGCTGATTCAGCTAAGCATTTCTCTGGGTGTGCTTCATGTTTCTGGACCTTTCTTTGGTCTGGTATTCAAGAACTCGCTTTATTCTGGTGTATTCAGCATGCTGGCTTCTCTGATTATTGTACCGGTTGTAAGTTTGATTTCTGCCAAGAGCCGTCCGGCCGGTGTAGAAAACATGTTCGACTGCTACAATACAACAGTTACAGTTCATACAACTGAGGCGCTTACTGAATAGACGACAAATTAAACGGCGTAGCCTGATATACGTAGTAGTTCAACCAGTTTGAATAGAAGAGGTGCGCCGTTGCCCGCCAGTAGCTTGTTGGCATTCTGTTTACGTTGTTTGTAGGGAAATAGTTCTTTGGAAGAGGAACTTTTAGTCCCTTGTCTGTATCGCGGTAGTATTCCTGAGCCAGAGTCATTGTGTCATATTCCAGATGGCCGGTCATAAAGATTTCGCGGTTGTCTTTTGATTTCAAAATTGTAACGCCTGCTTCTGCGCTTTCTGCAAGAATAACAAGTTCCGGATGCTTGAGAATATCATCTTTTACAAGGGTTGTGTGGCGGCTCTGAGGAATAGGGAAGGTGTCGTCAAATCCACGAAGAAGTGGATCATTTTCTACGCAGCGTTCGTTCATAAAAATGCCGGACATTTTGCGCTCAAGCGCATGCTTTGGAACACCATAATGATGGTAGAGTCCTGCAAAGCAACCCCAGCAAAGATAGAGTGTGGAATAAACGTTTTGTTTTGCGTAATCCATGATTTTGCAAAGCTCGTCCCAGTAATCAACATCAGTAAATTCAATCTGCTCGAGAGGTGCTCCTGTAATGAGCATGCCGTCGAACTTCTGATTTAAAAGCTCGCTCGAAGGAATATAAAAACGGTCGAGATAGCTTTCATCAGTATTTTTACTTTCGTGATTTTCCATGTGCACGAGAGAGATTTCAATCTGAAGCGGTGTGTTACCGAGCAGGCGCAGAAGCTGAGTTTCGGTAACCTCTTTGTTTGGCATAAGATTTACAATTGCAATTTTAAGAGGGCGGATGTCCTGCTCCATTGCCCGTTTTTCTGTCATGACGAAGATATTCTCTTTTTCAAGTGTTGCGCATGCTGGTAAATCTGATTGAATTTTAATAGGCATAGAATATCCTCCTGTCGATTTTGCGACATTGTAGCAAAAAACAATCATTTTTGCTACAATAATACAATATGGAAAATAAAAACGACCGCAAGGGGGCAATTAAAAAACTTAAACTGCTTACTTTCGGTTCAAAATCAAATGTAGATACTTTCCGCGCAAAACTTGAAGAAGGCTTTAAAACTGTTTTTCTTCCTAATGGAGTTGAGCGCATTGAATATAAATATGGCAATGTTGAGTGTGATGTGCTTGCACCGGAGATTTATTCTTCTAACCGTGTAATGCTTTATATTCACGGCGGTTCTTTTGTGGGTGGCTCCCGCGCATCTTATGCGAGTTTTTGTGCTTCACTTGCAACAAAGTGTTTTTGCCGCGTAGTTGTTCCAGAATACCGCCTTGCACCGGCTTTTCCTTTTCCTGCTGCTAACGAAGATATTCAGAATGTTTTTAAATCTCTTTTTACAGAAGAGCAGATTGCCTGTTCTCTTAATGCAGAAAAAGGTGTAAAGCCACAGTTGCCGGAAATTATAATTGGGGCAGACAGTTCGGCTGCACCAATCGCCTGTTCTTTGATTTTTAATCTTCGGGAACGTTACAGAAGCTGTGTAAAACAGGTGATTCTTTTTTCACCATGGCTGGATCTTTCAGAATGTTCAAAACTGATTCAGACAAAAAAAATCAGTGATGAAGTTATGAGTGGAGATGTGCTTCGAAAGAGCAGTTCTGTTTATACTTACGAATCAAATACTTCTAGTCCTATGGTTTCTCCGCTGCTTGCAGGGGATGATGCCCTGCAGAATTTTCCTCCGGTATTTATTCAGATGGGTGGAAAAGAAATTCTTTTGGATGATGCGAAGGAGTTTGCCTTTAATCTGCGTAATGCCGGTAATGAATGTGTGCTTGACATCTGGCCTGGTATGATGTTTATGTTTCAGATGGCTGATGAATATCTGCATGAATCACATCTTGCTCTGGATAGAGTTGGTAAGGTTGTAACTGATGGGACAGGCGCAGCTTCGGCCTTGCAGATAGAAAATAAACCGAAGCTGGAGCAGAGTTTGAGGTCGGAGGCATAGATCTTGAAACAAGTTCAGGATGACTGTGGCGGCAGTTTGGGTGACTGTGGCGGCAGTCTGGATGACAGTGGAGATATTATGGAGCTTTTATCGCCTGCGGGTAATGTAGAAAAATTATATTACGCTTATGCTTATGGGGCAGATGCCGCTTACATCGGCTTGAAAAAATTTTCGCTTCGTGTAAAAGCTGACAATTTTTATGAAGACGAATACAAAAAAGTTCAAGCTCTTAAGGAAAAGTTTCCCGGCCGCCGCCTTCATTGTGCGCTCAATATTTCCTTTCATGATGAAGAAATTGATGCGCTTAAAGCTAATCTTGATTATTTCCGCCAGTATCCTATAGATGCTTTTATTGTTCAGGATATTGGAATTGTACCTTTACTTCAAAAAGAATTTCCGAATGCCCAGCTTCATCTTTCAACACAAGCAAGCTGCGTAAACAGTGAAGCTGTAAAGATGTATAAGTCTTTGGGCTTTAGCCGGATTGTTTTGGGGCGTGAAATTTCTATAGAACAGATTCGCCGTATAAAAGATGCTGTGCCCGACATGGAGCTTGAAACTTTTGTTCATGGAGCTATGTGTATTGCTTATGCCGGCCGCTGCCTTATGAGTGCCTACCTTACCGGCCGTTCGGCGCAGAGCGGGTTCTGCTCGCATACCTGCCGCTGGAATTTTAAGGTGGACGGGAAGGCTGGCGCGGAAAATTTAGAGGCGGCGCGGGCCCTTGCTCAGAGCGGGCTTTTGACTCTGGAAGAAGAACAGCGTCCCGGTGAAAAGTTTCCTGTTTTTGAAGGAGACGGTTTTACGGCTGTTCTTTCTTCTAAAGATTTACGAATGATTGAGCACTTGGGCGACCTTCGCGATGCCGGAGTTGATTCGCTGAAAATCGAAGGCCGCATGAAAAGTGTTTATTATGTGGCAATGGTTACCCGTGCCTACCGCAAGGCTCTTGATGCCCTTGAAGGAAAGCTCAGTTCACAAGAGGCAGCTCCTTTTATTGCAGAACTTGATAATGTTGCACACCGCGAAAGTACTACAGGCTTTTATTATAATAAGGCAAATGCCGATGAAACTACGACAGGAGCCAGTGACAGTAAATATCAGCTTGCGGCAGAGATTGGAAAAGAACTTTCTTCTGATGAGTTTGAGGCTCTTTACGAACAGGGCCAGAGCCGCTACCAGACTTCACAAAAAGAGCTTGAAGAAATGCATCCGGCTGCCCGCGAAGCCCGCCTGAAAGATCTTGAAATTCATACAGACCGCCGCATAATTCCTTTTGAAAAAAAAGATGGCTGGTATATGTATACAATCACCGCTATGAATATGATAAAAACAGGTGAGAGTATAGAATTTGTTTCTCCGGAGTTTTGTTCTCTGACACTCGCGCCAGAAGAATGGGAAATTATAAATCTTGAAACTGGCCTTAAGCTTAACTGGACCTGCGACGGTCACCCGACGGCAATTTATTTAAATCATAAATTACCTGAAGGAACTCTTTTGCGCACTCTTGATCCCGATTATATAGAAGGAAAAATCCGGGATACTGGAAGATAAAATGTTTAATCTAAAAAATGATTTAAGAAAAAAACTTTTAATATTATGTATGTTATTGTTTGCGGCTCCGGCTTTTTGTGGAAGTGTAAATCTGTTTACCAACGCCAGACCTGATATGACGGCTTCAGTGAACCTTTCTGCCTGTTTGAAAAGGGATTTGCGCGCCGCACCTTTTATTCTGGACAGCAGATTTTCTGCAGATTTTAAGGAACTTTATTTTGACTGCGGTTCTGCCCTACAAGATCAGAAATTCGATTTTACGACAAATGTTTTTTATATGCCCACTTTTTTAGAAAAGTTTCGTGCCGGGCTTGGATTTGGTTATCATTTTTACAGATATTTTAATGAGTTTTCAGAAAATGATATTTTGTTTTCGCTTCGATTTTGCTGGTGTAAAACTTCTTTTTTTAACTGGAACTTTACAGCAGGTTTTCTTTTGAAAAATTCTTTGATTGATGCAATGGCAAAATATAAATCCAGTTTATTTACAAATTCCTATTTTCTTGATTTACGTTTTGACTGGAATTTTACTCCACAGCTTACGGCCTGGTGTTCAGTTTCTTCTATTGATTATTTTGATTATCCTTTGATTGGAACTCCTTTTTTTAAGGGAGGCCTCTCTTATAAGTTCTTAGATAATGTGAGTCTTGATTTATCTCTTTCTTTTAAATTTGTAGATATGATAACAAGTGCTGTTTATCTGAATGAATGTATTTTAAAAACTGGCGTAAAGGTATATTTCTGATGAAAAGAAAAATTTTAAAATCAGTTATAATTCTGCTTTCCTTTTTTATGACTTCCTGTTATGGAAGCTGGAATATTTTTTATGAAGGAAATAATGTTGATTACAGAACGCCGGTAATGGCTGTGCTTAATGATCTTTCAGATTTGTCGGGAAGTTATAATGTTCTTATCATTACTGATACACATTTTGGTTATAAAAACAAAGAGGCTCCGCTTGCGGCTTTGTATCTCTGGCTGGATTCTGTAAAAGGCACCGCAGCCGCACCTGCTTTTGCAATCTGTCTTGGTGATGCTGTTGATACGGGGGCTCAGGGAGAATATGAAGAATATCTTCGTTTTTGTGAAACTTTGAAGAATCTTTATGGAATAAGGGTTGTCTTTAATACCTGTGGAAATCACGACATCTACCAGTCGCACTGGGGAAACTGGCAGACAAACTGCTATCCGCATACATCCTTTTATAAATTTAAGACTGCAAACTTTTCATGGTATTCTTTTGATACCGCTTCGGGAACTTCGGGCAAAAATCAGCTTGATATTATGACAAAGGATATGGAAGCTGACCCGAATCCGAAAATTGTTTTTTCACATTATCCGCTTAGTGAATATCATCTTGCATTTGGATTGGGTGACACTACAGAAAGAAATCTTTTAATAAGTACTTTTCTAAAAAACAATGTCCGCTGTTATTTTGGAGGTCATAATCATTACAGTCATTTTTCTGATATGGGCTTGTATGATTACTGCTGTCCTTCTTTCAGATTTAACGAGGCGTGGACGGTGCTTCATGTGAATGAAAATGATGGAACTGCGGTGGCGGAATTTTCGAAATAAGATGCTGAAACAAGTTCAGGATGACGGGCTGGACGTTGGCATGACGCAGGGACGGGGCTGCGCTAGATCCTGAAACAAGTTCAGGATGACGGGCGGGGCGGTCAGAATGACACGGAGGCGGTTCATCATGACGGGCTGGGCGGCGGTCATGATGACGGGGATTGAACATCCCAGGCGACTTCTACACTGCGGTCTTCTTTGTGAGGAATGCGCTGGTAAATGAGACAGTCGGCGCGGTGAATTGAAACACCTTTTGTTCTTGTTACATAGCCTGCAATAAGATCCGGATATTCCGGCTTACAGCACTGGGCAAGATTGTAGAGGACGCGGCGTTCTCCCTGTACAAGAACTCCGTATTTTTTATGCGGTTTAAGCTCTGCTGCTTCTTTTACACCTTTCTTTGGGCGTGTTTTTTTAACGCGGTTAAAGTGAGTGTTGCCGCCTGTTCCGCTCATTCCAACTGTGCCTTCGATTCCGGCAGCATTAGCCTGTTCTTCTGCTTTGAGGGCAAGACGTTCGCTGAAGGTCGGGTCATTTGCCATGAGCCAGCTGTGAATCTTCTGGTGAGCCTTTGTTGTTTTTACAAGCTTGAGCTGGGCTTCTGTCGGGTGAGCCTGCGGGTTTGTGATTACTTCAATAATCTGAGTGTTCTGCAGGGGGCGTGAAAGCGGAATGATTTTTCCGTCGGCCTTGGCGGCAATTATTTTTTCACCGACAGCTGAGTGAACGGAATAGGCAAAGTCGATTGCTGTTGCGCCGGTCGGGAGCTTTTTTACATCGCCTTTTGGCGTGAACACGTAAATCTCGTCGCCAAGCAGTTCGTTTTTGAGGGTTTCAAAGTTGTTGCCTTCTGTGAGACTGTCTTTGAATTGCTGGAGCTTGTTGTAAATGGCCAGGCGGTCTTCTTCAATCAGTTCTCGTGAGCTTCCTTTTTTATACAGCCAGTGAGAAGCAATTCCGTGTTCTGCCATGTTGTGCATGTCATGAGTGCGGATCTGAATCTCAAGAGGTTTTCCTTCGCACATAACTGTTGTATGAAGCGACTGATATCCGTTTGCCTTTGGCATGGCAATATAATCTTTAAAACGGCCGTCGAGAGGTTTCCATAATCCGTGAACAATTCCAACGAGAGTGTAACATTCTGCAGGAGTGTTGCAGAGAATACGCAGGGCCAGCAGGTCAAAAAGTTCTCCTGCTTCTTTGTTTCGCTTTCGCATCTTCTGATAGATTGAATAAAAGTGCTTGGCTCGGCTTTGAATTTCAATCTTCATGCCCATCTTATCTGCAGATTTGTAAATACTGTTTACTGCTTTTTCGAGATAGCTTGAACGCTCATCTTTTTTCTGGGCAACAATCGCTTTAATCTGCTGGAAGACTGCCGGGTTTGTATATTTTAAACTGAGGTCTTCAAATTCATTTTTTTCAGCCTGCATACCGAGTCTGTCTGCAAGAGGTGCCCAGATTTCAATAACAGCTGAGGCAATTACGTGCTGGTCTGAGGCCGTAAAGCTTTTGATGTTACGGATTCTGTCGAGGCGGTCTGCCAGCGTAATCAGAATAATGCGGGCATCATCACACATTGCAAAAAGCATGTTACGGATTGCGTCCGACTGATGCATTGTTTTTGTGTTTATAGGAAGATTCAGAATCTTGTTTACAGTGAGAATTATTTTACAGACATTTTCGCCGAATTGTTTTGAGAGCTCTTCGTCGCTTACATCAAAATCTTTTATGGAATGAAGAAGGGCTGCAACCAGGGTAGGGCTGTCGAGCTTGCTTTCTGCAAGAATATGTGCAACTCTGAGCGGATGGAGATAGTAAGGCTTACCACATTCGCGTGTTTTGTCCCCTGCTTTATTTACGAGGAGAGACCACGCCTGTGTAACTGCCTCTTTTTCTTCTGGAGAAAGGTATTCGTGTTTAGAAAAGAACTCTTCCAGAAGGGCAGCCGGATTTTTTATGTCAGAATCAAAGACTTTTTCGCTGCTCATACTGTCACCATCTATATAAAAAATAACAGATAATTCTAAAAATTTACAGTAATTTTCTATAAAATTAATTGTTATTTTAGTATAATCTAACAGGAAAAAGTGTATGAAACGTATTTTAATTGCATTTTCATTTGCTGCTTCGTCTGCATTGTTATTTGCACAGGAAGCAGCTGATAAAATCAGAACAATTACAGTGGATGAAGCAGTAATTCTTGCAGCAGATAATAATATAAGCCTTAAACAGCAGAGGCTTTCTCTTGAAACTCTTGAACGAAAAAATAAAACCTCCTGGAATGCGATTGGGTCTTCGGCTTCTGTCAGTGGTAATCTTGGCCTTCCGCTGGATGGTCTTGTAACTGGTAAAGAGGCTTCTTCGAAATTTACTTATGGCGTAAGTGCCTCGGTTGGTCTTACGCTTACGCCTTCTCTCTTTACAGCAGTCAGGGAGGCAAAACTCAGATATGAAAGCGGGAAAACAGGGTATGAGACGGCGGTTCGCCAGATAGAACTGAATGTCCGCAAGCTTTTTTATAATCTGATTTATACAAAAGAAAGCATGGCTTTGCAGAAACGAAATATGGAAACAGCAAAGCTCCGTTATGAAAACAACCGCGACAAATATAACCGTGGCCAGCTTTCGGAACTGGATCTTTTGCAGTCTCAGTATGCTTATGAAAGCCAGAGGCCTGCAATTGAGTCTGCTGAAATTGCATATCAGAATAGTATTGCTTCCTTTAAGCAGGTGCTGGGAATTTCTCAAAACGAAAAAATTGAGCTTTCCGGCTCTCTTTCTGATGCAGTTCCGCCGGATTCTTTTACCCTTACTCAGTCTGTAGATGATATTCCTGCTGTAAAAAAACTTGAAGCAAGTATTGAAATGCAAAAAAATTCTCTTCTTGCAACTCGTTTTTCTGCTTACGGGCCATCTCTTTCTGCTTCTTATTCCTGGGGCTTGAATGGAAGTGATAAAACCGAAGGAATCAAAAATCATCAGGAAAACCATTCTCTTTCATTTAATGTAAGAATTCCGCTGGATGGACTTTTGCCATGGTCGAATGGCTCGCAGAGTATAGCAAATCAAAAGGCAAGTCTTGCTGATCTTGAGCTTCAGCTTGAAAACGAAAAAACAACGGCTTCGCTCACAATTCAAAACAGCATAAAAAATATTATACAAAAGCAGAGTCAGATGGATATGCTGGACCGCAATGTTGAAATTGCGCAGAAGGCTTATGATATGACGCTTACTGCTTATAATCATGGTTCGCGCGACCTGCTTACTTTGCAGAATGCTTCAGACTCGCTTTTGAAAGCCAGAACAGAAAGAGAGCTGCAGGTATATAATTTGATTTGTGCAGTATTAGATCTGGAAAATACACTGGGGATTCCGTTTGGTTCTCTGGGAGAAGATAAATAGAGGTTTTTATGAGCAGAAAAAGATTTTCAACTACAGCTATTATTGTGATTGTGCTTCTTGCTGTTACGGCAGGAGGAGTTTTTTTGATTAACAGTTCTGCAAAAAAGAAAAAGGCCGCCGCTGGGGGTGCGGGTGGATTCGGTGGTTTTGGCGGAGGTCGTGGTCCTCAGACGGCTACAGCTGTTCGTACTACTGTAGCAAAAAATCAGACTATTACTGATTTTGTTTATACAAACGGCGAAATTGAAACCCAGAAATCTATAGAAGTTTTTCCTTCGATTGGCGGTAAGGTTGTAGAGATGCATGTTTCCCTTGGTTCTTCTGTAAAACAGGGAGATGTTATTGCTTATATCGACCCGTCTGAACCTGGTAGTTATTATGCAAAGAGCCCGGTTATTGCACCGATTGACGGAAGTATCATTACCTCTCCTGTAAAAATCGGGCAGAAGGTCAGCATGTCTTCTGTTATCACAAAAATTGGTGATATCAATAACCTTCAGATTACGGCAAAGGTTCCTGAGCGTTATGTTGCAGATATAGCAATTGGTCAGAAGGCAGAAATTACCCTTCAGGCTTATGGCGAAGAAAAGTTTATTGCTTCTGTTGTTCGTATTTCTCCGGTTGTAGACCCTTCTACCCGTACTAAAGAAATCATTTTGAATTTTGATAAGCACTACGACAAGGTTAATGCCGGAATGTTTGCGCGCGTAAAGCTTTTTACTCTTGATTATGGCGGATACCCTGTTATTGCCCAGGATGCTTTTGTTGAAAACAGCGATGAATATTATCTTTACATTGTAAAAGAGGACAGCACTGTAACAAAACGCAAGGTTGTCCGCGGAAAAAATATAGACGGCTATTATCAGGTAATTGATGGGCTTGCTTCCGGCGAAGTTGTTGTACTTGAAGGTATGCTTTCGCTTTATGAAGGCGCAAAAGTTCGTGATATCAGCGGAAACGTTGAATTTGTTGAAGCGGCTCCTCCGGCACCAGATGCTGCAGAAGGCGGCAAAAGTGGCAAAGATGGCAAAGATGGAAAGCCTGCCGCAGATAAGAAATCAGAAGGAAAGAAATAATGAGTATAAGCAGAAAAACACTTGAACATCCGGTTCTTATTCTGATTGTTTTTGCGCTGCTTGGAATGATTGGAATTTTTACGCTGAGCAATGTTGCAATTGCCCTTATGCCGGAAGTAGAAAATCCCTCTCTTTCGATTTATACAACTTATCCGAATGCAGACCCGGAATCTGTTGAAAAATCCATAACGAAATTGATTGAAAGCTCGGTTATGAGCGTAAATGGTCTTAAAAATCTTACGTCAAATTCCAGCGAGGGAACTTCGAATGTTTCGCTTGAATTTGAATATGGTACAAACCTTGATCAGGCGATGAATGATATTCGCGATAAGCTTGACCGTGTAAAGCGCGCTCTTCCCGACAATGCAAGTACGCCGAGTATTTTCAGGTTTTCCGGCGATAACGGCGAAATCATGCGAATTCTGATTCGAGGAAACCGCTCGGTTGATGACCTTAAATCGATTGCAGAAAGCAATGTTGTTAGTATTCTTGAGCAGGCCGATGGAGTAGGTGAAGCTGAGGTTTACGGTGGACGTGCCGCCCAGGTGAATGTGAAACTCGACCAGAACAGAATGGCGGCTTACGGCTTTACGGTTCCAACTGTTACAAGTGCTCTTTCAAAACAGAACCTTGAGCTTGGTGGCGGTAAGGTTCAGGAAGGTCATAAAAACTATATCGTTCGTACAACTGGTGAATATACATCTCTTGATGAAATTAATGATACTGTAATTACTACGATAAACGGTTACAGTATCCGTCTGCGTGATGTTGGTGAAGCTTCAATTGGTTATGGAGATACAACTCAGGAATCCTTTATCAATGGTGAAAAGGGTGTTTATATAAGCGTTACAAAGCAGTCTGATTCCAATTCGGTAACGGTTGCAAATAATGTTTATAAAAAGATTGAACAGGCAGAGCAGAATCTTCCGCCGGATGTCACTCTGGAAATTATTCAGGATACAACAGATGCAATTCGTGAAACAATTAATACTTTGATTGAATCTGCCTGGCAGGGGCTTGTGCTTGCCGTTATCATTCTTTTTATCTTCTTACAGAATTTTAAATCTACAATCATTATTTCAATTTCCATTCCGCTTTCTATTATCATTACTCTTTTTGCAATGAGCATGTTCGGACTCACTTTGAATATGATGACTCTTACAGGTCTTATTCTTGGAGTTGGTATGATTGTAGATGCGTCTATCGTAATGATTGATAATATCTACACCTACCGGCAGCGAGGGGCTAAGCCGCGAACTTCTGCGGTTCTTGGTTCTCAGGAAATGCTGATGTCTGTAATTTCGGGTAACCTCACAACAATCTGTGTATTTATACCATTTGTTTTTTTTATAAAAGATTTAGGATTTATGGGACAGATGTTTAAAGGCGCAATCTTTACTATTGTAATTGCCCTTGTTTCATCTCTGCTCGTTGCAATCTTCCTGGTTCCGGTTCTTGCAGGTAAGTTTCTGCCTCTTTCAAACAGAAAGGAAAAGCCTGTTACAAATCCTGTTTTGAAGAGACTTTACGGCTTCTTTGAAAATGTAATTCAGTTCTTTACAAATTTATATGCTAGGCTTTTGAAGAAGGCCCTGGATAACCGCCTTGTAACAATTGTTGCTGCAATTGGTGTTCTTGTAATTTCCTTTGCCTTTATTCCGACAATGCAGATTAACCAGATGCCGGCAGGACGAGATGATCAGGTTCAACTGAACATTAATATGGCAACAGCAACTCCTTTTTCAGAAACAAAGGAAACTGTTCTGGCTCTCGAAGCTTATGTAAAAGAGGAATGTAAGGGTTATAAGACAATTACAACCTCGATTGGCGGAAAAAATACAAACCGCGGTTCCATCACAATTGCCTTACCGGAAACTGCAAAACAGATTGATTCCGCTCAGGATATGCAGAACAAGCTTCGCAAGCATTTTTCAGAATTTCCGAATGCCAGACTTTCCTTTAGTGAAGGCTTCCGCGGCCAGTGGATGGGAAGCAGCGTTGATATTGTTCTTCTTTCTGATGATATTGATGCGGCCCTTGATACAGCAGAAGAAATCCGCGAAGTAATTTCTGCTAACAAAAAAATCAGTGAGCCTTCTGTAAGTATGGATAAAGGTTTGCCACAGGTTGAAATTGTAATTGACCGTGAACGCGCCTACAATATGGGCGTAGATATTGCAACCGTAGCCCGCGAAATCAACTACGCAATCAACGGTTCTACAGCCTGTACTTACAAGAGCAACGGAAAAGATTACAGTGTAGTAGTTGCCTACCGCCCGGAAGACCGCAAGACAATCAACGATCTTGAATCAATTTATGTGCGCGGAAACGGCGGAATGGTAAGTGTTGCAAACTTTGCTTCTATTAAAAAGGGACTTGGCCCGGTTTCTATCCGCCGCGAAAGTCAGAAGCGAATTATTCACGTTCGCGCAAGTAATCTTACGGAAGAAAATGACAACGTAATTGAACAGGAAATTCAGGCTGCAATTCAGGAAAATGTAATTATTCCGGATTCTGTAGTAATTAATTACAAGGGTGCCTGGAAAGACACAGTTGACCAGTACGGGTTTTATGCCAAGATTGCAATTATGGCAATCCTGCTCGTATTTGGTGTAATGGCTGCAACTTACGAAAGCTTTAAGGCTCCGCTTATTAACCTTGCTACAATGCCTTTTATTATCATTGGTGTAATTTTGATTCATAAAATAATCGGCGAGGCTCTTTCTTTTATGACAGCAATCGGTGTAATCATGCTGATTGGTATTGTAGTAAATAACGGTATTATCCTTGTTGACTATACGAATATTCTTGTGGGACGCGGCCTCGAATTGAAAGAGGCTTGTTTTGAATCTGGAAAGAGCCGCTTCCGCCCGGTTTTGATGACAACTCTTACAACAATTCTTGGTATGCTTCCAATGTGTTTTGCAACAGACGGACAGTCGAGCATGGTTCGCCCGATTGCGATTGCGGTAGTAGGTGGTTTGATTTCTTCTACCTTTATCACACTGCTGATTATTCCGGTGCTTTATAGTCTGGTTATGCGTAAAAAAGCACCGGCCACCCCCGGTGATTGAGTAGCCCGAAGGTCTAACTGGTGATTGAGTAGCCCGAAGGGCGTATCGAAATCACATTATGAGCAGAATTCTGTGGTGGTTTCGATACAGCGTTTCACGCCACTCAACCACCATGTTCTAAGGAGAAAAATATGTCAGATTTATATCGTGCAGAAATAATTTCAAACCAGTCGGTTGAGGAAGATATTATCGAACGTCTTGAAGAGGCAATTCCTTCGATTGAATATACTGTCATACCGGAAATTCACGGCCGCGGCCTCCGCTCAAAAAAACTCGGCGACACCGTATGGCCGGAAATGAACTTTGTGCTTTTTTCTTATGTTGAAAAGGAAGCGGCTCTGAAGGTGAAGGAAGTTGTGGAAGCTGTAAAAGAGCGTTTTCCGAACGAAGGTATCAGTTTGTTTTTTACTAAGGCGGAAGAATTTTAGTGTAATTTCGCGTCCGGTGATTGAGTAGCCCGAAGGGCGTATCGAAATCACCTTTTGAGACGTGTTCGGGGGTGGTTTCGATACAGCGCTTTGCGCCACTCAACCACCGAACTGTCAAAACATCTCAACAACCCTCAGTTGCCCTTCGAGGTCGCGGTGAATCTCCGTGTTAAAGCCGGCTGCCGCCGCGAGCGCCGCCGCGGCTTCTGCATTGTATTCCCCGGTTTCCATGAGAACCGTGCCCCGCGGTGCTAAGTGCGTCTGCGCCTGAGGAATCAGATTTCTTATAATTTCTAGACCATCATCTGCGGGCTGACCGTCGTCCGCGCAGGCGCGGTCGCCGGTAAGTGTTATGTCGCCGTCAAGCGCCAGACGCGGTTCGCTGCGGCCGTCGCGTAAAAGTTCATCTACCATTGTGTGGGGAATGTAAGGCGGGTTTGAAAGAATAACGTCGTATTTTATTGCCTCGGAAATTGCATCGAAGAGGTTTGTGCGCACAAAGTTGAAGCGGGACATAACGAGACTGCCGTGGTTCGAGAGCAGGGCGGCGGCGTTGCGGCGGGCAATGTCCAGTGCGGGCTCGGAGATGTCGGCCAGGGTAAATTTTGGAAGCTGGTCTGCGGGAACTCTTTCATCTTCAAGCAAAGTTTTAGCCACAGCAATAGCAATACAGCCGCTTCCGGTGCACATATCACAGACAGTTAGAAGGTTTTCTCCCCGGGCATCCATCATAGAAAGAATTACGTCTACCGCGCGCTCCACTAAGATTTCCGTGTCTGGCTTTGGAATTAAAACATCCGGCGACACAATAAAGTCGTAGCCGTAAAATTCCTTGTGGCCGGTGAGGTAGGCTATGGGAAGTCCTGTGGCGCGGCGGTTGGTGGCGTCGCGCAGCCAGGCTTCTTTATCGGCTGGCACTTCGTAGTCGCGTTTTAAAAGGAGCTCGGTTTTTGAAAAGCCCAGGCAGTGTGATAATAAGACCTCGGCATCAAGCTTTGGACTAGGTGAGGTTTTGGAAAGTTTTTCAATGATTTTTGATTTTAATTCTTGAAGTGTCATATAATTCCGGTGGTTGAGTATGCGCGAAGCGCATGTATCGAAACCACCTGATAGTCGGTGGTTTTGGGCGGTGGTTGAGTGCGCGCGAAGCGCGTTTATCGAAACCACCATAGGAGTCGAGCTTTGCGGTGGTTTCGATACGCCCTTTGGGCTACTCAACCACCGTACTGATTAAAGTTCAGTAATATCCGACTTGAGCTGCTCTTCCTTAGCGTAAACGTTGAGGGCATCGAGCATATCGTCCATTTCGCCCATCATGAAAGAAGGGAGATTGTGAGCCGAATAGTTGATGCGGTGGTCGGTTACGCGGTCCTGAGGGAAGTTGTAGGTGCGGATTTTTTCAGAGCGGGCACCACTTCCAACCATACTGCTTCGAGCCGCTGCACGCTCTTCCTGCTTCTTGCTTTCTTCAAGGTCAAAGAGGCGGGCACGGAGTACGCGGAAGGCCTTTTCCTTATTTTTAATCTGAGACTTTTCATCCTGCTGAATAACAACAAGACCGGTTGGAATATGAGTAAGACGAACGGCAGAGTCAGTTGTGTTTACACACTGTCCGCCAGGTCCACCGGCACGCATTACATCAACGCGAACATCGCCCGGCTTAATTTCAATTTCAGTTTCTTCTGCTTCAGGCAAAACGGCAACAGTTGCAGTAGAAGTCTGCAGACGGCCCTGGCTTTCTGTTGCAGGAACACGCTGAACACGGTGAACACCAGATTCCCAACGCAAGGTTCCATATACAAATTTACCGCTGATAGAAGTTACGATTTTGTTGAAACCGCCAACTTCAGTTTCCTGGGCTTCCATAGTTTCAGTTTTCCAGCCCTTGCGTTCTGCCAGGTGAGTGTACATTTCCCAAAGGTCGCGTACAAAGAGGGATGCCTCATCACCACCGGCAGCCGAACGGATTTCAAGAATAATGTTCTTTTCATCAAGAGGGTCTGGCGGAACAAGTTTAAGTTTAATATCTTCTTCGAGCTTTGGCAGTTTTTCTTCCAGTTCCTTAAGTTCCTCGCGGGCCATCTCGCGCATATCAGCATCATCTTCGTTTGTAATCATTTCTTTGGCGTCTTGAATGCCCTGAAGTACCTTCTTGTACTCATCATAAAGCGCGCACAATTCTGTCAAATATCCGTGCTCGCGCATTGTGTCCTTGTACTTCTTCGGATCCTTTACGAGGTTTGGATCCATAACAAGGTCGCTTACTTCCTTAAAGCGTCTTTCACATTCATCAAGCTTTTTGATTAAATCCATAGTGCGAGTATATTACCATAGAATGAGGAGAGTGAAAAGACAGGCGGGAAAAGACAAAGGGGTGGGGGAGGTTGCGAGGTTTGGCGGCGGACAAAATGGTTGCAAATATATAAAATACATATTATTATTTACTTTAAAGTAAATAACTATGGAGTAAATAACTATGCACGCAGAAGATTTTTTTGTTGGCAGAAATCCTGAACTGGCACTTTTGGAAAAATTATATAATTCGAAAAAATTTGAAATGCTTATAATGCATGGACGTCGCCGCGTTGGAAAATCTTATCTGTTGGGACATTTTGCAAAGTTACATCAGAAAAACACTGTTTATTTCACAGGAGATAAATCTTCTGAAAAAACAAATGTTCAGACCTTTTGTGATGAACTTAATAAAGTTTTACATGCAGGAGATTTTGTAAATTCATTTGAGAAATGGAGTGATGTTTATTCGTTTTTAAAGAATACGGAAATTTCTGAGCGTCTGGTTATCATAATAGATGAGTTTACTTATCTGTATAATTCTAATCCTGCTTATGATTCTGGACTTCAAATTGCGATAGATACAATCTTAAGAAAGAAAAATATTTTTTTAATATTATGTGGTTCAGAAGTTTCTGTTATTGAAGATATAATTGATAATTCATCGAAACCACTATATGGCCGAAAAACCGCAGAAATAAAATTAATGCCATTTTCATACAAGGATGCACGGGCGTTTTTTCCAAATTACAGTAATGAAGAGGTTATCACTGTGTATTCAATTGCAGGTGGAATACCATTTTATCTTTCTCTTTTTGATGCCCGCTTCTCTATTAAGGAAAATATAGTTACCCATTGCCTTTCTACAACAGGGGTTCTTTTTAATGAAATTGAGACACTTCTCAGAATGGAGTTAAAAGAAACGTATTTTTATAAAAATATAATGCTGGCAATAAATGCAGGGGCTTCAACTTTTAATCTCATAAAAGATAAAGTTGGTGAAGAACCGGCAAAAGTGGCTAAATATCTGAATGTACTATGTAACCTTGGTTTTATAAAGAAAGAAAATCCATGTGGCCAAAAACAGAATAGCCGTAATACTCTTTATTCAATTTATGATAATTATTTTGCCTTTTATTTTATGTTTATATTTAAAAAACAGAATATGCTGAATGGGCTTATTTCCCCTGAGCTTTTTTACGATAGAGAAATAACAAAAGAAAAATTAAATACCTTTATAGGCCATCGTTTTGAAGGTGTGTGTGAAAGTTATTTAAAAGATTTATTTTACAATGGAAAAATGCCGTTCTTCGCAGAGAATCTGGGCAGATGGTGGGGCAATAATCCGGTATTGAAGAAACAGGAAGAAATAGACATTCTGGCTATAGATGATGAAAATGCTCTTTTTTGCGAATGCAAATATACCTCAGAAAAATTCGATGAAAAGCAATTGAAAGATTTGGAAGATTCCTCACTCTGTATTAATCGTGAAAAAAAATATTTTATGATTTTTTCCAAAAATGGGATTTCCCGGGGTGTAGAAAAGAAAATTTGCGGAAAAGAAATGTATACAGTAATTACTCTTGATGAATTGTTTTAGTTTTGCCGCGAGATATCTTCGAAGCCCAGGTCGAGGGTGTAGGTGCTGCCGTGAAAGTCCAGCTGGATTTTAGCTCGCTGCTTGCGGCGGTCCACTTTTATGATACTTCCTTCCAAGCCTTTAAGAGGCCCCTCGTCTACAACAATGCGTTCATTCTCATCAAAATGAACCATAGAATCCCCGATTTTCGGCCCAAAGTCATATGGCATTATAAAGTACCGAATGTCACCCTGAACCACCGTAATGTCATTCTGAACTTGTTTCAGGATCTTTCTTTTCGCATTATCATTAATAGAAAAAAACACTTCGCACGTGCGAATTTTTCAAAAACCTAATTGTGTTTACTATATAAATGCTTTATAATATGATTTACTGCAAAACTGCAGTCTACAGCGGATGCCTCGAGAGGTATAGTTAGTTTCGGCAACATACTTTCCCTGCATCACCAATGCCTCTCTTCGTTTTTCAACGGAAATGACGTCCGCTGGGTGGGTAGTTTTAACAAAAAATTATTGCATTACTTAAATAAGTATCTAATAAATCTTTAGAAGGTAAATCTATATGATTAAAGTATCTCGTGGATGTTGTGGTGAGGAAGAACTCGCCCAGGTAAAAGAAGCATTTGAATACGGCTATTTTGGTCTTGCATACAAAGTAGAAGAATTTGAAAAAGCAATTGCTGAATATCTTGTAGCAGATAGAAATGTTGTTGCTACAAATACTGGTACTTCAGCACTTCATCTTGCACTTGCAACACTTGGTATTGGTGAAGGTGATGAGGTGATTCTTCCGTCATTTACTTTTGTTGCTACAGCTCAAACTGTTTCTGAAACTGGAGCGACTCCAGTTTTCTGTGATGTTCATCCAGATACATTTCTTCTTGATTTAGAGGATGTAAAAAATAAGATAACTTCAAAAACAAAAGCAATTATTCCTGTTCATTACGCAGGTCGTCCTTGTGATATGGATTCTTTGCTAAAAATAAAAGAAGAAAAAGGAATTCGTATTATTGAAGATGCTGCACATGCTTTTGGTTCGTTTTACAAAGGAAAGAAAATCGGTTCTTTCGGTGATATAACTTGTTTCTCTTTTGATTCAATAAAGGTAATGACTTGTGGTGAGGGTGGAGCAATTGTTAGCGACGATCCTGTCTTTGCTGACCTTGCAAAACAGAAGCGTCTTCTTGGAATAGACCGCAAGACAATGCATGTCAAAGACTGGAAAAAACGCAGTTGGGTATATGATGTTCCAAGTCAGGGTTATCGTTACCATATGAGTAATATTAATGCAGCAATTGGACTTGCTCAGATAAAAAAAGTTGATTCATTTATTGCACGTCGTAGAGAGATTTGTCACTTGTACGATAAGAATCTTAAAGGAGTTTCTGGAATTGAATGTATGCCAGCTTCTTATGATGAAATTACTCCATTTATGTATGTAATTCGCGTAAAGAATGGTAAGAGAAATGAAATGAAGACATTCTTGATGGAACATGATATTGAGTCAGGAATCAGTTATATTCCATGTCATCATTTTACACTTTATAAAAATTATGGAGCAAGCCTTCTTGTTACAGATTCTATTTACGAGGAAATACTTTGTCTTCCAATTCATTATGAATTAAAAGATGAAGATGTTGTAATTGTATCAAATACAATTAAGGAATTTTTTAATAAATAATAAAATGGCTTCTGAGTCAATTTCAAAATCTGTAATCTGGCAGCTAATAGGAAAGTTTGCCTTGCAGGGTGTGGCTTTTTTTACTACTCCAATATTTACACGAATATTAACTCCAGAAAACTATGGAACGATTGCTTTATACACTTCCTGGTCATCAATTTTGATGGTCATATTAAGCCTACAAACTTACGGTTCAATAGCTACTGCACGGATTCGTTTTACAAAAGAAGAAATGCCGGCGTATCTTTCTAGTACGCTTACAATCTCTGTAATTGCATATATAGTTTTCTTTTGTATTATTCTTGTTTTTAGAAGTTCATTTGCAAAATTGTTTGGGTTAGATGAAACCCTGGTTACTTTGCTTCTGCTTCATTCTTTTGCAAGTTATGTTATAGCTTTTTTTGTTGCATATCTTGATCAGCATAAAAAGGTAGTTCAGTCGAGTTTAATTTCTGTTAGTTCAACCGTCTGTTCTATTATCCTTGCTTTAGTTTTTGTTCTGACTTTCGAAAACAAGGTATATGGCAAAGTAATTGGTCAGATTATACCGCTAACAATAGTTGGACTAATAATTCTTTCTATTATTTATATAAAAGGAAAATGTTTCTGGAATACTTCATATAACAAATATTGTTTGTTGCTTACTATGCCACTAGTTGTGCATGGTTTAGGACACATGATATTTACTCAGGCAGATAGAATTTTATTGCAGCGTTTTCAAAATGAAAGTGTGCTTGGAGTCTACAGTGTTGCTTATTCTTTATGTAGTGTACTTTCAATTATTTTTGCTGCAGTAAATACTGCATGGGTTCCATTTTATTACGACTTTAAAAAAACAAATAATGTCGAAGCGATACACGAGCATTCAAAAAGATATATAAAACTTATTACATTAATGTTTATAGGTTTTATTCTTCTTTCTTTTGATGTTTTTAAGTTGATGGCACCAGAACCTTATTGGAATGGTATTAAGATTATTCCAATTTTTGTCGCATCCTTTTATTTTTCATATTTATATCATTTTCCTGTGAATTTTGAATATTATCATGAAAAAACAAAATTGATACCTGTTGCAACTATTATTGTAGCAATAATAAATATTATTCTGGATGTTTTCTTAATACCTCGCTATGCAGCATTTGGAGCTGTTTTTGCAACAATGATTTCACAGGTGCTTTTATTTACATTTCATTTTGTTGTTTCCAGATTTGTTATAAAAGAAAGGTTTGATTATAAAATAACTTTCTTCCTTATTCCTGCATTTATTGTAATTATTTTTGTAGGTGTAAGCTATTTTCTTATAGATTATCAATATATACGCTGGCTCTTGTTTGTACTTGTAGCCGCGTATGTTTCTTATGATGTTTTAAAATATCGAAGTATTTTCTAACGGGTTGTTATATGAATTATCATCTTATTGAAATGCAGGTACATGGAGATCAGAGAGGAAAACTTATCTCTCTTGAAGGATTAAAGAACGTGCCTTTCGAAATTAAGCGTATTTACTATATGTTTGATACTTTGCCGAACGAAGCTCGGGGATTCCATGCACACAAGGAACTTGAGCAGATAATCATTGCAATGGATGGAGCTTGTCGCTTTATTCTTGACGACGGCGAAAAGAGAGAGCAGGTGCTTTTGAATCGTCCTGATGTTGGCTTGTATATCGGAAAAAATATGTGGCGTGAAATGCACGATTTTTCTTATGGATGTAAACTAGTGGTATTGGCAAGTGAATATTATGATGAAAAAGAATATATCAGAAATTATGATGACTTTTTGAAATCATTGAAAAATAACGGGGGGGGGTACAACTGTAGAGTAGTTTTTACTTCGCCTTCTCTCGAATGCTTTGCGGCATAAGGAGGTAGGTGAATGGAACTTTGTAGACTTTTGAACTTTACAGAAAAAGGGGATGACCGAGGAAAGCTTGTCATTGTCGAAGGTAATCAGGATGTCCCTTTTGAAATAAAACGACTGTTTTACATCTATGGTTCTGATCGTGATGTAGTACGGGGAAAGCATGCAAATCGTGATTCTGAGTTTGTGCTTATCAATGTAAGCGGAACTTCTAAAGTTATGGTTACTGATGGTAAAGAAAAACAGATTATTGAGCTTACAAAACCTCGACAAGGTGTCTATCTTCCAAAGTTAGTTTGGAAAGAAATGTATGATTTCTCTCCGGATTCAGTTTTGTTGTGTTTAGCATCAACTCATTATGACGGAAATGAATATATACGAGATTATGATGAATTTCTTAAGTTGGATTTAAAATGATTCATAAATTATCAGACGTACAATCAAAAAATATCGGAACAAATACAAACATCTGGCAGTTTTGCGTTGTTCTTCCAGAGGCAAAAATTGGGGATAATTGCAATATTTGTTCGAATGTGTTTGTGGAAAATGATGTTGTTATTGGAAATAACGTAACTGTAAAATGCGGCGTTCAACTTTGGGATGGAGTAACAGTTGAGGATAACGTGTTTATTGGACCGAATGTAACATTTACGAATGATTTGTATCCTCGTTCAAAACAATATCCAGAAAAGTTTTATAAGACAATAATCAAAAAAGGTGCAAGTATAGGCGCTAATGCGACAATTATTTGTGGCCATACAATAGGTGAAAATGCAATGATAGGTGCAGGAAGTGTTGTAACAAAAGATGTTCCATCTGGAGAACTTTGGGTAGGCAATCCTGCAAGATTTATCAGAAAAATAGAAGGTTAAAAATATGCAAGTACCATTTCTCTCATTAAAAGATATTACGGAAAAATATAAAGACGAATTGCATGAAGCAGTTCTTCGTGTAACTGATAGTGGCTGGTATCTTCAGGGAAACGAGAACAAGAAGTTTGAAGACGATTATGCACGTTATATCGGAACAAAATACTGTGTTGGAGTTGCAAACGGGCTTCAGGCATTGGAGCTGATGATTCGTGCTTGTAAGATTTTGTATGGTTGGAATGATGGTGACGAGATTATTGTTCAGGCAAATACATATATTGCGACCATACTTGCAATTTCTCAGAACAATTTAAAGCCTGTTTTGCTTGATCCGAATGCAGAAACACTTGAACTTGATGCACAGTCAATAGAAAAAGCAATAACTTCAAAAACGCGAGGTGTGATGCTTGTTCATCTTTATGGACGCTGTTTGTATAACGAAAAAATTGACGAAATTTGTAAAAACCATGGATTGAAACTATTTGAAGATAATGCTCAGGCACACGGTTGTATGTACAATGGTAAGAAAACAGGTTCTTTTGGAACTGTTGCTGCACATAGTTTTTATCCTGGTAAAAATCTAGGTGCTTTTGGAGATGCCGGTGCAATTACAACTGATGATGAAAAAATAGCAAATCTTGTGCGTGTACTTGGAAATTATGGTTCATCAAAAAAATATGTGTTTGACTATGTAGGTGAAAATAGCCGTCTTGATGAAATGGCTGCAGCTGTTCTTGATGTAAAACTCAAGCATCTTGATGAGGATAATAATCGCCGTAAGCAGATTGCAAAGATGTATTATGAGGGAATAAAAAATCCTCTTATTAAATGGCCTTCTTTAAAAATTGATGAAAGTAATGTATTTCATATATTTCCTATTTTTTGCGAAAAACGTGATGAATTGCAGCAATATTTGAAGGAACATGAGATAGGAACACTTATTCATTATCCTATTCCTCCTCATAAGCAGAAGTGTTATAAGGAATGGAATGAAATCAATCTGCCTGTTACAGAGAGAATACATCAGCAAGAATTGAGTCTTCCTATGAGTCCTTGTTTGACGAATGAACAAGTGCAATATGTAATAAAATATTTGAATGAATGGAATTAAATAAAAGGAGATTTTATTCTATTTGATGTTTATAGTTTCTTGCTTTATATTATAAAAGAGGTGTAGGATTTATGGAATTAAGGGAAATTGAATCAAATGTATTGCCATTATTGAACGGAGCATCAAAAGATTTGATTAATAATGGGATTTGGTTCTTGTACAGTTTAGATAATTCTCCTGTGAAAGACGCTGAATATTGTCTTATAGCAGATAAATCATATTTTCTTAATAGTAAGGGAAGTATTATTGCTACACCTGTTATAGATGCCCAAGCTTTAGTCTATAAAGAAAGACTTTCATTTTCAGATTTGCCAAAACCTATAGTACAGGAGAATATAGCAATAAGATGGGCTTAATAAGCGAAAATACTTGCTGGCTTTTTATGCTTCCATCAACAACATCTGTTGAACAACGTCATGTTTATGACATAGCTTTCGGCATTCATGTTCTCTTACAAAGAGATGTTTCAATTGAGAATATAGTTTTACTTATTGATGGTTGTACGCCTTCTTTACTAACTTCAACATTTTCAGCACTATCAGTTCCTGTTCCAAATAAAGTCTATTCAACAGGGCATTATTTTCAGTTGCTTAAAGAAAATATATATAACAATATTGTGATTTTTATCACTGGACATGGAAGTATAAATGGTATTGACTCGGTTATTCCAATTAAACCTTATGATTTTTATAATGCCTTAAAAACTTCGCCGAATTTGAATAAGGCAGTTATCTATTTTGGACAATGTGAAGATGGAATATATAATTATGTTTCATTGAAAACAGATAAAGAAAATTTCAATGGAAGCAAAATTGTGGCCATCGGAGCATCTGGACTTCATAATAGTTTAAGCTCTTCATCAATAATTGAAGGTGGAATGTGGTCTGCGAATGTTTTTCTTGCGCGTTTATTCTCATGGATATAGAATCCAATCGATGTTGATGGGGATGGAAAGTTCTCTGTAATTGATTCATATAAATATGCGACAATATTTACCCATAATGATTGTAAAAAGATAGAACATGATTATGAAATTAAGAATGCAAAATCTAAACTTGCATTATCTTTATTAAAGGAAGAACTTGAAGAAAAGAGAAAAAAGGGAAATCTTACAGCAGACGAGGAGTTACAGATAAAAGCTCTTGAAACTACAATAAATAATATTTATTTTGACCAAGTACCTTGGATTTTGAATGTGTTTGTCGGAATGGATATTCTCTATTAATAATTTATAACTATAAAGATACTATACTGTAATGTTAAAGATGTAGTAACAATGAAAAATTACCAAATATCAAAAAACTTCTTGTAATATTTTTTTATATGTATGGAAAAAACAAATAATATATATTCTTAATATTGAAATAATCTCTAAAAAGGAGCATTTCAGTTGAAAGTAAAAAATCTAAATGGTTCTGGAGAACAATTTCCTGCTCCGGTTTGTAAATGTAAAACTTGGATAGAACATTGGGATATTAATAAATATCCTAAAGCAGATTATTGGGCTAGTAAATGTCGTGGTTGTGGAAAGGAATTAAAGCATTCTGAACTTTGTGGGGGGCATGTAATAAAAGTCAATTCTGTTGATAAACATAGATATATAGTTCCTTTATGTTCTAATTGCAATAACACTAAGAATATGGAATTTGATGTAAATAGTTCGGATTTGGTATCTGCAAATTGTGATAATTGTAAGAGGTAATGTATGAAAATTATTGGTGTAATTCCAGCTCGTTATAAATCAACTCGTTTTCCAGGAAAACCATTGGCTGATATTTGTGGAAAGCCAATGATATGGTGGGTTTATCAGCAAGCAAAAAAATGCAAAAACTTTGAAGATGTATTTGTAGCTACTGATGATAAACGAATATATAACGTTTGTGAAGATTTTGATATAAAAGTTGTTATGACTTCTGAAAATCATGATACGCCTACGTCGCGTCTGTATGAAGTTTCTACAAAAATAGATGCAGATGCCTATGTATTGGTTATGGGAGATGAACCTTTGGTGCAAGAAGAAGCGATTTCTCTTGTAATTCCAAAAGCAGAAATGCCTGAGTACTATGTAGCTGCACTAACTAATGTTTTGACAGAACCTACAGAAGTAATAGATTTTACAAATCAGAAAGTTGTTACTAATTCAGAAAGAAACGCACTTCTTATATCAAGAAGTCCAATACCATACCCAAAGGGAACTTTGGATTTTCAATACGAAAAGGTTACGGGAATACAATTGTTTTCTAAAGCTTCATTGAAATTCTTTTCAGAGACTGAGAAGTCTTTGTTGGAAAAGGCAGAAGAAAATGATCTTCTCCGTTTTATTGAGAATGGAATAAGTGTAAAAATGATTAATTCTCCTTATAAAACAGTCTCTGTTGACACGCCTAAAGATTTGGAAATATGCAGAGATATTATATCTCGCAAATAAAAAGAGTTAAAGATTTTGGAACTTTAAGGTTTTTCAAACATGTAATATCTGTTTATTTCAAAAAAATAAAAACAGATTTCTTTTTGTTGATACAAAACGAGAGTTGAATAAATAATAAATATAATGCTGATACGCCTATAAGGAAATTAAAGTAATATGGTAAACAAAATAAGACTTCTTGATTGTACTTTACGTGATGGTGGTTATGTTAATAACTGGGAATGGGGAGTAAATACTGCTCGAGATATTATCAGACTTCTTACTGATTCTGGATTGGATATAGTTGAAGTTGGTTTTTTGCGAAATATTGATAAGTTTGATGAATTTATAACTGTTGCAAATACAATTGAGGAACTTAATACTTTTCTTCCAAAAGAGAAAAGGAAATGCATGTATTCAGCAATGGCAATGAGAAGTAATTACGATGTGAATAAGCTCTCTCCATATTGTGGAAACGGAATTGAAATTGTTCGTATAACAGCGCATGAATATGATATAGAGGAAGGAATTGATTTCGCTGCTAAGGTAAAAGAACTTGGTTATAAAGTTTCTTTAAATCCCATAAATATTATGGGATATTCAGATGCTCAGATTCTTCATATTATTGAGCGTGTTAATGCCTTGCATCCTTGGCAGTTTTGTATTGTTGATACTTTTGGAAGTATGGGTAATCACGATTTAGATCGTATTGTTGGACTTATTGATAACAATCTTGCACGTGACATAAGACTAGGTTTGCATCTTCATGAAAACATGTCGTTGGGGTGTTCGCTTGCACAAAGATTTGTTGATAAGAATATACCTCGCTCCATATCAATCGATGGTAGTCTTATGGGAATGGGGCGAAACCCTGGAAATCTTCCTATCGAACTAATTGCAGATTACTTGAATAAGTATCGCGGTACTTCGTACGATATTGATTACATGATGGATGCAATACATAATTATATTGCACGATTGAAAGGAGAAACAAACTGGGGGTATACTCCTGCGTATTTTCTTTCTGCACGATACAACCTACACAGAAATTATGCAGAACATTACTTGTCGAAAGGTGATCTTACAAACAGAGATATTAATCATATTCTTTCTGGCTTTGACCGTTTAAAGTGTGCTGTTTTTGATAAAGAATATGCAGATAAAAAGTATAATGAATATAAGAATAATTCCATAGATGATAAAATAGCAAAGAAAGAATTGGAAAAACTTCTTAGAAATCAAGAAATTCTTATCCTTGCGCCAGGGAGAACATTAAAAACTTATAAAAGTCAGATTGATAATTACATTGAACAAGAAAAACCTGTTGTAATTTCATTAAATTTTACAACATCTGACTTTAACTGTAGTTATGTATTTTTTGGAAATAATCGACGATATCAACAGTTTTCTGCAACTTCTTTACCGATTATTGCAACATCAAATGTGAACGGACAAAATATAACTTACAATGTGAATTATAATAGTCTTGTCCTACCGTCATCTTTGGAAGGTTATCATAATAATAGTTTGATTTTACTTCTGAGATTGCTTTGTGAAATTAATATTACAAATGTTTCTGTAGCAGGAGCAGATGGCTATCAAAGGGATTCAGATGGGGGGAACTATTCAGCGGATAATATGCATGATGATACGGCAAATATTGACAAAAATTTTAATATTGCAGTACGTTCTGTCATTCATGGATTACCAATTAAAATTACGTTTATTACACCATCGGAGTATGGAAAATGAAAAAAAATATAAAATGGCTCTTTTGCGATGTTGATGGTACCATGACAGATGGTGGTGTTTATTATGACGGAACTGGAAATGAATTTAAGAAATTTAATATAAAAGATGGAGCCGGTATCTTACTTGCACAAAAAAACGGAATCCAAATTGTTGTGATTACGGGACGTGAATGTTTTGCGACTGAACACAGAATGACTGAACTTGGTGTAAAGCATCTTTATCAGAATGTAAAAGATAAAAAGTCATATTTAGTGGATTTTATTAAGGAGCAAAATATTAAATTAGAGAATACTTCTTACATTGGAGATGATTTGAATGATTTAGAATGCATGGAGTTTATAAAATCTGGCGGTGGATTATGCGCTTGCCCTGCGGATGCTGTGGAAACAATTAGAAATGAATGTGATTTTGTATGTACCAAGAAAGGTGGAGAAGGAGCTATTAGAGAATTAATAGATAGTTGTATAAAATAGATTAGAGGTAGTTGATGATATGATTTTAATTTACGAGAAAAGAGCGATACTCTAGATTGACTAATTTGGAGGGACTTCGGAAGTCAGACCATTTTTATGAACTATAAGAGTTCGGGAGGATTTATGAATAAATATTATGCTTTACATAAAAATAATGAAACTGAAGAATATCATATTCAAGAATATAAACAAATAGTTGATCCTCTTACAGGAGAGAAAAACTATAAACCTGTATCAAAGTATTGCAATTGTAGTGAGTTTAGAGATATTGCTTATACAAGTGCTTTAAGAATGAAATATACAGATGGAAAATTATATACTTATTACGATGAGGCTGCTATGCGTTTCCTTTGTGCGAAAGTTGGAAGGATGGTTTGCGGGCAATGCGTAGCTACGCTTTATACTACAAAGTAAATTAATAGCTTTATTTTTGGAGGAAGAATATGACAATTCCATCAATTAAAGACAAAGAGAATAACGAATACAGTTCATTTGTTCCTTATGCACAGGGGGGAATGGGAGAGATATATAAGGGCATTTGCATTTCAACAAATGAAACTGTAATTCTTAAGCTTATAAAAAAATTGTCAGGAGAAGATTCAAACAAACAAAAAAGAGAAGTTGATATTTCTAAGAAACTTAATCACAAAAACGTTGTAGAAACAATTGATACTGGTGATATAATTCTTGACGGTGTTGAATATTATTATATTCTTATGAAATATTACCAAAGGGGAGCACTGAAAGTCGAAGAATCGAGCAAACTTCCGTTGCAAGAGTGTTATAAATGGATGATGGATATTCTTGATGGTATGGAAGCAATTCATGAAATAGCCGTTCATAGAGATTTGAAACCCGAAAATATTTTAATTGATGATTGCAATAATCTGCGTATTACTGATTTCGGAATTGCGAAATATGTAGAAGATGATACAAAAACTAATACATTTAAGGGCAGTGGAACTTTGCCATATATGGCACCGGAGTGTTGGCGATTTTTAGAAAATACCCCAAAAATGGATATTTATGCATTGGGAATAATCTTCTATCAAATGCTTACTGCTAAGTATCCATATGCTATAAAACCAGTTATGTCTAATTTAGACTGGCGTAATGCATGTTTGTTCGAACCAATATCTAGCATACTTACTCAACGAAAAGATGTTCCGGTATTACTCGATCAGATGATTCAAAAGATGACAAATAAGAGAGCTGAAAAACGATATAATAACATAGGTGAAATTAAACAGGTTTTAAATCAAGTTATTAGTTCAACAGAAAATAATAACTCTCAATTTGTTGATACCATTGTTTCAATGGCGAATCAGACAATACGAGAAAAGACAGAAAGTGAATTAAAAGAAGAACAGGCAAAAGAAAAAGAACGAGAGTATGTTTCATTATTACACTATCATATACTTGAGCTTACTAATGAGATAAAAGAGGCTGTTGAGCTAGTTAATAGTCAGCTTGAAGTGAATAAGATAAAAATTATCGAGAATGAGAAGCCTGATTCAACAAACTATCATTTATCCATAGGTTTTATGAATAATAGTGTTGAAATTGAATTTTGGGATTACAAATTAATTAAAAAGTATGAAGATGAACAGAAAGAAATAAATAAAAGAAATCAGATGAGGATGTATGGTATTCCTTTTCAGATTTTGCCATATAATCCAAGTTTTTTAGTAAAAGATAGTATTTCCTTAATTGGTGCTGTAAGTACGAATTTTAGAAATGGTTTGTTTCAGGAAAGTTTTAATCTCCTTTTGGAAAAGCCTGATAACGTAGATTACGGTACCTGGAAAACATTTCAGGTGTCAAAAAATATTACTCCAAAGGAACCTAGTTTTGGAATTGATAAGCGTGATTTTTTGAGAATCTACGAGCAGTATCAAGCATCCCCTCTTCATACATGCAAGACGGAGCCATATAAAAGTCAAAGAATAATGCAATTGATAACTCTAATGGTACAATTAGGATAATTGTTGAAAGTTCGTAAAAATGAATAAAAAAGAACAAAAAAAGATTCTTGAAGAGTATCAGCAAAAATATACTTTGTACTGTAGCTTTGCATCAGAATTGCATAATTTGCTTGAAAAAGTGCTGAAGTTCTATGGAATTTCTACGGCTCATATTGAATCACGTGCAAAAAGCATTGAAAGTTTGAAAGGTAAACTGCAAAGAAAAGGAAAGAAGTATAAAACAACACTTTCTGAAATAACAGATCTTGCTGGAATAAGAATAGTTGTTTATTCACTTGATGATATTGATGAAGTAGAAAAGATATTACCAAAGCTCTTTTCTATAGATAAAACAAATAGTGTTGATAAGGGTAAAGAACTAAAACCAAATGAATTTGGATATTTATCAAGACATTATATTGTTTCCTTGAACGAGGAGCATGAAAAATTAATAGAATATAGTAAATACATCGGTTTAAATGCAGAAATACAGGTAAGAACAATACTTGAGCATGCATGGGCTGCTATTGACCATAAAATAAAATATAAATCAAACATTGATTTACCAGAAGAACAAAAAAGAGAGTTGAACAGCATTGCTGCATCCATTGAAAGTAATGATAAATTGTTTCAAAAAATATTAAACATTTATAACGAATTGTGTGAAAAACAATAAAACAACAATTTTTGAAACAGATAAATGAGGATAAAAAAATTATGTTACGGCTATTTATTAAAAAACATCCAAAATTGAGAAAACTAGCGGTCTCAATTTTATGTTTTCCTAAATTTATAAAATATTACATACTTTATCCATTGCAAGGATTTGTGAGAGTAGTTTTTGCTTCATGTAATAAGAATTTCATGAAAGAAATAAAAAGTCTTAAAAATTCTTGTTATGGTAAAAGATGTTTTATTGTTGCAACAGGGCCAAGCCTTACTGTAGCAGATATAAATGCTCTTGAATCAGCAAAGGAAATTACATTTGGTCTTAACAGCATTTTTAAAATGTATGAAAAAGTGTCATGGCGACCTGACTATTATGTTTGTGCTGATTTGGAATTGATGGAAGAGAACATAAATACCTATGGAAAAGATTTTTTTGAAGGCAAAGCAAAAAAAATGTCATTTACAGATTTTGTTCTGAAAAAAGAAAAGTTTACTGGGGATGTGGTTTATTTGCCATATAATCGTTGTTTACATGGTATGAAAACAATCTTTGATGATAATTTTAAGTTCTCTTTGAATCCTATCTATACATTTTATGACTATTACACAGTAACAGCACTTGCGATGTTAATTGCAGCATATATGGGATTTAAAGAGATATATCTTTTAGGCGTTGACTGTAATTATATGGGTAAACTTAGAAGAGCCGAAGGCTTGGAAGAAAAAGATGATACCCGTTTATCAGATGATGCTTTTATTTATGTAGCATCTCAAATGCAAAAAGGCTATGCTTATCTCAATAAAAAACTCTTGAAAAAAGGGGTGACAACCTATAATGCAACTCGTGGTGGTGCATTGGAAGTCTTTCCTCGTGTTAATTTTGATGATGTGTTAGGAACAAAATATGGCAGTAATTTTTAATGATACTCTCGGTGTCTTTGGTGGGTCGCATACGCTTATGTTGCGTATGTGTCGTTGGCTTTGTTCACATAATTATAATGTATCAATTTTTTGCATAAGTGCTTCAAACACAGAAATTGTTGGGGCAATGAAAGAAATTGGCGTTTCAATCGAAGTTATAGGCAACTTTGACTTGAAACTTCTGAGAAATGCTCTTAACAAAGTTGTTACACAGGATTCTGATGTAAAAATTATAAACTTTACGTTGGAAAAATGGCTGAATGTTGAATGTGTAAAGCGAATGTATGGCTTTACAGTACAGAATTTGATTTATGATATTCATCCGGCAATCTTTTATAAAGGCGATGGGCTTCCTTTTGCGTTTTTACGAAAGCATGCTAGAAAAGAATTTCGTAGTGTTGTTCTGCGAGCGCATGATAATAATGCAATCATCTCTATGGAAGAAACTAACATAAAGTCGGTGAGAAATTATTACGGATATGGTGAAGAATATAATCCGCCAATTTTGAGTCTTCCAATGATTTGTGAGCGAAATGAGAAATGCGATGAAATAATAAAATCAGGTTTTGATTCAAATCTTATAATGACAGCAACAAGGGCAGATTTTCCTTTTAAAGGCTATTTGATGGGGCTAGTTGATGATTTTGTCGAATTGAAAAAAAAGTATCGAGAGTTAAAACTGCTGATTGTTTCGGCTGGTAATGATTTACCAAAATTAAAAGATAAAATCGCTGAGCTTGAAGACAATATTAAAAATGATATTAACGTTCACGGTTGGGTTACTTATCTAGAACTAATTGAACTTATGAAAAAATGCAAAGTTTTTGTTGGAATGGGAACAACAATTCTTGATGCTGCTTTACAATATAAGATTGTAGTTTCTTCTGCTTTTAATACGCTTGAACATAAATCGTGCGGTTTCTTTTCGGATAATCCATTTATTCTTGGGCCTGTTGAATCTGAATGTTCTCCAGCATTGGAATATCTAGATTGTGTTTTGAAAATGGATTTTGATGAATATAAAACAAAATGCCATCAAAGTTTTGAGGCAGTCTTTAATAATTATAATATTGACACTATGATGCCCGCTTTGCTTGCTCAGAATGAAAACTCAACTGGCTGTGTTCTGACATGGAGCGAAGTTCAGGAGCATCGTTTGAATCTGTTTATCAACAAATTTAGATTCAGAAACAAAGTAGATAAAAACGATTATACAGAAGTTATAGCTTCAAATAAATAGAAACTAAAAATTTATAAGGTTCATTTTTATGTCTGTAGAAGATATTGCAAATAGAATAATGAATAGATTCAAAGAGTTAAATTCAAAAGTTGATCATGTTGTTGACCAAAAATGGATTCAATTCAGACTTATGCCGCAATTAAATCCTAAAGAACAAGATTCTGTAAACACTGCAATTACTTTGCTAGAACAAAATGGTCTTATAGAAATTGCACAACGTGCTGGAATTTTATGTTTGGTTCTTACACAGAAAGGTTTTGATACAATATATGATAATGACAAAGAAGCAATAATTCAGAAAGTTCAAAAAGCTATTTTAACACAGTTTGCTCACAATAATAGTCGTGTTGGACATACTTTGGAGCAAAAATGGATTACTCTTGTGTATATGCCAACTTTAAATCCTGTCGAACAGAAGTATGTACAAGAAGCTGTCATAGATTTAGCAGAACAAGGCTATATTTGTTTTAATAAGGCTGGGATGTTGGTTTTAACAGAAAAAGGATATAATATCATTTATTCTTAGTCTTAAAAGGTGCTAGGATATGTCAATAAAAACAGTAAATGAAGCATTTGATGAATTTATGTACAACTCTGTTGATTTGGATAAGGATGTTGTAGCACAAGCTCGTAAAAGTCGGGACAATCTTTTAGATAATATTAATGAATTTGATAATGATAATTTTTTCCATTTGTGGAGAGAAATTAATATTCAATACGGTTCTTTTGCCAGAAAAACAAAGTGTCGTAAACTTGATGATATCGATTTAATGATTGGAATTTCTGGTGAAGGTGCAACTTATGATGGCTCTGCTATATGGAATGATGTTACAATTACAGCAAGTACTACGAATAAAACACAAGTAGAGTGTTCAAATGAAGATGGATCTCTAAATAGTACAAAAGTTATAAATGCTTTTAAAAAGAAACTTGAAAAAGTAAGAGAATATTCAAATTCTGATTTACACAAAAATGGACAGGCTGTTACTTTAACACTTAAATCAAAAGAATGGAATTTTGATATTGTTCCATGTTTTCATACTGTTGAAGAAGCTGATGGGCGTTCTTATTACTTAATTCCAAATGGGAATGGAGGTTGGTTAAAAACAGATCCAAATATAGATAAAGAATATCTTTTAGATGTCAACAAGACAAAAGACGGCAAAGTACTTGAATTAATTCGTTTATGCAAGAAGTGGAATAAAATTAAGCATGTAAAAACAATTCCGTCATACTTGTTTGAGACTCTTATTGTTGATTATTGTTCTTCCGTAGACAAGTTAAACGATTACATTGATGTCAGATTTATTAAATTTTTGGAATTCTTGCGTACAGGTATTTATAATAAAGTAGAAGATATGAAAGGAATTCAGGGAAATATAAATACATTAGATTTTTCTGATAAAATAAGTATTTCAAATAGCGCTAGTTCTGATTATAAAAAAGCAAAAGAAGCTAATGAGGCAGAATTTAAAGAATCTAATCAGCAAAAAGCTATAAATATTTGGAGAGACATTTTTGGAGATGAGTTCCCAGAGTACGATGATTAGTATTTATGAAAAACAAAATGAAGATAAACTCTTAAAGTGTCTGTTTGTACAACGAAAAGAGTATTCATTTGTAAAAAGACTTAATATAATAAGAATTATTGTCTCAGTTATACTTGTTACCATACTTACGGTATTAGATGCCATTATTCAGAATGGCATAGTTTCATCGACATTAACATTAACTACAATATTAATTTTGATTTGTGCAAAATATTATGAAAATTTTGTGTCGAAACATCAAAAACACGCAGCAAAAATTCAGCAATATGTTGATGCAGTTTGCTTTAATTGTGTTTCAGGACAGAAATTAATATCAGAAAACAATATTTTTGTTGATTCTGAAGTTGCAGAAATAATCTCATCTGTAAGATTAGAGGATTGTAATGAATTAAGAGATTGGTATGGTGATTACTCAGCATTACCAGCCTTTAAGCAAATCCTATACTCTCAAAAAGAAAATACTAGATGGGATAGAAAAGTAAGAGTGCTTTATAATAGAATTTTGAAAATCCTTATAGCACTTATTGTTCTTGGAGTTGTAACATACGGAATTATTTCTAATGTAACATTTAATCAACTTATGAAATATTCGTCATTCTTTCTTATTATAGTGGATTGCTTGATTGAATCTATTTACAAATTAACTGAAGATATAAAAAGATTGGAGAAAATGTCTATAAAAATAAAGAATTTGGAACAGCAACAAGAAGAAAATTATGAAGATTTAGTTGGTTTTCAAGATTATATTTATGAACATAGACAACAAGTTTTTTTGATTCCAGATTTTATTTACTTTTTTAGAAAATCAGCCTATCAGAAGAATGAAGATACAATTGCTGACAATTTAAATGTTACTTAAACAAATAAAAATATTACACTCTCTTGTATTTCGTTTACAATTAGTGCATGTATTTTATGGAACTAATATATATTAAATTACATAATAATTAAGAATATTTGCCGTATATTTCCTACGGCAGATATTGACAAATTTTAGTAAATGCCGATATTATTTTTGTTATGATTAAGACTTTTACTGTTTCAAATTTTAAGCGTATTGAAAAACCTATTTCTATTGATTTCTCAAAAGTAAGTAATTATGAATTTGAAAGAGGTTGTATCAAAAATAATCTCATAAATACTGCAGTCTTATTGGGAAAAAATGGCAGTGGAAAAACATCTGTTGTTACGGCGATGTTTGATATTGTGTATAACCTTACCGACAATTATGTCAATTTAGGAAATTATAAGAATTACTTAAATTTAGTGAAAGATGCTAATGAAGCAATGTTCAAATATGTATTTGTAATAAATGGTAAAGACATTATTTACACATATAGGAAAAGCAGTTTATCTTCATTTATAGCAGAGAAACTTGAAATTGATAATAAAACTGTTTTGAATTATGATCGAACTATTAATGATTCAGAGTTATATTTGGATATTCCAGAAACAAAAAATTTGAATACCGATTTAAAAAAAATAAATATATCTGCTGTAAAATATGTAAAGGCAAATAGCGAAATAGGAGATTCTGAAACATATAAAACATTACTTGGACTTTTTTCTTTTGTAGAAAAAATGCTTCTATTTTGGTCTTTGGAAGATCGTTCTTTTATTGGTTATTCAACACGCCCAAATCTGAATATTGTTGGGGAAATTGTAGCAAGAAAACATTTTAAGGATTTGCAACGCTTCTTCAATGAGGCTGGTATAACTACAGAGTTGACACACAAAAATATTGGTGGCGAAGAGCAGTTGTTTTTTAAATTTCCCAATGGTAAGACTCTTGAATTTTCAAGAGCATGTTCAACAGGAATGAGTTCACTTTTGTTATTATATTATTGGCTGGAAGATATTAATAATAAAGAAAAAGCGCCAAGTTTTGTCTGTATAGATGAATTTGATGCATTTTATCATTTTGAACTGTCAAAAATAATTCTTAATAAACTTAAGGCTGCAGATTGCCAGGTTTTATTGACAACACAAAATACAACATTGCTTGGAAATGACTTATTACGACCTGACTGTTACTTTCTCCTTGAAGATGAACGTATTTCTAACTTACCGGAAAGGACTAATAAAGAGTTGAGATTTGTTCATAATATCGAAAAATTGTATCGTGGTGGGACATTTGGATTATGATTTTATTTGTTTTTGAAGGAGAAACTACAGAACCGCTTCTCTTTTCTACAATGAAACATCTTTTTCTCCCAAAAGAAAGAAACGATATAATTTGTACATATAAAAGTAATATCTATTCTTTATACAACAGAATGTCAGCAAATGGTTATTTTGATGATTCAAGAACAGATGTATCTTTAATTCCATTATTACAGGAACAATTGAAGCAAAATGGTGATGTAAATCATCCGTTATTGAAAATTACTAACTGGGATGAGATTTCTGAAATATTTCTCTTCTTTGATTACGATTGCCAAAATAAAGAAAAAGATAAAAGTTATTCATTAACTGAAAATAATAAACGAATCGAGAAAATGCTTTCTTTTTTTAACAATGAAACAGAAGCTGGCAAATTGTATATAAACTATCCAATGGTTGAAAGTATACGGTATACAAAAAAATTGCCAGACCTGTCTTTTAATACTTATACGATTTCATTATCTGACTGTCCTGATGCTATATTTAAGAAAAAAGTCGATACGTTTTCATTCTATGGTAGTTTTGATTTTTTAACGCTCAATTTCTTAACTTCATTGAAAGTTGATATGAACCTTTCGAATTTAACATTAAAGAAACAAAAATTACGAAGTTATTGGAAACAACGTAAAGAACGTAAGGCTAACTGGAAATTACTTATAAAACAAAATATTGAAAAGCTTTTTGATATTAACGAGATTGATAAGTCGGAAATCAAAAATAAATTTTCGATATCACAAGATATGCTCTTTGATATTCAGCAGGCTAAATTTGTTTCAAAGCAAATGGTTTCTGTAATATGTTCAATACCTTTATTTTTATACGATTATATACCTTTAAAACGCTGGTATTAAAGGTACGACATCAATTCAATTCATCAAAGGACGGTAAAAAGATAATGAAAGCAGTAATTCTTGCAGGTGGCTTTGGCACTCGTATTTCTGAGGAAAGTCAGTTTAAGCCTAAACCAATGATTGAAATCGGCGGAATGCCGATTATCTGGCATATAATGAAGTTGTATTCTTTTTATGGAATCAATGAATTTATCATTTGTGCAGGATATAAGCAGGAAGTTATAAAAGAATGGTTCGCAAATTATTTCCTGCACACCAGTGATATCACTTTTGACTTTACAAAAGGTAATGAGATGATTGTTCATAACAAGCATTCAGAGCAGTGGAAGGTGACTGTTGTTGATACTGGACTTAATGCAGGTACAGGTGGCCGTCTAAAGAAAGTTCGTGAATATATAGGAAATGAACCGTTCTTTATGACTTACGGTGACGGTGTTTCTGATGTAAATATCAAAGAACTTCTTACTTTTCATAAAGAACATAAAAAACTTGCGACTATTACTAGCATTCATCCAAGTGGACGCTACGGTAATATTGATTTTGATGGTGATAAGGTAGTTTCTTTCCGTGAGAAAAGTTCTCTTGATGTAGGTTGGATTAACGGTGGCTTTATGGTACTTGAGCCTAAAGTTCTTGATTTCGTAAAAGATGACAGCGTTATGTTTGAGCAGAAACCAATGGAAAAAATCGCTGAGTCAGGCGAGATGGTCTGCTTTAAGCATACTGGTTTCTGGCAGTGTATGGATACTTTGCGTGACAAGCAGAAACTTGAGGCTCTTTGGGCTGAAAACAAAGCTCCGTGGAAACTGTGGAAATAATGTCTTCTGGTAGAATTTCACAATTAATTCTTGAATTGCAACAGGAGTTGCAGAAAGAAAACATAAATCCTTGTGACGGATTACCGGAAGATTTATTTCTTTTTTCGACAACACTGGCGCCTGTTGCAAATGTAGATTTGTTTATTACAGATACAGAGAGACGAATTTTGCTTTCCTGGCGTGAAGATGAACATTATGGGAAAGGTTGGCATATTCCAGGCGGTTGTTTGAGAATCAAGGAGACAATGAAATCTCGGATTCAAAAAACAGCAGTCAAAGAGGTAGGATGTGAAGTTTCATATAATTCGCAGCCATTAGTAGTAAAAGAACTGATTCTAAAAAATGAGCGTCCTTGGCTAAAGAATCAGCTTGAGCGTTCTCATAACATTTCCGTTCTTTTTGAGTGTAAATTGCCACGAGGCTATACAATTCATAATGATTCAAAAGATGAGCATACAGCAGGTTTTCTAAGATGGTTTGATCATGTACCAGAAGATTTGCTTGATGCTCACAAAGATATATATGGTGAATTTTTAACTAACTGGTTTAATAAGGAGTAATATTTTGGCTTTTAACAACGTATACAAAAACAAAAAAGTTTTGATTACCGGAAATACTGGTTTCAAAGGAAGCTGGCTTTCGACTTGGCTTACAATGCTTGGAGCAGAAGTCTTTGGTTATTCACTTAGCGTTCCGACTGAACCTGCAATGTATGATGTTTTGGATTTGGAACACAAAATCAAAAATAAATTCGGCGATATTCGGGACAAAGAAACTTTTAATGAATATGTTCAGAATGTAAAGCCAGATTTTATTTTCCATCTTGCGGCTCAGGCTATTGTTTCAACTTCTTATAAAGAACCTTTTGATACTATTACAACAAATGTAGTAGGTACGGCAAGTGTTCTTGAAGCTATCCGTAATATTACTTGGGATTGTACTTGTGTTCTAATTACAAGCGATAAAGCATACAACAATGTTGAATGGATTTGGGGCTATCGTGAGACTGATGAAATGGGCGGTAAAGATGTTTACTCTGGTTCAAAAGGTGCCGCAGAACTCACAATTCGCTGCTATTGGAATTCGTTTATCAAGGATATGAAGAACATTAAGTTTGGTGTTGCTCGTGCTGGAAATGTAATAGGCGGCGGCGACTGGGCTAAAGACCGTATTATTGTAGATTGCGTAAAAGCATTTTCAAAGGGAGAAACTGTAGAAATCCGTAGCCCTAATGCAACACGACCTTGGCAACATGTTCTTGAGCCATTGAGTGGTTATCTTACTCTTGGACAGAATCTTTATGAAGGAAAATCTGCGAATGGTGAGGCTTATAATTTTGGCCCTCGTGCAGAACAGACAAAAACTGTATTTGAACTAACTCAAGATTTAGCGGAGAACTGGGGAATGGATAAATCAAAGGCTTCAAAAATTACAGGTAATATTCCTTTTGAAGAAGCTAAACTTCTTAAACTTAACTGTGACAAAGCTCTGGCATATTTGCACTGGCATTCAACATTGCATTATGAACAGTGTGTAAAAGTAATTGCAGAATGGTATAAGGCATATTATGAACAGTCTTGCGAAGATATGTATGCACTTACTAAAAAGCAAATTGAATTCTACATGAAAGAAGCTGAAACTCAGAAATTGGAGTGGACAAAATAGTATGATTGAAGGTGTAACTCTGCATGACGAAAAACAGATTACCGTTCCAAAAGGTAATATATACCATGCTATAAAATCAAACAGTGAAGGATTCTGTGGATTTGGTGAAGCATATTTTTCACAGATAGAGCAGGGGGCTATTAAAGGCTGGAAGCGACATAATCGCTATACACTAAATATAGTTGTTCCAATGGGAGCTATTCGTTTTGTTATTTATGATGACAGAGAAGGCAGCAAGACATATGGGCAGTTTGAGGATATTGTTATTTCTGCGAAGGAAAATTACAAACGAATTACTATTGCACCTGGGCTTTGGATGGCTTTTCAGGGAGTAGGGAATGGGGTGTCTGTGTTGATGGATGTAATACCTGAAATTCATACAGAAGAGGAAGCAAATAAAAAAGCATTAGGGGATATTGTGTATGACTGGTAATTCAAACATTGAAATTGTACAATCAGAAAAAAAAATAAATATAACAGTAGATATAGTTCGATTCGTTTGTTCTTTGATTGTAGTTTCTATACATTGTTTATTTCTTGAATATTCCTCGATTCAGAAGACTATTTGGTCATTTGCGGTTCCTTTTTTTGCAATAACATCAGGATTTTATTTCAAATATAACGATAAACATTCATATCTTATATTATTAAAAAGAATGTTTTTTTTAATTATTCTTGGAGATATAATTAATTATCTGCCCATGATTCATGCACAATATGCAGCTGGGCATATCTATATAAATTGGCGATATCTATTTATAGAAAATATTTGCTTAGGCCATTTATGGTATCTTGTTGCAATAATTATTTGTTCAACATTAATCTTTTTAATCCAGAAATATATAAATACTATCATTGTTATTATAGCAATACTTTTTCTTAATCTTTTTTTTGAGTTCTTAAATCTTAAAGGTATTAATATAGTCGATAAATATGGAAGTTATTATACTTTTTGTTTGTTTAGAACTATTGTTGTATTACCGTATTTTTATTTTGGGGTGGTATTAAAACAATATAATGATAATCATGATACTGCGAAATTTTCAAAAATTATATGTATAATTTCTTTTATAATACTTATAATATACTTTATTGTTCGACGTTATATTCATAAAGTTCATTCGTCAATTAGTGCTTTTTATATTCCAGTTTTAATTCTTATTATTCTATATCAGTTTATCCAGATGAAACCTTTTTTTATATCAACTGATGTAAGGCATGCTAAAATATTACATTTTTCAAGTATGGTTATTTATTTAATTCATCCAGTGGTAATATACTTTCTTAGAATTATATATGGATTAAATGGTCTGGAATTGTTTATAGAGACATTGTTGATTTCAAGTTTTATCTCTTTTATTATTTTTGGATTATCTGAATTAATAAAAACAGTAGGAAGGGGTAAGAAAAGTGAAAGATAGAATTTTAGTAATTAGTAATAATGTGCTAAGTAATACCAAAAATAATGGTAAAACTATTTATTCATTTTTTGACACATTACCCAAAGACTGTATAAATCAAATCTATTTTTCAAATGAATTTCCTGAAATAGAAGGATACAACTATTTCAGAATCTCAGATAAAGATATTATAAAAGGTATTTTTAATCATCATCGTGGTAATAAAGTTTTAGCTGAAATAAAACGACCAAATGAAATAAAAAATGTGTTAGGGAAAAAAATACCAAGAAATGTATTAACCTGTTATTGTAGGGATTTGATTTGGTATAAAAAATGGTATTCTATAGAATTAAATGATTGGTTAAATTCTATTTCTCCCACAATAGTTTTTTTTGTAGCTGGAGATACTTTTTTTTCTTATGAAATATGTAACTTTGTGATTAATAAATTCAACTGTCGCTTATATACATATGTGACGGATGATTATGTTTTACCTCAAAAAAAGAATTCTTTATTATGCAATTTAAGACGTAAATCTAATTTTCGTCTTTTAGATAACTGTATAAAAAAAAGTGAATATTTATATGTTGTTTCTCCACTTATGAAGCAGTATTATGATAAACTTTTTAATGTTGATAGTCATATTATTGTAAATATGGCAGATTCTCATATTTTAGAAAATACTATCAAAAAGCAAACAACAAATATTGAATTTGTATATGCAGGAAGTTTGTATTATGGAAGAATTGAAGTACTAATAAAGTTAATTAATGTTCTTAAAGAGTATAACAATACGCATGTAAATAAAGGGGTCTTAAAGATTTTTTCAAGTACTGTTCTTACAAAAAAACAATTAGATATATTGAACTGTATTAATGTTTCAGAATATATGGGTGCTGTTAATTCAACGGAATTATGTAAGGTTTTGAATAATGCAGATGTTTTAGTTTTCGTGGAATCATTTGATGAAAAATATATAGAAAAAACAAAATTATCACTTTCGACAAAACTTCCAGAGTACATGTCTTTAAAAAAGCCAATTCTTGCAATAGGGCCAGAGACAATAGGTTCTATTGATTATATAAAAAATGAGACATTCTGTGTGACGGATTTAAAAAAAATCAGCGAGGTAATCCAAACTATTTTTAATTCTGACGAAGAAAGAGTTATTAAAGCAAAAAAAGCTTATGATAAATATTTAAGAAATCATACAAAAATAAATATTCAAAATCAATTTTTGAAAGATTTAGGGATAATATGAAAATAAAATTATATAAAATATCATTTTTTTTGTTATGCTTTTTTGTTATAGATAGTGTATTTCATATTGGAAGACTATTTATGAATAATAGTATCGATATATTTAGGTTGGTTATATTTTGCTTTCTTCTTTTTTTTTCAGGAATATATTTTTTGGAAAATAAAAAATGGTGTAAAAATAAATTTTTTATAAGTATAATAATTTATGTATTTATTCTTCTATTAGCTTATTTTAGAGCAATTTTATTTGATCAGAATTTTATAATTGCAAATAATTTTGTAAAAGGTTATATATATTTAGTCTTTTTACCTTGTGTATTTTATTCACTGAGAGAAGAACGACAATTAAATCAATTCATAAGATTAATAATATTATTAGGTAGTTTTTTATCAATTTTAAGCTGTATAATTATTTTTTCGGCTTTTTGTAATACATTTTTATTTTCTAAAACGGTTGACCTTGTGTTTAAATATAATTTAGTAAATCTAATGTATCAGAATGGGAAGACTTTTAGGATAATGTTTTCAGGAATTTTACTTCAACTATGTGCGCTTTTTTTTAGTTTGGGTTTATATTTAGAAAAAGGAAAAATAATTAATTTTATTGTATTTATTCTAAATTGTTTAGGCGTCTTTTTTTCATATTCGCGTGGAATTTTTTTGGGGTGTTTTATAGGTATATTAATTATATTATTTAATTCGAAAAGTCTTTCGATAAAGGGTAAGAATAGATTGTATTATATTATCTTTTTTTTATTTTTAATTTTTATTTTTTTTATTTTTTTTATGCCGCAGCATGATATTATTTCCTTTTTTCTGAAACGATTTTTTAACAATACAGAGGTGGAAAGTAATAATTTAAGGCATGAAATGAAGTTATTGCTTTATTCATTAATTTCTGATCATATTATTATCGGTAATGGTGCAGGTGCTCATATAGATTTACGAGATGGGCAAGTCGAAATGGTATATCATGATATTTTATCAAAAGTTGGAGTTATTGGAGGTGTTACTTTTTTATCTCCTTTAGTTATAATGGTTATGAAAAAGGATAGAAAGGATTTATTTATATCCCATTTTTCTAATATTAAATATTGTAGTTTAGCAATTGTTATAGCAATTTTTGTTGCATCATATACAAATCCTTATTTAATAACTTCTTTTGGCTTATTAGTATATTGTTTATGTATGCGCTTTTTTTCAGTAGACAGAGGAGTTTTCAATGCCTAAAATTAGTATTATAATTAATTGTCATAATGGAGAAGAATTCCTAAAAGAAACATTAAATGCTCTAGAAGAACAAACTTATTCTGATTTTGAAATTATATTTTATGATAACTTTTCCACAGATTCAAGTGCTAAAATAGCAAATACATTTGATTCGAGATTAAAATATTATAAAAGTAACGACTTTATTTCACTTGGTGCAGCGAGGAATAAAGCACTTGACTTTACAACAGGCGATTATATTGCATTTTGTGATTGCGATGATATATGGGATTCAGAAAAACTTGCAAAACAAGTTGATGAACTAGACAATGATGAAACCGTTGGAATGGTTTTTACCAATTTTAAGCGCCTAAATATGATTAATGGATTAATTGATATTTTTGATAAAAAGGCAGAATATAAGAAATTGGATTTTGCTGAACTTGTTTGTAATTATAGTTTTTGTCTTAGTTCTTTTTTAATACGGAGAAGTGCTTTATCTGAATTAGATCATTGTTTTAATGAAGCTTTTCAATATGCTGAAGAATTCGAACTGTTTTCGAGAATTGCATATCATTGGAAAACCGTATATTTGCCAGAGCCGTTTGTTGTATATAGAATCCATAAAAATATGACAACTCTAAAAGTTGAAGAAAGAATTGGAATTGAGTATGGGCTTGCATTGGATAATCTTCGAAAAATGTCTCCTGATATAGATTCTTTATATCCTGATGTTATAAAAGAAATATCATTTAGAAGAGACTTTACAAAAGCAAAATATCTTATCAAATTTGGTAACAATAAAATGGTTCGAGTGCTTACTAGACCTTATATGTTTTATAATATAAGAGCTTTTTTATTTTTTATTATAGCGCTTGGGCCTAAATCTTTTTCTACCAAAATTGTGAGTTTATTTTATAAACAGAGAATTTAATAAAAAATGATTTATTACACAATCTGAAACTAATTATTTTTCTAAGAGGTACAAAATTATGTCAACATTTAACGGAGCTACATTGCTCATTACTGGTGGTACTGGTTCATTTGGTAACACAGTACTCAAACATTTTTTAAAATCTGATATTGGTGAAATCCGTATTTTCAGTCGCGATGAAAAGAAACAGGATGATATGCGTCATGACTTACAGGCAAAGCATCCTGATCTTGCTAAGAAGGTAAAGTTTTACATTGGTGATGTACGTAACCCACAGAGTATTAAAGATGCGATGCCTGGAGTAGATTACATTTTCCATGCAGCTGCTTTGAAACAGGTTCCTTCTTGTGAATTTTTTCCTATGGAAGCCGTGCGTACTAATGTAATTGGAACTGACAATATGCTTCATGCAGCAATTGAAGCAAAAGTAAAAAGAATTGTATGTCTTTCTACAGATAAGGCAGCTTATCCAATCAATGCAATGGGTATAAGTAAGGCTATGATGGAACACGTTATTTATGCAAATGCTCGTGTTGCTGCTGAACGTGGTGATACAGTTATTGCATGTACACGATACGGTAATGTAATGTGTTCACGTGGTTCAGTAATTCCTTTGTTTATTGACCAGATTAAGGCTGGGAATCCAATAACCATCACAGATCCAAATATGACTCGCTTCCTTATGAATCTTGATGAGGCTGTTGATTTGGTACAGTTTGCTTTTGAACATGCTAATCCAGGTGATTTGTTTATTCAGAAGTCTGATGCTTCTACAATTGGAGACCTTGCAAAAGCAGTTCAGAAGCTCTTTGGAGATACCGGAACAAATATTATTGGAACCCGCCATGGTGAAAAACTCTATGAAACTCTTATGACTCGCGAGGAACGTTTGCGTAGCGAAGATATGGGTGGTTATTACAGAGTTGCAGCTGATAGTCGTGATTTGAACTATGATAAGTTTGTTGTAAAGGGTGACGTTCATACAATGGCTGATGAAGCTTATACAAGTCACAATACAAACCGTCTTGATGTAGAAGGAACTGTAAAGAAGATTCTTACAACTGATTACGTAAATGAAGCTCTTGAAGCTTGGAAAAACGGAAAATAATAGTATGTCATTCTGAACTTGTTTCGGAATCTATGTATTGGATGCTGAAACAAGTTCAGAATGACAACAAATAGGATAATTATGAATATACTTGTTACTGGTGCAAAAGGTTTTGTTGGTCGTAATCTTTGTGAAAATCTGAAGAATATTCGTGACGGAAAAGATAGAACTCGTTCATTTTCTGTAGAGAATGTTTTTGAATATGATATAGATTCTAGTATAGATGAATTGGATGAATTCTGTTCAAAGGCAGATTTCGTTTTCAATCTTGCCGGAGTGAATCGCCCAAAGGATAATTCTGAGTTTATGAGCGGTAACTTCGGGTTTGCATCTACTCTTCTTGATACGCTCAAAAAACATAATAATACAGCTCCTGTAATGCTTTCTTCTTCTATTCAAGCAACTTTGATTGGTCGTTACGGAGAATCTGATTACGGTAAATCTAAGCTAGCTGGAGAAAATCTTTTCTTTGATTATGGAAAAGAAACAGGTACAAAAGTTCTTGTTTATCGCTTTCCCAATCTTTTTGGTAAATGGTGTAGGCCAAACTATAACAGCGCGGTAGCAACCTTCTGTAACAACATTGCAAATGATTTACCAATCCAGGTGAATGACCGCAATACTGAACTTGAACTTCTTTACATTGATGATTTAATCGAAGAAATGATGGCTGCGTTGAGTGGAAACGAACATCATTGTGAATATGATGGATTGAATCCTATCGAGAGATCAACTGGCAAATACTGCTATGTGCCTGTTACTCATAAAGTAACTCTTGGCCAAATTGTTGATACTCTGGAATCCTTCAAGAATCAGCCTAATACTCTTATTATGCCTGAGATACCATTCAATTCTTTTACAAAGAAGCTTTATTCAACTTATCTTTCATATCTTCCAAAAGAAAAAGTTGCATTTCCGCTTAAAATGAACTGTGATGACCGCGGAAGTTTTTCTGAGCTGCTAAAAACAGCAAATTGTGGACAGTTCAGTGTAAACATTTCCAAGCCGGGAATTACTAAAGGAGAACACTGGCATAATACAAAATGGGAATTCTTTATTGTTGTTAGTGGTCATGCACTTATTCAGGAACGAAAAATCGGAACTGATGAAGTGATTGAATTTGATGTTAGTGGAGATAATATTCAGGCTGTACATATGCTTCCTGGTTATACACATAACATTATCAATCTTTCTGAAACTGAAAATCTTGTTACTGTAATGTGGGCAAATGAACAGTTTGATAAAAGTCACCCTGATACCTTTGGCGAAAAAGTACAATTATGAAACTGATTATCCTTGGTGCCGGTGGTTATGGACAGACGGTAGCTGATGCTGCAGAACAATCTGGTGAATACGAAGAAATACATTTTCTTGATGATAATTCAACTGCAGAAAAGGTTATTGGAAAATGTGATGATTTTGTAAAATATAAAGATTGGTTGATTTATCCTGCTTTTGGGAATAATAAAATGCGTCTGGAATGGATAGAAAGACTTCTTAACGATAATTATAGAATTCCAACTATCATCCATCCAACTGCATATATCAGCCCAAAATCAGAAATTGAAAAGGGGTGTGTCATTCTTCCATATGCAGTAATTAATACAAATTGTGTGATTAAGAAAGGCTGCATAATTAATTGTGGTTCTATTATTGATCATGGTTGTATTATTGAAGAAGGTGTTCATGTATGTCTTGGTGCAATTGTAAAGGCAGAAAATAGAATAGAAAAGTGTTCAAAAATTGAAGCTGGAAATTTTGTTGAAGCAAGGAAATTTCCTGTTTGGAGTTAAATATGGCAAATGTAAATTTTAAGAATAATGGAAAACTGAAACTTTTGATTATTGTAGGTACAAGACCAGAAATAATCAGACTTTCAGCAGTAATTAAGGCTTGTAGAAAATATTTTGACTGTCTGCTTGCTCATACAGGGCAGAATTATGACTACAACTTGAACGGTATTTTCTTCAAGGATCTTGAGCTTGATGATGCAGAAATCTATATGGATGCTGTAGGTAAAGACCTTGGTGAAACCATGGGAAATATCATAGCAAAGTCTTACCAATTGATGGTTGAGATTAAGCCGGATGCTGTTCTTGTATTAGGTGATACAAATTCATGTTTGTCTGTAATCGGTGCAAAAAGACTTCATATTCCTATTTTTCACATGGAAGCCGGAAACCGCTGTAAAGATGAATGTCTTCCAGAAGAAACAAATCGCCGTATTGTAGATATTATTAGTGATGTAAACATGGCATATTCCGAACATGCCCGCCGCTATCTTGCAGACTGCGGCCTTCCAAAAGAAAGAACTTATGTAACTGGTAGTCCTATGGCAGAAGTACTTCATGCAAATCTTTCTAAAATTGAAGCTAGTGATGTTCATAAAAAACTTGGACTAACGAAAGGTAAATATATACTTCTTTCTGCACACCGTGAAGAAAATATTGATACAGAAAAAAACTTTATATCTCTTTTTAATGCAATTAATAAAATGGCAGAAAAATATGATATGCCGATTTTGTATAGTTGCCATCCAAGAAGCCGTAAACGTCTTGAATCAAGTGGATTCAAACTTGATAAACGAGTTATTCAACATGAGCCTTTGGGATTCCATGATTATAATTGCTTGCAGATGAATGCTTTTGCAGTTGTTTCTGATAGCGGAACATTGCCAGAAGAATCAAGTTTCTTTACAAGTATTGGACATCCATTTCCTGCAGTATGTATTCGTACTTCAACAGAACGTCCAGAAGCTTTGGATAAAGCATGTTTCGTACTAGCTGGTATTGATGAAATATCTCTTTTACAGGCTGTGGATACAGCAGTAGAGCTTGTAAAAAATGGAGATTACGGAACTCCTGTACCAGATTATACAGATGAAAATGTCAGCACTAAAGTAGTAAAGATTATTCAGAGCTATGTAGGTGTTGTAAATAAGATGGTTTGGAGAAAAGAAATATAAATGAATATTGTTTTTCTTACACTTGGTTATCCAACAGACATTAATTCTAGAAATCTATATACAGATTTGATGACATCCTTCGTTCAAGCAGGGCATTCTGTTACAGTTTATGTTCAAGATGAAATTGGAAATAAAAAAGAACTGGTCTCAAATACAGGGGTATCTGTTATTCCAATTTTTACAGGTCCGGTAACTAAAACTAGTTTTGTAAAAAAAGGAATTAATCTTATATTGCTAGAAAACCGTTTTTATAAAGCTATACAAGAACATCGAAAAGATACAATAGACCTGCTCTTGTATTCTACTCCACCAATCACATTTTGTGGAGTGGTTAAAAAAATAAAGAAGCGATTTAATTGTAAGACTTATCTCTTATTAAAAGATATATTTCCACAAAATGCGGTTGATTTAAAAATCTTTTCTTCAAAAAGTTTATTATATTATTTCTTTCGTAATAAGGAAAAGAAATTATATGCATATTCAGATTTTATAGGTTGTATGAGTCCTGCAAATGTTCGATATGTAAAGGAACATAATAAAGGTTTAGATGATAAAGTTTGTGTTTCACCGAATTGTATTATTCCATCTAAAATAAACAATATACAGATACAACATAACGGCCTGAAGCTAATATATGGTGGTAATTTGGGAAAGCCTCAAGGAATTCCTTTTATAATCGAATGCTGTAAGATAATTGAACATTTCGATAATATCGAATTTACGATTGTTGGTAGTGGTACTGAATATTCAAGACTTGAGAATGCAATAAAAGATTTCCAATTAACACATACGAAATTGCTTCAATTTTTGCCAAAACCTGAGTATCTAAAGCTTATTTCAGAACAAGACATGGGAATGATTTTTTTGGATGAAACTTTTTCAATTCCTAACTTTCCTTCTCGAATTCTTGACTACTTGGATATGGCACTTCCTGTTTTTGCCTGTACTGATGTCAATTCGGATATAAAACAGGAAATTTGTGATGAAGGATGTGGGGTATGGTGCAAAAGTGGTGATACAGATGCTTTTAGAAAAACATTGGATACGATTGTAAAAAATAAACAAAATCTTATTTCAATGCGTCAAAAAACGCAAGAACTACTTTCAAAAAAATATAATGCCGAAAATGAAGCAAAAATGATTTGCCAAACAGTTTTCGGTAACTAAAACAAAAGGATAATAAAGATGCAAAGATTTTTCGACATCCTCTTTTCTGGGATAGCTATTATTTTGCTGTCTCCGCTTCTACTTATTACTATGCTCATTCTCAAATGTACAGGTGAACATGAAATTTTTTACCTTCAGCGTCGTATGGGTAAGGGTAATAAGCCTTTTGGTATTATTAAATTTGCTACAATGCTTAAAAATAGTATGAATATGGGCGCTGGAGGTGTTACTGTTCGTAATGATCCAAGAATTCTTCCCGTAGGTCGTATTCTTCGTAAAACCAAAATAAATGAACTTCCCCAATTGTTTAATATTTTTATTGGTCAGATGAGTATTGTAGGTTGGAGGCCTTTAGTTGTCCCTAGTTATGAACTGTATTCTGATGAGGTAAAATCATACTTGAGTAAAGTTTCTCCAGGGCTTTCTGGGGTTGGTTCAATTATTTTCCGTGATGAAGAAAAGTATTATCAGGACTTGCCGGATCCAAAAGAATTCTATGATAGAGTAATTCTTCCTTATAAAGGTCAGGTTGAAATATGGTATGTGCAGCATAAGAATATCGTACTTTATTTTAAGGTAATAATTCTGACTATAATTTCGGTTTTAAATCCCAAAAGTAATTTGTATTTGAAATGGTTTAAAGGTCTACCAGAAAGACCTGCTGAACTACCTTTGTAAAATAGGATTTCTTCATGACTAAGTCTATAATAATTATTGGTGCCGGTGATCATGCAAGTGTTTTGCTTGATATTCTATTATCACAAAAAAAAGAAGTTATTGCTCTAACTTCAATAAATGATATTAGAACTGATTTATATGGTATTCCAATTATTAATGATGATGTAGTTTTGAAAAATTATGATCCGAATAATGTTTTACTTGTAAATGGAATAGGCTCTGTTGGTTCATTGCAACTAAGGAAAAAGGTTTTTGATAAATTTAAGGCAAGTGGATATGTATTTTGTAATGTTATACATTCCTCTGCGATAATATCAACTCATGCAAAAATTGAAGAAGGTGTTCAGGTTCTTGCAGGTGCAATAATTAATAATGATGCTGTTATAAAGCAAAATTCTATCATAAATACAAAAGCTTCCGTTGATCATGGTTGCGTAATAGGAAGTCATGTTCATATTGCACCTGGTTGTACTTTAAGTGGATGTGTCAATATAGGTGCCTGTTCTCATATTGGAACAGGTTCCAGTGTAATTCAAGGAATTAAAATAGGAGAAAATGTTTTGGTTGGAGCTGGTTCAGTGGTTATAAAAGATGTACCAAATAATGTAAAAGCGTTTGGAAGCCCTGCAAAAGTAAAATCTGATATGATGAGGCTGAGGGGGGGGGGACAATAGTATAGTATACTTATGCAATGAATCTTCTTGGTGGAGGTTTGTTGCATGAAAGTTTTAGTATATCCTTTTGGAACTGAAATTGCATTTGAAATATACCGTTCGCTTTCTAAAGTTAAGAATATAGAACTTTGGGGTGGTACAAGTGATTACAATAACCATGGATTATATGTTTATGATAATGTAATTGGTGATTTGCAGTTCATATCAGATACAAGCCCCCGAGATGATGTTGAACATTTTGCGAAGCAGATAGAGTCTTACAATTTTGATTTTATTTATCCTGCTATGGATGGTTGCCTAGCAAAGTTTGCAGAGTTCAGAGATGTTTTTTCCGGAAAAGTTATTGCACCAGATTTTGGTGTTGCCGAAACTACTCGTTCAAAATCAAAAACCTACTCTTTACTGAAAGATTGTATAAAAGTTCCTGTTTGTTATGACGATATTAATAAAATTTCTGAGTATCCTGTTTTTGTAAAACCCGATGTTGGACAAGGTTCTGTTGGTGCAAAAAAAATAAGTGACCAGATAAAAAATGTAGGGGGTTGGTTTTTCCAACTAAAGAAAAATAAAGCTGGTGAGTATGTTCTGCTCGAAGTTGCTTCTAGAATTGCTGGAACTTCTGGTTTTACACGCTGTATAGGGGCTAATCTGCCACTGCTGACTTTGTATACATTCCAAGGGCAGTATATAAAAGAAATTCCGTTGATTGGTTATAAAGAACTTCATATTGACCGGGCGCTATACAATGCTTACAAGTCGGATATAGAATATGATTCCGTTTATGTTGATTACGATGATACTCTTGTTGTAGACGGACATTTGAATATTCAGCTTATAACTTTCTTGTACTCTTGTATTGATAAAGGATTACCAGTATATCTTTTTAGCCGTCACGATGATGAAAAATTTGGAAAACTTGATAACTTGTTAGAAAAATATCATTTACAAACATTGTTTGATGAAATTATTCATATTGGTCTATCTGGGAGGAAAAGTACATATATAAAAAGCAATAAAGCTATTTTTATTGATGATTCATATGGTGAACGAATGGCCGTAAAGAAAACAACTAGAATCTTAGTTTTTGACCCAAGTATGGTCGAGCATTAATTCCATTTAATCATATTTTGTAATTTGTGATTGACTATTAAATTTAAATTTATTATTTGTTGATTCATCTTAACAATTTTTTACATAGTAACTTAATTATTTTATTGGTGTAAATATGAGAGAAATTCTAGAAGACTGTAAAAAAGTTACGCAAGGAACAATTTTTTCAAATGCTAGAAGTAATGATTTTTATGACGAAGTCTATGGAATACTTGTAAATGGAAGATGCGATTTAGAGCATCTGAATCATTATGATAATTATTTATATTTACCAATAATTCCTTATAAACTTTGGGAATCAAAAATTGCCATAAAGAAAGTCCTAGAGCGTAAACATAAAGATATAATAAACTTTCTAACCTCATATGAGAATACGTTTTCATATAGGGCTCTTTTATATATGCCAGAGCATATAGATGAGATAATAGAACAAAAAATCAAAAAGCCTAAGGACCAAGAAAAAATAAGGTGTGCTTTATTTTTTCTCAAAATTTATGAAAAGTATGAAAAAAATATAGATTTCTTAGAAAAAGAAATCAATGATTTCAAAACTTTCTTTTCTTCTGATTTTGATGCAATACGTAAAGACTTAATCGATAACAAGTTACCAGATTCTGTATATCTTGAGAATGTAGATATACAAGAACAAAATAAACAAAAAACAGATCATTATGTAGTACTCATTACAGAAATACATTCTATTCCTAAAAAGGCAATTATAATGTTGGAGAATGGCATTGATTTGGAGTCTCATGAAGAATTGAAACAATTTTTTGGAGATGATCAGATTATAATACCTTGTTCAACATTGACATCACCTTATATCGAACATCTTATACAAAAAATGTGGGAATTATTTCGTGTTGGAATTGATAGAGCTGATAATTTTGAAATTCAGCAAAATGGGGGAACCAGTATATGAAACCAAAATATTATTTTTTTTCAAATGATTTTATCCATTTTTTTATGAAATATACACAATTACATAATACTCAATTTAGGCAAGGAAGTGAATTCTTGAAATTGCTTGAGAGTTATGAGAATGACTATGTAAAGTCTTTTCTTACTTTTCATGCTGTATATAAAAATGATGGATTATATCTCTTTTCAGATAAAGATACTGCTTTGCATGGGTTTGTTCTTGATGTCGATAATATCAGAAATAAAAAAAGATATGAAAATAATGTTTTATTAATTATAGAAAAATTCTTTAGAATATATATTAAAATTGATCAGAATTATCCATTGTCTACTACAGAAATACATATTAATGGAACAACTAATTATATAGTTAATCCTTTTTCATATTCACCAAGTGATGGATTTATAAAATATATTATTAATGTTTCACCAGAACAAAAACGAGATAGTATAAGAGGTATTAAGTTATTTTTAAATACTATTGATGGAACAGGTCAACTAGATTATAACGATTTTAAAAAGGCTAATTATCATAAAGTTATAGATAGTTTTCAATCTGCAAAAAACTTAGCATTATCATCAATCGAGAATAAGAGTGAGAATAATGAAAATTCTGTTACAGTATTTGAATTTGAAAAAGAAAAAAAATTAGATTTAGTTACTAATTATATAGGTTTTACTAAATGGGAAAAATATCTAACTAATCATCAAAAAGATATTGTTTTCTCAGATTCATTAGGGCCTGTAAAAATTATAGGTCCTGCAGGAACTGGTAAAACACTTTCATTAGTTTTAAAAGTTTTATTTCTATTAAACAAATATAAACGAGAAAATAAACCATTAAAAATAGGCTTTGTTTGCCATTCTGAAGCCATGAAGAAGTATATAAACAGTATTTTTGCAATTGATGGTATGGAGTTTTTAGATGAAAATAATCCTGTTTCTGTTGATATTACGACTTTAATGAAATGGTGTTGTGATAATGCAGTTAAAGGTTTTTCTTTAGATGATTGCTTAGAAGTAGATTCCTGTGATTCAAAATTGATGCAACAAATGATGATTGAAAATTCTATTGAAAAGTTTATGTCTCAACATTTCAATACTTTTGAACCTTTTTTATCAAAAGAATTCAAAAATTATATACAAAATACGCCACGCCCAAAAGTTGTTGAAAGTATAAGAAATGAAATATCTGTCTTCATAAAAGGGCCCAATATAGAATCACTCGAAGATTACAAAAAAGGGAATGGAAAAGGAAAGATTCTCCCTTTAAAAAAAGATGAAGATTTTAGTGCTGTTTTTCAGATTTATGATATATATCAAAATAGTCTATCGGATATCAATAAGTATGATATAGACGATGTTTCATCTGTTGCTCTAGGCTTTTTAACAAAAGCAATATGGAAGAGAAATAGAAAAATAAATGGTTATGATGCTATATTTGTTGATGAATTGCACCTATATGATTTTTCTGAAATTTCTATATTGAAGTATATGTTGAAAGATGAAAACTTAAATCATATTGTTTGTGCAATGGACATTACACAGTCTTCTGGAGATATGGAAATTGTTAAGTCAAATATTGCTTATTTGAATCAAGATTCAGAAAATTCGCCAATTAGTGACTTAAACATCGTATTTCGAAGTTCACAACCAATTATTAATTTGACAAAATTTTTATTTGATTTTAAGCTTACTTTATTTGCAAACTCTAATCCTCTACATAATATATCTGTTCTTCAGAATGCTGAAGAAACACTTCCATTACTAGTTAATTGTGTTAATGATAAACAAATGATTAATAATCTTCTAAAAACAGATACATTAAAGCGACAAGATCGTAAAAATACTATAGTTGTTTTTACTGATTATTCTCTTGAAAATCAGATAACAAGTTCATTAGAAAAAGCTAAAATTCCATTCTTAGTATTAAGAAACAGAAATGATTATGAAACACTGAAATCAGCAAAAAATGATTCAAAATTGATAATTGGCTATATAGATTTTGTTGGCGGACTTGAATTTGATAATGTATATCTATTAGGTTTTGATATTGGTAGAGTACCTCCTCTTGATGCTTCTATGAGTCTAGAGTTCTTTACTCATATCTGGTATAGAAAAATTTATGTTGCTTTTACAAGAGCAAAAAAGAATCTTGTAATTTATTCAAATATCGAGGAAGGGGAACATCCATTTCTTAAAACAGCATTAGATAAAAAATTATTGGCTATAAATACTTGTCTAACGTCATAAATTTTGAATCTAAAATATGTGAATAATTTAAAATTTAATTTTATGTATATAATTTTTTATTAGGGAGAAATAATTATGTCAGATTTTTCAAAAATCACAGACTACATCAAATCATTGTACCCGGAAATGGATTCGGTGCTTTTACACTGTCCTCAGTTTCTGGGGAATGAAAAAAAATATCTGAACGAGTGTATCGACACAAAGTTTGTTTCTTATGTAAGTCACTTTGTAACCGATATGGAAGAGCAGATAAAAAAGCTTACTGGTGCTAAATGTGCCGTTGCTATGGTAAGTGGTACAGAAGCTTTGCATATGGCCATGGTTGCAGCTGGAGTAAAGGCCGGGGAGGAAATTATTTCTCAGCCTTTGACTTTTGCAGCTACATCTGCTGTCATTGTAAACTGTGGTGCTATTCCTGTTTATGTTGACGTTGACAGAGACACAATGGGAATGTCTCCTAAATCTTTAAAATACTTCTTGGAAAATAATACAACGCAGGAAGGTGGCAAATGTATTAATAAGAACACTGGCCGTGTAATTTCTGCTTGTGTTCCTATGCATACATTTGGTCATCCATGCCGTATTGATGAAATCCGTACAATTTGTGATGAACATAATTTGATGCTTATTGAAGATGCTGCTGAATCTGTTGGTTCATTCTACAAAGGAAAACATACTGGAACTTTTGGTAAGGTTTCGATTCTTAGCTTTAATGGAAATAAAACTCTTACAACTGGTGGTGGTGGTATGCTACTTACTGATGATGAAGAACTTGCTGCTCGTGCAAAGTACCTATCTACTACAGCAAAGGAACCAGCAAAGTGGGGCTACTATCACAAGGTTGCAGGTTGGAATCTTCGTATGCCAGGTGTAAATGCCGCAATCGGTGCAGCCCAGCTTGAATATTTTGATAAAATCATCGAAAACAAACGCGAGACTGCAGAACTGTACAAGAAGTTTTTTGCCGAACTTAATATTCCGTTTGTAACAGAAACAGAAAACAGCCGTGCAAACTACTGGCTTAATGCAATTCTTCTCAAAGATCGGGAAGAACGTGAACAGTTCCTTGAGTTCACAAATTCAAGTGGTGTACAGACTCGCCCAATTTGGACTCTCATGTACAAAATGCCACCATATGAAAAATGTGAACATGGCGATATGACAAACTCAGAATGGCTGGAAGATCATTTGGTAAATATTCCTTCTAGTGTAAGAACAAGTTTATAAGGAATTGATTATGCAAGACAACATTTTACCATTAATTGGACGCACGGCGCCCTTGTTTGAAAAAGACATTTATGTAAATGATGCGTATTTAAGGGAAACAATTCGTGATTCTCGCTTTCTAGTAATTGGTGGCGCAGGAACAATTGGTTCTGCCATCTGTCGTGAACTTTTTGCACGTAATCCTAAAGTTCTTCATGTTGTGGATATCAGCGAAAACAATATGGTTGAGTTGGTTCGTGATATTCGCTCATCTGTGGGATATGGCGACGGTGAGTTTGCTACCTTTGCACTTGATTGTGGTAGCGAGATTTTCCGTGCCTTTATAAACGAACAAAAAAAACGCATTGGTGGCTATGATTATGTGTTTAATACTAGTGCTTTAAAGCATGTACGTAGCGAAAAAGACCCGTATACCCTCATGCGCATGATTGACACAAATATTTTTAATACTGACAGCACTATGCTCATGGCAAAAGAGTGTGGCGCTAAAAAGTATTTCTGCGTATCAACTGATAAGGCCGCAAACCCTGTAAACATGATGGGTGCTTCTAAGAGAATTATGGAATTTTTCTTGAATCGCCGTTCTGTCGAAATGCCTGTATCTACTGCACGTTTTGCTAATGTAGCCTTTAGTGATGGTTCTCTGCTTTACGGCTTTAATCGACGTCTTGATAAGAATCAGCCTCTTTCGGCTCCAAATGATGTTCGCCGCTACTTTGTAACTCCAAAAGAGGCCGGCCAGCTTTGTGTAATGAGCTGTCTTCTTGGCGAAAACCGCGATGTATTCTTCCCAAAACTTGACCATGATTTGAATCTTGTGACTTTCAGCAGTATTGCAGAAAAATATTTGCGTAATCTTGGCTACGAGCCTGTACAATGTGCTACTGAAGATGAGGCCCGTAATTGTGTAAACGAACTAAAAGCAAAACATCAGTATCCTGTATACTTCTTCAAGAGTGATACAACTGGCGAAAAAGACTTTGAAGAGTTCTACACAGATAAAGAAACTTTGGTAATGGATAAATTTGAATCATTAGGAATAATCAAAAATCCTGTTGATTTTGACGAAGCAAGACTTGAACACTTCTGCAAAACAATTGCAGCCTGCAAACAGAAAGGCGAGTGGAGTCGCGGTGAACTTATCGACCTGTTTAATTATATGATTCCAAACTTTAATCACAAGGAAACTGGAAAGTTCCTTGACGGAAGAATGTAAAAAAATATAAAAAAGGGAATAGTTCATAATATGTGTGGAATAGTAGCCTACGTAGGAAACAAAAACGCAACTCAAGTGCTCATTAATGCCCTAAAAAAACTGGAATACCGCGGTTACGACAGTGCTGGTATTGCAGTTTTAGAGGGAGATGACATTCTTGTTCGCAAGTGTAAAGGAGCATTAAAGTTCCTTGAAGAAAAGATTGCTGATGAAACAATAAAAAGTTCTATGGGAATTGGGCATACCCGTTGGGCTACTCATGGGGAGTCTAGTGATACAAACAGTCATTCTAATACAAATAAGGATGGTACAATTTCAATTGTTCATAATGGTATTATCGAAAACTTTGCGGCCTTAAAAGCAGATTTACAAAATTAGAGGCCACTGAAAAAGGTCTCAAATTTTTAAGGCCTGAAAAAAAAGCCAGATTTTTGAGAAAAAATCTCATAAATCTGGCTTTTGCTCTTTTAAAGAGCAAATTATTTGTCTATCATTTCCTTATTTTTCATCAATTTATTCTTATTTCATATATTTTATTTGATTTTCGAATTAAATTTTATTATCTTTATTATATTCATTTATAAAATTGTCTGTTTTAATTTTTCACATTATACAGATAAATCTTAATCAAAAGGAGGTAAAATCATGGATAATCTCAACCGTAGAGTTCCAGAAGATCCACAAAAAATCAACATTAACCAACCTTGGGAAGTTGAGTATTGGACAAAGGAACTACACATATCAGAAAAAAAACTACGCGCCCTAGTAGCAAAGGTTGGAGTCAATGTCGCTGATGTAAAAAAAGAACTACAACAAGAACACAACTATTCTTATAGTAGGTAAGAAATCTAACAACATTCTATCTTTTTACTATTTTTATACGTCGTTTTCCAATTATTGCTATATGCAATAATTGGAAAATAAGTTTAACGACTCTATCCCTTACAATATCTTAACATCAAATTTTGTATTTATGTTTTTTAGAGTTTCAGTACAATTTGATTTTACAATTGTAGAATGTAAACTATCCGTTGAGCTTCCCAAATTTAATCTTCGCTTTAGTGTACCTAAATTTATAGAATTTCTAATTACTGTATTTTCATCACCATTAAGACCACATATTTTATAGATATCTAAAATATCTTTCACTTGAATAGTTTTCATTTTATATTTTACCTCATAGAAGAAACTAATCTTTTTCCGTTATGATTTTCAATAATTTTAACAGCAGCAGATGAATCAAATGTTATCATATACGCATGATGGAGAGATAATACTAAATCCTGTAATACATCATCATCTTCCATCATTGAAATCTTTAATCCAACCGAACTACATTTTTCTGCACTCAAATGTCGATTATGCACTTTTGAGTTATCATGTTCATTTAAAAAATTAACAATATCATATATAACTTGCTCATCTTTTACAGAATCAAACATACAAGAGTCCAACCACTTTGAAACGTATCCGTCAAATCTAACCTTATTTAGCTAGCTCCATCCATTCGCCGCGGAACT
>SAMEA3663299__coassemble_73_pt1 | contig 64519 bp, 51 predicted proteins | sample SAMEA3663299__metabat2_high_PE_031 | metagenome-assembled genome bin SAMEA3663299 (sample SAMEA3663299) | pig gut metagenome | biome: pig gut; feature: pig-associated habitat; material: faeces | place: China | collected 2013 | reverse complement strand
GTATAAGTGCAGAAGCCCGCATAGTGACGGACCGCAGTACTGCAATGCAGATGGTGCTGCGTAAATTGGATTTTATTAATTAAATTGTATGATATTGTAAAATGGATTAATTTGACATGCGAAAAAGAATCATAAAGAAAGAAGATAAAAGCTGATTTGACAGTTTCCCTAATGTGTTGAAAAAATCGCCTTTTGCCAGTATTGTATTGCAAAGAGGTAGAACATGTTTAAAGATTGTCAGGGAGTTCCATATCCGGTTTTTGCAAAAGGCGTAGTAAGTGAATGTTCTCCTATTGTTGGGGCCGTTCCATTTGGTAGCGTTTATTCTTTGAAGGTTTTGCTGGAAGCTGGTTCTCAAGAGCCTGCTGCCGGTCAGTTTTATATGCTGCATGCGGTGCGTTCAGATGTTTTGCTTGGGCGTCCAATTTCTGTTTTTCATTCAGAAGTTTTAAGTGAAGAAGAGGGAAAACGCGTTGAGCTTACATTTTTGATTCTGCTGAAAGGAAAGGGAACTAAAGAATTATGTTCCCTGGATTTTGGTGATTTGATTAATTTTATTGGCCCTTGCGGTAATCGCTTTCCTATGCCACAGTCGGTGGTTGAGTGCGCGCGAAGCGCGTGTATCGAAACCACCGAGGAGCTCAACAATGGTGGTTTGGATACGGCCTCTGGCCTACTCAACCACCGTAAAGTGCTGCTCATCGGCGGTGGCATTGGCGTTGCTCCTGTTGCGGGTTTTGCTGAAACACTAACTAACGTTAGTTATGATTTTTATGCTTCCTTCAAAAGCGGTTCTTATGGTCTTGAAAATGTAAAAGCCGAGAAGCTTGTTATTACAACTGATGATGGCAGCGTGGGTGTACACGGAATGTTACCAGCTGCATTGACTGAGGATGTGCTTCGTGAGGGTAACTACAGTGCAGTTTATGCCTGCGGCCCAACTCCTATGCTCGCTTATATTCAGAAAATCTGCCAGACAGTGGGCGTTAAGTGCTGGCTTAGTATGGAAGCTCACATGGCTTGTGGTGTTGGAGTTTGTCTTGGTTGTGTAATTGATACAACAGAAGGAAAAAAACGCTGCTGTAAAGAAGGCCCTGTTTTTGATGGAGATATTTTAATTTTTAAGCCGTTGACGGAGGTAGCAGGAATTAAAGTACAGCCTCGCCGCGAGCCACTTGCAGAAGGTCAGGAGCCGGATTTAAGTGTGGACATTGGCGGAGTTCGCCTGCCAAATCCTGTTATTGGAAGTTCTGGAACATTTGGCTTTGGCGTTGAATATAAAACGCTTTTTGATGTAAACCGCCTTGGTGGCATTTCTAGCAAGGGCCTTACTCTTGAGCCTCGCCAGGGAAATGATGGAATCCGTTTGCATGAAACACCGGCCGGTCTTATGAACAGTATTGGTTTGCAGAATCCTGGTATTCCTCATTTTATTGAACATGAACTTCCACAGATGATGGCTCTCAAGCCTGTCGCAATTGCAAATCTTTCTGGTTCATCTATAGAAACTTATGTAGAAGGTGCAAAGCTTCTTGATGCAACAGACGTCCCTCTTATCGAACTGAACATTTCGTGCCCGAACGTTTCCGCCGGGGGTGCCGCTTTTGGTATGACCTGTGTTGGAGCAGAACAGGCAGTGCGCGCTGTACGAGCTGTGACTAAGAAGCCTCTCATTGTAAAGCTTACTCCTCAGTCTCACGAGCTGACCCAGGTTGCTCTCTCATGTATTGAAGCTGGTGCTGATGCAATCAGTCTGTGTAATAGCTTCCAGGGAATTGCAATTGATATAGACCGTGGTGTTCCTGTTTTCGATAAACTAAAGGCTGGCTTTGGCGGCCCTGCAGTGCGACCGATTGCTGTGCGCCTGGTTTATGAAGTTGTTGAGGCGATTAATAAACTTCCGGCTGATAAGCGTGTGCCTGTAATTGCCATTGGCGGAATTGCCACCTGGGAAGATGCGGTTGAGTTTATTATGGCCGGTGCATCAGCCCTTCAGGTTGGAACTGCAACCTTTGCAAATCCGTATACGATGGTTGAAGTTATAGATGGACTTGCCGCCTTTATGAAGAGAAAAGGCTATCACAACATCGAAGAAATGCGCGGACTGATTCAAAAGAAATAATGTAATTCGAAACTTGTTTCGGAAGTTATAAATAGATCCTGAAACAAGTACAGGATGACATGAATGTATTAATTAAGAAATTCAACTTATTCTATAAAAACAGACCTCGTGGTACTTTTTTGTATCGCGAGGTTTTTTATGAAAATCAAAAATTCATTTTTAGGAGTGGTTGTATTTTTTATGTGTACATCAACTTTGTCAGCAATTCCATTTAAAATCAGTGAAGCAAACTATCAGACAATGATAGAAAAATCTATTGTTAGTACTGGTAACAATGACAGATTGAAAAAGGTACTTGCAAAAATCCGTAATGGAGAAAAAGTAAATGTTGCTGCAATTGGTGGATCAGTTACTGAAGGAGCAGGGCCTGCAAAATTTACAGATGGATATGCTTACCAGTTTTTCCATGCACTTAAGGCTAAGTATGCTCCGGGAGATGGGAAGAATCTTTCTTTTAATAATGCGGGGCTTAGCGGCACGGGATCTCTTCTTGGAATTGTCCGATATCAGCATGATGTAGTAGAGGTCGGCAATATTCCGGATCTTCTTATTGTTGAGTTTGCTGTAAATGATAATGGTGATGTAATTTGTCAGCGTACATTTGAAGCAATTATTCGCGAGGCTCTTACGTCAAATCCAGATTGTGCAGTAATTGCGCTGTATTGTATTGCAAGTTATGGAAATACTGCAGAACAGAAAAAGCCTGTTGCAGATTTTTATTCACTTCCTCAAATAAATATGCTTCCGGTTGTAAAAGAAGCCATTGCAAATAAGGTTTTTACAAACGAACAGTATCTTACAGATTATGCTCATCCAACATTCGAAGGACATCAGTTTATGTGTGATTGTCTGATGGGACTTGTAGATAAGCTTGATAAGGCAAAGTCTGATTCACCGGTTGCAGTTCCGGAAAAGTTTTTTAAGGAGCCGGCTTTCTCTGGTATGAAAAGAATTTACCCGGATAACAAGGATTCAAATGTTCTTATTTCTGCAGGTGATTTTAATGAAACAGATCGCAGCTGTCAGACTCTTAAAAAAACAAATACTTCGGACTTTCCTCAAAACTGGAAGAAAAAGATGGATGCAAAATCAGAAAATCTTCCTTTCAAAATGGAACTTACTTGTAAGAATCTGGTTTTTGTTTATAAAGTTCAGGCAAATGGAAATGCAGAAAAATTTGGAAAAGCAGAAGTATATGTAGATGGACGTAAAGTTGCAACTTATGATGGTGGTAAGGCAGGCGGCTGGAATAACTGTGAGCCTAATCTCATTATTGATGAACGAACTGCGGCAAAGCATACCGTGCTTGTAAAAATGGCTCCAGGTTCAGAAAAATTAGGATTTACAATTGTTACAATGGGATATACTAAATAGCTGTATAACATTATAATAGAAGAAAATAATTATATAGAAGGTTTGTTTTTTATGAAAACAGTTTGTGGAAAGGATTTAACTATTGAAGATGTTTGTGATGTTGCACTTCGTGGAGAAGAAGTAAAATTACCGGAAGACAAAGCATTTTGGGAAACAATTGAAAAGAGCAGAAAGTTTCTTGAAGATTATATCGCAACAGGTGTTCCAACTTATGGTGTAACAACAGATTTTGGTGACAGTTGTCATAACCAGATTTCTGTTGAAAAAGCTGGAGAACTTCAGCGTGTTATTTGTACATATCATGGAATTGGTCTTGGTCCAAAGTTTGATCATGAAACTGCACGTGCAGTTGTTCTTGCACGTTTGAATGGAAATGTAAAGGGTGGACACTCTGCTATCCGTCCTCAGCTTGCCCGCATGATGGTAACCTTGCTCAACAAGGATATCATTCCTGTAATTCCACAGCTTGGTTCTGTAGGAGCTTCCGGAGACCTTACACCTTTGAGCTATCTTGGTGCAGTAATCATGGGACAGCGTGAGGTTTACTATAAGGGTAAGATTGTTCCGACAATGGAAGCTTTTAAAGCTGAAGGAATTGAGCCTCTTCCAATCGAAGCAAAGGAAGGCCTTGCAATTATGAACGGTACATCAGTTATGACAGCCGTTGCTTCACTTGCATGGAAAAAGGCAGAACGCCTTGCAAAAATTTCTGACTTCCTTACAGCAGTAACTTCAGAAATCACTCGTGGTAAAGATACTCCTTTTGTTGCAAAGGTTAGCGAAATTAAAAATCACAAGGGGCAGTGCGAAAGCGCCGCTTATGTTTATAACATCATCAAAGATTCAAAGCGTGTTTGGCGTTACGAAGACTTCCTTAATAATCAGATTGAAAAGCTTAATGGGAAAGGCTTTGTTGCTCAGACAAATAAGATTCAGGACCGCTACTCAATCCGCTGTGCTCCTCAGATTACAGGCGTTTACCGCGATACATTGCGCTTTGCCCGCGATCTTATTACAGAAGAATTGAACTCTGCAAATGATAATCCTCTTGTAGATATTGAAGCAGGACGTCTTTACAACACCGGTAACTTCTACGGTGGACACATTTGTGCAGCATGTGATTATATGAGAACTGCACTTGCAAACATCGCAGATTTAAGCGACAAGCAGGCAGAAGTTATTATCGATGGAAAGTTCAACGGACTTACAGAAAACCTGATTCCATTTACACCGGCTGATCATCCACGCGCTGGTTTGAGACTTGGCTTTAAGGCTGCCCAGATTACAATCTCTGCTATTCGTGGTGAAGTTTCAACTTACTGCTTCCCTGTATCTTTGACTTCTGCTCCAACAGAAGCTCTTAATCAGGATAAGGTTTCTATGGGAACAATTTCTGCACGCAAGTGGGCAGAGCAGATTGAGCTTGTATTCCTTCAGTTTGCAACACATCTTCTTGCGGCTATGCAGGCAGTTGATCTTGCTGGAAAAGATGATTTTGCTCCATTCACAAAGAAGGTTCATGACGAAGTGCGGAAGATGAGTGCCTTTGTAGAAGACGACCGCGAGCTTGATAAGGAAGCTACTACAGTTGCTGAATGGCTCAAAACAACTGAATTGTTTGCATAAACAATAATAGATTGAAATGAAAAAGGCACGCTCAAAATTACCGGCGCGCCTTTTTTTATCATTCCAAATTATAATTCTTCCTTAGTAATGCTTACATTTCCAATCCAGACATCGTTTGTAGACATGCCCGTATTTTTGTTTCAAGGCCAGGCCTGTCCAAAGTGAACAGTTTCGTAAACCTTTTCAATTCTCATAGTTTGAGTATATGCATAGAAGTTTTTATTGATAGTTTGATAAATTTCTAAATGGTGTGTTTTTTTCGGTAAAAAATAAAATTTTTTTATTAGAGTTTAAATTTGCTAAATTGCTTTTCTAGGGGTATAATGTTAAGAAATACCAATATAAGTTTTATTGTTGAAAAAGGAGTTTTCAGCATGAATAATCAGGCTAAACTATCGGACATAGTTTTTTCAAAAAAACTATTTTTAATTTATTTATGTACCTATTTTGTTCCATTTTTCACAAGTTGGATAGCATTTGTTTATCTAAAAGTAATTAAGTTTTCTGATACAATCAGAGGATTTATGACTCCTGTAGGTATTCTGGGTGCAATCTTTGTTCTGACCTTTGTTTTCTGCTGGTGGTTTTCACAGAAAAAACGATTCAATAACTTTGATCCTGAAAATCCGGTATCAGTAAAAAAAATGAATAAGCTTGCAAAAAGCTTTCAGAACATTACACTTGCAACAGCAATTTTTAATGGTGCGGTTTGTGCATGGATAGTTCAGACGTCATTCAGTATGCAGGGTATAGCAGTTGATAAGGCACCTCTTTATACTACCTGCATTGGAAACGTTATTGTAATTTCAGCAACATTTTATATCCGCTTCCTTCAAACTCTGGAAGAGTCACTTTATTCTGTTCCTTACAGTAAAGAATTTAAAGGTCTTTCTTTGATTATGCGCAGCGGATTAATCAGCGGATTTACTTCAATTGGTACTCTTATGATTACCATAACACCAGTTCTTGTTACAAATCTGCAGAATCTTCCAATTTCAACTTTAATCTGGCACTATGTTTTCCCTGAAGGAATTATAGGTGCTGCATTTATTGTTATATGTAGTTTGTTGCAGGCAAAAGGTATGAGTAATCGTGTTAGTATGATTACTGATTTTACACGTCAGGTTGCAGCAAATGATTATACTGGTGAAAATCTTATTATAGAAAGCCGCGATGAATTTGGTCTTCTTATTAATGACTTGAACTCTTTCAAGGATGTGACAAAAGGGCTTTTAAAAGATATTGATGAGTCTGTTTCTGTTGCAGCAAATACGGCAGATAATGTAAGTGCAAGTATGTCTGAAACTTCGGCTGCAATTGAAGAGATTATGGCAAATATCAACAGTGTAAAAGCTCGTGTTGAAAATCAGGCAGAAAGTGTTGGAAAGAGTGATTCTACAATCCAGAACATGATTGCAAAAATCAATGAGTTGAATGAAAGTGTAAGGGTTCAGGTTTCTGGGGTTTCTACTTCATCAAGTGCAGTTGAAGAAATGGTAGCAAATATTCGTTCTGTTACTCAGATTCTTGATAATAACACTGCGACAGTACAGGAGCTTGGAGTTGAATCAGAGACAGGTCGAAAACGAATTAATGAATCTGCAAAGCTTGCTTCTGTAATTCTTGAAAAATCTGCCGGCCTTGTGGAAGCTTCTGCTGTTGTTCAGAGTATTGCTTCACAGACAAACCTTCTTGCGATGAACGCTGCTATTGAGGCTGCTCATGCCGGTGATGCTGGTAAGGGATTTGCGGTTGTAGCAGGAGAAATCCGAAAGCTTGCTGAACAGTCTAATGAGCAGGGTAAAAAGATTAATACCCAGTTAAGTGAACTTCAGGAAATTATTGCAAACGTTTCTGAAAATACTAAATCTGTACAGAATCAGTTTGAAATTATTTTTGAACTTACAAATAAGGTTCAGCAGCAGGAAGCTGTTATTAAGAATGCTATGGATGAGCAGAATGCAGGAAGTGCACAGGTTCTGCAGTCTATAAATGAGATTCAGAATTCTACAGATATCGTAAAAGAAAACTCTGGTATTCTTCTTACTGGTGGTAAAGAGATTGGTGAAGAAATGGGACACCTTGCAAATGTTACCCGTGAGATTAATGATTCTATGAATGAGATGGCAGCAGGTTCTGGTCAGATTACAAAGGCTGTTGAGCTCTGTTTTAATCTTACAAATGATAACCAGAAGAACTTTAATAATCTTAGAGATGAAGTTCGCAAGTTTAAGATTTAGGATGATTTAGAATACGAAAAAATGGGTGACCAATAAGTTTACCTCCTAGTGTCATTCCTGGCTGCTTTGCACTCTGCTGGAATGGAGTAATAAACATAACAGCTAAAATCTGTTAAGACAATCTGGACTTTTCGTTCATAATCAGCATTTGCAGACGGTTTTCTACGTTTGCAAAGCTTGTATCAGGGTCAAGGTCGAGAGGCAGAATTTGAACATTCGGGAACTCTTCCTTGACCTTTTTCATTATACCGCGACCACAAATGTGATTTGGCAGACAACCAAAAGGCTGCAGAATTACAAAAGACTGAACTCCGCGTAATGCGTATTCTTTGATTTCTCCAGGAATGAGCCAGCCTTCGCCGGAAAGGAAGGTGCGGTTCATAATTTCATCTGTTTCTTCAGCAAGCTTTGGTAACGGAGTTGAAGGTACATATTCCGGATGCTTTCTTGCAGATTTTTCGCAAACGTTAAGTGCAAGCTTAAAGAAAAATGCTGAAACGTGATCGATAATTTTGTTTACCTTTGTAAATCCAACATTGAGACTTTTTGATTCAAAAATGCGTGCCAGATATTCTCTATAGAAAACATTTGCCATTCTTGGAAGAATTACTTCAAGGCCGTTTTCTTCCAGATAATGCTCAATGTGGAAGTTTGATCCCGGATGGAAGGTAACAAGATATTCACCGGTTACAAAAACGCGTGGACGAGGTTTTGATTTATCATATTTGATTTTACGGAATTCCTTGATTCCGCGCTTGTATGCTTTTAAGCCGCTGAGAATGCTCTTATCAATTCCACGAGCAATATTGTCGATGGTTTGGTCGAAAATGCGGTTGGTCTCGCCTTTGTTGAGTTCGTAAGGGCGGATCTGGCGGCGCAATTCTTCCAGCATATCCATCATAGTAACTACCCAGAGAGCCCGAAGATTAAACAAGGTTCCCAGACGGAAGCAAGGGTGCATTTCCTTAGAGTCGATTGGGTCTGTAGAAACAATAGGAACCTGTTCAAAACCTGCTGCATTTAAGGCGCGGCGTAAAAGGGCAGAATAGTGGGTAAGACGACAGTCTCCATGGTACTTTGCCATTCCAATTGCAACTTTGTCCAAAGGATACTTTCCACTCTGTAATGCAGAAATAGCTTCGCCAATTACCATCTGTGCCGGGAAGCAGGTATCGTTATGAACATATTTTTTTCCGACCTGAATCTGAATATTTTCGCCGAGAGAAAGAGGTACTGCTCTGAGACCATGTTTGCGAAGAACTCCACTAAGAAGCTTACAGAAGGCAACAGAAACATTTGGAATAAGGACAGTGCGCATATCCTTATCTTCTTTCTGGAACTTTACTGTATATGGGTCTGGCAAATCTGAGAATTGTGAAAGGCCTTTTTTCTCACGGCGTTCTTTAATTGTTTCGAGGAAGGATTTTACACGAATGTTCAGAGAGTTAGCAGCTCCACCTTCATCAAGTTTAAGAATGAGAGGAGACTTACCGGAGGTTTCATTCATGATGCGGATAATCTCATCAGAAAGAATTGCGTCGTGACCACAGCCAAAGCTTACAATCTGAACATATTCAAGATGTGGAGACTTTGCTGCCAGAAGTGCACCAGCGAGCATTCGTGTATGAAAATTGTTTGTAACTTCAGCACGAGTATATCGCAGATTTACATCGTTGAGCCCAGGAAGGGAATCAACTGTAAGAACCGGAATATACTGCTTTGTAAATACTCGCGAAAGATCGTGGCTTACAAGTGCATCTGTATGATAAGGACGACCAGCAAGAACTACTGCAAAGCTATTTTCTGCTTTAACCTTGTCTATGATTTTCTGTCCTTCTTCGCAGAGTTTTTTCTTAAAGCTTAAGATTGCTTTTTCACCCTGTTTGAAAGCTGCTTCTACTTCGGATTTCTTGAGGCCGTAATTTTCAGTGAAATATTTTATGATCTGAACTTTGCGGTCTGTTTCAGAATACCAGTGGAACATTGGATTATCAAAAGGAACATTCCAGCGGCGTTGCGGGTTTTCAGAATGAGAAATAATCAGCGGGTATCCCTTTACAACTGCACAAACATAATTGGAAGCTTTTGCTTTATCTGTTGCAGGCATCTCCATAACCATAGGCATGAAGATTCGGTAACTATCTTTCGGTAGCTTTTCGAATTGTTTTACAAGATCCTGAATGTGCCCGTGTGCAAGTTTTGCTGGAAAGCAGACTGTATCAGACGGAACAAAAGGTATTCCGTTTTCAAACATTTCGCGTGTACTTTTATGAGAAAGAATTACATCATAACCAAGAGCACGGAAGAAGGTTGACCAGAAGGGCATAGAATCCCAGTACTCAAGAGTTCGCGGCATACCTATAGTGATATTCTTTTTTTCACTTACAAGTTTATAATCCCATTTCTTAAAGAGAAGCTGCTCGCGGATAAGGAACATATCTGGAACATAGCGGGTTTTTGATTCCGGGATGACTCCAGGTTTTGCAACTTCTGGTGTGTCGGCAAGTCCCGAAACTGCTTCTTCATTAATGTTTGCCTGATTTATATTTTCGAGTTTGCTTTCTTCAAGTTCTTCAGGTAAAAGAACTTCACCGCGGGCACAACGGTTTCCAGTAATATAGGTTGTTCCGTTTGAGAATTTAATAAGGCTGCGTGAACAGCGGTTAGCACATTTAGTACATATTACATTTTCACGCTGTGTGTAAGAAAGAGATTCAATTGCGTCGAAGCCGATGAAGTTAGATGCTGAAACAAGTTCAGCGTGACTTGTGCTGCCGTCACCCTGAACTTGGTTCAGGGTCTTCTTTTCTTTTGTCAAAATTGCTGCACCGATACAACCCATTTCTCCTGGGTAAGGGGCGCGCTGAACATCTACACCAAGATACTGTTCGAGTGAGCGAAGAACTGCATCATTCTTAAAGGTTCCACCCTGAACAACAATTTTCTTACCAAGGGAGTCTGTATTCGAAATGCGGACAACTTTGGTAAATACATTTTCAATAATTGAACGGCAAAGACCGGCCATAATGTCGTCCGGTCCGCAGCCGTTTTTCTGTTCTGTGATGATTGTACTGTTCATAAATACAGTACAGCGGCTTCCTAAATCTGCAGGCTTTGTTGAACGGAAAGCAGCATCAGCAATTTTATCTGTAGGAATCTTAAGTGACGAAGCAAAGTTCTCAAGGAAGGAACCACAACCAGAAGAGCAGGCTTCATTAAGAGTGATGTTGGTGATAATTCCGTCATCAATCCAGATGCCTTTCATATCCTGACCACCAATGTCCAGAATAAAACTTATATCTGGAACAAAACGGCGGGCAGCAGTTGCGTGTGCTACTGTTTCAACAGTGTGATAGTCTGCGCCATAAGCCTTTGCAATCAGAAGTTCACCATAACCTGTAGTACCAAAACCTAGTACATTAAGTTTTACACCCATTGCTTCGTATTTTGCATGAAGCTCCATAAGTCCGCGGCGAACTACGTTAATAGGATCTCCGCGGTTGTTTGCATAGAAGCGGTCAAAGACTTTTTCGTCTTCTGTCATAAAGATGATTTTTGAAGTAGTACTACCTGCATCAACACCAATATATACGTTAAGTGTGTCGCCAGACTTCACGTCTATTTTTGCAAGCTCAGGAGTTTTATGTTCTTCTCGCCATACGCGGCATTCTTCTTCAGATTCAAAGTATGTTTTTTTGATTTTTGAGCCAGTATGCTCAACGCGAACCATACCGCCATCCAGAGCATGCACTGCATCTTCAATAAGAATTCCATCAGATTCATCTGCAAGAGGAAAGAGTTCATCAAGCGCAATTGCAGCACCACGGGCAACAATTGTTTCCGGATGATCCGGGCGGATAATATCTTCATCTTTTAGATTAAGTCTTTCAGCAAATGCTTTTACAAGAGTGTGATCATAAGTAAGAGGACCGCCTTCAAAAATGATAGGAGGCGTAAGTTCCAGTCCCTGTGCAAGACCACCGACAGTTTGTTTTACAATTGCATGGAAAGCAGAAAGAGCAATATCTTCGCGGGCAACACCCTGATTCAACATAGATTGAATATCAGTTTTTGCAAATACACCACAGCGGCCTGAAATAGAATGAACCTCATGACCAGCTGCAGCAAGTCCTTCAAACTCTTCGGTTGGGACTTTAAGGAGGGAAGCAATTTCATCGATAAATGCACCGGTCCCTCCGGCACAGCTTCCGTTCATGCGCATATCTGAAGTTACAAGGCGACCATTGTCGTTATAAAAGAAAATTATTTTAGCATCTTGACCACCAAGCTCAATTGCGGTTCGGGAAGCTGGATAAAGGGCACGTACAGCAGAAGAGTTTGCAACAACTTCCTGAATGTAGTGGGCACCAATTTTATCAGCAATAGGTTTTCCACCGGAACCGCAGACAGCTATTCTAAAGCGAGTGCCTGGAAATTTTTCAGAAACATCGCTTAAAAGTTTTTGAGCAGTATTCCATTGTTCTGCATGATGTCTTTCATAATGGTTGTATAGGATTTCATTTTTTTCAGTATCAAGGATTAAAATTTTTACAGTTGTGGAACCAACATCGATTCCCATGCGAAAAAGTTTATTACTCAATATAATACTCCATAATAAGTGTATTATTTCTATTATATTGATTTGCAGTTGTAAAATCTATTATGTATAATAGAAAAGAAAATGAATGAAGCACTTAAAGTAAAATTACGTAGTCTCGCAGATTGTTATGAAGTTTCGTCTTTTTGTGATGAAGACCCTTCGCAGTTTTTGCGCTGGTACCAGCCGGTTGCCGGACGGGGAACTGTTGCAGATGTAGAGGTTGCTTCGTTTATTGCGGCCATGCTGGCTTTTGGAAACCGAAAGCAGTTTATTCCAAAAATACGGCAGATACTGGAAACTTCCGACCGTTCGTTAGGCAGTGTGACAGAGTGGTTGAAGGCGGGGGCTTTCAAAAAAGACTTCCAGAGTGGACCTGCCAAGTTTTATAGATTTTATTCTTACGATGATATGCAGATTTTTTTTGGAGAACTTGCTGACATCTTAAAAAAGGCCGGCTCTCTTGGAGAATTCTTCAGAACAAAAATGGAAGAGGGGGGCGATACGGGGGGCTCCCCCGTTAGAGAGGGTAGCGAAAGACCGCGGAGCGGGCTGAAGCGAGGGGGAGACTTTCCCCTCCTGCATGAAATTATATCTCAAGCCTTTCCAAAATCAGCCATAGTTCCAAAGGGGCGTACTTCTGCCAACAAAAGAATACACATGTTTATGCGCTGGATGGTAAGACGCAATTCTCCGGTGGACCTGGGTTTCTGGGATTGGGCAAACCCGGCGTCGCTTCTGATTCCGCTTGATGTTCACGTAATGCAGGAGGCAGCGAAACTTGGGCTCATACCAGAGGGTGCCACAGCCAGTCGTAAAACAGCAGAATTACTTACATCCGCATTAGCCGAAGTTTTCCCAGGTGACCCCTGCCGCGGGGATTTCGCACTCTTCGGCCTGGGTGTAGATAAATAAAATCTCTTATAAAAAACTTTTGAAAATATGATATAATTTAATAAAACGATTAACTATTAAATCATAAATATATAAGAAATACAGGAGATCTCAATGGCAGACTTAACAATTAGATTTTATTCCGACGTCCTCAAGCGCGATGTTTCATTCTTGATGCAGATTCCAAACGATATCAGACGTGACTATCCCCGCAATGACCTTAAGCGTGATGGCAAACCGATGAAGACTTTATTTTTGCTTCACGGCTACAGCGGAGCTGCCTTCAACTGGGTTCCGGGCAATCTCGCGGAACAATATAATTTTGCAGTTGTAATTCCAAACGGCGAAAATTCTTTTTGGATTGACGGTCCGGCTACCGGTCGTCAGTTTGCAACCTTTCTGGGAGTTGAACTTCTGGAATATGTTCGCAATACCTTCCACCTTGCAATGACTGCTGAGGATACTTACCTTATGGGCTTTTCTATGGGAGGCTTTGGAGCTATTCATACGGGCTTTGCCTTTCCGGAAAAGTTTGGAAAAGTAATTGCACTTTCTTCAGCCCTAATTCACAATGAAATTAAGCACATGAAAGAAGGTGACAGCAATCCAATTGCAAATTATGATTATTACAGAATGTGCTTTGGCAACCTTGCAAAACTTCCGAAAAGTGACAACAATCCTGAATATCTTTTGAGAAAGCAACTGGCCGCCGGCAAAAAGATTCCGCAAATCTGGATGGCCTGTGGAACAGAAGATTTCCTGCTTAAACCAAACCGAGACTTCCACAAGTTCCTGCAAGACCAGGGAGTAGCCCACACTTATGAAGAAGGTCCCGGCATTCACGACATGAACTTCTGGCAGGAATGGGCCGGCAAGTTTATTCCGCTGGCATTTGCTGATTAAATAGATTGCCACGTCGCTACACTCCTCGCAATGACGTCATTGAGAGGAGTGTAGTAATCTATGTCGGGGCTGCCCAAGAAGTATTGTCATCCCCCTTTTTTTGGAGAATGCTTTAACTATAAATAATCTTACGTTCATGTTATAATCGAAACATGAATTACGAGCAGATATTTAAAAACATAGATGACATATTGTGGAAAGAAGCCGGCTGTTCAAACGAACTCGATTACGTAGAACAGACCAGCTGGATTCTCTTCTTAAAATACCTGGACGACCTTGAAATAGAACGCAGCGATGAAATGGCCCTTCAGGGAAAAGAATACACTTACATCATCAAAAAAGAATTCCGCTGGAACACCTGGGCCTGCCCAAAAACTCCAAAAGGCGAAATAGACCACAAAGCCGCAATGACAGGCGATGACCTTTCGGACTTTGTAAACCTCAAGCTTTTTCCATATCTCAAAAATTTTAAGGCAACGGCAGCAACACCGGACACCCTCGAATATAAAATTGGCGAAATCTTTAGTGAGCTCAAAAACAAAATAGTTTCCGGTTACAACATGCGTGAAATCTTAAATTACGCAGATGGACTTCATTTTCAGAGCAGCTCAGACAAGCACGAAATGAGCCATCTATACGAAAGCAAAATCCACAAGATGGGAAACGCCGGCCGCAACGGGGGAGAGTATTACACACCGCGTCCGCTCATCCGCACAATAGTCCGCGTAGTCGAGCCAAAAATCGGAGACACAATTTACGACGGAGCCTGCGGAAGTGCCGGCTTTCTTTGCGAAGCCTTCAACTACTTAAACGAAAAAGCAAAAACCGTGGAACAGAAGCAGATTCTTCAAAAGCAGACCTTCTACGGCAAAGAAAAGAAAGGCCTTGCCTACATTATTGGAATCATGAACATGATTTTCCACGGAGTAGAAGCGCCTAACATCATGCACACAAACACCCTTGCCGAAGACTTGAGTACAATTCAGCAGCGCGACCGCAAAGATGTCATACTTGCAAATCCACCTTTTGGTGGCAAGGAACGTTCAGAAATCCAGCAGAACTTTCCCATTAAAACCGGCGAAACAGCCTATCTTTTTATGGAGCACTTTATCAAAATGCTCAAGGCAGGCGGCCGCGCAGGTGTGGTAATCAAAAACACATTCCTCAGCAATACAGATAACGCAAGCATAGCCCTTCGCCGCGAGCTTCTGGAAAGCTGCAACCTTCATTCAATCCTCGACTGCCCGAGCGGAGTCTTTACAGGTGCCGGAGTAAAAACCGTAGTTCTCTTTTTTGAAAAAGGAAAGCCCACAGAAAAAATCTGGTACTATCAGCTCAACCTGGACCGCAACCTTGGAAAAACAAATCCATTGAGCGAAGCCGATCTTGCAGACTTTGTTGCCTTGCAGAAAACTAAAACCGACAGTGCCAACAGCTGGACTCTTGATGTAAAAGATTTGAATGCCGACACCCTCGACCTTAGCGTAAAGAACCCGAACAAAAAGGAAGAAAAGACCTTACGAGAGCCTGCCGAGATTATCAAAGAAATGCGGGAGCTGAACAAAGAGAGTGAAGAGATTTTGAAAGAACTGGGAGAGTAAATTATGGCAGAAATTAATGAAGATATGATTTCAAAGGGGGCGAATTCAACCCCCTTCGAAATCAATGAAAATGGAAGTTTGATGATTTACCAGAATGAAAAAGGCGATACAAAAGTTGATGTCCTTTTTCGAGACGGTAATATCTGGATGACACAGGCGGCAATTGCAGAACTTTATCAAACAAGGCCACAAAATATAACTCAGCATATAAAAAACATTTATGCAGATGATGAACTTGATGAAAGTCGAACTTGTAAGAATTACTTACAAGTTCAAACTGAAGGAAATAGGCAGATAAAAAGAAACACAAAACATTATAGCTTTGAAATGATTCTTGCTATTGGTTACAGAGTTCGCACACATGTAGGTATTCATTTTAGAAACTGGGCAACGAACTTAATTCATGAATATACACAAAAAGGCTTTGTTTTAAATGATGAACGCTTAAAAAATCCAAAACAGTTTGGTGATGATTATTTTGATGAGCTTCTTGAGCGCATTAAAGATATTCGGTCAAGTGAACAGCGTTTTTATGAAAAAGTAAAAGCAATCTATGCAACAAGCATAGATTACGATAAAGATGACGAAAAAACAAAACTATTTTTCAAAACTGTTCAAAATAAAATGCATTACAGTGTTCATTCTCATACCGCTGCAGAAATAATAGATAGTCGAGCTGATGCAACCAAGGATAATATGGGCTTGACCAGTTGGAAGGACGCGGTCGTTCGCAAAGGTGATGTGGATATTGCAAAGAATTATCTTTCAAAAGATGAGATTGAAGCTTTAAACCGCATTGTCGTAATGTATCTTGATTATGCAGAAGATATGGCAAGACAGCATATTCCAATGCACATGGCAGATTGGGAAAACAAACTGAATGATTTTCTAAAATTCTATGGGCGAAAAGTTCTTGATAACTCAGGAAAAATTTCATCTAAGCAGGCAAAAGAAAAAGCTTATGCAGAATATGAAAAATTCAATGCAGCCAGAATTGAAAGGCAGAAAACATATTTGCAGGAACTGGAAGAAGACGTAAGTCTCATCGAAAAGGTCAAGAACTAGGATTGAAGATGAAAAACGGTTGGGAAATAAAGAAACTTGGAGAAGTGTGTGAAATAAACATCGGCCGTACACCAGAACGTGGAAACTTCAAGATGTGGGATAAAGAAAAGAAAACAGAAAATGTTTGGCTTTCAATTGCAGATTTAAATAACACGGAGAATGGATATATATCTGATAGCACAGAATATGTTTCCGATAATGCAGTACCTAAAATGAAACTTGTAAAAGCAAATACGCTTCTTATGAGCTTTAAACTTACTATAGGACGTTGTGCCATAACTAAAAGAGGTTTATTTACAAATGAAGCAATTGCTGCTTTGCCAATTCTAGATAAAAATTTGGATTTGTTCTTTCTAAAATATTATCTAGAAAATTTTGATTGGGCTAAACTGACAGAAGGTGATGTAAAAGTAAAAGGAAAAACATTAAATAAAGAAAAGCTCAAAGAAGTTCCAATTACTCTTCCACCCCTCGAAGAACAAAAGCGCATAGTTAAAATCCTAGATGAAAAAATTGCCATGCTCGAAACAGTAAAAGCAAATGCAAAAGCCAACCTCCAGAACGCAAAAGATTTGTTCCAGTCCCAGCTGACAAAAGCCTTCAGCAACACCACTTGGGAAAAGAAAAGATTGGGAGACTGTACTTCAATTATTGGTGATGGTTTACATGGTACTCCAAAGTATGATGAAAATGGAAATTATTATTTCATAAATGGCAGTAATCTTACAATTACTGATATTGTATTTACACCTGAGACAAAACGCGTAAATGAAACCGAATATCAGAAATATAAAGTTGAATTAAATGAAAATACTGTATTTCTTTCAATAAATGGTAGTACATTAGGAAAGCGAACTGCTTTTTATAACAATGAACCAGTAATTCTTGGTAAAAGTGCATGTTATATAAATGTAAAAAGCAACACTCTAAATAAGTATTTTTTGCGACATTTTTTGAATTCAGATATTTTCCAGGAATATGCATGGAAAGAAAAGACAGGGGCTGCAATTCCAAATCTAGGGTTAAAAGCAATGAGGGATTTAAAAATCCCTCTTCCCCCTCTCTCCGAGCAAAAACGCATCGTAGAACAGTTAGATTCCCTCAGCGAAAAAACAAAAGCCTTGCAGGATATATACAAGAAAATTCTGCTGGATTGTGATGAACTAAAACAAGCCTTTTTACAAAAAGCCTTCGAAGGAGAGTTATAAATAAGAGAAAATAGGGGAAATCAGCGGAAAATTTCCCTTATTTTATGTAATATACACAAATATATTTAAATGTAATTGTAATAAATTTGAATAAAATATATACTTGCCGTAATTTTTTTACGGTATAACTGTTTTTTTAATGCATTTTGCCGATAATAGCAGTATATTAAATATTGGAGATTATTATGCTAAAATCATTTACTGTAAGTAATTTTAGAGCATTTAACAATTCTGTAACTATAGATTTCTCTGCAACAGGTAATTACTCTTTTAATACAGAAGCCATTAAAGATGGTGTGGTAAAGACTGCTCTTATGTATGGCAGAAATGCAAGTGGTAAATCATCTCTTGGTTTAGCTTTATTTGATATTGTAGCAACTCTAACTGATAATTACGTAAATCCACAGAATTATTTGAATTATAAAAATAAGATTTCTACACAACCGTTTGTTACCTTTGAATATAGGTTTGTATTTCATGGTAAAGAAGTAGTTTATTTATATAAAAAAATTGATTCCAAACAGATTATTTCAGAGTCTTTCGCAATTGATGGTAAAGTATTAATTGATTACGATCGAACAAAAGATAGAGAAGATATATTCATTGCTTTTAAAGGTGCAGAAAATACAAATATTCCATTAAAACAGTTAAATTTTTCGGCTCTTCGTTTTGTAAAATCGAATGTTCTTTTAGCTGAAAATGAAGAAAATAGTATTTTTAATGAATTTTATGCTTTTGTCAGTAAAATGCTTTTATTCTGGTCTTTGGAGACAAGAGAATTTATTGGTTATACACCAGTATCTGGCCAATCTCTAATTAGCAAAATTGTAAAAGAAGGTCATTTTAAGGATTTACAGAAATTCTTTAAGGATGCAGGTTTTGAAGACGAACTTGATCATAGAGTCTGGAATGGTGCTGAACAGCTTATGATAAAATATGGCGATAATAAAATCGACTTTGGTTTAGCATGTTCTTCTGGTATGAGTTCATTACTTCTTCTATATTATTGGCTGGAAGATATTGCAGATCCTAGAAAATGCCCATCATTTATTTTTATAGATGAATTTGATGCTTTTTATCATTTTGAGCTTTCATACTTTATTATAGAACGACTAAGATCATATGGATGTCAAGTTCTATTAACAACACATAATACATCAACATTTACAAACGATTTGTTAAGACCTGATTGTTATTATATTTGTAAAAAAGATGAAATAAAAAATGCAAATAATTCAACAGTTAAAGAATTGCGTTTTGGTCATAATCTTGAAAAACTATATCGTGGCGGTACATTTGGTAAATGATTCTTTTTATATTCGAAGGTAAGGATGACGAACCTCGCTTATACAAAACATTAAAAGAAATTTTTCTTTTCTTTGATTATGATATTAAACCTGTTGATTCATTTAACAAGCTTTCTATTGAACAACAAAATGAAAGAATATCCATGTTGCTAAGTTTTTTTAATAGTACGGAAATTGGTACAGAAAGAGCAGGGATAAAACTTTTTATTAATTATCCCATGATTGAGTCTTACCGATATTTCAAATGCCCGTTACCAGATGAAAACTATAAAGATTATACAGTGAATGTTTTTATTGATGGAGCATTTAAGCAAAAGGTTGATGATTTTTGTGATTATAAGAATACAAAATTTCTTTGCTATGACATGAACAAATCTGATGAATTAAAAAAATCAAAAGACGAAGATCGTGCAAATATAATCAAACAGAACTGGATCTTTATTAAAGAAATGAATCTTAAAAAAGCTAACTTTATTTGTACAGATTCTTATTCATTTCCTGAAAGTAAAGAAAAAATAACTCAACAAAATATACTAGATAATCAGATTGAGAAATATGTAAATAGAAGAAAGGAAATTGCTATTTTAAATGCTTTTCCTTTATTTTGGTTTGAATATATTGATGAAACTAAATTATTAACATAGATGTTAAAAAGTTCTGGTTTTATCTAAGTTTTTAAATTACATGTTAAAAACTTAAAGCCTGATTTCTTAAACGGAGAATCATTATGAACGAAAGCGATACAAGACTGAAAAAAATTGATCCTGCTCTTAAAGCTGCAGGTTGGGGTGTTGTTGAAGGCAGTGATATCTTTACAGAACAACGTGCTTATTTACTTACTCCTGGTCGTATCGTTACAAAGGCAAAAAGAAATCCTGATAAAATTGATTATCTTCTTACATACAAAGGCGTAAAAATTGGAATTGTAGAAGCCAAGAAAGATGAACTTGATGTTAGCGCCGGAGTTGAACAGGCTAAGAAATATGCAAAAGCCATGAATATTCGCTGGACTTATTCAACAAACGGCGACAAAATCTGGGCCATTGATATGGATGCAAAGCCCGGTGATTTTACAGAAGGCTTTGTAGATAAGTTTCCGACACCTGATGAACTCTGGGCAATGACCTTTCCGGAGAAAAACGACTGGCGCGATAAATTTAATCTTGAACCTTTCAATCGGGACGGTGGAAAGCAGCCTCGCTACTATCAGGAAAATGCAGTTAATGCTGTGCTGGATGCCATAAGCCGCAAGGTTGACCGTATTCTTTTAACGCTTGCAACCGGAACAGGAAAGACCTACATAGCTTTTCAGATTTGCTGGAAGCTTATGCAGACTCGCTGGAACATTGCAGAAAACGGTAGGCTTCCGCGCATCCTCTTTTTGGCAGATAGAAATATTCTTGCAAACCAGGCTTTTAATGCTTTTGGAGCTTTTGACCAGAATGCGCTTGCACGAATTACTCCAAAAGAAATCCGCAAGAACGGCGGCAAAGTTCCGATGGGAGCAAGTATTTATTTTACGATTTTCCAGACTTTGCTTTGTGGTACGGAAGATACTCCTTCGGATGAGATGCTGAAACAAGTTCAGCATGACAAGAATGAGATTGGTCATTCCGAACTTGTTTCGGGATCTATTGAATACTACAAACAATACCCGCAGGATTTCTTTGATTTTATCATCATAGACGAATGTCACCGTGGTGGTGCAAATGATGAAAGTGAATGGCGTAAATTGATGGAATACTTCCAGCCGGCTTATCAGCTTGGTCTTACTGCAACTCCACGCCGAACTATAAATGGAGACACTTATAAATATTTTGGTGAGCCGGTTTATCAGTATTCGCTTAAGCAGGGAATTGAAGACGGATACCTTACACCTTACCGAGTAAAGAGCTGTACAAATCAGATTATTGATGAATATGTTTATGATGAAGATGATAAAATCATTCAGGGCGAAGAGCTGTTAGAAAAAGACAAAACTTACACTGAAGCAGATTTCTATCATGGAAAAATCAAAATCCGCCAGCGTGATGAACTTCGTGTTGCAGAATTTCTGGAAAGTGCAAATCCTGATGAAAAGGCGATTGTCTTCTGTGCAACCCAGAATCATGCAATGCAGATTCGCGATATGATAAACTCGCAGGCAAAACGCGGAGTTAATTACTGTGTTCGTGTAACTGCGGACGACGGCACGGAAGGTGAGGAGCAACTTAAAAAATTTCAGGATAACGAAAAGACAATTCCAACAATCCTTACTACTTCGCAAAAGCTTTCTACCGGTGTTGATGCTCAGAATGTCCGCAATATTGTTTTGATGAGACCAGTTCCGAACATGATTGAATTCAAGCAGATTATTGGCCGTGGAACCCGTCTCTTTGATGATAAATACTTTTTCACAATTTACGACTTTGTAGGCGCATATAAAGAATTCTATGATGAAGAATGGGATAATCCGAATCCGGTTTGTCCTTACTGCGGTAAATATCCTTGTGAATGTGATAAGCATGAAAAATGTCCGCTTTGCGGCAAGTGGCCGTGTATTTGTAAAAAGCCACATCATAAGTGCCCTGTATGTGGGCAGTATCCTTGTATCTGTCCGCCAAAAGCTTGCCCAATCTGTGGAAATCTTCCTTGTACCTGTCCAAAAGACCTTATTGAGATTGAATTGGGCGATGGTCGAAAGGTTGCTGTAAAAAATGGGTTTGACTGGGAAGAGCGAATTATGTATGACGGCAAACTCATTACAATCAAAGATTTTGTTGATGTTCTTGTAAATAATCAAACCCTTCCTAAGTTCTTTAAGGATGACGAAGACTTACGTAAGCAATGGCAGAACCCGGAAACAAGAGCCGCTTTGCTGGAACAGATGGAACACGAAGGCTTCCCTCTGGAAAAGCTTACAAAAGTTCAGGAATTCTTAAACATGGAAAAATGCGACTTGCTTGATGTTTTGGAATATCTTGCTTATAACACAAGCCCACTTGAACGCCAGCGTCGCGTAGAAATTGTTCGCCCAGAAATTGTAGCTGCTTTAAGTGTCGAACAAAGCGATTTTGTAAACTTTGTTTTAGAGCAATACGTAGAGCAGGGGTACACAGAACTTTCGCTGGAAAATTTGCCTGAACTTATTAAGCTTAAGTATGGAACAATCAATGATGCAAAGAATGTTCTTGGTCCATTAGGTGAAATCAGCAAAGTATTTATTGATTTCCAGAAAGATTTATATGCGGCATAACCGACAAATTTGACTTTTCTGTCATAATTCACTATTCTACAAATCGAGGACAGTTACTGCTGTGGCAGAATTGATCTTCGCTTTATTTTGCCCGGTGAGGGTTTACACAAAAGGGCTGGCTGAGGCCTTACACATCTTACAAGACTTGATCCAAGGAGGACAGGTACTATGACTCATCACACTTAAAAATCAATTACAGAATTCTTATATTTATTTTGCCACTATGGGGGCGTTGCGGGGCTCTCCCCGCAGAGAGGGTAGCGAAAGAACGCGAAGCGGGCTGAAGCGAGGGGGAGACTTCCCCCTCCTCCTAATGACAAAATTCGGAGGTGTATATGATTTTAACAATTGATGTTGGAAATACTTCTACGGCTTGCGGACTTTTTGACGGCGAGGAATGCGTGTTGCGCTTCCGTCGGTCGACAAATATTAATTCGAGCTCGGATGAAATCGGTGTTTTTCTGCGTTCGGTTTTGCGCGAGAACGGCTTTGACTGGAAGCAGATTGAGAAGATTGGCTGTTGCTCGGTTGTGCCGGCGATTAATCATTCGCTGAGCCGGGCTTGTGCAAAATATCTGGACCGCGAACCTCTCTTTATTCAGGCTGGAATTAAGACCGGCCTTAAGCTGCGTTACTCGAACCCTAAGGAAATTGGTGCAGATTTGATTGCGGCGGCTATGGGGGCGGTTGATCTTTACGCTGGAAAAAATCTTATCATTATTGATATGGGCACTGCGATTACGGCGGAGCTTGTTTCGAAGGATAAGGAATTTCTTGGTGGCGTGATTATGCCTGGTATGAAGATTTCTGTGGATGCTCTTGCGGGCGGAACTGCAAAGCTGACCTCGGTTGAAATCATGAAGCCGGAGCATGTTTACGGTCTTTCAACTACCGAAGCAATTCAGGCGGGTCTTTACTATGGAACTGCCGGAGCGCTGAAAGAATTCTGTTATCAATTCAAAAAGAATGTCTTCCATGGGGAAGACACAATGATTATCGGAACCGGCGGTTTTGCAAGAACTTTTGAAGAATATAAATTGTTCGATGAAATTATTCCGGGCCTGGTACTTTCCGGCGTAAAAGTTGCGCTGGATTTGAATTAGCAAAACGGTGGTTGAGTGCCCGCGAAGGCGGGTGTATCGAAACCACCATTACAACAAGCACACGGGGTTTCGATACGATGCTGCGCATCACTCAACCACCGTGGTAAAAGGAGATTTAAAATGACAAACACAAACTCAACACTTTCACTCAATAAAAAACTCACTCTTACAGGTGCTTTAAGCGCACTCGTAATCGTACTTGGAATTACAAAGCTTGGCTTTATCACTCTTGGTGCTGCTACATCAATCACAATTCTTCACATTCCTGTAATTTTGATTTGTATGCTTGCAGGTCTTCCTGAGGGGCTTTTTGTTGGTCTCGTTTTCGGTTCCCTTTCTTTGATTCAGGCTGCAATGAGCCCAACTGGTGCTCTTGATCCTTTCTTTGTAAATCCTTTGATTTCTGTTCTTCCACGTATGCTGATTGCTGTAATTGCCTGGGGCCTTTGGAAAGCTTTGAATCTTATTCCTCACATGCCAAAAACTGTAGCTGCTGGAATCACTGGTTTTATTACAACTGTATGCCACACTCTGCTTGTACTTGGAAGCCTCTATGTTTTCAAGGCTGCTGATGTAAAAGCTGCTCTCGGCGGAATGGGATATTTTGCTTTGGTTGGTGCCTGTGGCTTTAATGTGGTTCTCGAAGCTCTTGCTGCTACAATAATTTGTGCTGCTGTTTTTGCCGGACTTTTTGTTGCAGGTAAAAAGCACTCAAAGCTTTCTGAAGAAAAATAAAATATGGCTGTAAGATTTTTTTCCATTCCGGAGCTGGACCAGACTGGCGGCGTAAAAACTCTTTATACAAGTTCCTGTGATATTGCCTGGAATTTTGAAGACGCCCATGCCCGGGATAATTATCTGGATCTTGGCCAGCAGCTTGGAATTACGCCACAAGACATGGTCAAGTCAAAACAGACTCATACTGATGTGGTAAAAATTGTGACTCACGAAAACTGCGGCGACGGCATAATTCGTCCTTTAGATGAAAGAGAGCCTTACGACGGCCTTATCACAAATGAAAAAAATCTTTTGCTGTGCACGGTGGAGGCAGACTGTGTTCCAGTATATTTTTACGACCCGGTAAAAAAAGTTATTGCCATGGTTCACAGCGGCTGGAAGGGCACAGTCAAAAAAATCTCGCAAGTCACAATTCAAAAAATGAAGAGTGCTTTTGGCTGCCAGCCTTCTGATTTGCTTGTTGCGATTGGGCCTCATATTTGCAAGGAATGTTACGAGGTTGGGCAGGATGTCTTTGAAGAATTCAATCATAGTTTTGCCCCAGCGGAAATGGAAAAAATCTTTGTCAGAAAAAATCAGGAAAAATATCTTTTGAATTTGGAAGAATCTGTTAGGTTCACCTTACAGGAATGTGGGGTGACAGCAGCAAACATTTTTTCTGCCGGCGTCTGCACCCTTCATTCTCAAGTCGAAGGCTACAGCTTCTGTTCATATCGAAGAACAAAATCCAAAACAGAGCGCATGCTTACTGCCATCATGATGAAATAAAACTTTCAGAAGAAGTCAGATTTATTTTCTAAGATTTTTTACTATATTAGCCAGTGATAAAAAATTACTGGCTTTTACCAGTGCCAGACCCTGACCTTCATCACCGAGCACCACCAGCTGATCGCCGGTGGAAATCTCAAAAATTTTTCTGGCTTTTGCGGGGATTACAATCTGGCCTTTATCACCAACAGTGACAAGGCCAAAAAGATGCTTTCCCTTTGGAGGGACGCCCAGTCCAAGATTATCTTCCGGCTCATAATTTGCCAGGTCGTCAAGAGAGACGCCGAAAATATCTGCCAGCTGTTTACATTTGTCCAGGTCGGGAATACTTTCGCCGGCCTCCCATTTAGCCACAGACTGGCGGGTAACACCTAGCTTTTCAGCAATGTCTTCCTGAGTCAGCTGTAAGACTTTTCGCATTTGAACAAGATTATCTTTGAACATTCAGGTCTCCCTAAAATAACGCTGCGGCATGCGGCTTAGTCAAGGCTTTAAGCGTGAGCAATCCTTGACTCGGCGTTTTTCTTTTTTTTGATTCCCAGAACAGCCCATCTGAAAAATGGAATTCTCGAAATCACTTCATACAAAGCGTATCCGAAAACAAAGCCTGCGACAAGACTCAAAAGATAACTTACCGGAGCAGGAATAAGACCTGGTTTTGCAAGGAAGAGAGCCACGCTTGAAATCCCCAGATAATGGAAGACGTAAAGTCCAAAGCTGTGACGGCTCATCCACTCTGTAAAGCCATTCGAGAAATCCCCAAAGCGGGCAAAGCCACTCAGCATGGCAAGCGAACCTGTATAAGCACACAGAGAATAAAGGAAGCCCCGGTTGATTGGCTTGTCAGCATAGTTCTGACCAAAATACAAAATCGTAAAAGTTACGCACAAAACAAGAGCAAGGGCAATCAGAGGAAGCGAAAGTTTTTTGATTTTCTCCATCACTTCTTCGTTTGAAAAAACATAATAGCCCAGCAGGAAAAAGACAAAGTAAAATGCGAAGCGATAAACTGAAACAATAGGCGTGTTCAAAATTTGTGCTGCTCCCCAGATTAGAAAATAGAAGAGGGGAATCAGCCACAGTGGAGTTTTTGTTCCAGCCCCCAGCAATTTTCCTTTTTCGATTTTTCTGATTATCACAAGGAGAAGACAGTAAATCCATAAAAGATGCATGTACCAGAGCACACCGCTTCCCGACGCAACCATAATCATAAAAATTATTGGCCCAGGAACTCCTGCTTCCTTAAGGCCCACAAAGCCGCCACTCAGAGACATGCTTACGTATCCCTGAATGAACTGGAAAAAGAAAAGTCCTATGGTCGAAGGAACCAGCAGCTTCAGGCTTCGTGATTTTATAAATTCTTTGTCAGTATGCTGATCAAGGCTCAGTCTTGCGCTGATTCCCGAAACGATAAAGAGCAGCGGCATAATCCATGGATAAACCAGATATTGAAAAGCATCATAATACTGAACCTTCATATTTGTGATTTGACCCAATCCACCCAGCACGCCTTCTGAGTTATACATATAAAAAACGTGATAGATTACAACAATTACAACCGTCACCCAGCGAATGTTGTCCAAGTAGTGTTTTCTCATACAATTACCACCTTTGCAATTAATATTAACATAATTGTATTGCGAGTTCTGCGGCAAGTCCACCAAGAATTATTAACATTTTGAAGTCTTTATGTTAGAAATGGTTGCGACAAGAGGGCTTTTCTATGTTATCATTGATTTGATTTATGATTCTTAATACCGGTCAGCGTACTGATATTCCGGCTTTTTTCCCAGAGTGGCTTGCAAACAGAATTAAGGAAGGTTTTGTCCTTGTAAGAAATCCTTAAACCCGAGCCTTGTTACTCGTTACGAAATTAATCCTCAGGTTGTGGATGCGATTGGCTTTTGCACAAAAAATCCTGAGCTCTTTTTTTCTTATATGGGGCTGGTGAATGATTTTGGGCAGTTCTGGTACCTTACGATTACGCCCTATGAAAAGGATATTGAACCGGGCGTGCCGGATAAGTCAGAGGTTATTGAAGCGTTTAAATATTTGTCGCGCGCGGTTGGGGCCGAGGCTTGCGGCTGGCGTTATGATCCGATTTTTGTTGATTCAAAATATACTGTTGATTTTCACTTGCGGGCTTTTGAAAAGATGGCGAGCGAGCTGGATAAATGACTATCTTCTTACAAAAATGTTTACAGAAGAAAAATCAGACAGCATTGTAATGGCCTGCGATTTGCGAAAGAAGCTGCCCGGGCCGTACGCGACTGGATTTTTGAAAATACAAAGTACGATACAATTTATTCTTACATGAAATATACAAATGTTGCTTCTTATTCGACGGCGCTTTCAAATGGTATGAAAAAAGTGAAAGAATATCCTGACCCGAAAAATGAAATTTCTTACGCCTATGCAATTACCCGTAAGGAGTGGGAAGAGTTATAAAATCAGCATCTCCTTAATTTTCTTTTTGACCTGGATCAGACCTTATTAAACTTTCATGACTCGGAATATATTGCCTTAAAGATTATTGTGACTCAAAATGGTTTTGATTTTTCAGATCAGCTTATAAAGGAAACTTTTGTAAGCGAGGCAATGGCTTATTCAAAACCTGCAAAAGCTCTTGGCATGAAAACCGTCTGGATAAACCAGGGCTTTGGCGCCCTGCAGAAACCGCTTTCAAAATCAGAAGAACCCGATTACACCATAAACAACCTTACCGAACTTATAAAGATTTTTTCCTCCTAGAAAAAAGGCTTTGTTCCGTGTTATCATATTAGTAAGGAAAAAAAATGAAAATATTAGTTATAAATAACATGCTTGAACAAAAGTATTTTGATCAGATAAAATCGGCAGCTGGCGAAGTTGGAGCACAAGTATTTTTTTATAAATCAGAAGCCGAAATCCCTCAATCTAATTTTGATGCAGATATCATCTACGGTTTTGCACCTTCAATTGTAAAAACAAGTAGAAGCTTGAAATGGCTATGCGTTCCATGGGCGGGAGTAGATTCTTTGATGACCCCTGATTATTTTGCAAACGAAGATTGTCTTCTTACAAACTCGGCCGGTGCTTATGGGGTTTCTATTGCCGAACACATGATTGCAGTCTCCCTCGTGATGATGCGTCGCCTTGACCAGTTTATGGCCGAAACCCGAGAAGGCAAGTGGCTTTCTCCCCGCCCACAAAAATCCATTAAGGATTGCCGTATTACAGTTTTGGGAACCGGAGACATTGGTACAACATTTGCCAGCCGTGCCCGTGTCTTTGAACCGGCTGCCATAGTAGGTGTTTGCCGCAGTGGAAAAAGCAGCTCAACAGTTTACGACAAAGTTCTTCCTGTAAGCGAGCTTGATTCCATCCTCTCGCAAACCGACCTCCTCGCAATGAGTCTGCCTGCCACACCCGAAACAAAAGGAATCCTCTCGAGAGAACGTTTCGCGCTCCTCCCGCAAGACGCCTATATCGTAAACGTAGGCCGTGGTTCTGCAATCGACGAAGATGCCCTTGCAGATAATCTTGAAAGCGGACACCTTGCAGGAGCCGCCCTGGATGTATTCCAGACCGAGCCCCTTCCTGCCGGTCACAGACTTTGGAAAACAAAAAATCTTTTAATTACTCCACACGTTGCCGGCAATATGACTCTTCCATATACAAAAGCTAAAAATGTTCAGATGTTCATAGAAGATTTGAAAAACTTTACAGAGGGCAGACCGCTTCACTATCTTGTAGACAGAAAACTTGGATACTAGAATAGATTTGAAATTACATTACGTCACAATTACGATACTGAGGAAGATTTAATAATGATTATTATACGTCAAGCTAAAAAAGAAGATTTCGAAGTTCTGGAAAGACTCTACAACGAACTCGAAGAGGATGCTGTTCTTTATCAACCGGATGCTTACAATACAATGTGACTTATAAGTATAAAATAAAATAGAAAAAAAATAGTTCCCGTGTTAGCATAAAATATGGAACTTTTGGACGCATGTAATTCGAACTATGAAAAAACTTATTTAAGGAAGTAAAAGGGAAATCAGATTGTTATCGTTTCCGAATCAAACAAAAAAGATGTATTTCCGAAGATGCAAATCTTTCTTTAGCACGTGCTCCAGAAAACGATTCAAAATTCATAAATAATTTTACCGGTGATATAAGCACCTGGGCTCGAGATGGAATTACCTGTAAACACAAGGGTGGTGGCTCAACAATAGAACTCCACATTTTTACGGGCGACATTACTGTAGGTGATCAATAAAATTCTGCATTACCGCTACAAGCTATAAAAGCCTGCACTCTTTCCTGTAACAAAAATCTTTTTGCCTTCAAGTTTGATTTTTCCGCCGAAGGTGTAAATGGCATTTTTAAGCAGGTCGGTAGAGTCCCCAGACTCGCCACCAAGCTTTTTCAAATCACAAGGGAAGGACACTTCTTTTTCTGAAGGATTTATAATCACAAGGATTTTTTCGCCACTCTGATTTTTGCCCGTGCAACTTCTGACATAAGCCAGCGGGTATTCATTTTTCTTTGCGTAGATGAATTCAATTTCGCCCCGGCTTTGCAGTGCATCGTGTTCTTGCCGGATTTTTATCAGCTTTTGGATTTCGTGATAAAGTGATTTTTTATTTTGCTGCTGAGCCTGAACTGTCGGCCGCTTTGGAGAAGGATCAAGCGGAATATAAAGCTTCTCCGCCGGCGCTGAACTAAAGCCCGCGTTTGTAGAAGAATCCCACTGCATAGGCGAGCGGGAACCTGTTCTTCCATATCCGCCCTCAACCGAAACAAGATTTTCAACATAATTCATGCCAATCTCATCACCGTAATAAATAAAAGGCGCCCCCGGCATAGAAAGCAAAAAGGCAAAGGCAAGTTTAAGGTTATCGCCCTTGATGTGACGGGCAAGCCTGTCCATATCGTGATTTCCGGACGGAATACAGATGAGCCCCATGTGCTTAGAATCCGCACGGGACTTCTCGTAGCTTTCCTTGTACTTCTCTACAAAGTCAAAAACGTCTCCTTTACCGCTGGCTGCAAAAAAAGGATTTTCGCAGCGGAACAAATCGTTGTAATGAGATGGCCCAAAGTGCAAAAGAAAATCCATGTGAAAGCCGCCCTGCAAAGATTTGTCTGGTTCACCCCATTCTGAAACCATGGCAGCTTCCGGGAACTCTTTGTCTAAAAAGTCTCGCACATCCTGCCAGAGCCTTATTGTACCCTTGCCGTTTTCATCATGCTTTACAAGAGAGCCCGCCATATCTACGCGGAAACCGTCACAGCCCATCCCAAGCCAAAAGCGCATAATGTTTTTCAACTCTTCAAGTGTAGCTTTAGGCCCTGGCGCGTCCATCGGCTGCTGCCATTTTTTTGCAGGGTCTGGTTTATAAAAGCCGTAATTCAAAGCTGGCTGATGAGAAAAAAAGTTTACAGCACAGGAACCGTCTCTGTCAGAAATTCCACGCAGGCTTGCCATACCATCAGGCTCAATCCAGATAGAATCTGTCCAGACATAACGGTCGGTGTATTCATTTTTGCTGGCCTTCATAGATTCCTTAAACCACTTATGCTCGGTAGAAGTATGACCCGGAACAAGGTCCAGCAGAATATGCATACCGCGCTTATGAACCTCAAGAAAAAGCCTTTTCAAATCTTCATTAGTTCCGTAGCGGGGAGCGGCGAGATAATAATCAGAAACATCATAACCCGCGTCGCCAAAAGGAGAAGCAAAACAGGGATTCATCCAGATTGCATTACAGCCAAGCTCTTTGATGTAATCAAGCTTTTGAATTATTCCATTAAAGTCACCGATTCCATCTCCGTTTGAGTCGCAGAAAGACTGAGGATAGATTTCATAAAAAATTGCATTATCAAGCCACTTAGGATTTTTGTTTGCCATACTTTCTTCCGTCAATTATTAGATTAACATAATTCTACCTCATACTGTGCAATTTATAAAGATAAATGTAATAGAAAATAAACCTCCTTCGTGTTAAGTTTTTAGTATGACTGAAACAGCAAAACCAAACTACAAAAAAACTTTACGAGCCTGCTATTTGGGTTTTATCACACAGGCAATTGCCGCAAATTTTGCGCCGCTTATTTTCTTAAAGCTTCATAATGATTATCAGATTCCGCTTGGCATGATTGCCCTTATTCCAACGGCCTTCTTTTTTACCCAGCTGATTGTCGATATTTTCTGCGCCAAGTTTGTTGATAAAATCGGCTACCGGGTTAGCATAGTTGCGTCGGAAATTTTTTCTGCGGTGGGTCTCGTTGCTCTGGCTTTTTTGCCGGAGCTTTTGTCATCTGCCTTTGCGGGCATTATGATTAGCGTTGTCCTTTACGCCATTGGAAGCGGGCTTATAGAAGTTCTTTGCTCTCCGATTGTAGAAGCCTGTCCTTTTGAAAACAAAGAAAAAACAATGAGTCTTCTTCACAGCTTTTACTGCTGGGGCTGGCTTGGCGTTACTGTAATTTCTAGTCTGCTTTTTACGACCTTTGGAATTGATAACTGGAAGTACGTTGCCTGCTTCTGGGCTCTGATTCCTCTTTACAACATTTACAACTTTGCAACTTGCCCTATTGAAAAGCTTGTTGATTCGGGCAAGGGTATGACTATCCTGCAGCTTTTTAAGTCTCCGCTTTTTTGGGTGGCTGTTGTGCTCATGGTTTGTTCGGGCGCAAGCGAGCTTTCTATGGCACAGTGGGCTTCGGCCTTTGTTGAGTCTGGACTTGGACTTTCTAAAACTGTCTGCGATCTTGCGGGACCTTGTCTTTTTGCTGTGACTATGGGAATCTGCCGTGTCTTCTATGGTAAGTTTGGTGATAAGGTTGAACTAACAAAGTTTATGATTGGCTCGGGCGTGCTCTGTCTTATCTGTTATATTATGGCGTCTTTGTCGCATAATGCGGTGGTGGCGCTTGCGGGCTGCGTGCTCTGCGGATTTTCTGTAGGTATTATGTGGCCGGGAACACTGAGCATTTCTTCAAAAAAGATTCCGACTGGAGGAACTGCAATGTTCGCCCTGCTTGCAATGGCGGGAGACCTCGGTGGATCAATTGGTCCTAGTGCTGTGGGTATGATTTCTCAGAAGGCGGGAGATAATTTGCAACGGGGACTTTTCTTTGGCGGAATCTTCCCGGTGCTACTGGTTGTTTTTCTTATCATTCTGAAGTTCATGAAAGATAATGAGAAAGAATGAAGGTGAAAAGAATTGATAAACCTGCTGCCTACCAGAATGTTTTCCAGAATGTCGGCTGATGCAACATTACATAATTGACTAACTTGCAGTATTTTGTTATTTATTAATCATACTTAATATATCAGGAGGTTGAGATAAGATTTATGATTTTTATGACTAACGATTCGACCTCCGCTATTCACGTCTAGAAGCGGCACAAAGCCGTAGAACCCGGGGATTTGCCCCGACTCTTTTCTTGTCCTGAAAGCGGAGCTGCATTGGATAAAGAGCTTCCGAAACTGTCATTCTGAACTTGTTTCAGAATCTGCTTGTGCTCTTTATTAACTCTAGCAATCAGGAAATTCAAATTGAAAACAAATACACTAATTACTGCGCGCGTTTCCTGCGTGCAGAAGAATCTTTATACTCTGCTGCCTTGTGCAGAGGATGGCACTGTCTGCGTCGGGGGGTGGCGCTGACGGTGATTGCAGCGGTGGCGGCATTTGCAATAACGGCGAAGTTGTCCTCACCGAAATGACCGGCAAACTTAAAGGAAAATTTTACAACCTTAAACTCGAGCCGCCAGTTGTGGGAGACTATGTAAAAGTATTCACCAACGAATACGGAGACGCCTTGATTGATGAAGTGCTTCCCCGCAAAACTGTCTTCAAACGTCCTAACCGCAGCGGTCACTCCGAGGCCTATGTAAAAAATCTGTTAGAAGAGACTATCGTATCTAATTTCGATTACGTCTTTATTGTGACCTCTCTTAATCAGGATTACAGTGAAAACAGAATTGCGAGATACGTTTCTATTACGCTCAATACAGGAGCCAAGCCTGTGGTGATTTTGTCCAAGGCAGATTTGTGCGACGACGTGGAACTCAAGGTGGAAATCACAAAGGCGGTTTGCGATAAGGCTGATGTAATTGCAATCAGCTCGCTTACTGGTTATGGGCTCGAGCAGCTACAGACTTATTTGCAGAAGGATAAGACAATTGCGATTGTCGGCTCTTCGGGAGTAGGGAAGTCTACGCTGCTCAATACTCTGAACGGTACAGATTTGATGAAGGTAAATGCAATCCGCGACGAGGATGGAAAAGGCCGGCATACTACAACTTACCGCCAGCTCTTCCGCTTACAAAACGGCACCTGGATTATGGACACTCCGGGCCTGCGAGAAATCGGCGTACTGGATATGGAAGAAGGAATCGACGAAACTTTTTCTGATGTAGTTGTCCTCTTTAACCAGTGCAAGTTTAACGACTGTTCACACACAAGTGAGCCGGGTTGTGCCGTTCTAAAGGCGCTGGAGGACGGAACTCTGAGCCAAGAGCGCTGGCAGACTTATCTTCAGCTCCACACCGAAAACGAATGGGGCAAAGCCAAGATGATGCAGATTGCAAAATTTACCCGCGAGTATCAGAAAAACAGATACAGCGGCTGGGATTTATAACAGTGTCATCCCGAACTTAGGGAGCGACGGCTAAAAGCCGAAACAATGCTCCAGTGGAGCATTGTTAGCGAGTCTCCGAGCAGCTATGCTGCGAAGGGGAAGGGATCTAATAGATGCTGAAACAAGTTCAGCATGACAATATTTTTTGGACAGCAGCATGACAATAATTTTAGGGGAAACATATGAACATTACCACAAAACAAGCCTAAAATCGAAAATCCGTTAAAAAACGAGCCGACAGGGTCGTTTTAGGATTATCGAAAGAACGGCTCAGAGGCAAGCTATGCTTGCCGACTTTTATAAATGGAGAAATAATTATGAGAACCAAACAAGTTCAATTACTAACCGACATAAATCTCGTATGGGATTTTCTTGTCGACACTTACGACTGGAAAAATGACTGTGGCCGGGCGGCGCCATTTTTTGAATATGCTCTCACTTCCTCGTGGATGGATACTTCCTATTCATTTTTGGACAGGCTCTGGTTTGACGGAGACAAGGTTGTGGCCTTTGTTTATTACGAAAATCCGGTCACAGACATCTATTTTAATGTCCGCAAGGGCTATGAGTTTCTGGCGGATGAACTTGTTGATTACGCAATTTCGAGCATGCCTCATTTCAACAACGAGCAGCAGTTTGTTTTATTCGATGGTCAGCAGTTCTTAAAAGATGCAGCAGCAAAACGAGGCTTCAAGCAGGTTTATGAATGGAATGAAGCCATTTTTAATTTTAAGAACGAATTGAATTATGAGTTGCCGGAAGGCTATCATTTTGTGGATCTAAAAGATATGGATATAGTAAAATGTTCAAAGCTCTGCTGGTATGGTTTTGGACATGGCGATAAAGGTGAGTTCAAGTACTGGGATAAATACGATGACTCTATGGACTGGACTCCCGCAAAATCTCACAAAGGCGCTTTGAGTCGAATCCTCACTCCATCTCCACATGATAGCTCGCAGTACAACATTGTTATTGCAGATAAGAACGAAGAATACGTCTGCTTCTCGGGCATGTGGTGGGTGCCTCAAAATCAGCTTGCTTATATGGAGCCGCTTTGTACACATCCGGATCATCGCAAAAAAGGACTTGCCTCTGCGGCACTTTCACTTCATTACAAAAGAATGAAAGCCCTGGGCGCAACTCACATGACCGGCGGTGGAGACCCCTTCTACCAGAAGCTGGGCTACGGAAAAGGCTACCACTGCACAATCTGGAGAAAAGAATAATTATTCGCCGGGCTTGGTAATCTGGTAGAACTCGTTTCTTTTATTCCGATAAGATGTTTATAATTGGATGTTTTATCGGAGAGGGAGAGCCTTGTAACTCTGTGTTTTTGGCGTATGGTCTGATAAAATGGGAAAAATTTCTTGTTTATCGGAAACGCAGCTCCGATTTTGGCTTTTCTCTCGTATTTGCTTCCGATAAAAATACGGTATTTAGGCAATTTATCGGAACGGCAAATGCGTTTTATGGAGTCCAGTGTCAAAAACACGGTTTTATATGCCTATGGAGTCCGATAAAACTGTTGATAATTCTGGTTTTATCGGAACTTCACCCCGCTTCAGTGTGTTTTTGTACTATTTGATTCCGATAAAGGGGCAAATAACTCGGCTTTTATCGGAACTTCAGCTGCGACTTAAGATACGAATAAACGAAAGCGCCCCACGCCAATTTATCCGTATCTACCGCCGATTTTGAGCCCACACACTTCATTTTTTTCTGCAAACTATCTATTTTTGAGATATAATTCAGATATACTTTGTTTAACGAAAGGAGTTCTCATGACAAAAGTTTACTGTTATTCCCGCTGCTCAACCTGCAAAAAAGCTCTGGCCTGGCTGGATGCTCACGGTTACAAATACGATTTAATAGACATCAAAACTCAAAACCCGGATGAAAAGACCTTGCGAAGCCTGCATAAAAAATCCGGGCTGCCTCTGAAAAAGTTTTTTAATACCAGCGGCATCCTTTATCGCGAAATGGAGCTTTCCAAAAAACTTCCTTCAATGCCCGAGGACCAGCAGTTTGCGCTCCTTGCCTCCAACGGCATGATGGTGAAGCGGCCTCTTTTAATCACAGACGAGGCTGTAATTCCGGGCTTCAAAGAAGATCTCTGGAAAGAAGTTTTATAATAATCAGGAGGGGAAAGCCTTCCCCTGCGCCCAAGCCTCCTCACTTCGTTGCGGTGTCTCGGGCTACCCCTTCTCCTAGGGGGACGCAGTAAACTGCTTACCCCCTAAAACCCCCGTTGTAAATCTTCTGCTAACCCGGCCTTCATCGCTTCAAAATCGTCTTCGCTGATCAGGTGGCGCTCTAAATCAACGTGGCCGTCCACAAAGCAAACACCTTCTGCCTCGAGTTTTGAACGCTGGGCATCCGGGCCGCCAAAGGCAAAGCTGCCCGAGCAGAAGCCCTTTGCATTCACAACGCGGTGGCAGGGTGTCACTGCATTGCTGGGATTTTTATGCAGTGCATTTCCCACATAGCGGCGAAGGTTGCAGTTTCCGGCCAGTGCCGCAATTTGAGAATACGAGGCAACTTTTCCGCGAGGAATCTGGCGTACGGCAGCGTAAATAATTTCTGCTAAATCTTTTTTTTCTTCTTTCATTTCCAAAAGTATGGTAGCATAATAAAGAGTATATGAAAATAATTGAAAAAATCTTCGATTCAGTTTTACTCCTCCAGCCTGAGGGCCGTGAAGATTCCCGCGGCACAATGCAGATTTTGTTCAGGGAAAGGGCTTTTGTCGTATGGTTATGAACGACCTGAGGACCTATATCAAGAGTGTGATGAAATCTGGCTACAGCACACAGCATTTCGTGCACAGCCACTGGCGGCAGGACGGCTGGAAGCAGAAAGCCGGGAAAAACTTAGCAGGAAGACAAAATGATTAAAGCCGTAATTTTCGATATGTTTGAAACGCTCGTAACTCTTTTTACGGGCAGAACCTATTTTAGCGAGCACATTGCTGCGGATCTCAATCAGCCAATAGAAGCCTTTCGTAAATGCTGGCACGAAACCGAAAAGGACCGAACGCTTGGAAAGTATTCTATGGAAGAAGGCCTGGCCATAACTCTCAAAAATCTGGGCGCTTTTTCCCCGGAAAATGTTCAGCTTGTTTGCCGTAAACGCCGCGAAGCCCTTGGAGACACCTTCGATGCCATTCCCGCCGAGTCCATCTGGCTACTTCAAAACCTCCGCGAAAAAGGCCTCAAAACCGGTCTCATCACAAACACCTTTTCCGACGAGCGCGACATGATTCTTTCATCCCCGCTCTATCCCCTTTTTGATGCCGCAATGATTTCCTACGAACAGGGCCTTCTCAAACCAGACCCGGAAATCTACCGCCGTGCCATACAATCCCTGAACGTCACACCCCAAGAATGCCTCTACGTAGGCGACGGTGGCTCACATGAACTCGATGGAGCCCGAGTCCTTGGCATGCAGACCATTCAGTGCACCTGGTTCCGCGACCTTGCCTATGAGCCGCATATCCCAAGCCCCATCTATGAGGACTTTCCTCACGCAGTCACCCGGCAAGATATCCTCAATTTGATAAATTTTCAAAATGCTTGAAAAAAAACAGAAATCCTGATTTTCTGAACGAAGAATGACACATCACCTAAAAACATAGTATAATAGAGTTATGAGAATAGTTATTGTAGGTGCAGGATTCACAGGAATCCAGCTTGCCAAACTTTTGATTAATGAAAAAAATCAGGTTGCCATTGTAGACAATGATGAAAATACAATCCGTCACGCTTCAAATCAGCTGGACTGTACCGTTATGTGTGCAGACGGCAACAACCTCGAAACGCTGGAAGAACTTGGAATTGCAAAAGCCGATGCCCTTGTCTGCGTTACCTCTTCTGATGAAGTTAATATGATTACCTGCTCACTTGTTGATGCGGTATATCCTGATATTTTGAAAATTGCCCGCGTTAGAAATTACGCTTATTACGTAAACACCGCCAAGGCAGAAAAAAAACACTCAAATACCTTTGCCGGAAAGCACCGTCCTCTTTACGGAATCAACTACATGATTCACCCGGATGTTGAGGCCGCAGATGCAATTGTTCAGGCAGTAGAAAACGGCGCGGTTGGAAACGTAATCACTTTTGATAATTCAGACCTGGAGATTGCCAGAATTACAGTTGCAGCCGGCAGCCAGTTTGACGGTGCCCTGCTTAAAGAGCTTCGAGGCAAAACTGATGTAAAATTCCTTGTTGCATATATTGACCAGAACGGCGAGACCATGCTACCTTCCGGCGACACTAAGCTCGAAGCCGACACAATAATAGGAGTTCTTGTTTCAAAAGATGATATTGCAAAACTGGTTGAGCTTTGCGGTGCTGAGCAAAAAGAACTTCGTAAAGTTGCTATGATTGGTGCCGGCCGTATTGGAACCATTGTTGCAGAAAAGCTGATGGGCAGTGCTCAGAAGGCCAGCGGAATTGCCCGCCTTTTTACTAGCATTAAGACCCGCCGTAATTTTGATTTTGTAATTATTGATTCGAATGATGAGCTCACGAAAGCCGCCTCGGAAAAATTTCCGGATGCGCGGGTAATGAGGGCGGATGCTACAGATGAAAACTTCCTCCGTGATGAAGGAATCGTAAACTTTGACCTTGCAATTTGTACAACTCACAATCATGAGATGAATATGGTGCTTGCAGCTTATCTTGAATCATTGGGAGTAAAGCAGACTGTTAGCCTTGTAGGCAGTTCGGCCTTTGCAGAGATTTCCCGCAATCTTGGAATTGACGTTCCGGTTCCGCTCCGTGATGCAGTAGTTGATTCTATCATGAGTCACCTGCGCGGAAAATCAGTAAAGGAGATTCACACTGTAACAAACGGTCAGCTGGAAATTGTTGAATGCGAGGTTACTTCTGATTCAAAAGTCAGTGGCAAGGAGCTAAAGGAGATTTCAAACCCTGGAACTTTCCTCGTGCTGCTGGATAAAAAATCTGGAACCGACCAGTATCAGATTGTAAACGGAAACACACGCATTACCGCGGGCGATCACATAGTTCTTATTACCGTTGCCGAGAACAGTAAGAAAGTTCTGGCTTACTTTGGCAGTGGTGAATAGTAACAAAGTGGTTTCGATACGGCTTCTTCGAAGCCTACTCAACCACCGGTGATTAAGTAGGCTTCGAAGCGGTTGTAACCACCGGTGACAGAGCAAGTTTCGAAGAAGCTGTATCAACCACCGGTGATTGAGTGCCGCGAAGCGGCGTATCGAAATCACATCTAGGAGTAAACTTTGTTCATAATATCATTATTAAAAATTTCTTCTATCCTCCTTTCAATCGTTGGCATTCTTTTTGCGATTCCGCTTGGTTTTGCATTTTATTACGGGGAAAGTTCGGTTTATCTTTCCTTTATAATTCCAATGCTGGCAAGTTTTGCCTTTGTTCTTGCGGTAAATATTCCGACCCGTAAATTCAAAATTACAATGAATACCCGTCAAACCTTTTTAATCGTTGCCCTTTCCTGGGTAGTAATCAGTTTTATGGGTGCTATTCCAATGTATGTAAGTGGCAGTATTCCCCGCTTTGTTGATGCTCTTTTTGAAAGTGTCAGCGGTTTTTCAACAACCGGTTCAACTATTTTGTCTGAAATTGAAAGCCTTCCAAAATCAATCAATATGCTGCGCTGTCTCACACACTGGATTGGTGGTATGGGAATTGTAACTCTCACCGTTGCACTCCTTCCTCTTCTTGGCGTAGGCGGTTTCCAGTTAATCAAGGCAGAAACCACCGGTCCCGAAAAAGGAAAGGTAACTGCCCGTATCACAACTACAGCAAAAATCCTCTGGCTCATTTATTTTGGTTTTACAGCTGCAGAGACCATTGCACTTAAGCTTGCCGGCATGACCTTTACAGACGCCCTTTCTCACGCTTTTGCAACTCTGGGAACCGGCGGCTTTTCTACAAGGAATGCTTCCATCGGTGCTTACAACTCAGTTGCAATCGATGTAATCATAATGATTTTCATGTTCCTTGCAGGAATTAACTTCAGCCTTTACTTTTACATTTTCACAGGAAAGTTCCGCGATATTACGACAAACTCTGAATTTAAGGCTTATCTGGCTATTGTTGCAGCTCTTATTGTTGCAGTTACAATTTCACTTCGTAATGTTTACGGCAGCTTTGGAGACACTCTTCGCTACAGTTCCTTTCAGGTAGTTTCGCTCATGACCACAACTGGTTTTTCTACTGCCGATTTTATGAAGTGGCCGGCTGCAACTCAGTTCCTGCTTTTTGTCACTTTCTTTATAGGCGGATGTTCGGGCTCAACCTCGGGTGGTGTTAAAGTAATCCGCTGGCTGGTTCTTGGAAAACAGGTTCAGAACGAAACCCGTAAAATGCTGCATCCTCACGGAGTTTTTGCAATCCGCTTGAACGGACGTCCTGGCCGCAAGGATATTGTTTTCAACGTTGCAGCCTTTATGGTTGTTTATTTTGCCCTTGTTATTGTAACTACTTTTGTAGGCTGTCTTGGCCAGCTTGATGTATGGTCAAGTTTTACAGGAGCCCTCAGTATGGTTGGAAACATTGGTCCTGGCTATGCTCTTCTTGGGCCTTCAGAAAATTTTGGCTTTCTTCCTGATTTTGTAAAATACTGGTACAGTTTTGCAATGCTTGCTGGCCGTCTTGAATTGTATACTATGATAATTTACTTCCTGCCGGTTTACTGGGAAAAGTAAAGCAAAGAAGAGCATCTTTTTATTTGACTATTTATGCATTCTGGTTTTATAGTTAGATATGGATTTAAATTTGACTGCAGATGATGTAGCAGAATGTATAATAGCCTTAATAGCTCGGAATAAGCTTTGGGCAGGTAAAAAAGTTTATGCCTATTTTATTGCAAATAAAACTGCAGGATGCTTTACAAATTCTCATAAATCAGAAAAATATAAAAAATTTTTTACTAAAACTCTTGAAGAAATAAAAGATATGCCGAAATGTGCGGCATCTGCTTCATACCGTATTTTTTCGACAGAATATGCAGGACATGCTAAGGATCTTACACAATCAGTGGTTGCCCAGCTTATTGCTACTGATGATCCGCAAACAGAAAGCCTCATAATAATAGCCGGCGGCGACGGTACTTCTCTTGAAGTTCAAACAGCTCTTTATAAATGTGCAATGGATGGTCCAAAGCACAGTAATGCAGTAAAGAACCGTATTACAATACTTCGGCTTCCTCTTGGAACTGGAAACGATGGTACAGACGGACACTCTATGGAAGAAACAGTAGAACTGCTTAAAGGAGGCTTGATTTTTTCCAATTCTAGGGCGGTTAGAGTGTATCCCGAAAAGGAACCTGATGAAGCGGCTGTTCGTGCCTGTGGTAAGAGACCAGAAAAATATCAGGATATGAATTTTAAGGCTCCATGGTATTCCTTCAATATTGCAAGTATCGGTCTTGATGCATATGTAGTTTATATGACTAACACGGTAAAAAAACGTTTGCCGGGAAATTTCTATCATCTGTGTGTACCATTAAGCGGTCTTGTATATGACAAAGATTTTCGTTCAGGAAATGCAAATATCAAACTTTATAAAAATACAGATGATACAGAGCCTTACGAAGAAATGAATACAAAAATCACGCTTATGGCTTTTGGAGCTTCCGGATATAGAGTTTACGGAGGCGGGCATAAAGTTTTGCCGAATGAAAAAAATCTCTGCATTACTCCAAAAACATCTCTTCCGGTTTTAATAAAAGAAAACCACAGATTTGTTGACGGCTCTTTTGAACACACAAACCTAGCTCATTTAAGACAGGTAGAAAAAGTTATAATAAATTATGACAAACCGATTCTCATGCAGTGCGACGGTGAAACAGTTATGCTAAGTTCTGCTCATTTTCCTTTGATTATGGAACTTACTGAACCCTGCCTGCGTGTAATCCAAAAAATTGAATAGTATAGTTTCTGAAACAAATTCAGAAAAATATAGGCTTAGGAGAATAAAAAAATGAAAATGGAAAAAATGCCGCAAGTTCAAAGAACTGCAAATGGAGCTTTCTGGAAAAATATTTACGAAAAGTTTGAAGCAAGAGTTTATGTTCCAAATTCTCCGCTTGATGGAGATATTTTGAATTATGGCTTCAATGCTCCATACCTTCTGGTTTTTGCAGAAAAACCGTTTACCGAAGAAGAGCAGGTTTCTTTTGCCCGCCAACATGGATTAGAAAAACTTGCTTCTGATTTTGATTCAAGCGTAGTTTATATTTCTCCTGTCTCAGAAAATGGAATAATCTGTGACTGGAAAAATGCTGCTCCTGATATCCTTTCTGAAATCATATCAAATTCAAGAATACATCAGTATCATAAAGACGGAGTTGTAATTGCCAATAATGTTTTTCGTCATGCAATAGACGGCTATTTTATTCGTGGTGCAATTTTTCGTGCAGTGCTCTGCGGTTTTGGAGCTGGAGCTGATTATATTGCTGAAAATTGTCTGCATCATTTTGAAGGAGACGGACTTTGGGGACGTTCAGACCTGGCTCCTGTAACCTGTATTTTAAGTGGACTATCTCTTGCTCCAGAGATTGGAGCAGATGATATTCCTGTCATATCTTATGGGAACTGTGAAGCGGCAAATGAACTTTTTGAATCACGCTGTAAATATTTTATAAAACGTACAGCAGAACCATCGGCAGAAGAATTTATTTCTGATTATTACAGCTTTGCAAAACAATTTCGCAGAATGAATGGTCCCCTGCAGATTGATCCTGATCTGGAAAAAGACGGACTTGTAATAGAACCTGGCATTGCAGAGGTAAAAACTTCGCCAGATAACTGCGGAGACGACAAAGGAACACAAAGTCACAAAATTGGTTATTTTGCATTCTATAACAAAGGGCTTTTTGATAAGGCTTCTTCAGAAGGAGTTCCGCTTGTATTGGGCTTTCATGGTGGTGGAGACAGCTGTTTCTTCTTTTCTACGATGGCCGGCTGGGCAAAAATCTGCCATAGACATGATTTCCTGTTAGTTACAATTGAAAATCACCTGAACAGTACAGCTACAGAAATGATTGAGCTGCTGGAAATCCTTAAGAAAAAATATCGTATAGACACAAAACATATTTATGCTACAGGATTTTCTATGGGAGGTTGTAAAACATGGGATATGATTCAGGAATATCCTGAAATTCTTGCAGCTGCTGCTCCTATGGATGCAACTTTTGATGTTGGATGTAATGTTTACGGTAAAAAAGTAGAAAAGGGTATAAACACAAAAATTCCGGTTCCTGTATTTTATGCAGGTGGTGAAGTAACCCCTCTTCCTGAATTACCTTTTCAAGCTCAAAAATGTCTGGACCGCATGGCTTACACTCTTCGTCTGAATAATGCAGAAGCAGCAGACCGCTACGAAAAAGAAGTTAAGCTCGAAAATAAAGATAAGTGGGAAAATAAAATCTGGGGAATAAATGGAGATGAAGTTGAAACTTCTTATGACGAAAGCCGTGGGTCAACTCTTACAATGCAGAAATTCCGCAGTAAAGATGGCCAAATATTAAGTATTTTTGCAAGCATTAGCGGACAGGGACATGACTGCCGGGAGCACACTTGCGAGCACGCCTGGCAGTTTATGAGCCGGTTCAGCCGTCAGTTTTAGTCTCTAGAAAGTGTTGCTGGAACTTATTGCTTTTACCGGGGCGCAGAAGAGTAGCACTGTAACTACAGCAAAGGGAATAGCTGCGCGCGCATAAAGGGAATGCGGCGGCCCTGGGAAAATACACTTGCAAGCAGTTCTTTTTCATTCTATAATACATATGTGGCAAAACTTTTTGTTGTTGGAACTCCGATAGGGAACCTTGGTGATATAACTTACCGTGCAATTGAAACGCTCAAAAGCGTAGATTATATTGCTGCGGAAGATACCCGTCATACGCTGCAGCTTTTGAATCATTTTGAGATCAAAAAGCCGCTTATCTCCTGCAGAGCCCAAAACGAAAGATTTGCTGGGGAAAAGATAGTCAAACTGCTGGAAGAAGGACACGACGTAGCTTATGCAAGCGATGCAGGAACTCCTGGAGTTTCTGATCCGGGAGCAGTTCTTGTCGATGTTGTTCGCCAGTCAGGTTTTGATGTGGTGCCGATTCCAGGCCCTGCGGCTTTTGCAACTCTTGTGAGTGTTGCGGGAACGGGCGGTAAAACCCTGATTTTTGAGGGATTTCTTTCTCCAAAGCCAGGACGCAGACGAAGCCGCCTGAAAGAACTGATGGATACTGGAAATGCGGTAGTTATTTACGAAAGTCCGTTCAGAATTACTAAACTTCTTGCGGATATTGCCGATATTGAAGGTAACCGGCGCATCGTTGTTGGACGAGAATTGACAAAACTGCACGAAGAAATAACCAGTGGAACGGCCGTTGAGCTCTACGAGGACTATTCTTCGCGACAATCCATAAAAGGAGAGTTTGCAGTTTTTATTTCTGGTGTAAAAAATATTAAGAATTATGATGAATCTACCGATAATTAAAGGGTAGAGGGGTAGGACGTTATGATGATAAATGGTGTAAACAATGTTACTCAGGTGAACAATGTTCAGAATCTCCGCAAAACCGAAAGCTCTGCAAAGGTAGACCGCGAATACGATTCTATCAGCGTTTCTGCTGAAGCCAAAGAAATGGCAGAAGCTTACTACCTGGAAAAAGTTGCTAACGAGACTCCAGACGTAAGAGCAGATCGCGTTGCAGCCGTTAAAGAAAAGCTTAAGGATCCAAATTATTTGAATGATGCTGTAATTAAATCAGCAGCAGATAAGTTCTTGTCTGCAATTGGACTCTAAGGGCAGTTTTTTAAATGGCTCTCAAAAGACGGAACGCGTTTCCGTCTTTTTTTGTTTAAGGTGGTTTCGACAAGCTCAACCACCGGTGATTGAGTAGCCCGAATGGCGTATTCACGGTGGTTGAGTAGGCGAAGCCGTATCGAAACCACCAACGGAGGAAAATTAAAAAATGGCAGATTTAGCATTCAGAATTAATCCAAACATTATTTTAGGACCTTATACTATTTCAAGACTTGGAGCACAGGTTCACGAATGGGGAAGCAGATACATGGTTATTATGGATCCTATGCTCAATGAAGCGCAGCTTGCTGGTCAGATTATGCAGTCCTTGATTGACCGAAAAATCGAAAGCTTTGTTTTTGCAGAGCTTGCTGAAGGCCCAACTACCCAGGTAATTGGCCGTGCCCTTGCTCTTGCAAAAGAAGGTCATGTTCATGGAATTATCTGTATTGGCGGTGAAAAAGCCATTCAGGTTGGTCGTGCGGTTGCAGCATATTATAACGAAGTACATGATTTTTATAATTTCGTAGACGGAGCTCTTCCAACATCAAACTCGCTTCCTTGTATCTGTATTCCTACAACTTACAGGAGTCCATTTATGTTTACACAGGATATTCCTGTTGTTGATTCACGCAGCCATCAGTTGAAATTCCTTCGTGTACAGAGTGGTGTTTGCAAGCTGGTTCTTACAGATCCAAATCTTATGCTTACTCTTACAGATAATCAAAAAGCTACTCTTTCAATTGAACTGATTTCGATTGCCGTTGAAGCTTATCTTTCACAGAAAGCAAACTTCTTTAGCGATATGTTTATTGAAAAAGGCCTTGAGATTCTTTCTTACGGACTTGATGGATCTCCAACCCTTGATATTACCACACCGGCAGAAGTACTTCTGGCACAGGCCGGTTGTTTAATTTCGCTTGGCGCGGCTGCTTCGAGTGTTGGAGTAGGAACTTTACTCTCATACAGTATTTATTCACGTTATCATAAAAGTAAATCTCTTATTTCTTCTATTTTGCTTCCATTCCAGCTGGAAGATGTAGCAAAATTTAAGCTTGCAAAGATAGAAAAGCTTGCTCATATTATGAGGGCATGTCCGGAAGATTCTACTGGAGAAGATACTGCAAAACAGTTTACAGATTATGTTCGCCAGAAGATTGCCAAGGGTGGTTTACCAACTCGTCTTAAAGATTTGAATCTTACAGTAGATCAGCTTTCACTTCCTGTTGAAGATATAAAGGCTGTAAATCTTATAAACAATCTTCCTCGCAGCATGACTACAGACGATTTGTTTGATTTTGTAAAACTTGCGTATTGATTGAAATAATTGACTTGGTTATTATAAGAACTCAGATGCAGTAAGCAAAAAAAGAGTGCCCAAAACATCATCTCGTTTTGGGTACTCTTTTTTTGCTGAAAGGCATGTTTTACACATGATTGAACCAGGAAAATTATTTCAACTTGAAGGTGGCCAGAAACGCCGAAAGCTTGCTCTTACCTTCGGAGCTCTTGAACGTGATATTCTCGGAATTGCAGAGAAAGGCACTGAATACAATTTTGGTCTGCCTCGCGCCGAATATATAAAACAGGTTACAGCCGTACTTCTCCGCGACCCAAAACTTTCTGAAGATGCCAGTGCACGGCTTCGTACACTTCTCGCTGCAGAACCTCTAGACGAACTTCGCATATGTAACTACGCCCGTAACACTCTACTTGAACTCTTAGGAACTTTTCCTGCAGAGTGGGATCTTGTCATTGCACCACATAATCCTGCTGCCGCCGGCACAGAACAAGACGGTACTGTTCGTGCCCGCGACTTTTTTCCCGGGGTAGCTGTTTATGCAGAAGATATTCGCTCACCTTTTAATATAGGCTCGATTTTCCGAACGGCAGAAGCGATGGGTGCAGAAAAGGTTCTCATTTCTCCTCATTGTATTGATCCTACTCAACCACGCGCAATCCGTTCAGGAATGGGTTGTATAGAAACTATGGGCTGGGAACGCCTTTCACTCGACCAGCTCCCTGCGGATACACCTGTGTTTGCACTGGAAACCGGGGGAACTCCAATCGAAGAATTTAAATTTCCAGAGCGTGGGATTTGTATAATCGGGTCGGAGGAACTGGGTGTGAGCCCGGAAGCTCTTTCACGTGCAACTTATGGAACTGTCACAATTCCAATGAAGGGACTTAAAGCTTCTTTGAATGTTGGAGTGGCATTTGGAATCTTAATGCAAAAGTGGGTTGAAAGCTTAAAAGCTTAGGAGGGTATTAATACTCTCCATGTTCGGCTTTATAGCCTTCTCGTAAATCATTAACAATCTTTGCAAACTGTTTTTCATCTGCAATATTAAAAAGTTTAAGGGAAAGCTTTTCTACCTGATAAAAATCAACCATACCTACAGAATAAAAATCTACCATTTCTGCAAGATGGAGTAAGGCAATTCTAGCTTTATATGTATCTGGAACAAGTGAAAGACCATTCCAGCCTACAAGATCATAGTAAACATTTCTTGAAAAACCAAGGCGTTTTGCCGCAACCATTGTTACGTAGGTAGAGGCATTTCTATTCAGGAATATATTAAGAATTTTTTCACCAAACTCAGAATATTGCTGGCTTAACTCAGTAATATAATCAATTTGATTTTTGCTGGCTCCGGCAAGAAACAAGGCTCCGAGACTATCAAAGAGCCCCAGAAGATACATATAATTCTCATCCTGACCGATTACTTCTTTTACCGGGCAATTTTTATAAAGGGTATATACATAATATGCAACATGCCTTGAGTGTCTGAGAATTTCCTTAAAGAAATCAGCTCCTTCAATAATGCGGTTTCGTGGATTACTTTCACTGAAAATGAATTTCAAATCATAATCAGAAAGCATAGCTATTGCTTTTTTCAGATCAAAACATTTTTTGTCTTTTTCGAGGACATCTTTGAATGGCAGTAAAGCAAGGGATAAATCCTTTCGGACAACTTCATAAAGAGCATTACGATCTAAAGGTCCGTCTGTATTAACGATTTTATTTGCCTGATCAAAGCTTTCTTTAAGAATAGGAATTGTATCTTCGAGATTTACAAATTCGTAAGTGAGCATTTCTGCGCCAGAATAAACAACTTTATTACAAGGAAGAATAATTCTGGTTACTGTTTCATCATCATCAGAGAAAACCTGATAGTTTTCTTTTGTGAGACCGACCTTCTGTAACATAAGGATAATTATGATAATTCCAAGGCCGGCACCTTCAGACTGGTCGAGTACATTTTTGAATACTTCGTCCATTTCTTTGTATTGCTGCACACTGTCTAATTTCTGCTGGATTCTTTCTTTTTCAAAAACAGTGAGCTGGCTGTTATTCTTGATATCAATATAGATTTTGTCTGCCTGAATTCTCAGTACAAGCTTTATGTAAAGACCAGCTTTTTTCTGAAGCTCCAGATAGTGGTCTATATTTGTAAGGGTATCCATTTTAAAATTTTCCATACCCTTTTCGTAATCTTCAGGATTATTTATATCCAGGCCTTTTTCTTTAAAGTAAACACGCTTAGTATTAGCTTTTTTTGCATTAGTCAAAAGTTCGCTAAGACAGAAATTCAGATATTCCTTTAAGTGAGACTGATGACACTCATCCAGAAAGATTTCCATAACGTTGCGTATATACACTTCTGTATTTTTTGGCAAGGTATAGGTTGTCATTTCTATAGGCAGTTGTAAACTGACGGAGGTTTGTATCTTTCCTTTGTCTATTTTAAGCTGTTCTTCCAACTCATCCATAATAATTACTTATGTATTTTAACTCAAAATAACAAAAAAGTAAAAATTTATTTTGCGCTTTTCTTCTATTAGTTAAAACAAAGCTTCTCCTGCTTCTGTGGCATCTGCAAATGGACCTGCAATTGGATTTTTACCGCGTTTTTTTCCTAAGAAGTCGGTATCAAAAATAATTGAAGAACCATCCGGATTTTCGTAATTCTGTTCGGGTTCAAAAGCCGGAGGAATATCTTCTGTTTTCATCAGTTTGCATTTGAGCGCGTTTGCTGGAATCTTTCCGGCTTTAATTAAATCATAAAGATTTGTTTTCAAGTGGATTTTGCCAGCTTTTTGTGTATATCCGATTGTTACTTCAGTTCTTGTATCAACATAGGCATCTTTTTCTTTGTTCATTGCTTTTGCGCCATTGAAGTAAAGATTTCCGCCTGCCCATACAGGAAGTTCTGAGTAATAACGGTCTGTAGTTTGTGAACCCATTCCGCAGTAACCCTTGAACTGAGCATCCCATTCTTCAAAGGTTGGGTAGTTATTATATGGTCTGGTTCCTGCAACAAAGTTTGAATCATCCCAATCGTTATTAGCATTATCCAGCATTCTTGCAGCAAACTCCGGATGAATTGGCTGCTGGATAAAGATGTTATTATAGAATTTACAGTCACCATGAAGAATTGTCATGAATCCTGCAATTTCTGTTCTGTGCTTCATGTGATATGGAGTGTAACGTGGAGACGGGCGATTTGGTGCACCATTATTACAACCACGTCCAACTGCAGTAAAGCTTCCGGCAATCAGGTTGTGAACAAGTGCTACTCCCTGGGTTGCAAGCTTGAGAGCTCGAGGTGAAAGAAAGATATTATTATCTACGAGAGTTGGCCCGTGAGAAACTTCTATAAAAAGATCTTCTGCAACTTCGGCAATAATGTCTTTTCCAGGGGAGCGTGGCGGAATATTATCATGGAAGAAGTTCTGTGTTACGCGGGTTCCCTGAGCCTGCCAGTCGAGCCAGATTCCACGGGTACAGTGGTGTATATGGTTTCTGCGGTAAATGCAGTCGATTGCGGCGTGCATTTTAATTCCACCGATTTCTGCCCCGGCAAGATTCTGCTTATTATTTATATGATGAATATGATTGTCTTCAATCAGAGAGAAAACTCCGCCAAGGTGACCAACAATTCCTGTCTGGCCGCAATCGTGAATGTCGCAGCGGCGAACAGTGTGTGAGCCGATGTTTTCCTTGTTCCAGCCTTCAACCTGAGCCTGACAGATACAATCTCTTTCAGTTTGAGTTCCATCTTTGTATTTAGTTTTCAGCCATTTGTTGTCGTTATTAGGCTGTTTATATTTTCCAAGTGAGATTCCAGAGCATTTTGATTCATAAACCTCGCAATCCTCAATAATCCAGCCTTTTGACCAGTGAGGACCAATCATTCCTTCCTGGTAAGCTGTAGGAGGAGCCCACTGTGTTGCAGCCTGAGAAACTGTAAAGCCACTCAAAGTGATATAGCCGATGCCTTCTTTTTGTGGGTAAAAACAATTTCTTCTTACGCTGATTTCTACGTTTTCTTTGTTTGGATCTCTGTCTAGGAAGTTTACATAAAAAACTGTTTCGTCTTTATTTTTGTCCTGTTCTGCATACCATTTAAAACGTGAAAAATCTGTATCCCAGGCAGCATTGCTTGCTTCTGCCTTTTTTACTTCTTCCAGAGATTGAACTTCGTACATTGATTTTCCGTTAAGGTAAACATCTCCAGTATGAGCAATAAAATAAGCAATAAACCAGTCGCCGCTGACCAGAGTTTTATAAGGATTGTATTTTCCGAAAATAGAGTTTGGAACACGGGCTGTATAAACAGTGCCTTCTACTTTTTTCCATCCGGTAAGAACCTCTGCGCCGGTTATATGTGCACCACGCAATTTTGCAGAGCGGTAAACAATAGGCGCTCCTTCTTTACCAGCGTGTTTTGGATTTACATTTTCACGGTAAATTCCAGGTTTTACAATTACTTCGTCACCAGCAACGGCAATATCAGCGGCCATCTGAATTGTATTAAAAGGTTTTTTTTCAGAACCATCTCCACCAGCTTTTGCTGCTGCATCAACATAATATTTCATAAAAACTCCTGTTCACGGTGAAAACGTATTATTATTTCAGTTTCCACTATAATATATCCAAATATAATTTTATAATACACCAAAATATTAATGAAATTGTATAAAAGAAATATATTAATATTGTAATAATATCTCATGAAGAGGCTGGCTCCAGATTTTTTGGTTGATAAATCAGGTCGTTCTGTTAAAATATATAGACAATATTTTTATCCAATATTTAAATCGGAGTTAAATATGCTTAAATTTCTGGTAAAACTTCTTAAGGCTTTGAACAGTAATTCACATCCGGGTGAAATTGCTCATGCCGTTTGTTTGGGAATGCTGCTTGGATTTTTGCCAAAGAACAACATTTTCTGGTATGTAATTACTGTATTTGTTCTTTTTATGAGAATAAACAAAGGTGCTCTGGTTTTGTGTACCTTGGGCTTCTCTCTGCTGGCACCTCTTTTTGATCCGTTCTTCGATTCTGTGGGGTACTGGTTTCTTACCTTGCCTTCTCTTGAACCAACCTTTGCAAAACTGCTTGATATTCCATTTGTGAGCTTTACGAAATTCAATAATACAATTGCGTCGGGTTCACTGCTTTGTGGGCTCATACTTTATATTCCGCTTTATATTCTTGCCCGTCTTTTCATCTGGCTTATGAGAAATAAACTTGTTCCGATTATGCGAAAAACAAAAGTTATTATAGTGCTTTCTAAGGTTCCGCTTGTTCAAAAGGTTTCGGCACTTATTGCGGAAGATGATTAAGGGGGCAAAAGAGTGAAGAAGATACCATCGCTTTTCAGAAAAAAATATACAGAAAAAAAACTAGAAAAAAAGCTTTATAGAAAGCTCTATGTTCCAGAAGACAAAAACTATGTAAAAAGTCTTTTTGAAGAAGTTGGAAAAAAAGGTAAAAAACAGATATCTGTCTATGCAATTCCACAGGAAAAACGTGAGCAGCTTGCAAAAAAAGAGATGAAACGTCTTAAGAAAATTGCAAAGCAGATTAAAAAACAGAAGAGCAGAATTAATTTTGTTCCGCTTATTGTTACGCTGGCTTTTATAGTAGCAATTCCAGTATGTTTTATGCTGTTTAAAAACAAGATTGTAAAAAAAGCAATCACTACAGCCTGCGAAAATATCTTTGAAGCAAAATGTGATATTGCAAGTGTAGATTTTAAATTGCTTGATTCATCTTTAAAAATCCAGAAAATCGAAATTGCCAATAAAAATGATTATATGAAAAATCTTATCGATATTGGTTCTATTACTCTTGATTTTGATCTTGGTCAACTTTTGAAAAAACGTTTTGTTGCAGAAGACCTTTCTATGCTTGAGGTAAACAGTGGAACAGAAAGAAAAACTTCAGGAGAATTACCTCCTAAGCAGGAAAAGAAGATAAAGAAACAAAAAGACAAAACAGAAAAGCAGGTTTCTGAATCAAAGTTTGAAAAAATACTTGCTGAAAAAAAGACTACAGCCACAAGTTCACTGGAGAAAAATATTACGGGCTTATTCAATCAGGTAAATCCGGAAGCTCTGATGAGCAGTTATTATGCTCAGTTGAAAACTCCAGCTCTTGCAGAACAGTTACAGGTACAGATACCTCAGATTGTCGAAAAATGGCAGTCAAAACCTGGAGAAATTCAGGCTACAGTAGAATCTCTTCAAAAGTCTGTAAATTCCATTATTTCCTTTGATTATAATGCAATTCAGAATAATCCGATGAAAATAAAAGAGTTTATCGAAACTCTGGACTCAACTTATAAAAATATTGATAAAGTAAAAAATGATGCAACAGGTTTGCTTAATAACTTTAATGCTGATATTCAGGAAGTAGATAGACTTAGAAGAACTGTTCAGACGGCTGTAAATCATGATTTAAATTTTGCTACGGCAGAAATTAATAAGATAAAGTCTCTTAATATTTCTGATGGAACAAAACTGATAAGCGGAATGTTTGAAAATGTTGCTTGTGATGTTCTTGGAAAATATTATCCTTATGTAGAGCAGGGCGTGGATTATCTTATTGAGTTGAGGGCAAAACAGGCAAACGAAACAAAAGAAGAAAAAGCTCCAAAAGAAAAGAAACAGAAAAAAGCCGGTTACAGTATTTATCGTGCTCCTGGCCGTGATATTTTCTATAAACAGGATAAAGTTCCAAAAGTATGGATTAAAAAGCTTTCCGGTTCTGGTCCTATTTTTTACGCTGAAGCAACTGATATTGCAAGTAATCAGGATTTAATAGATAAGCCTGCAGTAATTAATTTCAATATGGATTTGTGGGATTTGCAGCATACTGCAAAGGTTGTTGTAGATATCAGAACTAATACCAGTGAGCCTTTAATTTATGCAGATTATAATCTTAATAATATTACTATGGATATACCTGCAGAAAAGTTTGGCGCTTATCCTGGAGTTCCGTCATTTACGTCTAAGTGTGCTGTAGATGCAATTCTTAAGATTTTTGATGATGAAGGTTTTGAAATTACAGGACAAACGCAGCTTACAGATTTGAAGATTTCTACAGTTCCGTTTGAGCCGGAATATGCTTCAAAGATTTATTCAAATATTATGGCCAGAATCAATACTGTTCGTGCAGGTATAAACAGTGGATTCACTGTTTCTGGCGGATTTAAATTACTTATAGATTCAGATGCAGATAAGCAGATTGTGAATGCTTTGAAAAAAGAAATGGGAGCACAGCTTGCTGCAATCAAAGCAAATCTCAAGGCTGAACTTGTAAAGAGAATAAATGAAGCCTCAGGTGGAGCGCTTAGTCAGTATGTACCGCTTGATGAAATAAAGAAGCTGCTTAATGGCTCTGTTACTTCGACAAAAGACTTTGAAAATCTGCTTATGCAAAAACGTGCTGAAGCAGAACAAAAACTCAAATCTATGGCCGAAGATGCTGCTAAGCAGGCAGCAGAAGGCGCAAAAAAAGAACTTCAGAAACAGATTGGTAGCCAGCTTAAAAATCTTTTCCAATAATCTGGAATGCTTCTGTTTTTGAAACAAGTGCAAGATGATTAAAGAATAATGCAGAGGAGTCTGAGAAATCAGTCTCCTCTTTTTTTACAGCATTCATTAAACCTCGTGTATAAACCTGCGCAATGTGATTTGTACAAACACGGCAGGTATATAAATCTCTAAGACTGGTTGCCGGACTTATATCCTGAAGATCAGCAATTCCAAGTTCAATCAGCATGAACATGTGTATGATTCGTGCTGCAGTCTGACGGTTGATCGGGCAATCTGGTTTACGTTCATCGGAATCTTCAAGCCAGCCGCGAAAGTGGCCGTAGCGCAGGAGTTCTGATTTATCAATCTTTGGACTGGAATTTTTTCTGTGAGTCTCAAAAAGTTGGAATACAAAATCTCCGACACTGATGCTTTCTTCCTTCAATTTATTTCTCCAGAGGTGTGATTCGGAAAGTAGAGTTACCGCAGGCAACAAGAGAGTTTACACAGAAGGTGCCGCTGGTGTTTTCTGTTTTTTCTCCTGTCCAGAGATTTTTTACACTGAAGGTAGAGGCTTCATAAAAATCTGCGGGCAGTTTATTGCCAAGAAAATTTTTGATAAGAGAAAGATCTGCAGAAAAATTACCAGTCTTCTTTTCCTGACTCAAATTAAAAAAAGAAAGTGCGAGAGAACCATCTGCAAGAGGCTTAGCAAGAATGTCTACGCGATTGCAGTCGGTTATGTAGGCTTTATCAGAATTATTAATTGGGGTATCATTATTGCCGTTTGTTGATGTAGTGAAAATACGTTTTGCCTGAATGCCCAGAGGATCCTGATTGAGAGCAATAAGGTCAGCATTAGCAATAATGTTATACAGCTCATCTCCTTTTGTTACCCGACGTAAATCCAGTCCCAGCATGAGAGGTGAGTTCATCATACACCACATTGTGAAATGAGTCTGACTCATTTGAGTTGTCATTCCCTTCATTCCAACCATCAGCATGTCAGGGTCATTCCAGCCCTTGTCTAGACCGGCAAATTCATCCATGATTACGGCCTTGTTGTATTGTGAGGTAACACTTGGCGTTCCAGGATCTGTCCATTCTCCAAATCCCGGGTCACCGTCCCGACCAACCCGAAAAGTTATGTCGTTGAGAATTCGCCAGGAGTTTCCAACTTTGTAACCCCAGTTTTGTGGCTGTGTTTTTCCCCATTCACAGAGTGAAAGAAGAACTTCGTGATCAGGCTTTGCTTCATTTAAGCCTTCCAGCATTGCAGAATAAGAGCAGAGGGTGTTTTCCTGGCGACGGTGATTCATAAGGCGAATCTTGTTGCGACCAGCCTGTAAGGTGATTTTAATAGGATTTGAGTTTACAAAGGATTCGGGAGAATCAGTTTGCGGGAGAAGATTATCATAAAAAATCTGAGTATCTTTTCCCCTGCCTGTAGCCACTTGCAGCCATTCTCCTGTTCCGTTTTGGCGGGCTGTAGCATAGTTTACAAGCAGTTCGTATTCTCCAGTTTCTGGGGCTTCAATATCAAAAACAAGTTCGCTGCTCATTGGTCCAACAGGTGTTGTTCCTGTATTTGTGCCGTCAAAAGTGCCAATTCCTGTAACATAGCCGTCTTTAAGGCTTGCACCACGACCTTCTAAAAATCCCTTGTCAGCGTTGAGTAAAATGCAGAATTCACCTTTTTTTAACTGAATTTGACGTAAATTCGGGGCAAAAACGTATTTTGCGTTCTCAGGATTTGAGAAAGTTGCATTATCCCAAAGATAGTAACAGTTATCAATTTTAAGGAAATCTACACCCCAATCAATATAAGATTTGGCATCGGTCTTTTCAAAACCACAGGTTCCTACTTGTGCACCGGCGCAAAGATTAGTTCCAATATCATTATACATTCCAAACATAAGACCACGTTCATGCACGTAATCTGAAAGGGCACGGAAGCCGCTTGGGAACTTAACCGGTTCATTAGCAAGCTTGCCGTCTTCGCGTTCAGATTTATAGCAGCCGTCATCAAGAACTACATATTTGTAGCCAAGTTTATCAAGTCCAAGCTCAACGATTTTATCTGCCATGGCTTTTGTGAGGGCTTCTGTGTTACCGCTGCCAAAAGCGTTCCAGCTGTTCCAGCCCATTGCCGGAAGTCGGCCTTTTTTGTTTCCGGTAAAGGAATGTCCGTTAGTAAAGGAGTCGAAGCGGTATTTTGTATCTGATATTTTTGATGGTTCTGTTGGTGTCATAATTGCCTCATAATTTTTAGTTAATCGATTTACCAATAATACAGTATTTTTTTCTTTCTGCCATTATAAATTTGACTTTAAATGAAAATATCTGTATATTGTTGCTAGTAGTATTAAATAGAACTACTAATACGGAGTCAAAAAGCAAAAGCGCGGAATCAGTTTATGTCAGATATGAACTTTATAGACAGTTTAAATGATTTTGGACTTACTCGTCAGGAGGGCTCGATTTACTCGGCTCTTTTGAATCATGGAGAGATGACCGGTTATGAGGTTGCAAAGGACACAGGTATTTCGCGCTCGAACGTTTATGCCGCTCTTACCGCTCTTGTAGAAAAGGGCGCGGCTTATCTTGTGCAGGGTGAAGCTACAAAATATCGCCCGGTGGAAATCTCACGTTTTACAGAAAATAGAATCTCAGAATTGAAGAAGACTGCACTCTGGCTTGAAAAGCATGCACCGCGAAAAGTAATCAGTTGCGATGGATACATCACAATTATTGGTGCAAAGAATATAAAAAATAAAATCCGTCAAATGCTGGCAGAAACAGAGCTGCGGTTGTATATGATGGCGCCGGCGAAAGTGCTTGGCGAATTCGAAAATGAACTTGCCGAAATTGTAAAATCTGGAAAAAAAGTTGTTCTTCTTACTAAAGACTTTAAGCTTGCAGGAGCTAAAATCTATGAGACAAAGCCAGATCAAGGTCAGCTCCGTTTTATTACTGATTCATCTTATGTTCTTACGGGTGAATTGACTGACGATGAACATGATACCTGTTTGTATTCCGGACAGAAAAACCTCGTTGAGGTTATGAAGGAAGCATTAAAGGATAAAATTACGCTTTTAGGCGGAAAATAAAACGGTGGTTGAGTAGACGTAGCCGTATCGAAACCACATTAAGAATAAGTGAGGTAGATTTATGAAAATTGGTATTTTAGGTTATGGTAACCTTGGAAAAGGTGTTGAGGCTGCTATTAAGCAGAATCCAGATTGCGAATTGACAGCTGTATTTACACGTCGTGATCCTGCCAGTGTAAAAATTCTTACAGCAGGAGTTCCTGTTTACAATGTATCAGATGTAGAAAAACACAAGAACGAAGTTGATGTTCTTATTATCTGCGGTGGTTCTGCAACAGACCTTCCAAAGCAGACTCCAGAATATTCAAAATATTTTAATGTAATTGATAGCTTTGATACACATGCAAAAGTACCAGAGCACTTTGCAAATGTAGATAAATCTGCAAAGGACTTTAAGCATACAGCACTTATCAGCTGCGGCTGGGACCCGGGACTTTTCAGTCTTGCACGTCTTTATTCTAATTGCATCCTACCGAACGGTAGTGACTATACTTTCTGGGGTAAGGGAGTAAGCCAGGGACACTCTGATGCTATTCGTCGCATTGAAGGTGTTAAGGATGCACGCCAGTATACAGTTCCTGTACAGGCTGCTTTGGATGCTGTTCGTTCTGGATCAAACCCAACTTTGACAACACGCCAGAAGCACACACGCGAATGCTACGTTGTAGTAGAGGAAGGTGCAGACAAGGCTCGCATCGAAAAAGAAATCAAAGAGATGCCAAACTACTTTGCAGATTATGATACAACTGTAAACTTTATCAGCGAAGAAGAATTGAAGAAGAACCATTCAGGAATTCCACACGGTGGTTTTGTAATCCGTACAGGAAAGACAGGCTGGGACAATGAATTCAATAACGTTATTGAGTACAGCCTCAAGCTCGACTCAAACCCTGCATTCACATCAAGCGTTCTTGTAGCTTATGCCCGCGCAGTTTACAGAATGAACAAAGAAGGCCAGACCGGTTGTAAGACAGTATTCGATGTAGCACCAGCATACCTGAGCCCTCTCAGTGGTGAAGAGATTCGCGCTCACTTGCTCTAGGATAGCTATTAGCAACTAGCTAAGTGCTAACGGCTAATAGCTATGTGCTATATCAAAAGGAGAAACAATGAATTCATTTATTGATACAGTAAATTTTTTTGAAGGCAATAATCCGGAGAAGCTGGCCCAGGAATACGGTACACCACTCTACGTTTACAACGAAAAGATTCTTCGTAACCGTATGGACGCAGTTGCAAAGGTTATTACAAAGTATCCTTATACCGCAAACTATTCGGTAAAGGCAAACACAAATATTCACATTCTTAAACTGGCCCTAGAAGAAGGTAACAACTGCGATGCAATGAGCGTCGGCGAAATCCAGATGCTGCTTAAGGCTGGTTTCCCAACCGACCGCATTTTCTTTGTTCCAAACAATGTTAGCGCAGAAGAAATGCAGTTTGCAATTGATAACGGAATTATGACCAGCTGTGACTCTCTTGCTCAACTGGAGCTTTACGGAAGTCTCAACAAGGGCGGTAAGGTTGCAGTGCGCATTAATCCTGGAGTAGGTGCCGGCCACCACGAAAAGGTTGTTACCGGCGGAAAGAAAACTAAGTTTGGAATTTCCGAAGAATTTATTCCTCAGATTTTTGAAATTGCCGCTAAGTACAATCTTACAATTGCCGGAATCAACCAGCATATCGGTTCTCTTTTTATGGACCCACAGCCTTATCTTGATGCGGTAACTAACATTTTGCGAATTGCCCTTCAGTTTAAAGACCTTGAGTTCATCGACTTTGGTGGAGGTTACGGTATTCCATATCACAAGCTGGATGACGAAAAAGATTTTCCAATGGAAGATTTTAAGAAGCGCCTTGAGCCGATTCTCGACGACTTTGTTGCAAAGTACGGGCGTGCACCGCTTTTCAAGAGTGAGCCTGGCCGTTTCTGTGTTGCAGAAGGCAGCGTAATCTTGGGGCGCGTTCACGCAGTAAAGCACAACAATGGAAAAACCTTTGCAGGAACTGATATCGGTATGAATGTTCTTGTTCGCCCAAGCATGTACGACAGCTGGCACGATATCGAAGTAATCCGCGAAGGAAAAGTTGTTGCCCGCGATAATCTTATGGAACAGACAGTAACCGGAAACATCTGCGAAAGCGGCGACCTTCTCGCAAAAGACCGTCAGCTTCCGGAAATGCAGCGCGGAGACCTTGCCTGTGTTCTCGACACCGGTGCTTACGGCTGGTCTATGTGTTCAACTTACAACAGCCGCCCACGCCCTGCAGAAGTTCTCATCTGTAAGGATGGAAGTGTAAAACTTATCCGCCGTCGCGAAACAATTGAAGATTTAATGAGACTGTTCTATAATGATTAAGATATCATTTTATTTGGAGGATAACTAAATGAAAAAGCTTATTGCAATTGCAATGATGGCTGCACTTGTATGCGCATCAACTTTCGCAGCTCCTAAAAAGAACAAGAAGGCTGCAAAGAAATCTTCAATCAAAATCGCTATGGTAACAGACTCTGGCGATATTACAGACCAGTCTTTCAATCAGACAACTTATCAGGCTTGTAAAGATTATGCTGAAGCTAACGGACTTGAGTTCCAGTATTACAAACCAGCTGGAGATTCAACTGCTGACCGCGTTGCTTCTATCGATGCTGCTTATCAGGATGGTTACAATGTAATCGTTCTTCCAGGCTTCCTTTTTGGTGAAGCTATTGTAAAGGTAGCTAAAGATTATGATGATGCAAAATTCATCGGTCTTGATATCAGCGAAGGCGACCTCGGTGGTGCTGCTGTTCCAGCTAATGTATTCTGTGCAGTTTACGCAGAAGAGCTTCCTGGATTCTTCGCAGGTTATGCTGCTGTAAAAGAAGGTTATCGTCATCTTGGATTCCTTGGTGGTATGGCTGTTCCTGCTGTAATCCGCTATGGTTTCGGATTTGTTCAGGGTGCTAACAAGGCTGCTGAAGAGCTCAAGGTTACAGATAAGGTAACAATCGAATATGTATATGGTGGTCAGTTCTATGGTGATCAGACAATTACTGCTTCTATGGACGGATGGTACAAGAATCGCGGTGTAGAAGTTGTATTCGCTTGTGGTGGTGGAATCTGGACTTCTGCATGTGAAGCTGCTGCAAAGGTTGGCGGAAAGGTAATTGGTGTTGACGTTGATCAGACAGCTCAGATTAATGGTTACGGCGCTGGTATGTGTGTAACATCTGCTATGAAGGGTCTTGGTGCAACTGTAAACGCTGCTCTTGCTGCTGTTCAGGCTGGAAAATGGGCAGATTACTCAGGAAAGGTTGCAACTCTCGGTCTTGTTTCTGGAAATGATCTTTCTGTAAACTATGTTGGTCTTCCTACAGACACATGGACAATGAAGAACTTCTCTGAAAAAGAATACAAGAAGCTTGTTAGTGATGTATTCAACAAAAAGGTAACAGTTTCTAATGCAATCGATAAGAACCCATCTGTTGCTGTAAAGGTTAATTACTATCAGAATATAAAATAAGGCTAAAATCGAAAATCCGTTAAAAAACGAGCCGAAAGGGTCGTTTTAGGATTATCGAAAAAACGCCTCAGAGGCAAGCTGTGCTTGCCGCCCCTGCGGTGATTTCGACAGGCTCAACCACCGTATTCGATGAACTCTTAAAACCGGTGGTTGAGTGATGCGAAGCATCGTATCGAAACCATCGGTTTTTTTTGTTTAAAACCCACTCAGTTTATAGTATAATTATTTCTTATGAGTGAAGAATACATCATTGAAATGCTTAATATTACTAAGCGTTTCCCAGGAATTATTGCGAATGACAATATCACCCTGCAGCTTAAGAAGGGCGAGATTCATGCTCTGCTTGGCGAAAACGGAGCCGGAAAATCTACTCTGATGAGTGTCCTTTTTGGTCTTTATCAGCCGGAAGAGGGTGAAATCCATAAGAACGGAAAAGAGGTTGAAATCCGAAATCCAAACGATGCTACAGCTCTTGGAATCGGAATGGTACACCAGCACTTTAAACTCGTTGAGGTTTTTACCGTTCTTGATAATATCATTCTGGGCAGCGAAACCGTAAAAAATGGTTTTGTAGACCGCAAATCTGCCCGTGAAAAAATCATCAATCTTAGTCAGAAATATGGCCTTGCTGTTGACCCGGATGCAAAAATCGAAGACATCACAGTGGGTATGCAGCAGCGTGTAGAAATCTTAAAGATGCTCTACCGCGATAATGAGATTCTGATTTTTGATGAGCCTACTGCAGTTCTTACTCCGCAGGAAATCAAAGAGCTCATGCAGATTATGAAAAATCTTGCAGCAGAAGGAAAATCAATTCTCTTTATTACCCACAAGCTCAATGAGATTATGGAAGTTTCGGACCGATGTTCAGTTCTCTGCAAGGGCCGCTACATTGGTACAGTTGAGATTGCAAACACAAGCAAGGAAGAACTCAGCCGCATGATGGTTGGCCGCGATGTAAAGTTCACAGTAGACAAGGCACCAGCTCAGCCAGGCGAAGTTATTCTCGACGTTCAGAACCTTTGCGTAGAAAGTCATCTTCATAAAAAGTTAGCCGTTAATAACGTAAGCCTTCAGGTTCGTGCCGGTGAAATTGTCTGCATTGCAGGAATCGACGGAAACGGACAGTCTGAATTTATTCAGGGACTCACGGGGATTGAAAAACTTGCTCCACATTCTAACTCAAAAATCATTCTTGGCGGGGTAGATATCACAAAAAAATCTATCCGCGAGAGAAGCAAGGCCGGCATGAGCCACGTTCCGGAAGACCGCCACAAGCACGGACTTGTCCTGGATTACACTCTTGAACAGAACATGGTACTTCAGCGTTATTGGGAGCCTCAGTTCCAGAAAAATCAGTTTATAAAAAATAAAGAAGTTTCTGCTTATTCGCAGGAGCTGATTGATAAATATGATGTTCGAAGCGGACAGGGAAATAAAACAATTGCCCGCGCAATGTCGGGTGGAAATCAGCAGAAGGCAATTGTTGGCCGCGAGCTGGACAAGGCACACTCACTTCTCATTGCAGTTCAGCCAACCCGTGGTCTTGACGTTGGTGCCATTGAATATCTTCATAAAGCCATTATTGCAGACCGCGATGCAGGCAAGGCCGTTCTTCTGGTTTCATATGAGCTGGAAGAGGTTTTGAATCTCAGCGACAGAATCCTTGTTATGTATGAAGGTGAAATTGTCGGAGAGCTGGATCCAAAGCAAACAACTCCGGAAGAGCTTGGACTTTACATGGCTGGTGCTAAACGTAATGTGGGCGCAGCAAAGGAGGAAGCATAAATGAGTGATACAATCAAAGAAAATAAGTTTAAGGCAATTCTTGCTTCCGATACCTTCCGTTCAATTGCTTCAGCAGTTATCTGTGCGCTTGTTGGAATTATCGTTGGCTTTATAATTCTTTTGATTATTAATGCTGAGCATGCTCCAAAGGCAATCAGTGTAATTTTGAAAAACTTTATGTACTACAGAAATAAGGGTAAAAAGCTTTACTACCTGGGCCAGACTCTGGTAAAGGCTGTACCTCTTATTCTCTGTGGTATTGCTGTTTTGTTCGCCTATAAATCAGGCCTGTTCAACATTGGTGTTGCCGGCCAGTACTGTATAGGAATTGGTATTTCATTGTGGTGTGCGCTTGCCTGGCATTTGCCATGGTGGCTTTGTTTGCTGCTGGCAGTTATTTGTGCTGCTGTATGGGCCAGTCTTGCGGGACTTCTTAAAGCCTTCTGTAATGTGAATGAAGTTATTGCGGGAATCATGCTTAACTGGATTTCACTTTATATTGTAAACGTGTTTATGCAGAATGAGCGTGTAATGAATGTTGGTAAATCTGAAACCTTCTCTATTACTCAAACTTCTCCTGGCTCGCTGCTTCCAACTCTTGGGCTGGGAAAGCTTTTTCATGATAACGAATATGTTTCAATTGCTATTCCGCTCACAATTGTTGTGGCAATTTTGATCAACATTGTTTTGAAGAAGACTGTGCTTGGTTATGAGCTTCGTGCAACAGGTTTGAACAAGCACGCAGCAAAATATGCCGGAATGAAAGACAAGAAAAACCTGATTTTGACAATGGCAGTTTCCGGCGCAATTGCCGGCCTTGCTGCAGCTCTTTTCTATCTGACTGATGTTCAGCCCTGGAAGACCAGCTCGACAGTTCCTGCTATGGGCTTTAACGGAATTGCGGTTGCCTTCCTTGGTGAGCTTAATCCAATCGGCATAATCTTCTCGGGCTATTTTATTCAGCACATCACTCAGGGCGGAAGCTTTATTGATACAAAATATTTTAATCCTCAGATTGCGGATTTGATTTCATCTATCATCATTTATTCGTGTGCCTTTATGTTCCTGTTTAAGACTCAGCTTTCAAAGCTCTTTGACAGAAAAAAGAAAGGCGAGAGCAAGTAGGGGGAGGAAGCTATGTTACTTATTCAATATACTTTGATTTATGCTTCGGTTTTGATTTTTGTTGCCATGGGCGGTATGTTCAGTGAACGCAGTGGAGTTATAAATCTAGGACTGGAAGGAATTATGGTAATGGGGGCTCTTGGTGGTGCTTTTGTTTTATATAGCATGCCTGTGGGAACTCCGGCCCTTGTGATTATTCTGCTCACGATTCTTGCCAGTGTGCTTTTTGGAATGCTGTATTCTTTGTTCCTCGCAGTTGCGGCTATTAATTTTAAGGCTGATCAGACTTTGGTTGGTACGGCTATGAATATGCTGGCTACCGCCGCTGCGGTGGTTATTGTTAAGGCTTTTAATAATGCGAGGTCGGATGGTACAAATCCTTCGGCAATTCTTGATTACATCGCTAACCGCAAGGTTTTCCTGATTGGTGATTTCAATATTTATATGATTCTGACAGTGATTCTTGTTGCTGCCGCTTATGTAATTTTGAAGAAAACCCGATTCGGTTTGCGTCTCATGGCTTGCGGTGAACATCCTCAGGCTGCAGACAGCCTTGGTATTAATGTTTACAAGATGCGCTATGCAGGGGTTCTGATTTCCGGTTTCTGTGGTGGAATCGGCGGAATCATTTATATCTCTGCTGCAAATTCACAGTGGGATTTTATGTACGGAGTTGCCGGTGCGGGCTTCCTTGCCCTTGCAGTTATGATTTTTGGGCAGTGGAATCCTTTGCGTATTGCGGCCAGTGCACTCTTGTTTGGTGCCTTCCGTGCTGTTGCAGATACTTATTCTGCTTTCGACGCACTGATTCATCTTGTTCCTGGTGATGTTTACAAGATGCTGCCATACATAATTTCGCTTATTGTACTTGCCTTTACTTCAAAGAAATCTCGTGCTCCAAAGGCTGAGGGTATTCCTTACGATAAGGGGACACGCTAGTTCCACAGAAAATACGGTGGTTGAGTGACCGCGAAGCGGGCGTATGCATAGTGCGCGCAAGCGCACTAGAAAATAATTTCCTTGAATGCAAACGATGCGAAGCATCGTATCGAAACCACCGAAGAACATCTGTCATACACGGCGTGACCAGTGAATCTGTAAAAAATTGATTTTCTATGTTATAATAAATTTATGACAGACAGTGAGTTAAAAAACTTAAAAGACAATCTCTGGCACGCCGCCGATGTTCTTCGTGCAGGTGCCCACTTAGCAGCAAACAAATACGGACAGCCAATCTTAGGCCTCATCTTCCTTCGCTATGCAGACATTCTTTACAAACAGCACAAAGCAGAAATAGAAGCCGAATATAATAAATCAAAAGGCACACGAGCCGAAAAATCCATAAAAGACATTTCAATCAAATACTGCGGCTTTTACCTTCCGCCAGAAGCTTACTACACAACAATTAACGATGCGCCCGATGATGCAAACAAAGCAACCCTCGTAAAAAAGGCAATGGAAGCCATAGAACGCGAAAATGAAAAGATGGATGGCGTTCTTCCAAAAGAAGTGTACGGTCAGCTTGTGCCAGAAGAAGAACCGGAACTTCTTTCCAACATCATGCGCATCTTTATGGATATTCCGGAAAATATCAGCGTAGACCTCTTTGGCGAAATCTACGAATTCTTTCTTGGCGAATTTGCCCTTCAGGAAGGAAAAGACGGCGGAACCTTCTATACACCGGCAACCGTTGTCCGCTACATGGTAGAAGTTCTCCAGCCGGAAAATGGCGAAAAGAAAATCTTAGACCCAGCCTGTGGTTCTGGCGGTATGTTTGTACAGGCAGCCCGCTTTATGCACCGCCACAACAAATCTTCGGACGAAGTAATGAAGTTCCGCTGCTACGGTGTAGAAAAAGAACCTGACACCGTAAAGCTTGCAAAAATGAATCTTCTTTTGAACAACGTTCGCGGAGAAATTACAGAAGCA
>SAMEA3663299__coassemble_48_pt1 | contig 83142 bp, 74 predicted proteins | sample SAMEA3663299__metabat2_high_PE_031 | metagenome-assembled genome bin SAMEA3663299 (sample SAMEA3663299) | pig gut metagenome | biome: pig gut; feature: pig-associated habitat; material: faeces | place: China | collected 2013 | reverse complement strand
AAAAAAATCTGTTCAATAATCAGAGTAAGAGTCCAGTAAATAACTGCAAGAGCCAGATAAGTTTCAAGTGAATAAGCTCCGTAGTTTCGGGAAATTATAAGATTTCCAGCCCCCATCATATCAATCAGACCGATTGTAAAAGCGAGGCTGCCTTCCTTAAAAAGAGAAATGAGCGAGTTACCAAGATTTGGAAGCGCAACCACAAGCCCCTGTGGAATCATGATTCGACGAACTGCCTGCCAGGGAGTAAGGCCGATGGAAAGAGCCGCCTCATACTGCTGACGACCGAGTGCAAGATATGCCGAGCGTATAATTTCCGCCAGAGTTGCCGAATAAAGCAGAGAAAGTGAAATAATTACATAAATAATTTTAGAAGAAAAATTTAGGTCTACATTGAAAAGACCAAGAGCAAGTTTTGGGATTCCGTAATAGACAATAAAAAGAAGAACAATACTTGGAGTGCAGCGGATTATATTTATGTAGCCGTCGGCAAGGGCACGCACTGCTTTACGTTTACTCTGTTTTTGCACAAAAAGAAGGATTGCAAGTGCCATGCCAAGAATTATAGTTCCTAGCACGACACCAAAAGTAACACCAGCGTACGGAATGATTGTCAGAAAACTATTGTAAATCTGGACCGGTGAAAATGGTCTGTTCATTCCCTACTCCTAATTCCCGTCATGCTGAACCTTCGCAGCAAAGCTGCTCGGAGACTCGCTAAAAACAGTCCACCGGACTGTTTTTGCCCTGCTCCGCAGTGCCGCTCCCTATGTTTCAGCATCCCTTGTAAATGAGATCCCGAATCAAGTTCGGGATGACACCCGCCTGTTCGGGATGACGTGGTATATTATTTTAGTCACTTACAAAGTTGAAAACATCTTCTCCAAAGTATTTGAGTGACAGTTTTGATATTGTACCATTTTCTTTCAATGTTTGCACGGCCTTGTCGTAGGCAGCAGCAAGCTCAACCTCTTTTTTATTGAACAGAGGCCAGGTTGGAATACCCTTATAAGGCACGTAGGCAAGTTTATCTGCAAACTGATGGTATGGTCCAGTTTCTTTCAGAACATTTTTTTCGAAAGAAAGCTTCAATACAAAGTATGCATCGTAGCGGCCTTCGAGTACCCAGAGGTATGAATCAGCAATATCAAAAACATCAGAAGGAACAAGCTTAATCTGATTTGACGGGTGTTTTTCATTGAACTCCTGAATTACAGAAAACTGTGCACTCTGTGGAGAAATAGGAATAAGTTTGCCTGAAAACTTTGCAAAGCTTTCCAGGTCTTTAATCTGATTTGCATTTTCTTTGCGGAAGGCAATTCCGATTACACTTGCAGCCAGAGGATTTGATGGAATCAAAAACTTCTTTTTGCGTTCTTCTGTAATCCAGGCACCTTTTGTACCTACCTGATATTTTCCAGATTCTGTTCCGATCAAAAGTTCTTCGTCGCTTACTCCATGGAACTTAAACTCATATTCTGGAAGAAGTTCATCTACAGCTTTGAGAACTGCTATTTCAAAACCATCTGCATTCCCCTTTTCATTGAGAAAATCATATGGAACATTAGTAACAGTGTGGGCAACATTTATTGTACGCACTTTTGATTTTTTTGCTTTTGAAGATTTAGCAAAGCATGGTGAAATGGCAAGCAAAGCAAATGCTGCTGCCAATGTAAATTTTAATTCTCTTTTCATAAATCGTCCTCCTGAAATATCAAGAAATAAAAGTTTGCTTAGAGTAGCATTTATTACCTAGCAAGTCAATAGGTTTTATATATAATTATTCGATAACGTTTATAAATTGTTGTTTATAACAGATTCCCTGACCGAGTTTGCTTCGCAAACGTCGCAGATCAAGCCGGGGAATGACAATAAAATCTGACCGGGGAATGACAGGATATAAAAAAACGCCGCTCGTTTAAGAAGCGGCGTTCTCTTGAGACCCCGAACTAAGTTCGGGGTGACAAAACCTTATTACAGGCTTGCATGACAGGTACGAGCGATAACGTCGTCCTGCTGTTCCTTTGTAAGGTTGATGAAGCGTACTGCATATCCAGAAACGCGAACTGTGAAGTTAGCATACTCTGGCTTTTCAGGGTGAGCCTGGCAGTCCTTGAGTTTTTCAACGCCGAATACGTTTACGTTGAGGTGGTGAGCACCCTTAGAGAAGTATCCGTCAAGGATGTTTACAAGGTTTTCAACCTGTTCAGCTTCGTTGTGTCCGAGAGCAGATGGGTTGATTGTCTGTGTGTTAGAGATACCATCAAGTGAGTACTTGTATGGAACCTTAGCAACAGAGTTCAAAGACTTAACAAGTCCCTTTGTTTCTGCACCGTAAGATGGAGAAGCTCCTGGTGAGAATGGAGCGTGAGCTGGGCGTCCGTTAGGAAGAGCACCTGTAGCCTTACCGTATACAACGTTAGAAGTAATAGTAAGGATAGATGTTGTAGGCTCAGCATTGCGGTATGTTGGGTGCTTCTTAATCTTAGAAATGAAAGTCTTAAGGAGCCATACTGCGATTTCGTCTGCTCTGTCATCATCCTGACCGTAGCGTGGGAAGTCTCCTTCTGGCTTGAAGTCGCATGCAAGACCGTGGTCATCGCGGATAACCTTAACCTTTGCATACTTGATAGCAGAGAGAGAATCTACTACGTGAGAGAAACCTGCAATACCAGTTGCGAATGTACGGCGAACATCTGTATCGATGAGAGCCAATTCTGCAGCTTCGTAGTAGTATTTATCGTGCATATAGTGGATTGCGTTCAATGTATTTACATAGAGGTCGCAGAGCCAGTCAAGCATTACATCATACTTGCGCATAACTTCATCGTAATCGAGGTATTCAGAAGTGATTGGCTGCAATTCAGGACCAACCTGTGCGTATGGTGTAAGTCCAGCACCTTCGTCTTTACCACCGTTGATAGCGTAAAGAAGAGCCTTTGCAAGGTTAGCGCGGGCACCGAAGAACTGCATTTCCTTACCAGTCTGTGTAGCAGATACACAGCAGCAGATTGAGTAATCATCACCCCAGATTGGGCGCATGATGTCGTCGTTCTCATACTGGATAGAAGATGTATCAATAGAAATCTTTGCAGCGTACTTGCGGAAGTTTTCCGGGAGTCTCTTTGAGTACAGAACTGTGATGTTTGGCTCTGGAGAAGGTCCCATGTTTTCGAGTGTGTGGAGGAAGCGGAAGTCGTTCTTTGTTACCTGTGAACGTCCGTCCTGTCCAAGACCTGCAACTTCAAGAGTAGCCCAGATTGGGTCACCAGAGAAGAGCTGGTTGTAAGATTCGATACGAGCGAAGCGTACCATGCGGAACTTCATAACGATATGGTCAACAAGTTCCTGTGCTTTCTCTTCTGTAAGGATGCCTTTCTTAAGATCGCGTTCGATGTAACAATCCAAGAATGTAGAAATACGTCCTACAGACATTGCGGCACCGTTCTGTGTCTTGATAGCAGCAAGGTATCCGAAGTAGAGCCACTGGAATGCTTCTTTTGCTGTTGTAGCTGGCTTAGAAATATCATAACCGTAAAGGGCAGCCATAGCCTTCATACCCTTCAAAGCCTTAATCTGCTCAGAAAGCTCTTCGCGCTGGCGGATTACAGTTTCAGTCATTGTACCGTTTCCACAGTTAGCCTTGTCAGCTTCCTTCTGCTCGATGAGGTAGTCGATACCATAAAGAGCAACACGGCGGTAGTCACCTACGATACGTCCACGTCCGTATGTATCTGGCAAACCAGTAAGGATGTGTGCCTTACGAGCCTTGCGGATCTCTGGAGTGTATACATCAAATACAGCGTCTGAGTGAGTCTTGTGGTACTCAGTAAAGATCTTGTGAAGTTCTGCGTTTGGCTTGTAACCATACATTTCGCAAGACTGCTCTGCCATTTTGATTCCACCGAAAGGCATAAATGCCCTCTTCAATGGTTTGTCTGTCTGAAGACCTACAACCTGTTCAAGGTCCTTTCCTTCTGGACAGATATATCCAGCTGGATGTGATGTGAGTCCGGTAACAACATCAGTGTCCATATCGAGAACACCGTTGCGTTCCTTTCCGTCTAATCCAACAGATTTCTTTGTGTATTCTGCTTTCTGTAATTTCTGAAGTTCATCAAAAAGCTTTTCTGTTGCCTTTGTTGGGCCAGCTAAGAATGATGAATCTCCATCATACTGTGTGTAGTTAGCCTGAATGAAGTCGCGAACGTTGATTTCGCTTGTCCATAAACCGTTAGGATTGAATCCTTCCCATTCTGGTCTTAAAGTCATATAAAACCTCTTTTGCCTTGGGACTCCTTTATGATTCCCTTAGCCTAAATAATTACCGATTTTCTCAGGAGACTCCTTTATGATTCCTCTGCGAAATGGAAAAACTTTCCGTATCGGTTGTTTTAATAATAATACATTGTATACAAGATATCAAGTATTTTTATCGTTTCCATACTAGAAATACGAGTTATTTACACTATATCTAGTGGAATTATCAACTAAAATTTAAAACTTACACCAAATTTGCTAAAAGGATAACCAAATTCAAGATTAAGTCCGAAATTCTTTCCAAAATACCAGTAGGCGCCGATTGCCTCACCAAAATGGAAATAATCAGATTCCCAGAAAATTCCAGGTTTTATAAAAGGTACACTTCCTCCAATTCTTGTTATGGCATATACATCAAGATTTTTTGGTGGAAGCATAATGTGATAGGCAGCCTCACCGCCAAAGAAAATTCCCAGGTACGAAGATTCTTTTTTCATGATTCTGCCCGATTCGTATGTGTTATAGCTGAAACCATAAGCACGGAAACCAGCGTAGCCGCCGAAAGTAAATGGAAGTTTCCAGATTGGCTGTGCAAACTGAATTTCAAACATTACAGGAGGAAAGAACCAGAAGCCATCATGCGCTGCATAAGCAAAATCTGAATAATATAAGCCTCCGTCAATATTGATGATTACATCCCCCTTCTCTATTCCACCACCGTAATTGCACCAGCATTCAGACCAGTCAAAATCTTCTGCTGATAATGCAGTTCCACTAAGTATTAAAAGGAGAATTGCAATAAACGAAAATTTCTTCATAATAAATCACCTCTGAAAAAAAAATGTATTAATCAGAATAATGAATTGTGAAGAAATTTGCAAATAGGAATATCGTGTCATCCCAAAACTATCTGGAAATCGATTATGACGGATCCTGAAACAAGTTCAGGATGACAGTTATGTTACGTTCAGGATGACAGTTATTTTAAGTTCTGCTTGCCAGTTAGTCTAATTCGTATTCCTTTTCTGGTGCAACGATTTCGACGTTTTTGTAGCCAGCCTCTTCAAGATGCTGCTTAAAGCCTTCCTGCTGGTCAAGTTCTCCATGAATAAGGAAGATTTTTTTGAGGCGGCTTGTGTCAATTTCGCCAAGCCATTCAATCATCTCAGAATAATCAGCATGGGCAGAAAAACCGTTACACTTTTCAACCTTTGCTTCTACCTTATACTTGTCACCAAGAATGGTAACTTCCTTTTGGCCTTCAAAAATGCGTCGGCCAAGAGTATTTTCTGCCATGTAGCCTACAATCATAATTGTATTACGAGGATTAGAGATTTCGTTAGCAAGATGATAGAGAACACGGCCTGCTTCACACATTCCATCAGCGGAAATGATAATCATAGGACCTTCTTTTTTATTGAGGGCCTTAGAATCTTCTACGCTGGTTGTATAAATCAAAGAATTGAAACCGAACGGATTTTTATGATGCTTGAGAAAGGCTTCGTTTACACTTTCATCGTAACATTCAGGGTGTACACGGAATACTGAAGTTGCATTGCTTGCCATAGGTGAATCAACATAAATAGGAACAACAGGGATTTTTTTCTGGTCTGTAAGAAGATGTAAATAGAAAACAAGCTCCTGAGCACGCTCAATTGCGAATGAAGGAATTATGATTTTTCCTTTTTTTGCACAGGCATCGCGGACAATTCTTATAAGTTCTTTCATTGCAAGATCATGATTGTCGTGAAGCTTGTTACCATAAGTCGATTCAAGATAAATATAATCCGGAGCCGGCATATCTGTTGCAGGATTACGGATGATTGGCTTACACTTACGACCTATGTCACCAGTAAAGAGCAGACGGGTTTCTTTTTCCGGCTCTTTTGGATTTGGATTGATTGTCACATTGGCAAAAGCAGACCCCAGAATGTGTCCGGCATCAAAAAATTCAAGCTGAACATCAGGAGCAATATACATTTTGCGGTTATAAGAAAGAGATACAATCTGATTTGCAGCCGCAACACAGTCGTTTTCGTCGTAAAGAGGCTTCCAGGTAAACTTTTCGCCCTTTTTACGTGCCTGCTTACCAAGGAATTCAGCATCGTGAGCCTGAATGCGGGCAGAATCCATCATTACAAGGTTTGCAATATCGCGGGTTGCAGGGGTTGCATAGATATTTCCACTGTAGCCTTTGCGGGTAAGCAGCGGTAAAAGTCCACAGTGGTCGAGATGTCCGTGTGTAAGAATTACAGACTCGAGACGCTCATGGTCAATATCAAAATTACGATTTTTTTCATCCGACTCCTTTCGTTTTCCCTGAAAGGAACCACAATCTATCATAAACATTCTGTCATCAATTTGAAAAATATGCTTGGAACCAGTAACTTCTTCTGCAGCACCGAGCGAAAAACACTTAATAGACATAACAAACCTCCGTGAAGTAAAACTTGCTAACTGAAATTATAAATCTGTTTTTATAATATGACAAACAATTATTTTAAGTTCGGGGTCTTCCACGATAATTATGGCAGGCGGAGCAGGTAGAGGATACGGACTGCCTCTTGAGCTTTTTGGCGCTTAGCCATAAAAAGAATCCGAGGATTTTTGCCTGCAAAAACCGCAGGATTCTTACACAAAAAAGGGAAAGCGAGCATGTTCGTATCCTATACCTGCGGGAGCCTGCCATTTTTTCACGAGAGCCCCCGAACTTACAATTTATCTGATTTTTATTTGAATTGTTTTTTATGAAAAATTGATTTATAATAGAAGAATGTATTCACGGCAGTTTAGTGAACCGCCAGAACATCTGGTACAAAACGGCAAGGCGCATTTCGGCTCGTTTAATGGAGTCTCCCATAAAACAGACATCAGGGGAATGAGAGCACCTTATGCTGGAGTTCCGGTTCCTTCTATTATATCTAACCTCAGAATAAAAAGCCGACTGGACTTTGTATTTTCTCTTAACGACTATATAGGATTATCACAGTTTTATGATTTTAAGGTTATAGGACTTGGTGAAATAATTTTCTGGAATAAATCGACCGGTAAAAAATATGTATATCATACTATCATGCCGTCGCGTCGCCGCTTTGTTCCGGTTTTGACAACACGCGGTATTTGTGCCTGCTACAGAAAATCACGCTATATAAAGATTTCCTGGGGACGACAGCATAAACATCATGCGCTTGCTTTTAAGGTAAAAGGAGATAGTGCACGTCCGAACGCAGAAGGTTATATGTATTCACCTATGCAGGATGATATGCACACGGATGCACTTTTTGTATGTCCTTCACCAGCTTCTTCAAGATGCAGTGCAACATGGTTTTCTTCAATGAATGTTTCCGGACATGTTGCTGTAAATGATGAAAAAACTGAAGACAGTAACGGTCTTGGCATGATGATTTTGAACAGAGCTTATTATAAATTCCATTCAAAAGCTTCCTGTGTATATGGAATCGGAAACGTCAAAAATAAGAAAATTGTTTTTTATCTGAAAACTTCAAATATGGATGCAGCAGATTCTGATTCCTACAACTGTAATGTTCTGGTTGTAGACGGAAAACAGACAGCTCTTCCTTCGGTTTATATGACTCATCCTTTTGGAATTGACAAGAACTGGATTATACAGGATACCGAAAGCATGGTAGATTTAACCTTTACCCCACTTTCGGTAAATTCTCGAACGCTAAATCTTATTGCTTTAAGAACTAATTACCATACAATGTATGGCACCTTTGAGGGTGTACTTCTTACAACGGATGGCGAAAAAATAATTCTTAAAAACTTTCCTGGTATGCTTTACAAAGGTATGCTGAGGCTTTAAGTAGATTCGGAGGAAATATGGCTGAAAAAATTAATGGAACCGCAGACTGGGCTCCGGGAACTCTGGACAAGACTAGAAAAAATATTGGTGAAATCAGTGATAGAGATGCTGCAGACATGGCAAAAAAACTTGGAGGAGAGGTTCTTTATGAACGCACAACCTCTGGGGGCGGCGGAGCTTCGGGCAAAGCTGGAAGAATAGTAAGACAGCCAGGCGGAGGTGCCGGTGGTTCTGCGGGCAGAAACGGTGCTGGATCAGGAAATTCAGGAGTTGGTGGAATGGGCGTATCAAGTGCGTCAAGAAGAAGAAAGGAAGATTTACCTGTAATTTCAAAGAAAGCAGCAGGACTTATGGACAAATTGATGATGTCCAGTGAATATAAAATCAAACCGAATTACGGAGTATTCAATTTTATCCGTTCTTTCCAGAAAAACGGAATGGAAAAAATTGTACCCGAGTTTTATGAATATACGATAAAACAGGCCACAGAGCACATGGAAGTTTTTATCACCGTAATAAAAACTCTGATTCAGATTGCTCCTTCTACTTATAAAGCAAAAATTGCGAGCGGAACAGAATCTAAGTTTAAGTTCTTACGAAATGTTGCCGGCTGGGCAATGCAGCCTATTAAGGTTGAGTATATCAACTTACAGGGAATTACAGAGCCTCTTATTGTTGCTGATTTGATTCCTCTTGTTCGTGCAATTTATAAACCACTTATTACTGTATATTATTACGGAAACACAAAGATTCCAAAGCTGATTAAAGAGATTTATGCTGATGAAGCAGCATATCCGGATTCTCCAAAAGACAAGCTTTCGCAGTTTGCAAAGCAGGCTATTACTGAATGGCTTTACATCGAAACAGAAGTAATCAAAAAACTCTACCCTCTTCTTATGAGGATGTGTTCTGATAGTTATGAAGTTTATCCAACTTTCTTCAATTCAAAGGTTGGAGAAATTCTTAAATTTGTTGGTCTTCATAAATTCGACCTGCTTCTGCCGGAAAAACCAAAAGAGCCTGCTCCAGAAGAGAAGAAGGCTAAAGCTCCGCCTCCAGAAAAAGGAATTAAAGATTCTACTGTAATAACAGGTCTTAAGATTTTGAATCAGATGTTCCCGGATGCCGGCTTTGACCGTCTTGATGAACATCCGGATTTGTATCCTTACTTTCAGCCTCTTTTCAATTTCAAAGACGGCTTCAACATTCTTTCACCAGAAAATCCTATTCAGGTAATTTGTGTACTTCAGCATATTATCGAAGACTGTTTCCAGGGCTGCCGCAACATCAGATTTGCAGAGCCTGCTGAACAGAAAAAAGGAGCTGATAATATTACGGCAATTATGGATGACTGGTCTGCATATCGTGAAGATACATTCGAACAGTTATATTGTGAGCCTCTTTGCGACCTTGTAAACTCGGTTTATTCTCAGCCTGATTTTGATAAGTCTCACATCGGTAAGAAAATGATTACTTCGCTTTTATGGCAGACTACTTATCATTACATGCCTAACTTTAAGTTTGAACAGCTTCTGCTTGAGCATCCTACAGATGAAAGCAAATACCGTCCGCTTTTCCACCGTACAGACTTTGCAAGAAAATTCTTTACACTTGTAATTAATGAATGTGATCAGAAAGCGGCTGCTAAAGCAACCTGTTCACTCATCGAAAATCCATGGGAACATTATAAGTTTGATATCCCTAACGAAGTTTCAAAGAGACTTGATGTATTGCTTGGCGCTCAGAACAAAACTGCAAACACTACAGCGAACAACGCAAACCTGCTTAAATACACACTGTGTTTCATAGCTGTTCTTGACTGGTGGATTAATAATCCGGGAAGCCCTGCTTACACAACAGATCCTATGCACATCTGGCGTGTTTCTGATGCAGATGGCAAACCTCAGTTCTCTGTACCGGAACGCAAAGATCAGAACAAACTGTTTGCCGACGGAATACGAGCTAGTTATAAGAAATCTGCGAAATAAGAAATGGCAGGGCTGACTCAAAATCTACGCCGTACCAATTATAATCTTTATGACTTAGGGTGGCTTTTATTGACTCTACTACGAAGTCTGCCGCAAGCCGGCAGGCTTTTTCTATTGTGAGACCGCGTACAAGAGCCCCTGTAAGAACACTGGCAAAAATATCTCCGGTGCCGTGAAAATTTTGAGGCATTTTTTCGTGAAAATACCAGGTTATTTTTTCTGTCTGAGAATCATAAGTTGCAATACCAAGTTTTTTATCATCAAAAGAAATACCTTTAAGAACAATTTTCCGCGCCCCAAGTTCAGAAAGCTTTTGTATTAAATCTTCTATGTATTCTTTAGTATAACCTTGTGAAACATAAGGAATACCAAGCATAAAACTTGCTTCAGTAAGATTAGGAACAATAACATCGGCTTTTGAACAGAGACTTGCCATTGCAGAAGCAAAATCCTTTGTAAATCCGGAATAAAGCGAACCGTTATCTCCCATACATGGATCTACAATTACACGGGTTCCGCCACCACCGAAATCTTTTATAAAAGTCTGCATAAGTTCTATCTGTTCAAAAGAGCCAAGGTAGCCAGTATAAATTGCATCAAAAGTAATTTTTTCCTGCTTCCAGTGATTTGTAATAGAGGAAATATCTCCTGTAAGATCACGGAATGTAAAACCTTTGAATGCTGTATGTGTAGAAAGAACAGCTGTTGGAAGGACACATGCTTCTACTCCCATTGCCGAGATAACTGGAAGTGCAACTGTTAGAGAGCACTTACCAACACAGGAAATATCCTGTACGGTTATAATACGTTTCATGTTTTAACCCTTTGAGATTTTTTACTGCGCTTATCTTCATACATCCTTGCATCTGCTTTGTCCAGCACTACCTGGAAGCCTTCTTTTTTATCCAGTGGCATAAGGCTATAGCCGATACTTGCTTCAACGGGAATCGACATCGCTTCATTGGCCGTTTCCAGATACCCCCTGAAGCGAGAAACTTTTTCGCTCAGCTGCTGTTCGGTATAGTCTCCGACACCGAGAATGAAAAATTCGTCGCCACCACCGCGGACACATATTTCGTTGTCGTCCGTAATACTGCGGATTGCATTTGCTACAAGAGAAATTCCATTATCACCTTCAGAATGACCGTAATTATCATTTCGCTTTTTCAAGTTATCCATATCAGCAACAATTGCAAAAATCTTTGCTCCCTCTTCAGCTTCTGATATTTTAGCTTCGATTGAATTTTCAAGGCCACGACGATTTCTTAGACCTGTCATAGCATCATGCTCAGAAAGATAAATTGAACGATACTTTGTCCTGCTCATCTCAAGCGCATTATTTATATTGCGGATATAATTTCTGAAAACCTGACCAACATGACCTGGAAGGCTTAAATCATTTTGTAAAACTACATAGCCAAGACTTATCTTTCCAAAATGAAGAGGCGCAAAATAATAAACCTGAGGTTCTTTAAAGGTTTCTTTTGGTTCTTCTTCTAAAGCAGGAAGCATAGATTTTCTGTTAAAATATCGTTCCCTTCCCCCTCCAATAAAAACATGATGACTCCAGCCATGAAGTTTTGAACCGTTATGCGCTGATATTGCAAGCAGCATTCTGTTACTATACCCTTCAGAAAAATCAGCATCGGTATTCAACCAGTCATCGTTTAAGCAGATATAAAAACGTTTATAAGGTTTAAGAAGATATTTTGATTCGTAAATCTTTCCAAGACAAACTTCGGGAGTTTCTGAGCCAGTAAGGATTTCTGCCATATAAGATTCCTGGAGCATTGTCATATTTATATTATCCCACACAGAACTGTCATTGTAATTATATTTTATACCTGCAGAATCTCCAGGGAAGAAGGCCCGTGTATATGAAAAATCTTCATCACAACCACAGGAAGCACCAATTTTAAAATTCAAATCTTCTTTTTCAACATAAGGGACAATGGAAGCAGCAGGATCAATTATCGTACGTAAATAATTTACACCTTCAGCACCGGTCTTTGCCTGGTACGGAACATAAGAAGTAAGAGGCGGTGTATTGATTGCAGCTTCTCTGACAGCTCCAAAACCGGTAACAATAACATCATCTGGAACTTTTATATTATTCTTTTCAAGTTTATTGATAAGACCAAGTGCCATATGATCAGAAAGACAAATGACAGCATCAGGAAGATCTAGTTCACCGGAAATATAGCGGTTTGCAAGCTGTTCACCGCCAAGATACCAGTAATCTCCACGGAAAATCCGGTTTTCGTCCGTTGGAATATTAAAAGAATTAAGAACTTCGAGGATTCCGTTAAGCCTCATATTTGTAAGAGGAGAATCATCCGAACCGCTTAAAATGTCAAAATCACGGCAGCCATGTTTTTTTATCAGATGTTCAGTAATTTTATTGAAAGGTGTTTTATCATCAGTATAAATAACCGGAAAATCACCAAATTTCTTATCAAGAGCAATAACTGGCTTAGTACAGCTTGAAAACAGAGCAAGCAGTTTATCATAAAGGATCATATTCTGATCTTCTGTCATAGGGATAGGTGTAATGATAAAACCATCAAAAAGATCAAAATTAATTATATTATAGATATTCAGTTCGCCCTGAAGATAGTTCTTATAATAATTACAAACAGAAACCAGTGCAGAAACGACAACAACATCATATCCGTATCTTTTGCATTGAGAAAAAACTCCCTTCATAATGCGGCTGGTATATTCAGATTCAGGAGAAATAGTAACAAGACAGATTCTCTTTCGTTTCATTTTTTTATTATAGCACATTTTTGATATTCATATATAGAAAAAACTATACTTTAGATGGATTTTTTATTATATTTAATTGTATATTTTGTGAGGTATTAAATTATGTCAGATAAAAAGATTCCAATTACACTTTTGTGCGGATATCTTGGAGCGGGAAAGACTACTCTTCTTAACCGCGTTCTTACAAATCAGAAAGGCTATAAAGTTGCCGTAATCGTAAACGATATTGGTGAAGTAAACGTTGATGAACGTCTTATTTCAAAAGAAGCAAAAATAGAAGATTCCAGCAGCCTTGTTCCACTTACAAATGGTTGTATCTGCTGTACTCTTAAAAGCGATATGGTAAATCAGATTGAAAACCTGATGAAGAGCGGAAAGTTCGACTATATCATGATTGAAGCCAGCGGTGTTTGTGAGCCTATGCCAATTGCTCAGGCAATCGAACAAATTGAAATTGGAAGACTTGATAACGTTGTTGGTGTTGTTGATGCAAGTCGTCTTGTTGATGAATTTGATGAAGGAAAAGCTCTTCTTAAGAAAGATATTGATGAAGAAGATATCGAATCACTTTTGATTCAGCAGATTGAGTTCTGTTCAACTTTGATTGTAAACAAACGCGACCTTGTAACAGACGAACAGATGAAGATGGTTCGCGCAGTAATCAATAAGATTCAGCCAACAGTTAAGGTTATTGAAACTACACGCTGTGATGTTCCGGTAGAAGAAATTATTGGAACAGACCGCTTTGATTTTGAAACAGTTTATTCAAGTGCCGGCTGGGTAAAAGCTCTCGAAGAGCACGATGCAGAAGATGATGATGACGATGATCACGACGAGCATGAACATCATCACGACCATGATGAACATGAACATCACCACCATGATGATGATGACGATGATGAACACGATCACGACCATCACGGACACCATCACCATCACGAGCATAAGCACGAAGGTGAAAGTGAAGACGAATACGGAATCGGTTCATTTGTTTACTATCGCCGCCGTCCATTCAACCGACAGAAGCTCGATGAGTTTGCTTCAAAGTGGCCTCGCAACATCATCCGTTCAAAGGGCGTAATCTGGTTCAGCGACGAAGAAGATATGGCTTACGTACTTGAAACTTCTGGCCGTCAGATTCAAGCCGGCTATTCTGGAAACTGGCTTGCCTCATGCCCACCTGCAGAGCAGCAGCGCGTTCTTGCCGAAGAACCAGAAATGAAAAAAGACTGGGATGAAAAAGTCGGCGACCGCATGATCAAAATGGTAATCATCGGCCGTCACCTGAACAAAGAAGAAATCAGCAAGAATCTGGATTCTTGTCTGGATTAAGTGCTGATTAGTATCTTGATAAGATTAGATCTTATGAAAACACCGGCTCATATAGGCCGGTGTGTTTGTTTAATTATCTAGAAAAAAGAAATATGTTATCATCTATCTCAATTGATAAATTTACACCAGCGTTTACAACATTTCCTGTCATACCTATTGTTGCAATCTTTTCTCCCTTTTTGATATGTTGTCTTCTTTTCACGAAAAAAGATTTCAAATTACAATAAGTTACTGACATTCCTAGTTCTTCATAATTCACAGTTACAAACATTCCTTTTTCTTCATCGAATCCTAAATCTTTAATAACTCCGTCAGATATTGCATTTATTATCTCCCCTTCTCTCCCATCAAAATGAAGAAACGTCTTTTGGTTCTCTGCATATAACTTAGAAAATAGTAGAATAATAAAAAAAATAACAGTCTTTGTTTTCATTTAAATGTAACCTCATAATTATATTGATCTTGACTATCTTGATATATAGAAATGACAGTAATGTCAAAATTTACAACAATCGGTCTTTCAGCTGTTGTAATATTATCAATAATACAACTATTCCCTATCTCTATAGGAGATATTTTATTATTTGTATAAGCCAGAAAGAATTCTTTATGAGGTGCCATCAAAGTAACATATTCTTCAGTTTTATCCTTCTTATGAATCAGTAAATTATAGTATGGTCCCTTATTTTCATAAGAATATGGAAATTTTTCTTCCTTAAGACCTGTGTCATCTGAATAAGTTGATATTTCAATATAATTTTTACTGAAATACCATGAAAAGTCTCCACCCGCGTTTGAAAACAAACTGCTTACAATTCTTTCTTGTTCTTGACTAAACAGAAAAATAGAATTCAGCATGATTATAATAAAAATAATTCGTTTCATATTAATCACCTTATTCTATGCTATTTTCGTATGGAATGACTTCTTCTGTAAACGTTGTACAATAATGAATACATGTATCGTCATATTTAGAACCTTTATAAACTTCAACAATCTCCACCCGAATATCCTCAGGTTCACTTAGAAATGAAATATCTACAGTCTGAGGATGCGGTGTATCAAGAACGTCTAAAACTTTACTTTTACCAGAATTCTCCCCTGTAACTTTTATTTGTTTAACGCGGCCATTCTGTTTATACAGATAAGGTTTTTCATAAGAAATATATCCATTCATAATTAGTAAATAACCATAAACAAAATGATTATCTATAATAAACCATTCTCCTTTACCATCACCTTTTACTCCTTCAACCCAAGGTGTATCCACTTCATACTTGGATAAATTTTCTTTATCATATTTCTTGTTTTTTTCAATCAGAAAAGAAGAACAGTCTTTATATTTATTACTCCATTCAAAATGCCCCGGTATTAAAAAAGGTTCATTTTTATAATATCCCGAAGTTGTTCCAAAAAGGAGTAAATCATCGGATTCCATTCTTTTTCCAGCAAGAATCATGATTTTATTACTTGTTTCAATACTCTTTTTTTCATAATAATATTCTTCACTGAATTCCTTTGGAAGTTTTTCAGATAGGTTTAAATATAAAAGTCCTTCATTATGAGATTTTATATACTTTATTCTTTTTATTTCATCAGATATTTTAAATGTAAAAGTAATTGTCGTTTCACCTATATCTACTTCATCAAAAGTACAGTATAAATCTGGAATATACTTTCCTAACAAAGAAAAATTCTCAGAATAAGTATAAAACGGAATTATTAAAAAAATAAAATAATAAAAGATTCTCTTCATTTTTATTTCTCCTGAGTATGTTCAAAGGATTTTATTTTGACTGAAATATCTTCCGGATTATTTACACCATCCATCAAAACTTTCATCATTTGATCGTGATGCTCTTGGCCTCCCTGCCCAATAGGACAACCTGCGCTATGAGGAATCTTATTCTGTCCATATATTTCTTTATTTTTCTTCTGATTAGCATGAAATAAGTTTTCTCCCTCATTTATTTTATCTCTTTGTTGTTTTGATAAATTAGGATCTTTTGTTCGCAGTGATAAAACATTTTTGTATGAAGTGGAATCAGTTGTGCCATCTTTTTGCTGATAAAGGGGTGTTTTTGCAGTTCCTTTATTTGATAAATAATATGTTCCATCTGGCAATGTTTCACCAATTTTATTTTTATAATTCTTTTCACTACAATTGGCGCCAACTGTATCGGCATAAACCAACGTCCCGTCCTTATAGATGTATCGAGTTGAATCAAACTTATTACCATTCCCATCAGTATTTCTGACAATAACAACAACCGTTTTCTTTGTTTTCCCATCCCCCGCCTCGAGCCCAAGCAAATCCACAAAATTTACTGGATCTCCGTTGCAGTAAGCGAACCAGTTGTGGCCGTCGCGGATGGGGTCCTTTGTTGTGAAGCGGGCTAGCTTTGGGTTGTAGTCGCGGTAGCCGTAGTTGTAGAAATGGGAGGTTGGGTCTTGCTGGTTACTGAGGTAGCCGAAATCAGAGGAACCGGACAGGTCGCCCTGTATGAGAGAGCCGAATGCGTCATAAGAATAAGTGCGTTTTGCAAAGCCGCTTCCATCGGTTACGCTTACAACGCTTCCCAATAAGTCTGTTGAAAAATATTCTGTTCCATAATCATTTGTTGTCTGGGCAGCTACACTTCCATTCAGCATGAACTGAGTGCGGCTTCCATTATATCTGGCGCTGACTGTTTTGTAGGAACTATCATCAAGATAAAAATAACGATTTCCGTCTTTCTGATCTTCATCATCAATATAACGATATCGTTCGCCGGTAGGTCTTCCAGTTTTACCATAGCGGATACCTGTTTCATTCGAATCGGTAAACAATCCATTTGCAAAAGTTGGGCTTTGTTTTATTACATCAAAAGTAAGACCATCATATAATGTACGAAGTGCAGCCTCGCCTGAATCCTGTACAAGTACTCGCCTGCCGAATGCATCATAAGCATAACTTGTCCTGGCATAAGTTTTCTCGGAACGGTCTGTCACCTCGCAATAAATAAGACGATTTTGTGAATTATAGGAATACAATACCGATTTTGCAGAACTTTCTTCGCTCAAGAGATTTCCCATTTTATCATATGTATAATTTATAAATGACTGACCTTTTGATCCGCTTGAAAGAAGACAATTTTCTTTATCATAAACATAATAAATCGTTCCAAAAGGTGTAATTTTTTCTGTACGATTTCCGTTTGCATCATAGGTATAAGATTCTTTGATAAAGAGCTGCAAGTTTGAAAGTTTATAAGCAAGCCCATACTGCATAGTATTCAACAGAGTAACCAGTGCAGATTTTTCTGAACTTGAAAGGTATTTATTTTCACCTGCATCGCCATTTACAGCAAGCCCATTTTCAACTGCTTCCTTTTTCAGATTATCAATAAGTGACTGAGAATACGGATAAAATACGGATTTGAGCTGACCTTTTTTGTTATATTCATAAAGAGTAACACGACATTCATAATCAACCGTTGCAGAACGTTTTCCATCTGCACCATAGACATAAGCCTCTCCCCAGATTAATTCGTCGCGCTCAGACTTTTGCATCTTAACGATTATACGGCCAGCCTTATCATAAAGAGTTTCTTCTTTTGTCCCGTTTCCAAACTTTCTCAATACTTCCCTTCCGTTTTTATCATATTCTAATTTTATACTTAGTCTCTGCTTATTGTCAAAAATTTCTTTTACTTCATTTTTTTTACCATATGTATATTGTGTTTCTCGATTTGAACTGAGAAGTTTAATTCTGTTTCCAGCATCATCATATTCAAAGAAAATTTCTTCACCGGTAGCTGCATCCTTTTGATAAATAAGTTTGCCGCCCTTATCATATTTGTATTCTGTCTTTCCATTTTCATTAGAAGCTTCAATAATATTTCCAAGTGCATCATAAACAAAGACATTCTTTCTTCCATCTGAAAAGCAAACTGTACGAATACTTCTGTTTTCTGAATATTGAATTGTCGTACTTGTTCCGTCAAAATTGTTCTGACTCTTCAGTTCTCCTGCATCATCATAGAAATAATTTTGCGTAATACCGTTTCTATTTTTCTCACCTTTTAGCCTTCCAAAAGAATCATAATTATAAATATAGTCATTTCCGTTTCCATCTTTTACAGTGATTGTACGATAATTATTTCCATAAAAGTAACTTTCTACAATTTCATTACCACATAGTACTTTTGTTATTCTTCCTGATTTATCATACTCATATGATTTTTCACTGTCGCCACGGGTAAATTCTTTTGTGAGACGGCCAGCTTTATCATAAGTTGACGCATATACGATTCCACATTCATCTTCAATTTTTACAAGCTCACCAAGATAATTATAGGTATAATCAGAGGTCGAACCATCCGGCAAAACTACATGGCTGATTTTTCCCAAGGCATTATAATCATAAGAAGTTTTATTTCCATAGGCATCAAAACTTGCTGTCATCTGATTTAAGAAATCATAGGAATAAAACACCTCATTTCCAATACCATCTCTTTCTTTTACAACATTCCCGAAAGCATCAAATTCGATTATGGTTTTATACTTTCCGCCCTTAGTTATCACTAAAGTTCTTCCATCTGAACTGTATTCTCTGCTTTCAAAATAAAGAGCCGAGTTCTCTTCAGGCAAAGCCCCCACAATTATTTTTATAATTCTGTCAAAATCATCATATTCATACCAGAGAGTTTTTTCTTCACTTGAAGAACATATAAGCCGGCCCTTGTTATCATAACTATATGTTGTCGTAAGCCCAAAGTTATCGGTAGTAAGTTTTATTTTCCCATCAGAAAAATATTCTTTTCTTACAGGTCTTTTTCCTTCCTCATGTTCACTATTTTGTAATCCTTCAGAATTATATCCATATTCATATAAGCCGCCATAAAAATTTTGAACACTGTTTAATCTTCCAGCTTTTGTATATTTTTGCTGACTTATTACTCCATTTGCATCAACAGTCTTTATAAGATTTCCATAAGCATCAAATTCAAAAAGATTTACAGAACCTAATCCATCAGTTACAGAAAGTATTCTTTTATTTCCATTTTTTATCTGCATATCATATTTCTGCACAAAAACACTTTCACCTGCAGCTGCCAAAAGATTATTAATTTCAGTTTCAGAAAAAATTGCTCCCGGGCGGGCAGCATCTCTTTCAACCTTAAACTGTTTTACTTCACTAACCTGCCCGTTTTCATAATTTACAATTTTTATCCAGCATTCCTTGCCATAAGTAATTGAAACATGAAGTCGGCCTTCTGCTGTATAAAGATATGAAGAGCCAAGAACTTCAGCCTCACCATCTCCATAATACACATTCAAAGGAAGATGACGCTTGTCATATTCTATTCTGGTTTTATGAATGGAACCTGTAAAAGAATCTTTTTGAACATATTCAACAATATCCTTACGACCGTTAGTTAGCCAAGACGTTATTAGACCTGAATAATCAATACATTCAGTTAAGTGATTGCTATACTTATAATAACAAATCACTTTGCCATTCAAAACTTCTTTTGTAATCCTATTTAGCGAATCATATTCATATCTGGTAATATCATCTGCAACTTTCTTTTCAATCAGATTTCCATAACTGTCATATTTATATTCAGTAATTAAATTTTTATCACTAAAATCAGTTCTTCTAATTACATTACCAGCAGCATCAAATTCCTGAGTAAAAACAGTTTTACCACCACGCAAATATGAAATCAGATTCCCTTTATTATCACGCTTATATTCATACAAAATTCCATCGCTATCAGTAAATGAAGTAATTAAATTGAATGAATCATAAGTCCATCTTTCAAAACTACCATCAGTATAGTTAGAGCTGATTTTATTTCCTTTCTGATCATAAGTGTAAGTAATTACATTTCCATTTTCATTTACTTTTCTAAGATTTCCGGAACTATCATATTCGTTTTCTATTTTACTACCATCAGATTTTTGAATAAGGATTGTTTTATGTCTTTCATTAAAATAATAAAAGTCAGAATTTCCATCATGATCAATGTATTGTGTACATCTGTTTCCTATGTTATATACAAAAGATTCTGTTTTTCCTTCTTCATTTATTGTTGCTGTCGTAAGGAGTTTTCCATCTGAGGTTTGCTGACCATATTCAAAATTAACAGAACTTCCATCACATTTATTCAGACTTACCATCCTGTTATTTTCATCATAACTCATGGTAACTGTATCACCATCTGTATCATTCACTGAAACCAGATTACTTCCGCTATAAGAATATATTACCCTTTCTTCGGGATTTCGGACATTTGTTATTTTTTTGATAAATCCATTTTGATATTCAAAGGAATATTTTTCTCCGTAAGAAGTAATAATATAATCAATTTTTTCGTTACTATTTCGCTGAATTGAAACAGAATTATTATTTCTATCAACAATACGAATAATCATTCCAGCTTCATCAAAATATTTACATACTCCATCAGATTCATAAAGTTCAAAACCATCCGAAGTCTTTTGTATCCGTCAATTCTAGCCTAAATTATTCTACCCATTCACCGCGCATTTTAAAAGGGGTAATCTCAATGTTCCAGGGAAGCAGTTTATTCCAGTCTTCGGCGGTTTGAGCGTAAGGAGCCTTTTCAAAAAGACAGCGAAGATAATCTTCCGGATTTTTACTGTTGGCTTTTGCGGTTTCAATCAATGTAAACATGAAGCATGTACTTCTGGCACCAGTTCCGCTGCCGGAAAATAAAAAGTTTTTTCTGGCCATTACAAATGGTTTAACCGCGCGTTCTGCAGCATTCGTATCCGGGGTCAAAAATGAATAATTCAGATAATTTGTAAGTTTGTCCCATCGCTTCAAGCAGTAATTTATGGCTTCTGCGGTTTTTGAAGAATTCAGAATTGCAGCAGTCTGTTGTTTTTCCAACAGCCAGGAATGAAACTTGTCAAAAACTGGTTTTACTTTTTCCTTGCGGAGCCTTAAGAAATCAGTTTCAGAAATTTTCTTTTCCCTGAATAAATCCCGTAATTTATTTTCAGCTGTAAAAATCTCTTCGTAAATTTTTACAGCTTCCTTTGCCGTTTTTGATCCTGTAGCCTTTACCGCATCTGCAAAATATCGTCTTGCATGAATATTACAGTTTGAGTGAGTAAGTTTATGTTCAGGATGATTTTCGTTCCAGAAATCAACGGCAGAATCATAACCTGAGTATCCGTCAGACTGCAAGACACAGCCTTCAAAGCCGTCCAAAAACTCCAGCACGTTTTTACCACTCCGAGTCCATTTAAAATTGTAAAGATGAACGGGATGCGTTTCTTCCCCGCCTCGCACTACCCACATGTAGCACTTTTTATGGGTTTCTGTCTTTTCTGTCTCTTTTTTACGGTGACGGTCTTCGTCCCAGTATTCCTCTCTGACTTCCTGCTCATTTACCTTCATAACTTCGAGCGGCGTTTCATCCATCTGAAGGAATTTGCCTTTTTTCAGTTCCTGCCTGAACTGATTTTCAAGAGGCATAAGCGCTTTATAAACTTTCTGCTGCCAGCTGCACATGTTCTGACGGCTTAAGTTTATTCCCTGCCAGTTATAGCTTTCTTCCTGACAGTAAAACGGTGTATGGCGCTGGTACTTTCCCATAAACACATGGGCCAGAAGTTCAGGCGTTGCAATTGAACGCTCAATAATCCGCTTGTCGCTTGCAATTTTTGTGACGGGGGTATCATCATCGTTTACGCAGTTAGGACACTCGTAAACTTCTTTTTCAATAACTTCGATGTATTCATAGCTTGGAACATGAACAATCCGTTCGCTGACCTGAACGCGAACCTTTGTCATTTCTGTTCCGCATTTATCGCAGATTCTTTCAGATTCTGAAAGAGTGATTACGTAGCGGCGTTTTGGAAGATTGCCGTTTATTTTAGAAGCTGCTTTACGACCTGCATTTGACTTTCTAGTTGATTTTGATTTATCAGAAACAGGGATTTCTGTTTCTTCATATAATTCAGAGCTTTCCTCTTTTACGGCATTTTCGAGACTCTGATTTTCAATGTCAAAAGGAAGTTCTTTCTGGTCGCTGTTTATATGTGATGATTTTTCAGAGCGGGCTGCATATTCACGCGCACGTTTAATTGCCAGCTGCTCGTTTAAACGTTCAATTTCTACACGGGCTTTGATTATTTCTTCCTGTTGCTTTTGGAGTTCTGAATCTTTTTTTTGTAGTTCCTGTTTTTGCTTTTCAATGACTTTAAGGGCTTCTTCTAATGTTTCAGGAACAATGTCTTTCATATTTAAATGTTAACATTTTTAAAAACTTTTAAAAAGCCCTTTAAAAGAAAAAAATCAAAAAACTGCATTAAATTTTATTTCTTCATGCGCATGCCAGAAATCAATTCCGGAAAGCAGCATCATAAGTTGTTCGTTCGTAATTTCTCTCGCTGAAACTTCTGTATTTGGCCAAGGCCAGGTTGCTCTTTCAAGCCGTTTTTGTGCAATCCAAAAACCTGTTTTGTTCCAGAAAATCACTTTTAAGAGCTTGTGACTTTTGTTACAGAATAGAAAAACTGATTCACTAAGGGCGTTGAGTTTCATTTCGTTTTCAATAATTGCAGCCAGTCCCGAAACACCTTTTCGTAAATCTGTACTTCCCGGGCGCACGTAAATCTTTGCATTCTCAAAATCAATTTTCATATTGAAGCCAGAACTGTAAGAATATTTTTAAGCTGATGCTGTTCAAGATCTGCTGGAATTAAAATTTCCATTCCTGACTTTTTTACCCTGATGTCGTTTACAGACGAAATTGCCGTTGTTTTGATTTCTACGAATTTTACTTCGTTTGTAGTCTTAGTCTGATGATGCCATTCGTAAATCCATTTTGACAATGTTTTTACATTCAGACCGTTCTCTTCTGCAAACTGTGCGTGTGTTTTTCCGGATTTTTCAAATTGTTCTAAAAGTCTTTCTTTTTCCGATTTGGTCAGTATTGCCTTCATTTTCCACCTCGGAAACCAGTGTACTCAACTTAGTAAAATTTGTTTACGAGGCTAGAATTGACGGATACAGTCTTTTTACAAAAGAGAACTCTTTTATCCTCTGAATTACTCCATTTTTCTGAATTGTCACTTTCCTGAAATAAAAGATGAGGAAAACCTGCATCGTCGATTACAGTGATTGTATTAAAACCAGTTTCTTCATACCAGTTTTCCATACCAACGAATCTGACATAAGAATTCTTATTTTTAACTTCTTCGATTTTTTTTGATATATTTTTATAATTCTCGAGTTCGATACATTTATTTTCATATAAGGACCGCATCTTATTAAGCTCTGATATTCTCGAATCTACTGTTTCAAGGCGACTTTCCAGTAATTCTTTTTTTGACTTTATATCATTCTGTAAAACAGCCACTTCGTACATAAGTGAAACAATTTCTGCTTCAACTTTAAAACCACTAGACTGCTTATATAAGTTATACAAATATAAAGACAACATAGTTGTTGAATCAATGTTTGCTTCACATTTTTTTATTCTGTCATTAATTTCACCTTTAATATTATCCAGAGAAGAAACAGCATAATAGGCTTTTAGATTATCCTCAAAGCTTTTTATTTCGTTCTTAATATATTCTATAGAACTTTTCAAAGAATTTTCGTATTCGACAGACCCTTTTTCTAATCCACGTATAATTCGCTGATCAAGATTTGTAGACCAGCCGTATCCAAAGCTAGAAATAATTTTTCTATCTGAACGATATTTTCGTCTTAATCCTTCCTGAGTTATATTTCCGAACATCAAATCTACCTCGTCCTGTTCATACACACCCTCTGTAATTCGTACAGGATCTCCTTTAACATCAGAGTTTTCTGAATTAAGACTTTCTTTATTCTTTTGCTTACTTGGTTCCGTAGTTTTATCAGCATTCAATTTTGCTGCAGCCGCAGCTTCCTTCTGTGCCAAATAATATGTAAAATTAGAATAAGTTCCGTCTGTGTTTTTGTCATCATCACCAGCAGAAACCTTATCATTGTTTTCAGCTATCTCATTTTTTGCGTCTTCTGAACTTTTTTTTGCATCATTCAGTTCACCTTCTTTTTTCGCTCGCTCCTGCTCTGCCTTCTCAGTTGAGGTATCAGGTCCGCCCTGATTTGTAGGATTTGTTCCCCCGTCTCCACCGCCACCTCCTGAATCATTTGTTGGACCTCCTCCGATATCTGAGACCATTATATATCCGCCATGACCATCTGACACACCATGCAAAGCAAATGCTTTTTGGCTCGTAAATAATATAACTGTTATTATAATAATCTGTACTATTTTATTAAGATTAATAATATTTCTTTTCATAAATTCCTCCTCATTTTTATGATGCTAAAAAAACGTATAAAATAATTTATCCAGCAAACTCTCTGAATTACCTTTTTTAGTTGGTACCCAGAACTCGCTATTCTGAATAAATGAACATTGATTTGAATTGTCTGAATCTTTTATATAATCAGAAGAATGACTGCTCGCAGCCGTTCTAGAACCTGTCATAGGAATAAAATGCACACCGATTCTTCCATCAGCGGAATTGCTGGTATTTACAGCTTCATTCACTGCCATTTGCAATTTTTCCGCACATGTTTTAACTGTTAGACTTACCTGAGAATTAGCAGAATCATTAATGAAATAATCTGCCATTCCAGCTAAATCCAAATACATATCGCAGGGATATTTTGAATAATTGTAGGATTGCAAACCGAATAGAGTTGTAAATATATTTTGTCTGGAAGAATTATCATAGATGCAGGCAGAAAGCTTTTCAGAAAAACCTTCAAAAGCTGTCATAACATCAGAAAGCTTTGAATTTGTAAATACAGAAATCAGAGCGCTGGAACTCTCTGCCATCGCATTTGCTAAAGATTCTGTAGAAAAATTACTTTCAGATATTGTTTCAAGTAATTTTTTATAATCCCAGCCTCCCGAAGGCGTAATACCTGGACTGGCAACTATATATTGAGAAGAATCCTTTATCTCAAAAAGATTTTCTATAACACCTCCAAAACAGGTATCAAAACCGATAACACTTAATCCCTGATCTTTTAGAGCAAGCCCTAAATCTTTTACGCTTATAAAAGTGTTTGTACGGTCATCAATTGCAACAGCCCGCCATCCGGTTCCATGTCCCCAGATTATCAGAGCATACTGCTCCGCCTCACACCAAGTTTTCCCGAAATTAATAAAATTTTTAAGAACCGTATAGTTTCCTAAATCTAACTCCGTCTCACAATCCGCCCCCAGTCCAAGCGCAGAACAGGAAAGTCTTTTTGAAACAATCAGGCTGCTATCCGAATCATCATGACACACCTCAAACAGTCTAGTATCCGTCCAGTTTCCATTTGTTTCATCATAACCTTCAGCCCTATCCAGAAGCACAAGCAATTCCATATCTCTAAATACCGCATGCTCCATCTGTTTAAGATTTTGAATTGCAAAACTCTCCAGATCATTATCAGCTGCCATATACACAAGAAGAAGAAGTTTTTTTGGTTTTGGCTCATTTTCCAAAGGAAGTTCGGTTTCAGTTTCAACTTCAGTTTCAGGCAGCTCATTATTCTCTTCTGTAATCACAATCCGCTCTCTTAAATTATTAAAATCACAGGCAGAAAAAATAAAAAAAGAAGCAAAAAGAATAAAGGCTGTTTTTGATTTCTTTACTCTCATATACACCTCACTTGAATGCAGTAAGACCAAAAGGATCTTCCCAGAGGGAGCCATCTTCATATTCAATTCTGCTCACAAATAAGTAATCTACATATAAGGCTTCTTCCGGAAACTGATTCATAAAGCGGTCAAGACTGATACATTTTTTTAAGGAATCGCCGGCTTCGATTCTGCTTTCAATTTCTAAGTTTATTCTGTTGCTGCATTCGCGAGCCGGTTCACCATCCTTATCAAACAAAAAAAAGGCAACTGATATTTCTTTTACTTGTTTAACCGACTGGTTATAAAACTGAAAATTAAGTCCACAAACAGAATAGTTTTCAGAATCAGCTTCCATAACAAATTCTCCTGCTACAAGATAAGGAAGAGATTCTATTGAAAAATTTTTACAAGCAGAAAAAGCCGTTGTACAAAAAATCACAAAACAAAATAATGATAAAGTCAAAAAGTTTTTTTTCATTTTATAAACACCTCCAGATTTTTCACATATTCACAAAAGACACTTTCTTTTAATGAAGAAAGAATTTCAGTTTTTTTGTTCTTTGAATCCGCCAGAAAAAATTTATAACTTTGAACAAGCCCCCACTCTGCAGATTTTTTTTCGCAGCTTACACTGTCCAAAAGCTTACAGGCGGTCTGGATCTCATTACGAAGAATAAGTTCATCGACAAGGTCTATCACAGCTTTTACTGATTTAACCTGACAGCAGAAAATATCCCCTCTGTTAATAAATTGATAATTTACATCAGAAAGTTTTGAATAGTTTTTCTTTTCACCCGAAATGTTAATTTTTCCAGACGGAACATTTTCAATAACAAATATTCCATTTTCATTTGTAACAGCCGATTTCATACCCGAAAATCCACAAAAAGCATGAATAACAAAACCTTTCACAGGTCTGTTATTTTCATCAACTACAAGCCCACACAAATCTGCATTACCTGAAAATTTTGGTTTTGTAGCACAGGATGAAATCAAACAAAAAAAGAAAAATAATAAACAGAACCGACAGATAATTTTTCTACATTCCATATATCAAACCTCCTTTTACTGATTTTTTTGAACAAGGCGTTCTATTTTGCCCTTCTCATTTTTGTAAAAAACTATTGTTGTATTATCCGCAGACTTTATTTCTCCGATTTTTCTATTGAGTTTATTTTGAACTTGCACTGAATCAGATGCTTTCTTTTTTACGGCAGTGCTCCTGTCAGGAGTTTTCTTATTATTTTTTATTTCAAAGAAATTCAGATTTTCATAAAGCAGACTCAGATCAAAACCTGTTATTACTTTCTGCTGTTCAGGTTCAATTGTAATTTCAACACAAGTTTTACCATCCCCAGAACAATCCAAAGTTACTTCAATAATCTTTCTTTTCTCCAAAGTGATTATGTCTGCAATTTCTTTGAATAACTTTTTGTTTTCAGTATCAAAACTACAGGTAAACGTAATATGATAAGGAGGTGCCTTTTCTTCAGTCAAAACAGCATTATTTAACAAAATTGTTTTCCTTAATTTTTTATTAAAATCTGCATTTTCTAAATTCTTATCAGTTAATATGTCATTCGAACTTTTTTCTTCATTTCTCTTAAAAGAAGAAAGTTTTTGTGAATAAAAAACCTGCATGAGAGGAAGTCCGTTTTCATAAGAAACAAATTCTTCTGTCTGAGTTCGAGCTGTAAAATCTTTCAAAGCTGTTAAATCTTCCGGATAAATTCCACGAAGCCTAGCAGACAGTTTTTCTGTAAAACCATCCAGTTTCCATTCGAAAAAACTTATCTTTCCATCAGACTCTTTCAAAACGTCAAAAAACAAATAACATACAGAAGAATCTGCTGCTGCGGAAATTTCTGGTGCTGATACAGGTATATTTTCAGACGTTGAAAACTCATCCGTCAAACTTACCTTGCTTTCTATTCCCGCAAAGACTTTTCCACATGACAGACCTGTAAGACCAATCAATACACATGTAATTACACCAAGTCCAGTCAGCCGAAACCTTGAATTTACAAAAAATCTATGCTTCAGTTTTTCTACAAAAAATCCTGTTCCGGAAAGCTTTCTTTTTCCTTCGTACTCGGCAAGTTTCCTTTTACTCATCACAAGCACATCAGCAGAGATTCCTTTTTTCCCGATTTTCCGCACGGCCGCATCAAAACAAAACTCATCTGAAAAACAGGGATGCATTTTCTCAAGTTCAGAGTAAAGATATTGTTTTCTACGTTTTCCTAAAGCTGCAGAAAACGGCAGTAAAACCTCATATTTTTCAAAATCTTTTTGTCTTAAAACATTTGTTTTCTGCATTATTATTCCTCTCCTTTATTCAGTTTTCTTTTCTGCAATATACTTCTCCATTACCCCAGGGGCCTTTCCATTTTCCAAGATATAAATCACACCCAGCATCTTCCAGTTTTTCCCACCCGATAAAATCCAGCATCCACATTTTTCGACAAACCGATTCCCATTCATCAAGATTAGAAAAACCTTTCCCCTCACAGGCATTTCGAAAGCTTGAAGATATAAATCTGATAGAATCACGTTTCTGAATGCTTTGATGAATTTTAATTTCCAACTGATTTATAACTTTTAACTGATTTGAATAAAGCGGACAAAAAAGACCTGTTATCAAAATTAAAACAGCTACATCAGCTAATCTCATTTTTCAGTACCTGAATACCTCCTATCAGAATCCAGATTATTATTTTTCGAAATCTCCATTCTATTTTTATTTTCAAATTCTGCAGCTACAACAGAAGTTTCTTTTTCGCATAATCTGAATTTCATACGACGTTCAGAGGCTATTGAACCGAGCACCAGAGCTAAGGATGTACAGCAGGCTATAACTCCTGCAAGCACAGCTTTATTTCCATGAACAAATATCATCCGCTTCTCCTTTTCCACCTTCTTTGCAGTCGGCCCCGTATGAGACAAGAATAAAGGGCAAACCCTCAGGTACCTCTGACGGCATAACGGAACTTTCAGAGCTGAGATACTTAAAATCGGTTCCCCACGGATCATGGCCTGGTTCACGGTCAAGGTATGGTCCGTTCCAATTTTCCGGTACCGGATAGAAAACTGGTTTTTGCCATAAGGCAGAAAGCCCCTGCTCTGTCGTTGGAAACCTTCCGCAGTCAATGAAGTAGATCTGGAGTGCACTACAGTACTGTTCAATCTGATTTTTCGCCGCTGTTTTTTTTGCTGAGGAAATAAGCTTTGTTGCAGAGAAAACGCTTCCCGCTGTGAGAACCGCTCCGATTGCGATGACTGCAACGGTTTCGACATAAGTAAAACCGGCTTCCCTTTTTCTAAGTTTTTTAAAAGCATGACAAAACCTCCTGTAAAAGTTTTTTCTTTTCATTTATTCCTCCACATTTCCCATATTTTATTCACATCCAGCCGATATCATTGATGAGCGGCATAAAAAAGGTCATCAAAAGCATCAGCAAAAAGATTCCGGTAATCGCAATAAAAACAGGCTCAATAAGCGACATACATAAAGTTCTTCGTTTATCTTTTTCCGAAACAAGATATGCAGCAATTCTTCCAAATAAATCGTCTTTGCTGCCGCCCAAATCTGCAAAATAAAAGGCTTCTTTAAGTTTTGAATCAAAAACAGAACCTGAAGCACACGAAAAAGCCGTAGTCAGGTCCATTCCATAAGAAAGCTTTATTCTTGCATTTTCAAAAAGGTTTCCTATTTTGCAGGAAGGACCTGCAACCTGAACCGCGCACCCAACCGCTTCTGAAAGCTCAATTCCATTCCGCAAAAGAAAATCAACAGCAAGAAAAGCTTCCGAAAGTCTGTCGCCAGCGAGCATTTTTACAATTAAAAGAAATACTGCACCACAAACAAAAATCAGAGCCAAAACATATTTAACAAGCAGAACAAAATCCGCAGTCTTTGTATAAAGCCCTATAAAAATGCAAGCTCCCACAGAAAGCAGAATTACAAAGCCCGGATAAACAGTTGCTCCGACCAGCCTTCGCTTATCAGCAGCTTCTCGTTCAAGCTTTTCTTTCAGATAGGTAACAGCCGATTTCAAATCCCCGTTTTTTTCCGCCAGCTGAATAAACGAAATATAAACATCATCAAAATTAATAAAACCGCAAGTTCTGAGAGCATTTGAAAAATAATTTCCCTTTTCCAGCGCCGAGAAAATCGCCACTGCTGCCCGGCTCACACCATCCCTCTTCGGCTTTCTACTCATAACAAGAATGCTTTGCGAAAGCCCCAGCCCCTGTCTTACAAAAAGCTCATACAACGCCTTTGTGAATTCCAGCATACTCCTGCCTCCTTCCATAAAGCGGGAACTTCCGCCGCCTGTTTTTTTGATTTCCCTTCATCACCTTCAGAGACTCTCGAAGAACTTCCTCATAATTTGTAAAATGCTCAAAAAGCCCTTCAAGAACATCCTCAGAATCAGCCACAGCAGCCTCTTTGCTAAACTTCTCCTTGGGAAGAGCTATATCCGCATAAAGCTTCATCCGGCCGCCAAGTTCATTCAATTCCTGGCAAATCACTCCACGCACTACCTGACACAAAAGCCTTCTGTCCACGCCAAGATTTTCCAGCCTGAAAACTGCCTCCGAAGCGCAACCCGCATGAAGAGTTGCAAAAACAAGATGACCTGTAAGAGATGCCCTCAAAGCAGCTGCGGCACTTTCTTCATCACGAATCTCGCCAATCATAATTACATCCGGATCTTGTCTAAAAATGTGATTCAGGGCATCCGAAAAACCATTTCTTTCATCAACCTTTATCTGAGTAACACCGGGTATCACATACTCTGGAGGATCTTCAAGACTTATAATCTTCAAAGAACCATTCGCTGCTTTTTCAATTTCCACAAGTAAAGATGCAACAGTAGTTGATTTTCCAGCCCCCGTAGGACCACACACAAGAACAAGCCCGCTCGAAAGAGAAATCAAGCCCTCATTACCACAAAGAACTTCTATCTGATTTACATTAAAACCAAGTTCCTCAACACAAAGCGGAATTCTCGAAGCATCAAGCAGCCTCATTACAAGAGACTCTTCACCAGAAAACTTTTCTCCAATAATTGCCATTGTAGAAACACGCAGAAAAAATGGATTTTTATTTCCATATACAAAATGGCCATCCTGACATCGTCTTTTCTCAATAACATTCAGTCCGGCAAGCAGTTTTATTCTCTGCACCAACTCAATACTCTTTTCATTCTGAAGAACCAGAAGCTCTTCCAGTCGCCCGTTTATCCTGAGTCTCACACAGTTACCTTCAATATGAATATCAGTTGCACCTCGTGTTCTAGCCTCATTTAATATGCTGTCCAAAAGTAAAACTGCAGCAGCCTCGCGCTGAGTTTTTAAAACCTCCTCAGACTCCTCTGCTGCAACAACTCCTGTTTCAGCACGATATAGCTGAGACACACATTTTTTAAGTCTTTCCCTGCTTCCTTTTTCAAAATCGATTTTTATAAGATTTCTAAAAGAAGCCGGACATTCCGCAATTTTTCTCACACCATCCACGTAACGCTCAAATGCCCTCGAAAGTCTTCCACGCAAAACTTCGTTACCCGCATCCGTAATCAAAAACCTTATACAGGCACCTTCCTGCTCCAGAACTGCAACTCCGTTATAAATGCAATAAGCAGGAGTCAGACAAAAATCATATTTTATATTCATTACAAAGCCCCCTCTTTTTCAGAATACCTTGCAATAAGTTTTTCAAAAGACTCATATACCCAGCTGTGATCCGTATTCTCTTGAACCATATCATAAGGCTCTCCCTCCAGATGCGGTACAAGATAAATAACCATCTGCATATTTTCACGGGTTTTATTTTTGTTCTTAAAAAGATTTCCCAACAATGGAATCTTCGAAATTAAAGGGCTTCGTTTCTGCTGTTGGCTTTCTGCAGTCTGAACAAGGCCGCTCAAAACAACAGGCACACCACTCTTCCCACATACCTCTGTAGTTACAAGCTTTTCCGAAGTCGGCGGAGGATTTCCCGTAGCTCCGGAAGTATCATTTCCCTGGCGCGAAACCGAAGCCGTAACCTTACTGGTAATCATTCCATCCCCGCTCACCCAGCCAAGAACATCAAGCTTAATACCAGAAGCAATCTCCCTTGTTACTCCCGAATAAAGGGGTTTTCCAGTTTCCGGGTCAACATTGTTATCACGGTAACGGTAAGTATTAGTATTTTGAAAATGAATCTCCCGGCCAGAAACACCATGCAGCGTAGTATCTGCATAAACACGGGTTTTGTTTTCTTCAATCGAAGCCTGTAATTCCGCAGCAAAAGATAAACCAAAAGATGTAACCACATTCAGATTCAGCCCCATCACAGAACCAAGCACAGCAGAAGCTCCATGTCTATCTCCGGCATTCAGAGTCTTTGCCCCGAAGGAAGAAGCCCAGTCATTCTGTAAAGTTTCGTCATATTGCAGAATCAAAAGATCATAGCTAAGACGGACAACAGGTCTGTCACAAAGTTCAAGTTGAGAACACAAAGCCTTATACGCTTCTTCCGTTCCCTTAAAATAAATCCGGGCAGAATCATCCGCCACAAAAAGCGAACTCCGCTCAACTCCCGGCGGCAAATGCTCCAGAAACTCCGCCGGCTTCAGGTATTTAAGATTTACAAGATAAGTAGAAAGCTCAATATCCGCCTCTTCAATCAGAGTCTCAATAACAGAAGCCTCACGCTCACTTGCATAACACAAAAAAGTATATTCATCGGCAAGCTGAATAGTTTCCAGCTTACCCACTCTCTTAAAAACAAAGGTTAAAAAATCCTGAGACTTAGTAAAACGTAAAGTGAATTTCCGCCAGCTTCTTTTTCCACTCACAAGCTGAGCCCGTGCATCTGCATTTGCAAAGATGTAGTAAATGCCATTTTCCAGAACAAAATCAAAACCGCACTGAGCGCAAAGAACAAACAAAGCATCTTTAAAATCCGATCCAACAAAAACAGACCTCTGAATCTTACAATCCGCATCAGCCAGCAGACAAAAACTTTTTCCTGAAGGAGTACTCAAATCATCTGAAGGAATTCTATGACTAAACAATTCATCTAATACCACCGAAAACCTGCAATCCTCTACATCCACAAAAAACTCACCAGTCTCAAGCACTTCAACTTTCATCATCCCCGAAAAACCATCAGCACGCTGACCGGCACCAACACCGCCCCGCTGCACCAGATTATTTTTCACAAAATGATATCCGGACTCATCTTCCTCAACGACATAAACACCAAAACGTTTCGCAAGACAATCCATCAACACCGCTTCAGAAAGTCCCTTAAAGCAAACCGAAATCCTCTGCGACGGCAGCGTCTCAAACGTCACAACACGATTCATTACCTTCGACAGCTTTTCAACAATCTGTACCGGAAGTAAATCGTACGCTTCAACAGAATAAGCACCGTCTTCTACCACCACACAAATCCTGCTTACAGTCCAAACACCGCCATCCCGTCTCACAAACAGTCTGTTCGTCCTCAAAAAAGCCTCAAAAGCCAGATCAAAGTCCCCGCCTGCAAATTTCAAATCCCCCTTACCACTGACAGTGTCATCAGGTACAATCGAAATCCCAGTGTCAACCGACACCGCAAACAAGATGTCTTTAATCTCACAATCCTCAAAATCCCAGCTGAAAACCGCCCCCTGCGCAACCGCAAAATGACAAAGAACTAAGCCCACACCCACGACCGTCAGACCCCTTTTCATCTTTTCCAAAAACCAAGCAAACGTCCGTCTCAAGTTTTTTAACCTCCACCTATATAATTGCCACCGTTTTCGTTTTTGGACAAAAATTCATAAAAAAATTTCAAAAAAGTTGAAAAATTCTGTTTTTTCCTTAACCAAATGGAGGGGGAAGTCTCCCCCTGCGCTCCCAAGTCCTCAGTCGCGGTGCTTTCGGCAGGCTCAATCACCACTCCTTCCGGTCTTGTCCGCTACCCCCTCAGCGGGGGTCTCCCCCGCAACGCCCCCACCGAAGGCCAGTATTTTTAAGATTTAAAAACTTGAACACTTCGTTCAAATTCATTAAAATCGAGACATCAGTTTGATTCTTAATTTCTTAATTCAGGAGGCAGATATGGACAGTGGTTCGAGTTATCCCATACGTTCAATAAAAAATCAAAAAGACCTCCTGACTCAGCACTACTAAAAATCGCACAACAGTCATAGAGGCCTCAAAAGTATGAGAGGTTAATCATGATTACATATTGGCAGCAGATTGATGGTCAGTTTACAAAGACAAAAAAAGACGAGATCAACACAAAGCTTCCTCTTTGGGTTGACGCACGCAATGTAACACGAGACGAAACAAATTTCCTGCAGGAAGAATATCAGATTGAACAGGATCATATCCTCGATATTCTCGACCCTGATGAGCTTTCACGAATTGAAGACGGTGATTCTGGTTATATTCTTACAATTGTCAGAGTTCCGTTTTACGACCCCGCAGCTGAAACTCCATACTTCACAGGTCCTGTCGGCATCATCATCAAGGGAAAAACAATCATCACAATCTGCTGGACAGACTGCGAAGTACTCAAAGACTTCGGCTCAAACCGTGTGCGCAATGTACGCCTCAACGACTTTCCATCATTTATCGTACACATTATAAACCGTGCAAACTTAAACTTTCTTCGTTACCTTAAGGAAATAAACCGACGTTCTACAAGCATTCAGAACGAAATGAAACTTGAAATCGAAAACAAAGAAATCATCCTCATGCTGGGGCTGGAAAAATCTCTTGTATACTTTACAACATCCCTCAAAAGCAATTCCCTTCTTTTGATGAAAATGAAAAGCACACGCTTAATTAAGTTTGATGAAGATGACCTTGATTTTGTAGAAGGAGTAACAATCGATAACCGCCAGGCAATCGAAATGGCCGACACCTATTCTAACATTCTCTTTGGTGTAATGGATGCCTACTCTTCGGTAATCTCAAATAACCTGAACGTCGTAATGAAAAAGCTTGCAATCATCAATCTTGTAATGATGGCACCAACCTTTGTAACAAGCTTCTTTGGAATGAACTTCAAACTCCCATTCGACGATTTACCGGGCTACGTACCGGTTCTGATCGCAACAGTAATCTGTCTTGTGTCAGTATTCCTCTGCAGCTGGATGCTAAACTTCAACCGCGAAACTATAGGTGCAATCCGCCAGGCAAAAAAACTGAACCGTTCACAACGCCGACGTGTAAAAGCTGAAACAAAGAAACTGCAGAAGCAGGAAAGAAAGCTTAAATAATTCTGATATTTCACTATAAAACACTCACACTGTGGGACGCAGGCAAAAAGAATAAGGGGGGACCCCGCCAGCGTCCACGCGAGCGAAGCAAGCGTGGGGAAGCGAAAGGTGGGGGGATAACTTATTTTTTTGCCGTCGCTGGGACCCGCAGGGTGAGTGTTTTATAGTGAGAGAACTCTATTTTTTATTTATACTTTTTCTTATCTTGCTGAACAACAGATTCTGAAGCCCATGTAATTGTAGCACTCATTCGGGTCATAATGGTATCTGTCGCCGGCGTAGAGGAACATGGTATACTCACTCCAGCTGCCGCCTCGGCTTACACGTTCAAAGCCAATCTTTGGTCCGTAAGGATTTTCTGAGGTGTAGTCTTCAAACCAGTCCCAGCAGAACTCAATCATGTTTCCGCTCATATCGTAAAGACCGGCTGCATTTGCATTACCGCTTGCAGGATATGTCTGTTCTCCAGGTTCAAAAGGAAGCCCTGCCGTTCCAACATTGTGTGAGCAGCTTGTGTTTTCGCTTGTCCAGGCATACAAAAGGCCTTCTTCCGGATCATCAGAAATCTGGCCGCTTACAAGGTCGCCGCGCTGAAAACCTTCCCGCGTCTTTCTCGCAGCATACTCCCATTCCGCCTCACTAGGCAAACGAAAGCCGTTACAATTCCAGTCACACTCACACAAATCACAGGCCGCCGTATCGGCTGAATCGCGGATTACCTCACCGTTGTAAGTGTAGCAGGGAGTTCTTCCTCGAAGCTCGCTCAAAGCATTACACCATACAACCGCATCATACCAGTTAATCATCGTAACCGGCTGAGAATAATTTTCATCCGTAGGAGCTGCGCCCCTTTTTCCTTCAGAGCCAGCCTGCCCGGGATTCGCAAAATTATAGCCGATTTTTTCAGCCTTCACACGAACCGAATGCCAGAGTGTATAAGTTGTTTCGAACTTGTTAATTGAAAAGGCTTCAAGCTTACGTTCTGCTGTATAAGCCTGAGTGTCTTCACCAATTGTAAATGAAAGTTGATTTCTAAAAGTAACAAGGCTGATGTGTGAAAAACCAGATTGTGCAAAAACGCCTGTCATCATTAAAAATGAGGATAAAACCAAAATTGCTTTTTTACAGTTTTTTCGCACTAACAAACTCCTTTAAAACACGTCACCCTGAACTTGTTTCGGAATGACATTATTTTTTACAGCTTACACATTTCGTTTTTTACAACCTTCCAGTTTCCGCCGTCTTTTTCAACTTCGAGCCAGACATAACTTCCTGCTTCACCAAGGCTTCCAGGATTAATTACCACAGTATCTCCGAATTTTTCAATTCCGGCTCCTTCATGAATATGACCGCAGACAACAGCCAGCGGTTTATTTTCCTTAATGAAGTCTGTAAACTTCTGACTTCCAGCATGATGCTCTCCGTCAAAAGAATCAATTTTTTCTCCAACCGGAGGATTGTGGCTTATAAGAATAAGACTCTGCCATAAAGAAGCGTCGCCAGTCTGTTCAACACTATTTTTAACAATATCAAAATCAGAAAGACACTCATCTTCTGTACGTTCAAATTCAGTTTTGCCGGTAAAATATGTTCCGCCGCCACTGCCCGCAAAAGCAAGTCCCTCGTGAAAGGCAAGAGACTTTTCTACGCTGACATCCTGAGCCTCAAGTTCTTCAAGAAAATCTTCGTTATCGCAGTTTCCAAGAACAGCAAAAATGTTTTCATGCTTTGAACAGAGTTTTTCAAGAGCATCTTTTCCAGTTTCAGGCTTAAAGCATTCAGCAAAGTCACCGCCAAAAATTACAGCATCAGCCTGCTCAAAAAGAGAATCCATTTTATCGAGCACATCATTGTGTGCGTGTAAGTCACTTATTACTAACAGTTTCATATTATCTCCATCTTTCAAGCCCTTAGCTATAAGCTAATAGCTATTAGCTAAGGGGCTAGCCCCTTAAAATCTCCTCGATAACCTTTCTAAGCTCACTCATCTGCTCCGGGGTTCCGATTGTAATTCTCACAAAATCTTCAATTCCCGGTGTATTAAAGTGCCTTATCAAAAGTCCCTGAGCCTTTACCTTCTGATACAGTTCATCACCAGAAATAGAAGGGTGTTTTGCAAACAAAAAGTTTGTCTGGCTCTTCAATAAATAAAACCCTTTATCGCACAAAAAGTTATAAAAATCATCCCGAACCTGGGCAACCTTGCGCGAAGTTTCTGCATAGTAGGCAACATCACCGCAGGCTGCTTTTCCGCTTACCTGAGCAACGGCATCCAGAGGAAAGTGATTTACACTGTTTTTTACAGTTGTAACAATATTCACAAGCTCCGGATTTGCAACAATATAACCAAGTCTCTGGCCGGCACCGCAAAGGCTCTTTGAAAAAGTTCTTACAATCACAAGATTTTTAAACTCAGCCAAAAGAGGAATACAAGATTCTCCGCCAAAATCAACATAAGCTTCATCAATAATAAAGATTTCATCAGAAGAAGCTTTCTTTATCATCTGGCGAACCTGGTCACGGGTAAGACCAAGTGAAGTTGGCGCATTAGGGTTTGCAAAAATAATACCACTCTGATTTTTTTCTGCGCGTGAAAGCATTTCATCAACATCAAGCGACCAGTCTTCCTTAAGCGGAACCTGATCCATAGGAATATTGTAAAAGCCTGCATAAACCGGATAAAAACTGTAGGTAAACTGCGGCATTACAAAACGCTTGCTTGAATCAAAGAAAGCATAAAAAACAAAAGACAGAACTTCATCACTTCCGTTTCCTGTATAAATCATCTCAGGAGTAACTGTAAATGGAATCTTATCCTGGTCTGAAGGGCGAACTTCACCATCCTCTACACGGGCCCGGCAAAGAACGCCGCCACTCTTATTGAGCATATCTGCAATTGCGGCATGGAGTTCAAGAGAATCCGGATCCGGGTACAAGCCCAGCTTTTCTGGATTCTTCTGTACAAAGTCTATAACAGCCTTCTGAACTACAGGACTAGGCGGATACGGATTTTCATTAGCATTAAGTTTTATATAAACACGGTCCTTGGGCTGCTCGCCAGGAACATAAGGATTAAGTTGTCTAACACGATTTGAAATTAACATACTTATATTTTAACCCTTTATCCGGTTAATTTCAATGTGATACGATAATTGTGTAATACGATAATTTCACTTATAAAAACAAACCTGTCACTGGCTGGCTGTTTACGTACAAGGCAATGACAGGTTAGAAATGACAGAATCTTATTTTAGCTTTTATCTTATATTGATTTCACCAACGTTGGTGTCTGCCTTAATTTTCTTTGAACTGCCAGACTGTCTGCAATTATAAGATCTCCTGTACGACACTCCATCCACACAAACCTCCCCTAAATCTGTAGAAAGATCCATATTGTATTCACTCAAATCAGCTGCAGGTTCAATTGATATTTCTCCAACATTGTTGTCACATTCGATGTTATTAAACTGAACTTTACGAACATCAATTGCACCGACATTTAAATCAATATCAATATCATTTACAGTTAAATCTCTCAGTCTTATATCACCAACACTAGCATTGATATCAATATTCGCGAGATTCGTTCCACTGGGAATGGTAATCACCACCTTACAGTTATGGTTACCTGAACCAAATCCTCTCTGTGGTGAATTCTGCGAAATCTGAAGAAGTCCATTTTTCACACTTACCTGAGGTCTGAGAGATTCTTTACTGAAAGTTCCATCAATTTTGAATTCAGGTCCTTCTTCTATTGTCAACGACATGATATTTGTATGTATTTGGATTTCTGAAAAACTTTCAAGAATCTGATTTATTTCACGACTGCCCTGCTTATCATAATCATATGATTTTTCACGGGCTGTAAATGAATTAGCAAAACCAAGATTTTTTGCACTTCCATAAATGATACAGCATACAGTAATAATTCCAAGTACTACAAAAAGTATTGTCCTTTTCATATTATTCATCTCCTTTATTTTTCTTTTCGCCTGTGCTTCCAAAAGCAATTAACACAGAAAAGACTGCTGCAGCAATCGGCCATGTGAGCCAGGTAAGATGCCACATAAATGTCAAAAAACTTACACAAAGATAAATACAGGTAACTACCGGCCAGTAGCATTTTAATATAGAACGGATAGTTGGATTCTGAACCTTCTGGATTCTCTTATCCCCTGTTTCCCTGTCCTCTGAAAAATCAGTCTGTTCATTAATTCCCAAAAGTCTTGTATAAGTTCTTTTGATTGAATTTGAATAAACAAAACAGAAAACTCCAAGTCCAACAAAAACAAAAAGCAATGCCCCAGAAAGATTATCCCAAATGCGTCCACTATAATTATCAAAGATTATAGCCGGAGTAAAACATAAAATACACAAAAGAATTCCAACAGAATGCATTACGCTGTAAGTAGGAGTAAATTCTCTGTTTCGGTTTTTCAGATATTCAATTGAAACTGCATCAATGCTGCATGGCTCTGTTTTTATAAAGCGCCACTGTTCCATAAGAGCACTTGCACCCACTACAAGAACAACTCCAATTCCAACGCAAACGAACATTAACACAACAGCTGGAGTTTCATCTAAACCAAATCCATCTGACATAATCGGAAAAATCACAGCCATTATAAAAAGCATAATTCCAAAAGCCTTCATTAAAGCTGCATGCTTTTTTCTTTCAAGATATTCAGTTACTTCTTCAAAAGAAAGCTTTCTGCGCTGAATTCCTGAATACTTTGTCTGATACAAAATTTCTTTGATTCCAAGATCATCTGCAAGATCATCAAGATTTCCAAAATTCTGAATTACCTCACCTACAGCTTCGTTTTCTGTTTTACCGCTTCTGATAAGCTCTGTGTATTTATCTTCCATCATTTGAAGAAGCTCTGATTTAGCCTTCATAACTTTTTCTGTAAGAGGAAGTCCACGGAACATTGATTCCAGATAGTTCTTTATTGTTTCCATTCGATTCTCCTTTCAATTTGTAAACTCCGCATTAACGGGTAATAAAGTTTTCTACAACCTCTTTTGTAAGGTTCCACTCTTCACATTTGTCTTTGTAATAACTCCGCCCTTTGTCGGTTATGCGATAGTAAGTTCGCCGTTTACCATTATCCGCTTCCTGTGAATAAGATTCCACATAACCGTTTGCTTCCATACGTGTAAAAGCCGAATAAAGGGTAGTTTCCTTTATGATGTATTTTTCTTCGGATAAGGCCTTAATATCCTTAGAAATCTCATAACCGTACGAAGGCTTTTTTTGGAGTAAGTACAAAATCATAGTGTCGTTATAACCACGTATAACATCACTACTGATTCCAATCATACAACCTCCTGTATTACGTCTGTCGTTACATTGTGTGTCGTTGCAACGTCTGTCGTACTACGTCTGTCGTAGTAAAATATAATGCATAGAAGTCTGTTTGTCAATAAATAATTTAAAGTCAGTCAAATGTTCAAAACGCTCCCGTGGGAAAAAGCCTGTGTGCTGCGGGCAATGCCTCGGCATTTATACACACATAACACGACAGGGCTTCCGCATTATAAACAAAAATCCCGACTTTTTGGCTCCCAGTCACGGTTGCGTGATTCAAAACCGCGCAATAATGCGCTACACGCTTTTTGTGGTATAGAAACTATTGAACTGCCGCTTCGCAGCAGCCACAAAAAGAGTGTTTTTGAACCTCGCCCCGCTCCTTCGCGCCAACATTACGGAAAAGCGTTTATAATGCGGAAGCCCTGCATAACACGATAAACATCTTTAAAAAATCACATATATGGTATAAAATAGGAATATGGCGACTACATCTAATTTAAGTTCAATTATCAGATATTATGCAGAAAAACAAAAATCTCCTTTTATTGATCTCAAAGAATTTTGCACTTATGTAAAAAAATACGCAGAGCATCACGTAGAAGAACAAAGCGAACTTGTAAAATATCTAGGTGATCCTTCAGGAACTGTCGTAGCAGAACTGCAGGGGCTTTCTGAAAAACATCTTGTTGCCATAATCAATGCAAACAACAAAAAAACAATTGTTTCCATCACCTTCCTTGCTGCTAAGTATGCAAACGTTTACAAAGAGATGATGAAAAATGATGCCATTCTTTTTCCTCAGGGTACCGACCTGCCAAAGCAGTTTCCGAACCAGATTCTTGAACACAAATCTGTAAGTCAGTACATTCCATTTTTAATTGAAAAGGACAACTCTAAATCTCCATTTTTATATCTTCTTGATTTTTCAAGAGACCTTCCTCCAATGCTTATTCCGGCTTGTGTTCCGATTAAAGTTCTTCTCGACACTGCCCAGCAGAAGGTTCGCAAGATTCTTAAAAAAGAAGAATTTCATGATTACTTTTTGAAAAAACTCCGCAGTACAAATCCTACAAAAGAGATTTCGATAAAGAATTTTTATACACACTTTGTTGATTCAGAGAACTATCAGTTTGCAGAATTCAACGACGGAGAAGATTATTACATCTGGAACCAATCACTTTATTACATCCGTCAGGACTTTGAAAAAATTGCAGACCGCACAACAGAAGATACAAACATTCTTCAGGCTGTTCAGATTCTTGAAACTCACAGTACTTACCTTAAAGAAAAATTCCAGAATGATCACAAACGTTCAGAAGCAATCAAAGAGCTTGAATCTGCTCTTGCAAAACCACCTTACTTCTATTCCATGCCGCAGATTCTTAAGTTCCATGACAACAACGGACGCCTTCTCTACGGTCAGTATACAGAAGATGACCTTAAGGAGTTCCTGCAGAAAATGACTACAGACGGAGAAGCTAATGAGCTTCCTCAGCTGCTTGTTTTCAAAGTTGAATCCGGAACCCGCTATTACGTTTATAAGAAAAAGGTTCCTCAGGTAGTTGTTCGTCTTTGTAACGAAGCTCACGACTCTATAGAAAAAGCGCTCGAAGATCACTGGTATGAGACTATGCTTGATTATGACCGCCTGCCGGAAATGTCAAATGCCTCTGAGTTTGAAGCCTGCCTTCATGAGCTTGTAGAAAAGAACTCCCCTATTCTTTATGCACTTTTGAATGCAAACTTTATGACCATTCTCTCTTACGAAATAAATGAAGAAAATATCGAGGGCTTCCACCTTTTTGTAGATGGAAAGCTTTTGCCTTATAGCGATCTTCTTATGCTCAGAAACTCAAAGATTTTAGCTAATGCAAAATCAAGACTGCCTTTCTATTATACAATTCCGGTTATCTCCTGGATTATCAGTCTCTTCAGCGGAAGAACAAAAGAAAAAAAAGCTGCTGCTACAAAAACTGTTATCGAAAAAAATCCTTTTGAAGATGATAGCGAAGAAAAGAAAACAGAGTCCGCTCCAAAACAGTCTAAAACACAGGCTCTTGCAAAGAATGCAAAGGAAATTGCAAAAAACCTTATTCCAGAAGGTTCTACTATCGACCGTGAATTGAACTACCTTACAAAGCAGTGGAACAAGATGATTTCCAAAGACGCCTATAATAATCTTACCGAAGACGTTAATTCTCTTATCCGTGATTATACAAGACGTGTTGTGAAATCTCTTTCCGCAAACTCCTTCACCCGCGAACGTGTTGAAAATCTTGCAAAAACCCTTGTAAACACTCCAAACATGCAGAAAATCAAGGAAGAAAAGGCACTTACTGAATACGTAATTCTTTATATGCTGCGTCTGGTAAGCAATTTCCAGTAATGACAGAGTCACCCTGAACTTGTTACAGGATCTCAAAAAAGATGCTGAAACATAGGGAGCGGCACTGCGTAGCAGGGCAAAGGGGGTGACCAATAAGTTTACATCCTAGTGTCATTCCGAACTTGTTTCGGAATCTATAAATCTAAATGTAGTGTAGATGCTGAAACATAGGGAGCGGCACTGCGTAGCAGGGCAAAAATAGTCCAGTGGACTATTTTTAGCGAGTCTCCGAGCAGCTGTGCTGCAAAGGTTCAGCATGACAATACTTTTTAGACAGCCCCATGACTTTTTTCTCACTTTTTAAACTTTTTTTCTCAAATTTTGTCCAAAAACGAATATTGAGGCAATTATATAGTTGTACGGATTTTGTATCCGAACAGTGATTGCCCGGCCGGAAATCATTTACATTTTTTTATAACAAAGAGGTTGTAATATGAACCAGTTGAATTCGTTGATTTTGGAAGGAAACCTTGTGCGTGATGCCGTGCTTTCGGAGCCTGCTCCTGGTTTCAAAAAATGTCTTTTTACCATGGGAGTAAACCGCTTTTATAAAAACAGAAAAAATGAAGATGTAAATGAGGCATCCTTTTTTGATGTTGAAGCGTATGGAAAAATGGCAGAATACTGCAGCGAGAGAGCTAAAAAAGGACGAGGCGTTCGCGTTGTAGGAAGACTCAAGCAGGATACATGGAAGGACGATGCAGGTAAAAGCTTAAGCAAAATCTATGTGGTTGCAGAACACATAGAGTACAAGCCTGTAAAGAAAACAGAGGAAGCTGCAGAAAAACAGACAGTTGAAGTAAAAACCGAAGAAGCAGTAGCAGAAAAGGTTCCTGTGGAGGAGGAAGCAGTATTCTAGCGGCGCTTTCCAGTTTTTCCGCCGCGCTTACCTTTTGGTGCGGCGGGAGATTTGGCGGATGCCTTACGTTCTGCGGCACGCTCATTGGCAAGACGGTACTCTTCGATCTGCTGAGGAGAATAAAAGCCGTCTTTCCAGTTGAAGCGGGAAACGCCAGGGAGAGGCTGGCCCTTCACCATCGAAGTCGTAATAGCCTTAATCTGACTGCGAGAAACCTTTGTTTTTGAAAAATCAATAAGAAGGCGCTTAAAGCCAGATGAAGTAATGAAATCTGTTTTATCTGTAATTGAGAAAGGCTCTTCCGGCATAACAAAAGAACCGTCTGCAGTTGAGTTTACTTTGAAAACTTTTTCTTCCTTATCTTCAAAATATGTAAAGTCATAATCTGAAGGAAGCTTAAAACGCATACGGAAAAGTGCAGGATAAGCAAAAACAGGAACAAGCACACGGGCACGAACATTCTGCTCGTATGTTGCTTCGAGGTTGCGGCGTGAGTTTTCGTAAGGCATTATAAAAGCACCTACATTCTGGTTTTCAAGCCAGCTTACTGCCCAGCGGTTGAAAGTATATAAATATGGACCTGCAATAATATTTACCTTAGTTCCTTTGAGCATCTGAAGATGAGCAATATTATTTGCAACAAAGTTCATATAGCCGTCTGCAATCAGTTTGTCGAGTTCTTCCTTCAACTTGTCTTCCTGAGCTGCAGAACAGAATGGGTCAAGAGAAATGAAAATCTGTTTTTTAGAGAAAGGTAAAACTGTTTTGTGATTCAAAAGATCGTAAGCAGTTTCGCTGTTGTATTCAAGAATAAGGCGGACAGGCTTAAGTCCCTGAACTGCAAATACATCCTGAACAGAAGATACCTGCGCATAAATACCTTCCGGAAAATATGTAAGCTCTTTGTTTGCAACAGGAGTAAGGTCGAGAATCGGAAGGCGTTCATCTTTTGGCTGCTTTCTGTAGCGGCCAAGGTCGTTTGGAAAAACGCGGTTATATCGTTTTGAACCTGCTTTAATCTGAAGCAGATAAACTTCATCACCAACAGAAAAACCGCCAGGAATATCAATCCAGCGCTTCTCGCCATCATCTTCTACTTCTACAGAATGAACCTTGTGGCTCACACGTCCGGTATCATCTTTTTTATGAAGGCGGATTGAGTCACCAGGATCAGGATCGTAAGAACCGCCTTTGAGCAAGGCCATCTGAATACGACGCTGCTCCTGAGGAATGTCTTCGCTCATATTTTCTGTAATTGCTGCAACCAGTTCTTTAGGAGCTGATTTTGTAGCAGAAATCTTTCCCAGATAAATACCTGTTCCACCAGCCTGATCCGGATTTAAAATTGCAGAGGCAGCATTATTTACACCGTCTTCAAGCGATTTAAAGCCATACCAGTAAGAAGTTTTTGTGCGCGCAAAGTCAGAAGCAAGCATACGTTTACCGGCAGCAATCGCACCTTTTTTATCTTCTTTATAGTGGTCAATAACATAACGGTAGGCAGAAACAACACTTCCTACATACTCCGCACTCTTCATACGTCCTTCAATCTTAAAGGAATCTACACCTGCTTCAATTAAGTCTGGAATCTTTTCAATCAGTTCAAGATCACATGGAGAAAAATAATAGCCCTGACGAACTCCACCCGGAACCTCTGCTGTATAAAAACGGCGGCAGGCCTGAGTACACATACCACGGTTGGCAGACTTACCACCAAGGAAGCTGGAAAAGAGGCAGAGACCACTTTCACTTACACACAAAGCTCCGTGAACAAAAACTTCAAGGTCTGCACCGGTTTCACTTTTGATTTTTTTGATTTCTTCAAGACCAAGCTCACGGGCAAGAACCATACGCTTTACACCGCAGCCCTGCAAAAGTCGAACTGCATTAGAGCTTTCTACATTCATCTGGGTAGAAGCATGAAGCTCAAGATTCGGAAAGAATTCCTGAGTCATTCGCATAATGGCATAGTCCTGCACAATAAGACCATCCGGCCCTATTTCATTCAGATAAGAGAGAAAACGATAAAGTCGCTCAGTTTCACGTTCTTCGCAGACAGTATTTACAGTTACATATACCTTCTTCTGCTTTTTATGAAGGCTTTCAACGGCTGCCTCAAACTGATTCCATGCAAAGTTACTTGTTCGCATTCGCGCATTAAAACTACGCAAACCAAGATAAACAGCGTCCGCGCCTTCACCAATAGCGGCGTCGAGCGATTCAATATTTCCCGCAGGAGCTAATAATTCTACCATACGGGAAAATGTAACATAAAAACCAGGAATATTAAAGCGTTCCCAGCGCTCCCGCAGAAAGAAGTCCGGGAGACACAGTTTCAACTTTCCATAGCGACTTATTATTTTTTACAGGGTAAGTATATTGCTCGCCGGCCTTTACCGCATTTTGCAAAGCTTCGGCATCCAGTCTTGTAAAGGATTTTAATGGTGTTGTACTTTTATTTAGAACCGCTTCAGAGATTTCCTCTCCATCATAAATGCCAGCCGCTACCGCCTGCCCTGCAAAAATTACCGCACCCTTTTTCCATTCCAGAGTTTTTTCATCTGCATACATAAAGGCATCCAGAATATCGCCGGAAGAATTTCTGAGCAGAATAACATCTGCACTGTCATTAAATCTTGCTTCTGTATTTTCTGACCATAAATCAAGTATACCATCTGCAGAATGTGCAGCTGTTGCTTCATTCAAATTTTCGCGCTCATCAATACAACCTTCACCAGCTGTTCTCAAGTGAACAAGAAAAACCGAACCAGCCTCTACATCAACAGGTGGGAAACAGTATTTTTTTGTTTCTCCATCCATACCACTTGCAAGCTCAAGACCGCCAAGATTGCCGCCTTTTAATACAAGGAATTCTACATACTCGCCCCTGTTCACCTCTTTTTTTCCGGATTTTCCCGTGAACTTTATCTGAAGCTCTGTCATAATAATTTCAGGCTCGCGCGAATTATATCCGACAAAAGGAATGCAGAAAGTAATAGTGTTTCCCGTAACATCTTCTGCGACTCCAAAAAGCTCGTAATTTTCTCCGATTTCACATTCCTGTGCAAGAGTATAAGTTACTGTCAGCCCGTCTTCAGAAAGCTCGGTTTGCGTTTCTATGCTGCCGTTTTTGCCGCCGGCCGAAAGAAGAGCAGGAGACGCCTCTACTGTATCTGAATGCTCCATAGAATCAGAAATGTTTTTTATCATTTTTGAAACTACAACAGACTTTACTTTTACCCTTTCTGAAAAATCCATTTTTAAGGTACGCCCGTCCAGAATCTCCAGATTTTCTATTACAGGAGCAGCATAATCTCCTGCTGTAATCCGGATTCCTTCTTCTGTCAACTTACAGGAAAGAGGAATAACACAAAGCAAAACACAAGTGCAAAGTACAAAAGTCTGACTCAGCAAAATCATTATTTCTTTTCTTTTCATATAACCTCCGTTACATTGAAAATAGTAAAAGAAATAAAAAAAGCACGGCCTGATGACCGTGCTTTTTTCTATATATAATATAGTCTTTAAATGAACATTTCCTACAAAATTTCAGAAAAATATTTTAAAATTGTGCAGCTTCAATCATATATCTGATAGAAGTTCCTGTATCATCTTCTATCATCTTTTCAATTACAAAGATAAGATTTTTTTCAGACTTGTCACAGAAAATGCGTTCAATCTTATAATTTGTAACACCCTTGCGGTTTATATCCGGATTACCGATTTTGCGGCTCATAAGCACCTGGCCGGCAGCATCTGTTTTTTCAAGCATGATGTAGAATGAAGAACGTGCATTTTTTCCACTTCCATTCACTGTAGGATATAGCTTGATACGATAAACATCAGCATTATCAATATCTGCACTACGGAAATCCTTAAATACAATTTCGTCAGTTCCACTTTTATTTACATCATCAAGAATATAAAGTACATGCTCCAGATTAGCCGTCTCACACTTTAAATCCTTAAAATAATAAAAGCTTTTTCCTTCAAGCGCTTCAAAAACTTCGCGGCCATTTTTACCGGCAGTTACAGCAGAAGGCTTTGTCTTAAAAACGCCGTTATCTGTATAATCATTTGCAGCAATATCTACCTGATAAAGCTCAGCCCAGCCCTGAAATTTCTTATCAGTTTTTCCGTACTGACCGAACACATAATATTTTCCGTCTTCAGAAAACCCCTTATCAACAAAGGTTGCAACGTCTCCTGCAGACAAAGCAGAAAGACCAATAATCAAAAACAGACTGCAAACAAAAGATTTTTTCATTTATAGCTTCCTCCCTATTGGCATGTTTGCGACATTATCTTATTAAATTTTCGGAATAAAAATTAAACTCTTTACTATTATTTGTCTTCACGTTATCTTTAAATTATGACAATAAGATTCAGAAACAGGGTAACTTTTATATTCTTTATTATTGCAATTACCTGCCTTTTACTTGCAGCTTTTTCTGCCGGCTATCAGTTTTTTACAAAAAGTCTTGAATTGCCGGAGGTTTACACAAAAGATATTTCAGACTTTTTTTTATTCAGTTATAACCCTGTCTGTGTTTTTGCGGGCATCTTCGCTCTGATGCTTTACGTCTGCATTACAACCAAAATAATTTATCACAGCTTTCAAAAAACTCAGGCTCCAGATATTGCATTTTTTCTTCTCTTCCTTGCAGCCTGTCTTTGTGACTCTTCGAGAATCCTTGTACCGATTTTCCGCCTTTCAAACACTTTTTCCCTTTTTCTTGTAAAGGTTGGAAACGTTAATCTTTTTGCGAGGCTTCTTGCTCCCCTCGCTTTGATGGGAAACACAGTTATGAATTCTGATGAACTTAAACAGAATACAGACCGCAACTGTATCATTCTGATTATTATTTCTCTCTTTTTTGCTGAAGTGATTCCTTTAAATACTGCTGTAATACTTCCAAACTACAGCATTTCTTACGGCTATGTTAAGGCAATCAGAGGCTTTGCAATGCTTACCTGTGTGGTAAGTGCAATTTCTTTATTTTACACAAACAGAAAAAACGAATATAAGCAGATTATGACAATTGGCTTTGTTCTTCTTTGTATTGGTTATACGCTGCTTTTCTACTGCTATAATATTGCAACTCTCGTTTCCGGAATGATTCTACTGGGGTGCGGCACCTACATCTACCTGAACGAAGTCCACAAACACTATCTTTGGATAGATTAGGCGACTATTGAAGAACCGTTAAAAAGCAAGCCGCCAGGGTTGCTTTAGGTTCATCGAAAGAAAGCCTCAGAGCGAAGGCTGTGCCTGAGCGACAATCGAAAATCTATTTGCACTTGTCGACCTTAAATCAATAGTAAATATATCCATCCAATCGCTGGCGGAATAATAAGATTATCAAAATCAGAAAGTGGAAGAACTTCTATAAACATTGCAGCAAGACCTATGCAAAGCGCAACAAAACAGTTTCCACAGCAGCAGAAGGTTGAAACAAAAACTGCTGCAAAACAGGTAAGACTTCCGGCTGCTGTTTTTCCGTGGGCACCAGGAATTGTGATTTTTCCTATAAGTTTTCCCACAAGGCTTGCAAGTCCATCTCCAAAAGAGAGGGCAAAAATTCCAACACGGGCACAATCTAAAGGAAGCAGAAGAGCTGCAAGAAGAATACCGCATACCAGAGTAACCGGTCCCAGAACAAATCGGTTTTCGTCCCGCTTACGGGCGGCAATTTCTGTAACCTTGGAAATCAAAGGTATTTCAATATTTTTTGAACGTAAAATCTCACTTACTGTGTAAACTGCAAGGGCCAGAACTAAAAGTCCTATTACCGGCCAGTAAGCAAACTTCAAAAATAAAGGAATAAAGCTCGAACAGATATGAATGGACTTTCGGAAAAGCTCCTTAAAGATTGCGTTGAGTCGCTGTCGTTCTACTATTCCGTATATAAAATTTCTGGATCTTTGACCATTCATAACTTCCGCCCGTTCCGCATTCTACAGACGCTCATTATCGAGCAGTGTTTTTGAAATATCGGTATAAACAGACGGTTCAAATTCTGGAATCGGATGTGTAATGTATTTTATATTCTGTTCTGCAAGATTACTGCCTTCAAGGCGAACCATAGACTGCTGGTTACGTGTAAGTGCATCCCATGCACGAACAGACTGGCTCAACTGAACCATAGCCTGGGCATTAAGGGCACTGTTTCCAGTACGTTTAGCAAGCTTGTAAAGAGTTACACCGTAATTGTTAGAAGCATACAAATAAGTATTGATCAAGTCGTAATCTTTTACATTTGCCTGTGGAAGAACAAGTCCGTTTTCTGCAATATTGTCGTCAAGCTCATCAATCAGCTGATTGTAATAGCCCTGTGCAGCATAATCATCACCACGCAGGTAAAGAGTATTTGCCATTGCAAGCATAAGATTTCGCTCTTTTACATTACCGTCGCCGGCTTTCATAAAGGCGCCGAGAGCCTCTGAATAATTCTTCTTCTTATACTGAATATATCCTATGCGGTAACGGATAGAAGGGCTGTCGTTTTCAAGTTCAACCGAATACTTGTAATTGAAGAGAGCGTCATCATAATCACCAGAAATTGTGTACTTGATGTCACCCATATCTTCATAAAGCTTACCGATTGCAGGAGTTCCTTCGAATCCGGCATTATCGCGTTCTGTTGTAAAGAGGGAAATACCTTCTGCAAACTGCTCCTGAGCCTGAAGATAATCTGTAGTGCCAATATAATGTTCACCAAGCAGGCGGTATGAATCAATATACTTGTAAAGGTCGCGCTTTTTCATAGAAGGAACTGTATTAAACTTTTCGATTGCGCGCTGCAGAGTCGATTCAATTGCCGAAGTTTCATTTGTCTTAAGGAAGTATTTTGCAAGATTATACTGAGCAATAGGATTATCAGGATTTGTTTTAACTGCGCGTAAAAGAAGTCCGCGAAGGCCTTCAATTTCAAAACGCAGATATTCTTCTGATGGAGCAAGAGCGCCATAGTATTTGTCGAGGAGGTAGCCGCTGAGCTCTGTCCAGTCATCCGAACCAAGAGACTTTTCGCGGTTTTCAAAGGTTTTCTGCATCTGAATAACTTCGCGCAGATTATCCGTTCGAATAAAGTAACGCATCATGCGCGACATATAAAGATCTGTTGGTTTATAAAGCTGAATAAGAGTCGCATACTGTTCGCGGGCAAGCTCAAGTTTTGAAGGATCTTTTTCTGTACCCCACTCCAGGAATACATCACCAAGCTTGAGAATTCCATCTGCATCATTTATATGATAATCGAGAACCTCGCGGCGTACGATTTCTTCTGCACGCTCGTAATTTGCAAGATCATTAAGCTCCATATCAGCATATTCAAGACCGGCCATCTTATCGTGTCTGAAGTAACGCAGAATATTCTGATACATGTTTCCTGCCCGCTGATACTGTTTATGTTCGCGGTAACCACGGGCATATTTGAAGAACCATTTTTTATTGATTCTTTTCTTAACTGCTTCTTCAAAACGCATTTCTGCCTGTGGATATTCATCTGCCTGAAGTAAAGCATACCCCTGTTTATAGAGAGAATTTGCTTTGAGAGGTCTGTAAATACAGTAATTTGTGAATTTAATAAGTCCCCAGCCTACGATTGTAAGCAAAAGGCCAAGCAGAACACCAGGAATAATCTTATTTCTAAGCTGATAAGACAGAGACTTTTTATATGCTTCGTACTCAGCAGCGGTTCGGTGTTCAAAATCACGCGGAATCGGGATAGAAGTATCGAGCATCTTCTCGAGCATACCTGCAACTGTACGTGCAGGAGCCTTGTTGAGAATTTTTTCTATGATTTCAAATTCAGCGTCGTCTGTAAATTCGTCCTGAACAATAAAGTCTTCAAAGGCAAGTCGAACATTGAGCGGATATTCTGAAAGATTCTTCAGGAATACCTTGTACTGTGCGTCTGAAAGAGTATTAGGTGGCAGATCTTCTGATTCTGCTGCTTCAGAAAAATCAGGTTCATCAAGATCTTTATTCTTGCCTTTTCCCTTAGGCTTTTTAGTTTTGTCTTTGCCTGTAGCAAGTTTTGGCTTAGAAGATTTTTCTTCCTTTGCTGTTGTAACATCAGAGAAGCCTGGAATTTCAAATTCACCTTCCATGGCAAAGTCGTCGTGAGAGCCCAATTCAAAGTCGCCCTCACCTCCTCCGCCAAGCTGTGAGTCTGTATCCTGAATACCAAAGTCCATGCCTTCCATTTCTGAAGTATCAAATACTTCTAATAGAGCATTTTCATCACCTTCGGCAGCCTCTTCACCGCCTTCATCATCAAGACCTGAAGTATCATAATCTGGAATCTCGTCTTCTGCAGAGAAGTCTGGAGTATCTCCAACTTCTGCAGCGCCGCCTAAATCAAAGTCGCCGGCATCAAAAAGACCATCCGGAATTCCGCTGTCTTCTTCTGAACTTTCTGCCGGCTCTGCAGCTTCTGTTTCACCTGCAGTTTCCGCAGGAGCTTCTTCTGGAATTTCAAAATCTAAATCACCAAGTTCTTCAAGTTCTGTCGAACCACCTTCTGAAGCAGACTCTTCCGGAGCAACTTCGTCAAATGAATCAAAAGAAGGAAGATCCATTGAAGCATCTGGAGTTTCAGAAGTTTCAGAGTTTTCGGGAGTTTCTGCCGTTTCATCAAATGATTCTGGTACTTCAGGAATATCAAAAGAATCCGGCATGTCGAATGAATCTGATGAAGGAGCTTCTTCGAGAGGAGAAGCGGCATCAAAGGATTCTGACATATCAAAAGAAGGAGATTCTTCTAAAGGAGCAGCTTCGTCGAAAGAAGGTGTTTCTTCAGTGACAGCCGGTTCATCGAAAGAAGGAATATCATCCAGGGAAACAGGCTCATCGAAAGAAGAGGCATTCTCTGCTACGGCCGCTTCATCTGCTGGAGCTGCATCGTCAAACGACATTGCATCGCCGGCACCTGTTGAATCGCCAGCCCCCATAAGATCATCAAGAGAAAGTGCATCACCTGGTGCCGCTTCTGTAAGAGGCTCCATTTCATCAAGAGATGGCATATCTTCAAGAGTTTCTGCGTCATCAAGTGGAGCTGCTTCTTCAAGCGGTTCAGCATCCTCAAGTGGTTCAGCATCCTCAAGTGGTTCAGCATCCTCAAGTGGTTCTGCCTCATCAAGCGGCTCAACTGAATCAAGCACGCTCATGTCAAAATCAGGAACTTCTTGGGCTGGAGCTGTTTCTGCAGGAGCCGGCTCCGGTTCTGGCACTGGCTCTGGTTCATCAAAACCACCGCCTGCAAGCAGGGCATCAAGTCCCATATCAGCGATAGATATTTCTTCCGGTTCTTCTTCAACAACTTCTTCTTCAGCTTCCTCTGGTTCGTCAAACATTGAGAGGTCTGGCATTCCGGCATCATCAGCATTATCAGCAACAACCGGATTAAGAAGGGCTGACATATCAGGTGCTTCAAAGCTTGGGACTGGTTCAGCTTCGCCAGATTTATCAGATTTTGTAGCGGAAGGATTAACAAGGGCAGTTAAGTCAGAAAGGTCTTCGTCGGCACTGGAAATTTCAGGCTCGGCCTCAATAACAGGCATACCAAGAACAAATTCTTCTGAGTCATTTATATCTTCAATGTCTTTTGGAATCTCGATTTTTACAGGCTTTTCACCGCGAGCGGCACGAAGATTTATCTCGTCACCCAGCGAAAGAATATCACTGCTGAATTGTTTAAGCTGACTTAATCCTGGCATACTACTTTAATTTTACCCCACAACCCTTGTAAATTACAAGTATAATATGTACCTTTTACTTTCTTCTTATATGAACGGCGTTTTTTATATTTGACTTAAGAGAAATATATAATAAGAAATCATATGATTTAAGGGACTTCCGCAGATTCATAAGCGAAACCGCGCGGCTCTCAGTTTTTTGGGTAAGAATCCTGCGGTTTTCGCAAGCGAAAATCCTCGGATTCTTTTTATGGCTAAGCGCCAAAAACTTCGAGAGTGCGTTTCGCTTCTGAATCTGCTCGCGTCCCTTAAATCATAAAATCACAGTCATATGCTTAATTCGATATTTTAAATCTCCGTATATGTATATTATACTTGTACTCAACTCTCCACTTTAAACTCCGATAATCACAGTATGAAAAAGCTTATTTTACTCTTTGCGGTGATGGTTATGGGATTACTTTTTGCTAGCCCATTATTTGCTGCTGAACAGACTAATTATCAGAATTTTGAGCTTGATACACTTTTGCATGGCATTGATAAACCGGGGGCTCCTGTAGTCACCGATGATTATATTATTTTCACTGCGGATACACGGCACCGCTTTGTTGGTATTGCCTTTGATTTTGAAGATTACAAGGTAATTCATCCTTTCCAGATTCTCACGCAGAAGGATGATGAAGAAAATGTCAGTCGTAAACACATGTTCTACGTGTATAAACGTCAGCATAAATTTACGGAATTGCGCTACAGACTTGTTTTTGACGGGCTATGGACAACTGATCCTTTGAATCCAAATAAAGAATACGACGAAAACGTAAATCTCTTTTTCTCAAAACTTGATAATCTTGGAAGTATTAACGTATACACAGAATCACCGCGTAACGACTTTGCACATTTTATCTACAAGGGCGAAAGCGGTCAGAAAATCCATCTTGCAGGAACCTTTACAAACTGGGATCCCTGGATTTACGAGCTCACAGAAACTTCACCGGGCCTCTACGAACTGGAACTTCCTCTGCCTGCCGGCAAATATTATTACAGTTATTACATAGGGCTCACACCAGTGCTCGACAACACAAACCCTCAGAAAATCTACACTCAGGATGGCCGCAGTGCAAACATCCTGAATGTAAAATAATTCTGAGTCAGCGTATTTTTTATTTTTCTAAGGCCTTATTATAGTTTTCAACCTGTTTTAAGATATCTTCCATTGTAAGGCCATTTTTTCCTCTGCCTGAACGGAAGGGATTACTCTTTGTCATTTCTACCATTGCAGCCTTTGTAAATGGAAACTGTCTTGCAAATTCTTCATCAGAAAGATTTCCGATTACAGCTTCGCAGGCTTTTTCAAACTCAGGTTTTATAAGGGCAGCCATTTCACGGTTACGCAGCATGTCGCCCATTGTAGTTTGAGGTGTAATTGTAAAAGCCTTTTTGCCAGATGAAGTAACATCAACCTTTGCAGAAAGACGAAGGTCCCGGCTCGAAGCTCCAATTATAATTTCATAAGTTCCAGACGCAGCATACCACTGCTTTGTGTCAGTGTTCCAGTAAGCAAAAGAACGCTGATCCAGCTTAAAACTTACAACTTTTGATTCTCCAGCTTTGAGGAAAACTTTTTCAAAGCCCTTAAGTTCTTTTTCAGGACGGATTTCCACACCGGTTTTATCACTTACATAAAGCTGAACAATTTCCTTTCCGTCTACCGCGCCGGTATTTTTTACAGTAAGGCTTACCTCTACCCCATCAGTATCCTTAAAAGCAGTTCTTGAAAGCTTAAGGTCTGAATATTCAAAACTTGTATAACTGAGGCCGTGACCAAATGGGAAAAGGACTGGCATCTTGCGGGCATCATACCAGCGGTAACCTACAAAGATTCCTTCGGCATAAAGGCAGGTGCGTCCGTTTCCAGGATAGTACATATAACATGGAGTATCTTCTATTCTAAGAGGGAAAGTTTCTGCAAGCTTTCCGCATGGATTTGCTTTTCCAAAAAGAAGATTTACCTGAGCACTTCCAATATTTTCTCCGCCAAGATAACATTCAAGAATTGCAGGAACTTTATTAATCCAAGGCATTGCAACCGGAGCACCATTGTGAAGAACTACAGCAATGTTAGGATTTACTCCGGCAAGTTTTTCTATCAGTTCGTTTTGAACGGCAGGCATATCAAGATTTGTTCGGTCAGCACCTTCAGTTTCAAAGCTTTCCGGAAGACCAGCAAAAACAATTACTGCTTCAGCATCGCGGGCAGCTTCCAGAGCTTCGTTAGTAAGGGCCTCACTTGTAGTTACAAAATCTTCGTTATAACCTTTTACATATTTGATATTCAAACCAGCGTCGCGCGCTGCATCTACAGCACTCGTCATTTTATAGCATTTGATTTTTGAACTTCCGCCGCCACCATAACGAGGATTTTCTGCAAAGCAGCCTACAAAAAGAACTTTTTCTGCAGGAGCCTTTACCGGGAGAACAGTTGCCCCATCAGCAAGCTTATTGTTTTTCAGAAGCACGCAGGATTCTTCTGCAATACGGCCGGATTCAGCATGGTCTTTTTCCATATCAAAAACGCCGCTCTGCTTATTCTCAACATAATTAAAAACCATTTCAAGAACATGAGAAACCGCTTCATCAAGCTCTTCCATTGTGAGTTTTCCAGCCTTAACAGCCTCTACAATATCATTATCTGTATGCCCGCCAGAGTATGGCATTTCAAGACTCAAATCAGCTTTAATACCTTTAACGCGGTCATAAACAGCACCCCAGTCAGAAACAACCATTCCCTTATAGCCCCACTCGTCACGAAGGACATCCTTCAAAAGCCATTTATTCTGGCTGGAAAGCTCGCCGTTAATTGCGTTGTAAGAGCACATGATTGTAGTTGGAGCTGATTTTTTTACGCAGGTTTCAAAGCCCGCAAGATAGATTTCCCGCAGGGTACGCTCGTCAACTTCTTCACTTACAGAAAAGCGGTTTGTTTCCTGATTGTTTGCAGCAAAATGTTTTACAGAAGTTCCAACATTTTTAGACTGCACGCCCTTTATATAAGCGGCACCAAGCTCCCCCGAAATATAAGGGTCTTCACTAAGATATTCAAAGTTGCGGCCACAAAGTGGCGAACGTTTAATATTGATTGCAGGACCAAGCACAGTTGAAACGTTATAGTTATTTGCTTCTTCACCAAGAATCTCTCCAAGACGGCCCAAAAGTTCTCGGTCAAAGCTTGAAGCAGTTGCACAGCCGGAAGGAAAGCTTACCGCTGTACGTGAATCATTTTCATTAAAACCATTTTCTACCTGAGTACGAAGGCCGCTCGGTCCATCGCTCACCATAACAGAAGGAATATTCAGGCGTTCTACAGGTTTTGTACGCCAGAAATCTTTACCGGAACAAAGACCGGCTTTTTCTTCGAGGGTCAGTTTTGCTAATAAATCTTTAATCTTGTTATTCATAGAATATCCTTAAAATAGTCGAGTTCTTGAGAACTATATCTGCCAAGCCCGCCGCGGCGCTTGCCGAACACAATCCTCAATTATATGTATACCACGAGAACACGGAACTTTCAAATTCTTCTTCGAGCTCATCCGGCAACATTTCAAAAAAATCAAAACCTGTAATTTCTTCTATATAATTAACACTGCAAAGGTATTGTTCCCAGCTGCCATTTTTACCGCAGCCTTTTTCGTTGGGAACACACACGGCAATTACCCGGGCCTCGGCCGCCACGCGATCCAAATCATCTTCGCCGGCGGGCATAAAAAGGATGATTTTCCAGGTGTGAGACGGAACGGTTATAGAAAGCTCACTGCCATCTTTTTGCGTAACGGAAATCTCTTCAAAATAACCTTTATCACCAGTGCCACCCTTTCCATAGGGCCCTGCAAAAATGTAAGCTTCATTTCCCTGCAAAACAAGCTCCCTCTCATACTTTTCCAGCGCCACCCAGACAACGCGGTTATTATCCGGCGACTGAGGAACCATGTTCGTCATAAGAAAAGTTGCACTGTTATCTTCTTTCGTAGCAGTGCGGTCTGCCGAAGGACAAATGTGCCCCCTGTCAAAACCATAATAAGGAAACTTATAATCATTTTTACGAACCGCATACCAGCCCTCAGGAAGTTCCGCATCCGGCCGGAAAGAATCAGACCTGTCCGCCTCACCCAAATCAGCCGCACAAAGGTGCCAGGCCACCCAGGCAGGATTCAAGGTTTCACTGTTATAAGAAAGTGAAAACTGGGCTTTTTCCATAAGATAATTCTGTCCCACATCCTCAGCCTCAAGATTCCCCGACGCATCAGAAGGATTTCCAAAATAAAGCGGCGTATTTTCCTCATACCCCTCATCAAAAGCAGGATTCGGAAGGGCCCAGACTCTGAAAATAAAGAGAAATATTAAACTTAATGCCTGCAGATTTTTTTTCATTTTTTTGTAGGGGAAAGCCTTCCCCTGTCTCCAGCCCGCTCCGCGGTCTTCCGCCACCCCTTCTTGCGGGGGCAGCAATTACAGAGTTCCAGCCCCCGCAACGCCCCAAACGCTGTTTTGATTAATTATCTACTCTTTCTTAAAAAAATCAAATACATTTTATCATATTCCAATTTCCGCAGAACACTTACAAGTTCAAGTTTTCTTAGGACATTCAAAAATAGATACTATACTTCGTTATGCAAATGTCCAACAGTCTAATGTCAAGTATTCTCATCATAAGAATATTTGTTAGCCAATACTTTCATCAAATATTGATTTGAGGCTACTATTTGAATCCCTGTCATTTTCACAAAAATTATGACAGGGGTCAGAAAACTTATTAAACGTAACCACCTTTATGACAATTTTGCGCGTTTCTTAATTATTCATCTAGATATATAAAATATATCTGAAACTTTTTCCAGAATTTTTGTCTAAAATCGAACTTTTTGAACCATATTATATTTAGCGGAATATGAAGTTTCCGCAGGAGTGTAACATGGATATCATTAATAAGATTGAACCGTCCGGAACTCAGAGAGAAATAAAGGACCGTCTTTTTAAGGCTATTTTCGGACGCAATAACGAACAGAGTAAAAAGTGGAGGCTCGAACTTTACAATGCTCTGCGCGGGACTAATTATACAGACCCTGATGCCCTGAAAATCAATACTATCGAAAATGTAATTTATCTTTCCATGAGGAACGACCTTTCTTTTCTGGTTGATTCTCAAATGACTTTATTCGAACAGCAGTCCAAGTATAATCCCAACATGCCGCTTCGTGGCCTTATGTATTTTGCGCAGCTTTATCAGATACTCCTGGGGCGGCTCGGAAAAACTCTGCACAGAACAACGCTTGTAAAAATTCCTTATCCAAAATTTGTAGTATTTTACAACGGCGACCGCGAAACTGAAGACAGGGAGTTATTGAGACTGTCTGATGCTTTTGAAGATAAGGAAAAAGACGGAGATTTTGAGTGGACGGCAGAACTTATAAATATCAATTCGGATCACAACAAAACTCTTCAAAAAAACTGCAAACCATTGTATGATTATGTCAGATATGTTTCGAAGATAAAAGAAAATAAGAAACATGATATGACTACCGAAGAAGCCGTGAATAAAGCCGTAGACTGGGCTATCAAAGAAAACCTGCTTGACGGTTTCTTCAAGATTCAAAAGGAGGAGGTACTGGGTATGAGTCTGACAGAATATGACGAAGAAGAATACTTACGCGATTCTTTTCAGGAAGGTGTAGAAGTCGGACAAGCTGAAGGCATTCAAAAGAAAGCAATTGATGATGCTATAGAATTTCTTAAAGAAGAAATTGCACCTGAAATAATTGCTAAATGTGTAAAACTTCCTCTGGAACAGGTTCTTGAATTGAAGAAATCAATTACTGTGCCTGTATAAAAAAATCCATTGTATCATATTCCGCCCCCTGTATAATGCTTATTTTTCTCCTAATAATTATCCTATTTGACTTTTTATTATATGTCTTTTAAAATAATAATCATGAAAAAAGTTATATTATTCATCTTTTTGCTTTTATCATTGTCTTTCATTTTTCCACAAAATATTAAAAGCATGGAATTTCACAATCAAAATATTACAGACATTCTTTTAGTTCTTGCAGAATCAAGTGGTGTTTCTATTATTCCTGATGAAACAGTTTCTGGAAAAGCATCTTTTTATTTTTCCGAATCTACAATAGAAGAAGCCTTAAACCGTTTTCTTTCAACTTATAATTTATATTACGAATATAATGATAATTATTACTCTGTTTCAAAAATTCAAATCACATATACCCCGGCAACCTCGTTAGTTTCGTTAAAAACAGACGGTACAAATATAGAATCCATATTAAAAAAACTTTCTACAAAAATCGGGAAAACCATTTTATTTGACGCTCTCCCTTCTTCAGTAATTTCATTAGACATTGATAATCTTCCAGTTCAAAAAGTCTTAGAAATATGTATTAAGAAATTTCCTGATTATGTTCTTGAAGCAAATGAATCCTATTACTACATAAAACGTCTTACCGAAAAACAGAATAATCTAAACGAATCTGGAAACGACTCCATTAAAAAGAATGGAGACTTATACTCTATAAATCTGGATAAAGGACGTTTTCTAACCATTCTTAAAAAACTGTTTAGTCTTGAAGGAATTGAATATTCGTTATTCGTTCAAGCAGATACACAAATTGAAAACTTATATTTCAATGACAAAGATTTTCTCACTATGCTCAAATTACTTCTTGAACATGGTAATGCAGATTACATAGAAAAAAACGGAATATATTACATAATTGATCTTCAGAAAAAAGGTATTTCAGGAAAACTGAAAGATACAGAAATTGTTCCCCTAAAATGGATTTCTGCACAGGAAGTAACCTCATTAATTCCGTCTGAACTGACCTCTTCATCAATTATTAAAATTGACAAAAACACAAACACAATTCTTTTGACAGGAACAAAAGAAGAAATAGCACCTGTAAAAAATGTAATAGAGAAAATTGATGTTCCAATGGGTGGAATGAAGTATAAGAGAATAGATTTAAAATACTTAAATGCAAAAGACATTGTTTCTCTGATTCCATCAAACATTACACAACATCAATCTGTAGTTATACCAAATACAAATTCTATTCTTGCTTCCGGCACAGATGAAACCTTAAATAATCTTACTCAATTTATCGAAAGTGTTGATATCAAAAAGTCTGGCATACCGATTAAATTGAAATATATAAAAGTTGAAACTCTATTAAAATCAATTCCCCCTTCAATAAAAAAAGAAGATATTGTAGATTCAGGTTTTCCAAATCTCATATTTTATACGGGCTCAGAAGAAAACAAAAATCTCTTTCTACATGAACTAAATATGATTGATAAACCTCAGCCACAGATTAAATATCAGCTTTTAATAATACAATACACAGAAGGCAATTCTGTATCATTAAAACCAACCATTCTGATAACCCCTGACAATGGCAATAATTCAGAAAACTTTATTTTCAATGGAGAACTGTCAAATATAATGAATCTAAATTTTGATATCATTTCAAAGTTTGGTTATTATTTTGCAGCAAATCTTAATGCACGCATAACAGACAATACGGCAAATGTTTTTACTGATACAACACTAACCGCACTTTCAGGACAAGATGTAAAATTTCAAAATACAGATACTTACAGATATATTGAATATGATTATGATAATTCATCTTCAACACGTTCCAGTGTTACTCAGCAGATAACTTCAGGTCTTATAGTTAGTTTAAATGGCTGGATTTCAGGTGATAACATGATTACCATGACAGTAAACGCAACCATTTCGAAACAAAACACAGACAACTCTTCTTCATCAAATTCATCGTCATCAGCAACAACTACACTGCCCTCAACGTCTGAAAGAGTTGTTACAACTCAAGTTAGAACAAAATCTGGTGAACCTGTTGTTATAAGTGGCTTAATTAAAGAAGACATTACAGATACTGAAAGCAGAGTCCCTTTCCTTGGAAGGATTCCTCTTCTTGGCAGATTATTCAAACATACTACAAAAGGAAAAGAAAAAACAGAAATTGTTATTTATATTGTTCCACACCTTATTCAGGACCAGGAAACATCTGACAGTGACAGTCTGAACATTGAACGATATTATTCAAATTTCATAGGAACATCATATGCCAGATAACAAAATACTCAGTATCACTTCTTTTCAAAATATACCAGATAATAATAATCAATACCCCATTGAATTCATTGAACGAAATCAGGCCATAGTTTTAAATATTTCTGAGGATTCGGTTACTGTCGGCATTACAGATAAAACAACTGAAAACAGTATTTCTACAATACTTGCATTTCATCCGGTAAAAGTTACATTTGTAAATATTGATTCGGTGGAACTTTCATCATGGCTTGGAAATAAATTAGGAGAATCCACAGGCAAGACAGCAACACGACAGGATTTGCAACAACAGGACGAAACAAATTTACTTGATAAAATGGCTAACGATGCTCCTACAGTAAATCTTGTTAATAGTATCTGTATAGATGCAATAAGATTAAAAGCTTCTGATATTCATATTGAAGCTGGACAAAAGCAAGCAAGAGTAAGGTACAGAATTGACGGTGTATTACAAACCGTAAAGACAATAGAAAATGACAGATTTGCAGCCATTTCTTCACGAATTAAAATCATGGCAAATCTTAACATTCTTGAAAAAAGACAGCCCCAGGATGGCCGTATCACAGTTTCTATTAATGGCGAAAACATAGATTTCCGTGTTTCCATTATACCAGTAACCGGTGGTGAATCTATTGTTATGCGTATTCTAGGAAAGAATAATGCGCCTGAAAATTTAGATTTACTTGGATTCAGTCAAGAACAGTTAATAAAAATCAGAAACATGCTTAAAATTCCTCATGGCCTTATACTTGTAACAGGCCCTACGGGAAGTGGTAAAACAACTACATTAAATGCCATGCTGAGAGAGCTTGTTTCAGATGAGATTAAAATAATCTCAATTGAAGATCCTGTAGAATTTATTGTTACAGGTGTAAATCAGGTACAAATAAATGAACAGATAAATCTTGGTTTCGATACCATTTTAAGAAGGGTTCTCAGGCAAGATCCAAATATAATAATGGTAGGAGAAATAAGAGATAAAGCCACAGCAGAACTTTCTGTCCGGGCAGCATTAACAGGTCATCTTGTTTTATCAACATTACATACGAATGATTCTGTTTCTGTAATTCCCAGACTGATTAACATGGGGATTGAACCATATCTTATTTCTTCTGTTTTGAAAGGAGCTATAGCGCAACGATTGGTAAGAAAAGTAAGTCCTAAAACAGGAATATTTGAAGGTCGTACCGTAATTTCGGAAACAATGGAAATGACTACGGAACTGGAAGAACTAATTGAAAAAGGTTCAAATCAGACCCAAATAATTTCATACCTAAAAAAATCCGGAATGCAGTTTTTAAAAGATGATGCTGAAGATAAAATCCGTAAGAAGATAACGACAAAAAAAGAAGTTGAGCATGAAATCATGCTTTAAGGAGACAAGAAAATTATTAGTTATAAATGTATTATTTCAGATAAGAATGGAAAATTAAAAACTGTCATAAAACAAGCAGAATCTCAGAACGAAGTTTATAATACTTTTATAAATACTGCATATATACCGGTAGAAATACGAGAAATAACAAAACAAAATAACAAAGCACACAGTAAAAAAAATGAAAAAAAAGTTCTTGAATTCACACAAGTTATGGAACAGCTTATTAATTCAGGACTTTCAATAAAGGATGCTCTGGAAATCAGTTCTCTCATAAATAAGAAAAACAATACATTAGAAGCAACATTATTTGAACAGATTCAAAAAGGAGTTTCTTTTGCAGATGCAGTACAAAAATTAGACAATATATTTCCACCTGTTTACAGAGGTATAATATCTGTAGGAGATAAAATTGGATCTGTAGAAAAGATATTTCCAAGATTAAGATTGTATCTTGAAACTCAGAAAAAGATTAAAGACAAACTTTCCGGAGCAATGGTTTACCCTGCAATTGTTTTTATAACAGCATTTTTTGTATTTACTGCTATAATTTTTTTAGTGTTCCCAAAATTAAAAACCATGTTCATGGAGTTTGGCGGTGAAGCTGCCGTTTTATTAGAAAGAAATATTAAACGTATGGAAACTGGCTTTGTTTTTTTCTTTGTTATTATTGTTTTATTGATTCTTTTTTCATTCATCATTAAATTCTTTGCTTCCAAAGATACATCTATAAAAGTTCAGAAAGACAAAGTTATTTTACGCCTCCCATTAATTGGTAAATTCATAACCTATCTTGAAACCCTACATTTTTCATTTGCAATGGAAACTCTTCTTTCAGGAGGCATTACAATTGAAGATGCTATTCTGGAATCCTCAGCTGTAATTTCCAATAGTGCTTACAAAAATGCTTTATTAAATGTAAGGAATGACATTATCCGTGGTGAATCTCTTTCGAATGCTGTTTCTAAATATGAAAAAATATTTCCAGATTATATGACAAAATGGATGATGGTAGGAGAAAAGTCTGGAAAGCCGGAGCAGATTTTTTCACAATTAAGAAATTATTTTCAGAATGAAATTGATTTATATACAACAAAATTTATGACTCTAATTGAGCCTGCACTTATAATTCTTATCGGTGTATTCTTAATAACATTAATTTTTAATATTATCATTCCTGTATTTTCATTATACGGTTCGATTCTATAACAGGCTCAGAACACAATTCGTTACTGGAATTCCTATTATGTTTCCTATAAACATCATTGGAATAAATGGAATCCGCAATTCAAAAGCATTTTTTCTTTTGAATAAAAACTTCAAACTTAAAAAAAATATAATACCGGCAATCGATGAAATAAAAGTGCAGACTATAAAACCTGGTACACCTGCAACAAAACCACATAGTGTGCTGTAATGAATATCCCCCCAGCCTAACCCTTTATGAGAAATACATCTGACAAGTATCAAAAACAAAAATAAACAAACCCCACCTGCAATATGATTCACTAATTCCGGAGACTTTCCTATTAAAAGCAATAACAGACATAATATCAAACCTGAATAGTTAAGTGTAAGTGATATATGAAATGTTTTAAAATCCAGATATGAGTTTATGATTGAAACTAATGCAAATATCAGCAGCATTAAATAGTAATTCATTTTGAATTTAATCTTTTTTCTACAACAGGATCATAAGACAGTTCTAAAGATTTCTGTAAAAATTCTTTTGTTTTTTCAGCATCAGAAAATCCTGTTTCATAAATATCTGCAAGCAGCAGATAAATATAAGAATCAACATAACCTTCGTTGATAATATCATTTATAATCTTTAATGATGAATCAAAATCAGAAATCAAATATTTTATACAAGCCCGCAGATAATTAATACTGAGATAACTTCCCCCTGCAAGTTCTGCTCTTTTAAGATAATTTTCAGCCTCAACATATTTTTTGTCTTTCACCATATTTTCTGCACATACCAGTAATTCAGTATGTGAATACATTCTTAAATAAATTACCTGTGAGGGAACAGAATAAGGAAAAGTAAGATTTACATCTTCAAAGCCTTTTTTTGAAGCTCTTAAATTATAGGTTTTAGAAGTATCAAGCCCAGTTAATGTAAAATGCCCATATATATCAGATGTTGCATTGTGCTTATCCTCAATAAATATTTCAACGTCGCTTACAGCTTCATTATTTCCATCATATATCATTCCCTGAAGCGAAGGTAAGGTAATTCTGTTTGATTTACAACCAGCTAAAAATACCAAAAGAAAAATAATTAATATATAATTTCTTCTCATTCTATTCACCTTTATTAATCAATATTTTTTTACCATCAATTATAAATATATATGCATCAGATTCTTCTGAAACAATCTGCTTGGTTGAGATTTTTAAAACACGATTAGTATCTATACTTTTTAAATATATATAATCCTGACCATCCGATTCTTTTATACGTCCTATCAATGAAAACCTGTCGTTTCCATCTTCGATATCATCCTGTTTTTTTACATCATTCACAGTCTCCTGTTTTGTATTATTTGATTTTCTCAAAGCAGGCCTGAAGAGTTTTTCTACAGGTAAGTCTGTATCATCATTAAGGACGTAAATACTCGAAGGGTTTACAGAAAATTTTATTAGAGCAGAAACAGATTCTGCCTCTGTCTTTAAATTAATATTATTTATCGTATAAGGCTGATTTGTTCCATGTATTTTCTTAAAAAATTTTACAAGCTGAAGATTGCTGCACTTTATTGAAACTTCAATAAATACACCTTTACTTTCATTCAGAATTTGATATTTTAATGGAATAATCTGATTTTCTTTCAATTGTTTTATAATTGTATCAGCTATCTCAGAAGAAGATATAGAATCAATTTGAATTTCTGATTTCTCATTTTTAAGACCTTCTGATTCACTAAAACGCTTTTCGATATTTTCAATTTTATTTGTATATTCTTTGATGCTTGCTTTATGTTCGCTTATTCCAAAAAGTAAAGTCTGCATTCTTAAAAAGAATACACTTAAAATACAGAGAATAATAAAAATGATTAAAAGATTCTTTTCCCGTACTGTCATTTTTTTACCCTGGCAGAAATAATAAACTTTTCTACACTACCCTGCTGTGGTAAAGATTGATGCAACTTAATGTCTTCAAACCAGAATACTTCTGAAAGCTTTTCAATAACCCTGATTGCAGAAGTATTTTCAGCTTCAAACTTTATAGCATTATCATTCATTGAAAAACTTAATATTCGTATTTCAGGAGCCCTCTATGCCAAGATAGATGTCGCCTGATGGAGGGGCATCTATATGAAGTATACAACAACATTTAAGAAAGCGGTATTGAGAAAAGTATTGCCGCCTGAAAACCGTAGTGTTCATTCAGTTTCGAAGGAAATGGGAGTCGGAGAAATAACGATTCATCGATGGATAAGTCAGATTAAAGATGGTACATTGAGTCTTGAACAGGATGAAGAAAATCCCAGCGGCCAGAGAAACATGACTGAAAAACTGAATCTTCTTCTTGAGTATCAAAAAATACCTCAGGAAGAAAACGGTGAATGGCTTAGAAAAAACGGTCTGCATGAGGAACATCTTGCAATTTTTCAACAGGAAATAAGGACTCTCATGGCAAACAAATCTGATAACAAAGATAAAGAAATCAAAGAGCTTAAAAAGCAGCTTGCAAAAAAAAACAAAGAATTAAAACGAAAAGAAGCTGCCTTAGCAGAACTTGCGGCAATCATGACTCTAAAAAAAAAGTTGGGCTGGATGGACGACGATTCGGCCGAGGAAGTTTAACTACAGAATCAGACCGGCAAACTATTCTAGATTTTGTAGATAACAACAAAAATGTCCGTCTTTCAGTCTTGTGTAAATACCTTGATATAAGTTCAAGAACCATACAACGATGGAGAAAGAACGGACTTACTGATAAAAGAAAAGGAGCGTCAAAAAACGTTCCAAAGAAATTATCAGAAGAAGAAGTCTCAACAATCTATAAATTATTATGTTCAAATGAATATAAGGAAATGACACCTGTAGAAGCATTTAATTCTTTACTGGATAAAGGAATATACCCCCGTAGTGTTTCCACCGTGTTTATTTATCTCCCGCCAGATTTTTCGGTAACCGTAATACGGATGTTCAATCTGGACTTCTTTGATTTTTACAAGCAGGTCAAAATCCTTCTGTTCCTGTTCTGTATGTGGTTCATAGTAATACTGGCTTCTTGAAATCCCAAGCAGCTTGCACTGCCTTGAAATACTTAAAACCTTGTATGCAGGTTCTACAAGATTGGATCGTAACCGTATATCTGCTTGTACTTTTTTTTTAGAAAATCAATCTCCACTTTCTGTTCTCCGATTGTTTTCAGAAGACTGTCTTTTTCTTCTTCCTGTTTCCTTGTCTCCTCTGACTTTTTGTTGGGTCGTTCAAAAATGTCAGCCAGTCCTGCAATTGCCTGTGCTTTCCATTGTGAAATTTGATTCGGATGAACGCCGAACTTTACTGCAATTTCCTGAATCGTAGATTCTTCTCGTAATGCTTCAAGTGTAACTTTTGCCTTGAAATCCTTGCTGAATGACTGTCGCTTTTTTGCCATGTGCCTACCGCCTTGTTTAGTTTATCGGCTGTTTGCACCTTAAACCTGCTCCTTTTTCTGTGTTGTTTTACGCACTCATTTTAATTTGTGGCAAACGAAAAACGAAAAAGTTTTATTATCTATTCTTATAATGGATATGTTTGGTTATCAGTTTACAGTCTATATGATTTGTAAAAAAGGAATCTAATTTGAAATAGGAGATTTTTTTATGAAAAAATCAATATTGATATTTACCTTTTTTATTTTTACGTTTCCTCTTATATCTCAGGAAGGCAGAATATATATAGAAAAACCTGCTAATAATGGACAATGGGTAGACAAAAGCGAGACCTGGTATGAATATTCCAAGCTGAGTAAGAAAGTACATAAAAATGATTACATAGATGGTGAAGAATGGCTTGAATACGATAACAACAATAATTTAATTTATCGTAAACATGGTTCCTCAGAAGAATGGTATGATTATGATGAACACAATACTTTGTATTACACAAAGTATAAATATAGTGCTAATGATATTCGTGAAACTCGGCTTCAGCATACTTATAACGATAAAGGACAATTAATTTATACAATTGACCCAAAACTTAATAAAGATTTTTCTAATTATGAACAGTGGTATGAATATGATGAACGTGGAAATCTTGTTCATTATAAGAATAGCCATTCTGAACAATTTTTTGAATATGATGAAAATAATAATAAAGTTAGTGAAAAATTTTATTACTGGGTAACAACATTCAAATATGATTCAAGAGGTAATAAAATATATTCAAATAAAGATGGCCGAGAAGAATGGTTCGCTTATGATTCCCATAATAATCTTATATATTCTTATGAAGGTGAAGATGAAAAATGGTTTGAATATGAATATGATGATAACGGCAATGTAACTCATAAAGTTTCAAAGTATTATACAATGGCATATGGAGAAACTGGTTATAGATATCGCAAAGCCTTCAATTGCCGTGATGAATGGTATGAATATGATAAATACAATAATGTTATTCATTACAAAGATTCTACAACTTTTGAAAAATGGTATGAATATGAGTATGATTCAAAAGGTAGAATAATTCATGAAATCTGTTATTCAAGAAATTAATACTGATAGAATATTGGTGCATCATCATCTATAGGATCTCGGACTTGATCTAGTCCATTTTCCTTTAGCATTTTAAGGATAGCATCACGTTCATCTGTATTGTCTAACCATTGGTTAGTTAGGAATGTATAAGTATGCAAGCGAGAAAACCAATCAACAGATAATAGTATTGGTGTTTCTCGCTTTGTATATAATAAATTCTTATCCAGTTTAAATACAGCTTCAACTCCTTTTATATATGGAGCCAGAACTGACATAAGCAAATAAATCTCTTTATTATCATTATTCAAATTAATTCCACTAAAAGTAGATCTAATTGTAAAAAAATTAGTTTTTACAAGCATGTCAAAACTATTGTTTGTTAAAAACATTTTAAAAATATCTCTAAATCCGTGTAATGGTTCAGAAGTTTTTACTGTACCTGTTCTTAATGGTACAATATCAATGCCAGTGTTTTTACCATATGCATAAATGTTCCAGACAAGAGCTTCAATAGTATCTTCTTTTTGTTTATTTCTGAAAGTAATTTTAACAACTTTATTTTCTTCATATAAAAGCGGAGCATAATAAGATTTATCTCCTGGAATAATTAAAGTTACTGCAGACCAGTTATTCCACATGGAAAATCCCATTATACAATTTACATTTTCTTTTACTTCGTAAGCTTCTTCCCATATAGAATATTGATAAGATTCTGTGTCTTCTCCCCAGTCGTTTTTATCATAATTCTTTTGCCATTGGTTTAATTCTTGTGAATATAAAAATACAGGGAAAAATATTAAAATAAATAAAATTGATATCTTCTTCATATAAACTCCAATTTCAATTATAACATAGTTTAGTAAATTTTCCATCTTGTAATCAGCTTCCAAACTCTCTCCAATTTGCCAAGGGGTAAGTCCCTCGCTATCGGGGAAAGCCTTTTGTAATAACCAATCTGCAAATTATAAATTGATCAATAATCTAATCCATACTAAAATATAAATACCTATCCAGATCGGCAGGTAGTGTTCAAGGTTTTCTGTAACTGCTGCTATCAATTACAGAAAATAGAACATTCAAGGCTCACCAATTTCGGTGAGCTTTTTTTTTTGAATCCCAAAACACCTTGTTTCTCATACCTGTTAATAAGCTGCTCCAGTTCCTTTTCAAACTCACACGCAGCAATGCCATCAGAAATATCAACAAATCCAATAAATCTGCAAGTTATTCTGTCTCCTGGATATTCATAACTTGTCTTAAACTCGCCACGACACATACCGTCAAATGCCTGTAAATCTTCACAATGCATATTCTTAGTCTCCTTTATTATTTCATTGCAAGCCATTCACCCTTAACACAAAGACCGCACCAGAGCCTCTGCCCATTGGTAATCACTCGCTTAAATCCTTTCTCGCTCATTCTTCCGCCAAGCCATTTCTGGCTCATAATACGTTCATTATTTTTGTTGCACCATTTAATATATGTCTGATAAAGCAGCGCAGTAGGAAGCCGCCATTTTAGGCTTGCGTCAATTTCAAGACAGTCAGTAACAAACATTCCAACGCTGTCCATATCCATTCTGTATTCCTCATTTGCTTCACGAACTGCATCCGGCTCGTCGGTCAGTCCTTCTTTTTTCCACATTGCATAGCCTTGAATCAGCCAGTTTAAGATTCCTGAATTTTCTGCAATCAGCTTTTCCATAAGCTTCTTATCTCTCTGCTCAGGTGGAATAGTTACAGTAAAAGGAATCATTTTAATTCGTCTCCAGATTCCGTTATCAGCTCCGCGGATTTTCGGTTTATGATTTGTCGCCATAAAAATTTTGAATGTAGGCTTAAAAGAAAAATACTCACCGTACAAGAATCTGGCTGTAAGCTCGTCTTCACCGGTAATCTGTTTTATAAGGCTTTCGCTCATCTGCTTTCCCTGTTCAACCTCGGTTGTAGTAACAAGCCTCATTCCTTTAAGACGTGCCAGGTCGTTACTCTGTTCAGAAGTCTTTTTCATAAAAGTTTCTGTACTGGCAGAACAAGAGTAATCTCCAAAAAGCTCCTGCAGAACATTTAAGAAAGTTGATTTACCATTTGCACCAGTTCCCCACAAAATAAAAAGACACTGTTCACTTACATCACCGCTCAAAGTGTAGCCCATTGCTTTTTGAATAAACTTTATCAGCTGAGTATCTTTATTAAAAATCTGCATCAGAAACATTTTCCACACAGGGCAGTCTGCAGTTTTGTCATAAATAAAATTGCTCTTCTTTGTAATCAGGTGTTTTGTATTAGGCTCACGGGCTTTTCCGGTTCTAAGGTTCAGAGTTAGATTTTCTACATTAAAGAGATAGTTGTCACTGTCCAGCTCCCAGTCTTCAACTTTTATTTCTTTACTCATTTTAAGAATTCCAGCAATCGCCTGCAGTCTTCTAAAGCTTTCACTTTTTATGAGGTGTTTTTCAAAAGATTCCTGCTGCAGTCTGTCTTCTATATACCTTCTGCTTCTGTAAATCTGATGAACAAAAATTGGAATCAGTTCTTCAACACGGCCGCGGTTATCAATCTCCCAGCAGGTATCATTCCAGAATAAAAACTTGTTCCAGGTAATGCAGTATCTTATGATGTTTCCGTAAGTTTTTATAAAATAAGATGCATTAGTCAGGTCTGTAAACTGCATTTCACCTGTAACAAATTTATTAGTTTTCATATCACGGCCAATTGCTTCTGCCGCTTCGCGGGCCATGTTCTCAAGTTCTTTATCAGTCATCAATCATTCCATTTTCTTTTAAGATTCTGTAAAACTGAACAAGCTTAAAAATAAGCTGTTCATATCCATTCATAACGTCATCACTTCCAATCGTTTTATAAATCTCATCGAGTTTTTCATAAAGAAGAATCAAAGAATGCGGATAATCCCGGAACCGTCCAAAATCCCACCAGGTACAAAACTTGTCAGCTTCCTCACTTGATTTCCAGTTGGGAAAATTTTTGAATGACTTATAAATCGTAATGTCGTCACCAATATTTACAACAAAGTCTTTTGCCTCATGCCAGATGTCTATGGGAATATAATCATCAGGCATTTTGATTTTTCGTTTTGTCATGTTCCAACCTCGTAAACAAAACGTCTGATTGCTTTTCCGCAGCTTGTTCTGTCATCATCAAAAACAAACTCCGGCCAAAAGGTCCACCAGCCACTCTGGTCAAAATCATTTGCAGACTGAACATCATAAAAGATGATTCCATTATCCGCATCCTTTACAACAGAAGGAAAACTCACCACAGTATCATCAGGCTTACGGCAAACAAGATTCACACTCGCATAACCGTTCAAATCAACTCCACAATTCAGTAATACACGAAGCTTACTTTTCCCTTTATAAATCCTTTTCATATTGTCTTCCCCCAAAGAAATTTCCAGAACCACAGGAGTATATAAAGTAACAACGTAATTAGCTTCACGAATTTTTCCTCTCAGCCAATCCCAAAAGCTCATTACAGTTTCCACAGTGCGGAAGAATATTCTCGAAGCAAATGGACGTGCTACAATTTCTGCCTCATCCTCAAAGCTTCTTTTGTTCTCTCCAAAGCGTATAAGTCTTTCATAGTTTCCAGCCGTTGTTTCAATTTCTTTTTTATAATTTGCAATGTGGCTTGTGCTGTCACTTGAATAAAATCCGGAAAGGCATGAACGTATTAAAAGAAGAAGCTTCTGCACTGAATCCAAAAATACAATGTTTTCATTTTTTGAAATCTTAAAGAAAGCAATCCTTCTGTTTGAACTTCCAAGTGCACAAAGTCCTGTAGGCTTTCTTACAGCTCCAAGTCTTCTACCGCTAAATCTTGCCGCAGCTCCCACATTACCAAGTACAGTACGAGTATAGAAAAATCCATCCGGCTCATTTTCGTATTGCATATAAATACACATTTCATAATCACAAAATATGTTTCTCTGCTGGTTTATAAACTCTGGAGAACTAAGATAAGTAATCTGATTTGCATAATCCCGTCTTCTAGCCCTGGTCCAGTAAAAGTAACTCGTAGTTGTTTCTGAACTTTCAATTTCTCCTGTTGACGTATAGCCAAGAAGATCAGAATACACACCAAAAAAGATCCGTTCCCCTTCTACAAGTTTTCTAGTAAGTGTAATAGTAAAACTTTTCCAGCCGTTACTTTGTCCAGTCAGTGTATGTTCAACAAAAGTTGTATTGAGGCATTGCGTAAGCTGCCAGTTAGAATCTGCTGCAAACACTACTGGTATTACAGGCTTATATGGGTCACCATAGCTATAATCCCAATACCAGGATGAAGTTGGAGCTAAATAATAATAGAAGATAGTTACACTTGTTGAATTAGAATTCTTTGGAACGATAGCTCTGTGTCCAAAGACATTCTCTTCATCAACAAGTTCACCTTCTAAATCTTCATATTCATCATCACCAACTTCAGTTTCGTACCAGGTAAAACACTCAGTCGGATTAGCGTTGTTACCAACAATCGAGTTACTCATATCATGAACCGCTTACAGTAATCTGCCAGTCTATCTGCAGGCTATCTGCAGAAGTTACGTTTACAGAAGGAGTAATCTGAGCATAAGCAAGGCACTTTGCCACAGCTGTGTTTCCGTTCATCAAAGCAACTTCGTTAATACCGTTTGCGTTCAAATCTCCTGCAGCAAAAGAAGCTCTGTAAAGAACCACGTTTCCGTTTGCAGCTCCAAAACTTCCTTTGATTTTTGGAAATCCTGAATCAAGTTTTTTGAAAGTTCCGGTTGCGGTATTTACTGATGTGTTATTCTTTGGTGTAGATCCAGTCCATCCGGTTCCTACAAGCATGTAGCCGTTTGTTGAATCCACTTTGTTCTGTGTCGGATTACTAATCATCATATCCGCAATCAGATTGTCGCCCAGAGTTGTGATTGTGTTATGATGTTTTGTAATCATTGGTCTTTGAGGAAGTCTTAAAAAACTTCTCCAAAATCCATTCTTGTAATACTTAATACGACCGTTACAATCGCGAACAGTAACAGTCACCAATCCCTTAAACTTTCCTTTACTTGTTATCATTTGCAAATCCCCATTACTAATCCAAATACAAGCGAAGTAACAATCACTCCGCCAGTTCCACCAATCAAAGCTCCATAAAAAAATTGATTATTCTTTTTACAAAGCTCTTTTTTTAATTTCTGATTTTCCAATTCAAGATTAAGCTTTGCAGCTTCCATCTGGTCAGCTCTCTCTTTTTCAAAAGCAGGCTCGCCACCAACTTCTAGTAAAGCAGCCTTAACTGCCTCTTGAGCAGTACGTTCAATTTCTTCTTCAGCAATTTTCATAACTTCCTCAATTGTCAGCTCTCTTGCAGCGTCTTCTAAATCTTTCTTTTCCGTCGGTAATTGTGTCACAGACTGAGCCGTAAGAATCACACAAAGTACGGGCATCAGTATTAGAAATACGCTCAATCGCTTCTTCACGTTTTTTAGCAGCTTTTGCATTTATCTCCTCGCTGTCATCAATGACTTCTTTTTCCTCGTAGCGTTTCTTATCTCCAATGAACAACACAACGAACACTGCAGAAAGAATCGCACCCAACCAGATGAAAATCTTTTTAATCACTTCCCAAAGCTTCTTCATCAGATACCTTCCTTGGAATTTTGAAATCCTTAAATTTCTGAATTTCTCTTCCAGCAATTACAGTAAGAGCAACGGTCAGCCATTCAGCTCCACCAAGAACTCCGCAGCAAAGAAGTACAGTTGCAACAATAAAGATTACAAACTTCACGCTAAGAAGCTTTTCTATCAATCTCTGAAATCTAAAACTAATCATCCGCGTACTCCGTCAATTGCTTCTCTAATCTGTTCAAACTGATAATCAGCTCCAAACAAATCCACGTTGTCATCGCTTGCTTTCTGTAGTGTCTCACGGTCCAGACCACGTACAATAATTCTGTAATCGTTTGCCTGGTAATAAGGCTTCATATCATTCAAGCTTCTAAGCTCCGAATAAGGCTCCACGCAGTTCAGAACAACATCCTTTCCGCAAACTCCGGCCACATGGCAAACTTCGTTTTCCTTATAAACTCTTGAACCAAGTTTTCTGTCATAAAGAGTTATAAAGAAGGCTGCCTGAATATCGTTCTTGTCCGGATTCTTTTTTGTAAAATACTTACGGTAGAGGCTATCAGCCGTAACACGGATTGCACAGCCTGTAGCCAAAAGTAAAGCAAGACAAACAGAACCCGAACAGTCAGAGCTTGTCAGGTTTTCTTTTCCGCTTTCATATTTCAAAAACTGCATACGTCCTAAGAAATATCTGTAGCGTTCAGCCTCAGTAAGTCCTTCAACAATTTCTTTTTCTGCCTCAAGCATTAGTCTCATTCTTAAATTATGGTTATCCATCATATCCCCCGAACTACAAGAGTTATTACTGTAACTGCCACATTAAAGCAGGAAATCACACAGGCAATTACAGCCATGTTTCTTCCTGCTTTTCCGTTGTCTGCCTTTATGTGTTCCTCAAGCCGTCTGGCAGTCGCACACACATTCGGATTGTACTGACACGCCGTACTTCTCGTATCAAGACAATCCATCCTTTTTTCAACAGCTTTCTTAAATTCTTTCATTTCAGATCTGAATCCAGAAAGCTCAATCTGTAAGCCGTTCATAGACTTAACCAGCAATTCAATGTTCTCGATAGAAATCCTCCCTAAACAGTTTTTACAAAGAACTCAGAGCTGAACGCTTCATCTTTTTTATAACGAAAGGTCAGCTGCTCAATTCTTACTTTTTTAATATTTCCATTTTCCTTTAATCGCATATCCATACAGGCATCCACCCTGGCATGAATCAAAGGAAGAAAGGTTGTAACGTAATAGCCCTTAGTGTCCTTCTTACTTTCTGCAAGATAATCTCGTGCTCTTCTTTCATAAAAAGGAAGTCCGTCAAACTCGTCATCACTCAAATATTTAGAAGTAACGTTTTTAGAAATCTGTCCGTGTTCTGCAATTTCATTTTCATCTTTTACAAATACACAGAAGTTTGTTTCACTGATAATTGCTTTACCGTAGATAGAGGCTTTATAAAGTCCAATCAGATTTTCGTTTCTGTCCAGCTGGATAACAGCTCTGTCGCGGTAAGTCGTAGTGTCGTATTGAACAAGAGAAAATCCATTCTCGCCATCTACAACCATATCGTGCAGAAATTCTTCTGCAGTCGTAACTTCTTCTGCATAAACTACATTGCGGCTTTTTCCTTCATTGTTCTTTGCAGTGTAGATTGCCTGATAATCGTTATCCTTTATGATTTCTCTTGTATCTCCAGTAAACGGATAATATGGAGTCATGTTCTCGTCATACCACACAGGAGCGTCAGTATAAGTCCAGAGCTCCTGTCTTCCAGTCTCAACATATCGTGTATATTTCAGACGGATGTTATTTGCGTAACTTTCATTGTTATTAAAGAATCTGTAGTGAGTAATATTTTTCTCATTCAAAAAGAATCCGGAATCTTCATTGAACTCATTTTCCAAATCGTATGGACTTTCAATAAAACTCAAAGTCTGGTCTTTACCGCATTCCACGCAAGCATTATAAGCACGTGCCAGTGCACACAATTCTTTCCAGGCAGTGTTCTCAATTACTACATAAGCAATATTAAAAGGAAGCTCTCCGCAATTTATGTCGCGAGCTTCTATGCCGGCTCGTTTTGCGATGATATGAACAAGTGATTTTTCCGGCTGGGTTTTATCGCATACAACTTTATGAACAGCAACCTCGCTGTCAGTCCAGTTTTTCTGTAAGTTTGTGTTATCCATTTTTACAGACAGATCCACAAGCTTGATTGTTGTAGTCTTTTCATTAAAGCCTGTTTCCTGTACCTGAAAGCCGTTCTTGTCTACAAAAAGATTAAAACGAAGATAACAGTTTTCAGAGTTGCCGAAGGCGTACCATATTAAAACATTCAAGTCTGTTGTGTATTCATTGTCAGCTTCAATCGAATACAAGTCTTTAGAATTATTAAGAATTATTTCGCCGGCGTTGATTATTCCACCTTCAGAGCTTTTATAAGAGGTAATAACACATGAGAGAATGTCAGAATCTTTTACATAAACTTCTGTTCCGTCAGCTTTCAAAAAGCATACACGTGCAAAAGGTCTTGTACCTGTATCTTCAATAACAGAAGAGATTGCCGGCGGTAGTTCGTAGAATTTCACAGAACCACCTCCAGCTTTTCTTTTTCATTACGGATATTCAAAACCATAATCGAAGTCACGTTGAACTTCTGAAAACACAAAACTGTATCAGCACAGTTGATGTCGCATAAATCATCAAGAGGCTCTAAGTCATAAAGATCAAGACTTACGCCGTCCTCTGTATCAAGCGGGATTGTGAGTCTGTCTATCTTTTTATTTGAAGGATAAAACTCTGTACTCATAGGAAAGTACAAAGTAATCTGATATTTCGAATCGTTTGTGTAATCACCTGTGAGTTCAAACTTATAAATAAGCGGCAGCACTTTTAAATCAGCAGTAACGTTGTGTCCGTTATAATGATAAGTGCGGTCGCGCTCCCAGGAGAGTGATGGCATATTTCCAGGCCAGCTGTCTTCATAAGAATCTTCCGAGCTTCTCAAATCAAAACGGAACTTAAAGGCATCACCGTTTGTTGCCCGGAGCTCAAAGCTTCTTACAAGTACGTTTTTATAAACCTTCTTTTCAAAAACTCTGTCGGTGTAAATATCAAAAGCCTGATCATTATAGAAAAGCAAAAGGAACAGAGCCGAAACATTCAGAGCTTCAAGCCGAGTTACAAAACAGCCTGTAATCTCTTTCTTAGTTTCAATTCTTTTTTCCCTGTTCCTTCCACCAATCACGCAAGGCAAAGAATAGCCTTTAGACGCAGTTCTTACAGTTTCCTCGCTGTATGGTAATGGATAAAATGTCCCGTCTTTTGCCACCGTCAGTGTGCAGTCTCTACCTTGAATCCTCATGGCTAGAGCATACACCCAGACAGCGTTTACAAAGTGTTTATAAGTGTTTACGTTTTGTTTATGTTATTTTTTAAGATTGGCGTAAAAAAAGCACCCAACAAGGGGTGCTCGTATCATCCGAGATGTTCTTTAAATACAGTTTTTATTTTCCACCAAAATCTTTTACTTCTTTCTTAAGCCATTTAGTAAGTTCAGATTCTTTAGGAAGAGCAAGTTTATATTTCTTTACAAAAAGATTTTCATCAATTCCTTCTTTAGCATATTCAACAAGCTCTTTTCCAGCTTGAGTACACATAAGAATACCTACAGGAGGATTATCATCTTCTTGCATTATGTTTTTCTTGTAATATGAAAGATAAAGGTTCATCTGTGCAATATCATCATATTTAATTTTTGAAGCTTTCAAATCTACAAGAACATGGCACTTCAAAATTCTATGATAGAAAACCAAATCACAGAAGAAATAATCATCATCAACAAGAATTCTTTTCTGACGTGCTTCAAGACAGAAGCCCTGCCCAAGCTCCAGCAAAAACTCTTCCAAGTGATTTATCAAGGCTTCTTCAAGTTCACTTTCTTCTACAATTTCTCTGTCTTTCAGTCCCAAAAACTCATAAACATATGGATTTCTAACAATATCAGTAACAGTCATTTTCTGAGTTTTTGACTGAACATATTCACTCATCTTTTGAGGATTAGAACTGATTGCAGAGCGTTCAAAATAATTGGTATCAATTTGACGTTTAAGTTCGCGTACAGTCCATACGCCTTTTATTGTTTCAAGTTCATAAAAGATTCTTGCAACAGCATCTTCAACACCCATAATCAATGTAAAATGAGTATATGAAAGATGTGTAAAAAGCTTTTCCGGTGAAATCTGTAAATCATCGAATTGGGTAGACGCTGTTTGCCCAATTTGGCAATCACTGATTGCCAAATCTTTAGAAGTAGTTTTATCTTCAATAAGATTTTTCTGAATTCCAGAAATCAATGCCTTTTCGCTTCCAAATTCATTAAGCACATAATCAAAAATCGGTTTCTCAAGTGAAAGAAATTCCAGATAAAACTGTCTGTATAGACGAAGATTTCTGTATGAAAGCGATTTTTTATTCAAGCGTTCTGCCAAAGTCTGCAATGTCTTTTCACCGTATTTTGCACGATCCTGACCTTTCTGCTCATAATGCACAATATAAAAGCCTATGAGCCAGTTTCTTGCAGTAATATTTCTGTTTATTGCCTTTGCAGTATTATCTTCAAAAGCCTCATCTAGCTTTGCAACTGATTTATAAAGTTTATCAAAATCCATATCTTTTGCCATAATCATTATTTTCGTTCTATAATATATCGTCGATTTTTATAAAATTCTATACAGTTGCCTCTATGCGGATATAGACTTTTCCGCCTTGTGTACTTTCAATCGTATAAAGGTTATTTAAAGTTTCTTCATTAAGCATTAGTTGTATCGCTTCAATATACCGATAAAAGATTATTGTTTTTTGCTCCGTATTTGGATGCAATTTTATTTCTATGCTTATTTTATAAACTTCATTTTCAATAATACGGTCTTTTTCAAAATAATCAGTTTCTTCTATATTAAATACGAATGAAGGAGCCTTGATACAGTTTGCTTCCAATGTTGTATTTTCAAAAGACTTTAGAATGATTCCGTCATTATGCTCCATATTGATTTTCTCAATATTTTCAGGAAGCTTTTTGATTAATAAATATTCCAACTCTTTGAAAACTGGTTCAAAATTTTTCATAGATTTTTCCTTTTGTACAAATTGATAACAACTTGAATGTTCTGTGGGATTTCAAAAGAATAATCATCTTCATTATTCTGCTGCTTGATAAACTCTTTCTTTTTCAAAAGAAACAGCTTAATGATTACTTCTTTCAAATCAGCTGGGAAAGTTTCTTCCGTAAATCCGGCATTATAGTTTAAGAAAACAACATGATCTTCAAGCTTCGGATCAATAAAATGAATTGTTCTTCCGTCAATCACACAGTTTGGAACACGAAGCTTTGTATTCATATCAATTATGTTAATCATTTCAGAAATATGATTTTGATTGGTATAAACCTTACAGTCTCTGATAGTCTGAAGCTCGTTGTAATTCTTATCCGCCAGCTTATACCCTAGAAGTCTTTCTAGATAAGTAATTGTAGAATTGAATATAAGTTCATCAGTTGTTAATTCTGTTGCATTAAGCTCAAGTATCTTTTGTAGTTCTTCAAATGGAAATGGATTCATAAATCCTCGCAATCGGAAAAGCGGGGCTAAGGCTAGTAAAACCTTCGTTCAGTCAAATACAAGGCCAAGCCGCTTCGCGGTGCTACGCAGCCTTGCATTTGTCTTCACTTCGGTTTTATAAATTTCGCTCCCACTTTCCAAAGGCATATATAAATATGCTTTTGGAATTAAGTTCTATAAATCACGCTTTGTGCAATAACTTATTCAGTTACTGTTTTGAGCAATACCATATTCTTTTTAGGTCGGGTAACCAAGAAGCCGTCACGTTTTCTGAAACGCATAAAGAGTTCACCATATTCAAGTGATTCTGTTGTTTCGTCGAAACGTTTGATTTCGATTCCCTTGCGATTTCCATGTATGATTCTCTTTGGATTCATAAAGATGGCAATTACCTTGTCGGCTTCAAGGTCGGCAAGCTGCGGCATCAGTCTTGATTCAACAACGTCGTAGCCGTCGATTCTTCCCGGCATTCCATCTCCTAGCTTTCTCCAGATTGGGTTGTGGTTGTCGTCCTGAATGTTTGCGATATGATTCAAAACTGTTTCGTTTAAGAACCATTTGCAATACTTTCTTTCTTCTGGTTCAACTTTAAGCTCTGCAGCTCTAAAGTCGAGGTATGTAAGCTTGCTTTCGTCTGTGCTTTCGATTCTGCAAACTTCTGCCTGTGCCATATTGATTGCACCTGTGAAAGGGTCGTCATCAGCGATAAGACACTGGCGGTCAAACTCCTGGCCGTAAGCTTCTGTAAAGTCTTCCAGGAACATCTTTCCAAGGTCCACAAAAACATCTTCTCCGAACTCGTCAAAGAATGGAACATAACCTGCAAGGGTGTAAGCTTTAAGCTCTGTGCGTGTAGGCATGTTTGATTTTGTAGCGTCGATTTTCTGTCCGTAGGAAGTCAGCCACTTCAATTCAATTCCGCCGCGGTCTCTTTCCGGAATGAAGATGGAAGGTCCATTCATCGGGCGATGGGTTACAAGATTCATCATTACAGACTGCTTTGCAGCTTCCTGCATGATGGTTTCTTCGTAAATCGGATTGATAAGATACTGGTCGTTGTTTGCCAGGTTTCCGATTGGTTCACCAAGAACAGACTTCTGTGGTACAAAGCCTTTTCCGGCTTCCCACTTAAAGTCCTTCGGATTGTTCCATTTTTCAGTCCTGATGTTAGGACAGAACTTCAAAGCTCCGAGAGTTTCGGCATCTTTGTTCCAGACGGCAACAAGACCTTTACCAACGTTGTAGCAGACGTCGCGGTAAGTCAAAGGCTTCATTTCTGAATCAGTCTTTTTAAGAAGGTTACGAAGCTCCTTTACTGATTCTCTGATTCCTTCAAGCTCTGTTGTAGAAGCAGTCTGCTGACTGTCTGCCATTTTCAAAATACCGTCAATGAGTTCTTCTGTCTCATTAAAGTATTTTGAAATCTGCTCCGGTGTTGCAGCTTCTGTTGGAACTAAGCTTTTCATATTGCTAAGTTTCTGCTGCAAGTTTACAATAACTTCGTTCAAGTTAAACCTCCAAGTTTGTCTTGAATCAGGACTACTTTCAGGTTCCAATTGCAAGCAGCCCTGTTTTTTTTATTTATGCACGAGCTTTCAAACCCATACAAACTTTATCCCAATACGAAAGCTCATCTTCCTGAATTACTTCCGTAATCTCCAACTTTTTAGATGGTACATGAATCGCAAACGGATTCGCAGGAACACAGCAAATGCTGAATTCCAAAAGCTCCTGCTTTCTGTATATCAAATCACAGTCACGGTCTTTTGCTTCCAGAAGCTCTAGTTCATCTACACGGAATCCCACAGAGCCACAACGCAAAGCTCCAGCTTTTACACGCTGACCAATACTCCACCCAAACTCATCATATTCTTTATCATTAAATACAATATCGCCTTCAAGAGCAGAAGAAGCCTTAACATTTTTAGCATATCCAATCGCCGGAATAGAATAGTCATGACTCCAGAGCACGACAGGATTTGCAAGATAATTTTTCAAATCCCAGCCGCACGGATCCACTTTTTCAAAGTCTCGGTCCGTGTCAAAGGTACTCATTACCCAGTGAAAAGAATCCTTTTGAACATCCACAGCCTTAAAAACTTCAACCTGTGCCGCAACCTTTCCAGAGCTCGTGTTCTCCTTAAGAAACTTCAAGAAAAGATTCTTGTCCTTTCCAAATTCCTTGTTTTCAATACCGTCAATTTTGATAACCATTCCATCCTCCCGTAACTCTGGCAACCATTTGTTTATACACTTCCGCATAATCCTCCGGATTGTGATATCCAATTTTCTTTCTAATCCAATAAACATGAGCTCTAACACAATCAGGTGTTATATTAAGCTCATAAGCAATCTCTTTATTAGTCAGACCATGGGCAAGCATTACCGCAATATCAAATTCAATATCTGTCAGCTCTCCGGTTGCCCGTGTACTTAAATGCTCTCCATGTTCAACGGCATAATTCACAGCCTCAGGAAAATCTTTATCACCCTGTAAAATTTTTGTGATGGAAGAAAGAAGAACATCCTTGTTCTCAGCATTAGAAATAAAACCAGAAGCTCCAAGCTTTCGCACACGAAGCCCAAAACCACCTGCACAAACCAAACCTGTCTCAAAAAAAATGAAATGAATATTCTTGTTAATACCATTCAGACAGGCCATTTTCTCCTGAATACAAAGTCCAAGGAAAAACTTTTCAACTAAAAAGAATGTTTCATCCTGACCTTCCAGATGATACAAAAAGTCCTCATCTTTCATTACGTCAAAGATTTCAACCATAGGAAATTGCTTTTTCAAATATTCGCGAACAGTACCCTTAACAACATAGTTGTTTGTTGCAATGAAAAACTTCATTTTTAATTACCCTCATTATTTTCATCAGAACCAAAGGCCGAAACGTTATTGGGCTTCCACCAGTTATCACCCCAGGACTTTTCTTTCGCGCCCCGTTCTCTTAAAACGTCATTGATTGTCTTAAGTCCGGCGTTGATTTCTGCAATATCCCGGTTACTCTGGGCATCCTCAGATTCCTGCAACTCAGGTATATTGTTAAGGTTGAACTCACCAGTTTGAGATAGATTAAACCGGCGAAAAAACTGAACTTCGAGAATCTGTTCGTAGTTTCTCAAAAGCGGAATAAGCGTAAAATTCCAGAACGCCCGATGCTGTGAATCCGTATCGGTGCCGCTCAAAGAAGACTTGGAATCCTGAATATTTGCAACTCTCGGTGGGATGCCGAATTTCGCTAACAGTGTATAGAGGTTCCATTGTTTCATATCGTAAAGTTTCAGAACGTCGGGGCTGA
>SAMEA3663299__coassemble_27_pt1 | contig 122354 bp, 108 predicted proteins | sample SAMEA3663299__metabat2_high_PE_031 | metagenome-assembled genome bin SAMEA3663299 (sample SAMEA3663299) | pig gut metagenome | biome: pig gut; feature: pig-associated habitat; material: faeces | place: China | collected 2013 | reverse complement strand
AGTTTTGTGCAAACAAAAAACCGAGCGCAGGTCTGCGCTCGGTGTAATCGTTTACGGATACTTTATATTATGCTTTTTGCAGAAAATCTTAACGGATAACTTTGAAACGTAATGAACTCTGTCTATTACCATAATCTGAAAAGTATGTAATGATGTTGGAGCGCATTTCTTACACTTTATTGTGACTGAATAAAATTCAGTCTGCAAGTTTAAGTCTTTCCAAAGAAAACGGTCTACATAGTTATTTTTAAATAATGATTCAAAAAAATCTTCCGCAGGAATTAAATCTTTCAAGCTGCCTGCTCCATATCCAAAACAGAATATTTTGCTTTAGGCTTTATACCGTACATTTCAAAGATTTCGTTTGCAATTTTTCGGGTAAGGCTTCTTACAAAATCATGACTTAAATCACGTTTCTGTTTTGCAAGAATAAATTCAAACTTTCGATATTCAGCCCAATATTCATTCATTTCATCACCCTGTACAGAATGAATAAGACTGTCAAATCCATCTTCGTCAATGGTACGCTTAATGTATTCAATTAATAACTGAATAAGGATTTTTACTGCTTCATCAGCGTCTTTGTGAAAAGCAACAATACCAAATTCAAGATTAATAGCTTCTATAAAGCCATCATCATTTTTAGTTAGAAGAAAATGCAGATGTGGAATATTGTATTCTTCGGTACATAAAGAATCCAATACAATTTTACCGATTCCTATATAGTTCATTTTACAGCACTCCCATAAATACTATACCACATATTTCATGTTTTGTGTAGAAATAATAACCGAGCGCAGGTCTGCGCCCGGTGTGATGGGAATATTTAGCGTTCGTAGGCTGTGTCCTGGCTTTGGCTCTGCTCAGGATTGATTTCCTTGCCGTTTACCTTTTCAATTACCTTTAAGCGCCCACAAGGCCGCTTCATATATGTACCACCATTTTGAGATACACCATAAGCTTCCCAACCTTCTTTACCGTATTGATTTGCAGTTTCTAATGTATTTGCATATTTATATTCCCACTTTGTAATTTCAATCATATCACTATCTCCCTTATATTTTAAACCGTTAAACAAAGTTTAACAATACTTTTTATACAGAACTTTCGCCTGCGCTCTTTAAGCCTGCCAACCATTTATCACTTTTATCTTCAATCTGCGGTCTGTAAGACACGGAAGACCCTTTATTAAAAATTGGTGAACGCTGTCCCATAGATGCAGGCGGTGTTGGTGGAGTTGGATTTCCTCCGCCTGTACCGCCACCTGCATTACCTGAAACGGAAGGCGGATTGAAATTATTCTTTCCAGGTGAATCAGGATGAACCGCTCCGGAAGATTCCTTTTTTGGGATTTTATTTCCATTCATACCATCCATAAACTGGTCTTTCATATATCCCCATACAGTAGATTGATTTCCATCCTTGTTCTGATGTCCGCTATAATTCATAGAATGTTGTGACATACCTTTTCCATCCAAGCTCTTTCCATCCAAGCCCTTTCCATGACCATTTATATCAAACTGATTTCCGCCCTGTCCATACGAGCCGCCTGAGCCACCTGCTCCACCACCTTTTCCTTTATAATTAGCGGCATTCTGCAATCCGCCTGCAATACGGTTTCCAGTACGTTTTCCCAAAGCGCCGATAGCTCCACCAATTCCGCCTAAAGCACCAAGTGCTGCCTTTCCGCCAAGTGATTTTGCGTGAGTTTGTGCATTATTAGCTCCCCCAAAAAAGCCACCTGCCATTGCCGCAAGGTCACCACCTCTGTTAGCAAGGAATCGAGAACCTGCACCAATACCAGTTCTAGCGGCTCGTGTTGCCATCATAGTTCCACCTGCAATAGCTCCTGCAGTCTGTACAAACTCACCCATACTCATTTGCGGCTGTCCTGTAAGAAGCGCACTTGCAAGCTTTGGAGCATTGGAACAGAGGGCAAAAGTCAAAAGAATTGTAAAAGCTACATAAGCAAACATCCATATATTAAAACCGCCTGTATCAGCTATGATTGTTTTTGTAATATCAAGATATGTATAGCAACAGAAAAACATACATATTGTAATCATTGCAAGTTTTACTGTCTGAGCCAATAAAGAAGGAAGAAGCTTCATTGCCATATCTTTTAATCCATCAAACAGTAAACAAGGTATTATAACTATTCCAAACGTAATTACGATTACAAATTCAATAATGCACATTACATACTGTATAAGCTCTACACAGGTAGTTATAACTTCAAGAATCTGAGCGAAAAAACATAGTATTAAATCAAAAATTTTAGAGAATGGAAAATCCATTATAGTTTTTTTATCTGTCCAACCGCCTTGTGCGTTTTCTTCCCAAGTTCTTATAAAATCATGCTGCCATACATTTTCCCACATTATCTGAGCCGCAAGAACTGACATTCGCAACATGGCATTAGGAGAAAGAAAACCAGTATCGTGTCCGGAAGAATCTTTCATTGCCAAATCAAGCTTATATTTTTTTGTAATATCAGTATTATCAACAATTAAAACAGATTTTAAAGCATTAATAGTTTTTGCCGCACCTTTCGGGTTATCTGAATCAATGCTCTCAATAATTGAATTAAGCTGTTGTTGACGAGCTTCTGCAGAATAAAGTTCATTCTCCATAAGATAATATTCATCACTGAATGAGCCAAAATATGAACCTCTTACTGCTCCTGGTTCTTTTTTTAATTCATCATACGAAGAATTTCCGACTTGTTTAGTAAGGTTTGTAATTGTTTCAGTTAATTGCTCCTGTTCAGCAGTCAAAGCTTTTTCAATTGAATCAAGATAAGTTCCAAACTCATTAGCAATAGTTTTAGTACTGCTTCCCGAAACAAAAGTTCCCATCTGTATGGCAAAATCCTTTAGTCCTCTGCTCATAGCAGGATAAAAAGTAAGACAGAACAAAAAAAGAAACCATTTGGTTATAGTATTTACAAGAAACTTTCTCTGCTCAAGAGTTCCAAAAATCATCTGCAAGCCCTGCCATATAATACCGACAGTAGCAAGTAATACACCGAGTTGAACTGCAACAATAAGATAACTGTGCATCTGCATTGTAAAATAATCAATGATTTTCAATACTGAAAAATCAATGAAGGTCTTTCCAGTCAAAACTCATTCCTCCTTAGTATCTTCTATATTTTTCTTCTGCTTCATACGGTTCAAGTGGTGGAAGATCAATCGTAACATTAGTTATAAGATTGACTTCTTTACCACTGAATTTCCTTAATGTAGCTTGAATATCTAAAGCTCTGTCTACAATTTTATTATTAAGTTTTTTTGTTTCGCTATATACATCAGAGAGGGCATTTTGTGCATACATATTGCCCTGACTTTCTATAATATTCATAGCTTTTGTATCAAGAATCGAATACATCGCAATAAGCCCGAAAGCTTTCAGATATTCAAACGGATGGTTGCTTTTCCAGGCTGTATAACCTGAAAAACCGTAATCATCAATTCCATTCATAGAACCCAAGTTCACTTCAAGACCATCAGGTCTTATGAGCGTATTCCATACAACTTGAATTCTATTCTGTCCGTAAGAAATATCAGAACTGTATTCACCAAAAAGCCTTGAGCCTTGCGGTATAAGTAAATATCTGCCATCCTGACTTGAATATACGTTTTTGGTAACATGAGCCATAACTTGACCTGGTAAATCAGTATTGATACCTGTATCAAGTACAGCTGAAATGACAGTACCTTTCCAAAGACTATACTCCGGATTCCATTGAAATTGTCCGCCAAGTCCGTTTTTATTTATAAACTCCTGTTTGGCGGCTTGATTGTTTTGCTGAACATAACTGGAAGCCAAATTTCCGCCATTCTGCTGACTTATAATTCTTGAAATATTCTGTTGTAGTGCCTGCGGAACATAGCCTTTTGAATCAGGTTGCGTATTAGTTCCTGAATAACCTGAATTATATCCGGTATTATAACCTTCAGGCTTTACAGTTGGATAATAAGCTCCGTTTCTCTGATTCTGAGCTTCTACTGGTGAAGAAACCTTTTCAAGAGCTAACCGTTGAGGTTGTTTCTGCTGTTCATTTCTGTTAGTTAAAGGAACTTCTGTATTTGCAGAAGTTGAACTTCCACTTACAGAAACAGGAGCAACATTCTTTGGTTCTTCAGTAACCAAAGGCGGATATTTATCTTCAAGAGATTCTTCCTGATAGCCAACTGCAGAATTACCATCTTCAAAATTATTAACTGCAGTCGGTGTATCTTCTTTTAAAAGCACATTTGGAATATATTGTCTGCCGTTTTTTTCAAGTTCCCTTTCCTTGTCCTTTTTCTTTTTTGTAGAAATCATAGGAAAAATCAGAGAAAAGAATAAAATAAAACCTACAAATATTGCTGCAAAAATCAGTAACAGTCTTTGTCTGTTCAAAAAAAGACCGTTGTTTTTATTCTGCTTTGATTCTGATTTTTCAGAAGGTTCTGTATCAAGAATCTTCTTTGCCTGACTTTCTTCTGTATCAGAATAATCATCTGCAGATTCATCGGGCTGAGAATCAGATCCAATTTCTGACTGCTGATTATAATTTGAATTCAAATCACTACCAGGCATATCAGAAGAATCCATAGCTTCAAAATCTTCATAACCTGAATACATCTCACTATCCTGTTCAGAAGAAACATCTTGTGATGATATTTCAGCAGTTTCAGAGGAATCTTGTGTCTGACTTTCAGGGATTTCAGGTTCAATATATGAATCTTCTGGATTTACAGGAGGTTCATCATCAAACCCCATTACATCATCATTTTCATTCATAAACTACTCCTGTTGTGTCTGCTCGCTTCTGCTAGATTTTTTCTTAGTAATTTTCACTTTCTGTCTGCCAAGACGTAAGGTTGCCTTTGTTATAAGCTGATTAATTACAATTATATTTTTGTGTACCTGTGTATTCACAAGTTTTCGAGAGCCGATAAATACAGTAGGCATTTCAGTCTGTAAGGTTCGCTTATTCAAGACAATATAAGTAAACTTTCCATCATCATAGACAAGGTCTGGACACCACAATGGTTTATTAAGAGAATGTGTAATTTTGTAATCAAAACTGCAAAGCTCTATATTCTGACCTGTAAATTCAAGAATTGCTGTATTGTCTTTTTTCTGTTGCCACTGAATCCAGGACTGGTTATCGGAAACTGCCTGCGGATAAATCCATTTAACATAAGGCATATAATGATCTTTGTAAGATTTCAATTCCATCTGATACACACGTAAATTTGTTATTACTATCAATGTTGATGTAAGTCCACTGTAATCAGGTTTTATAATCAAAAACTGTGTATCTAAACCATTTTCAATTCCAACACCACGGGAAATCCGCCATACATCAGGCTCTGAAATATAAGGAACTTCGAGCATCTGTTCACCAGGTTCAAATTGAATTAATGTTGAATGATATGTCTGTGTATGTACCTGATATATCTGCCCTTTTTTATAACTCCACCCTTTTAATCTGCCCTCTGCATATTCAGGAAGTACTGTAATATCTTTCAGGTTCTGCTTTAAGGCAGCATCGCCTGATAATACAGGAGTTTCTTTTGCAGGTTCACAATAAATTGTTTCAGGTGGTTCTAAGTAAACAATAGCACTGGCAACATCATTTACTTTCATCACTTCGGAAACATAAACTTCTTCATCAGAAATATCATCATCTTCTTCAGATTCTAATTTTTCAGTGAATGAGTAATCAGGCTTAGACTGTGTTTCTTTTGTAGATTCAAATTCATTTGTTTTACTTTTCTCTACATCAATAGTTTTACAACTTACAAAAGAAACGCATATAATTGTTCCTATCAGAATAATTTCAATAGTAAACAAAAAATTTCTTGCTTTTTCAATAAAAAAATCAAGAAAATTAACAAAAACAACTTTCATATTTTCCTCCAGTTTTATTTAATTTCTGTAAAGTCATAGGCATTAAAATAAATGCCCAAAGGATTAAGGATTTTATCATCATCATGAGGTTCAAGCAGTACGATTGTAATTACTCCCCTCATTCTTATAGTATGTTTATTTGTATCATTTGGAGCTGATTCTATAATCAGAAAATCAACTTGATAACTGTTTTTAGACGTACGCAAAACACTTTCAATCTCAACTTTTTTTCTAATATCTCTTACATCTTTAATTGGATTATGCTCTTTAAGCTCTGCACTTAATTTACTCGCTGTGTCACGCGTAAGACAGGAATAACAGTCTTTGAGGTTATTTCGTAAAACTTCAGCATCACCTGGAATAGTAAATTTATTTGTAACGAATTTCCTTATCTGATATTCAATAGCGATTTCGGGAACTTTTATTCCGCTATAATTAATACGATTTACTTCACCTATGTATTTTGCTTCACCAAAATCATTTATTGAAACAAGAACAGGAACAGTTTTAGGTAAATTAATACACCAAGCCATAACTACAAGAGCAAGAGCAAAACCTGCAATTGAGATATATGCAAAGATTTTCCATTTGTCTTCATTACGCTTTCTGTCACGCTCGATTTTCTCATAAATTTCAAGAGGTGTATTTTTAGATTTTTCTAATTTCCAATCAGTTTTTTGTGTCATTGTCTTTATTCTCTCCTAAAGCGGAAGCTTCATCACTGATAATCTGAAGCTGATTTAATTCTTCATAATTAATTTCTATATCAGAGCGAACTGTTTCCAGTATATTTTCCAAAACTCTTTTACAGTTCGGCCGCATGAATTTCATATCAACAATAATATTTGCCAGATCATCAGGTGTTACATTTATTTCAATTCTCATTTTCATCTCCTGTACAACAAGCAGAGCGCAGACCTGCGCTCCACTTAGTTTCTTAATTTTTTAGAAAATACCGTCTGTTTTATCCTCAAACGGATCAACATTTTCTAAAGTATCAGGAACATCTGTACTGAAAGAACCAGCATTCTCAGAAGGTGTTTCACCTGCAGAAGTTTCAGTTCCTGACGCAGGTTTTGGAGAAGAAAGAAGCTGTATCTTTTTTACTGATATACCAAGCGTATTGATTTTTACATCATCCTTGCTCCACTGGCGAGGTTTAAGTCTTCCCTCAACAAGAATTAATGTGCCTTTACGAAGATATTTGTACATCTTCTCTGCATAGTTGTCAAAAATTGCAAGGTCAAAGAAATCCGGAACAGATTCATAATTTCCGTTAGCGGTTTTTACATCTTTGTTTACGGCAATAGAAAACTTTGCATATACAGTTTCTGAAGTTCTTTCGAGAATAGAATCCCTTGTAATTCTTCCAATAAGATAATTTTTATTCAAATCTGTCATTTTTATACCTCCTATGACTTATCCGAATATTTTTATATAGTCCTCGTGAGGGACTTTTACATACTTGTTATAAATGCTTTCTTTTTGAGTTTTCATTCTGGTAATATTTTCAGGTGTAAAATTAAAACCACATTCTGCAGAAAGCTTATCAAGTTCATTCTCCAGGCTCTTTTTCAGCTCGTCCGGAAGCTGATATACCTTTTTGAAAAACTCGATTTCAAGTTTATTCTTGTAGTCTTTAAGACCGCAGGAACACGTTTCTGAAAAATGATGTTTTTTTCTGCAGACAGGACATATAATCATTTGCTTTTCACGTTCAATTTTTTTATTTTCCTGGACACGTCTGTTTTGCAAAAACTGTGTAATAAAATAATTGTCGCATACAGAATTATATATATACGACATAAGCCGGGATTTATCTTTGACTTTCTTGTTACACTCAGTGTATGCAAAATCTATGAATTCCTGATAGCTCTCAGGAAGAATTTCAAACTCTGTAAGTTTCTGATGCAGGTGTGGAATGAAATCCTCTGAAAAGCCGTGAGAATCCACGTAGTAGTTCAGTATTTTTTTAAGGGCAAGTTCTTCTTCTGCCGTTTGTGCAGAGATACCAGTCTGTTGAGCAGGTTGCCTAGAAGAAGAATTTATTGCAGATGAATTTAAAGAAGAATTCTTTAAAGCGACAGGAAGTTCAGTTCCTGTCCGACAGGAAGTTTGGTTCTTGTCGCGATAAGAAGTTTGGTTCTTGTCGCGATAAGAAGTTTGGTTCTTGTCGGATTTTGAAACAGGGGCGTTTTCTGTTTTCCGACAGGAAGTTTGGTTCTTATCGGATTTTACAGAATCAGCTTTATTTTCTGCTTCTTTTGAACTATTCTGTCCTGATTTTTCTTCATAAATCATTTCTCCGACAAGTGCCGTAATTGCAAACAGTGTTGCAGTACCAGAAAAAGTGCCGCCCTTCCGAACCGTTTTCTGCAGAAGTCCGCATTTTACATACTTTTCAAATCTGTTGGCGATAGCCTTTGTTGAAGTAATACCCATAATAGGAAAAGCGCATATAATGGCTTCATAGTTTACCAGGTAGTAAACAGTGTTGTTTTCTATGAGTTTTCGCATTTTTCCTGTTGCCGCAAAGTCAATAAGCCAACGTAATATTTGAGCGTCATTAATATCAAGGCTATATTCAAATAATTTCTGCTGATTGAATCCGCAGATCGTATACTTCATTGAATAATTCATAAGCTACTTTTTTACCCTCTCATTAGTAAGACGTTCCATTTCTTTTCTGAACGCTTCATCGGCTTCGGTTATTGCGTCTTTTTTTGCCTGTTCAATAATTTCACAAGCCTGAGCTTTTGTTTTTTCAAGCAATAAACCGCTTTCACGTTGAATTTCATCTTTGTAAATATATTCAACTGTTGTTTTAATGCTCCGCCTGACACAAATATCAGAAACAAAGGGAAGAAAAATTACGATTAAAAGATCAAGAAACCAAAAGATAATATGTACAAGTTCTTTACGTAAAGTTTTAAGGATTTTATCTTTATTCTTTGGATATTCTTTTATGTAATTGTTAAGCTCTGCTTCTGAATACTGTTCATTAGAATCTGATGTTTCAGTTACGGAAATTTGTTCATCTTTATCTTCTGAATACAGTTTTTGAAATTTATCCTGATTACAGATTTCAAAATCACCTGTTACACTCATAAGGATATAGTCACCAATTTCTCCGGTAACTTCACCTCGTTGTGTAACGATGGTAATTGAGGAATCTTCACAAAGTCTGTATTCCAAACCAAGAGTAACCAATTCTTCAAGAGATTCAGGCATTCCGTCATACTGGACTGCCTGAACTTCTATATTTTTCTTAATAAACTTTTTCATATAAGAAACTCCTAAGATAAGATGTGATTTGGAATACCATCGAAAATTGTTTTAGTTTTTGAATTGAAATATTTGTTCCATATTTCATCAACCATATCTTCAATGTTTACATAAAAGGATTGAGAAATTTCTCGATTTGCACAAAATAAAAGTTTGTGCATTAATTTAAGTTCATCTTTTTCAATAATATTTGTGCTTAAATATTGGATATTCTCACTTGAATACATAAACCAACCAACAAAGCAGTTTTTCTGTTCTCTTGATTTAGAAATCGAAAACAATAACCTCTTATCTTCTTTTTTAGATGAATAGTTCATATCTCTACTCCTTTTTTCTAAAATACGAACACGCTTTTTCATTTTCGTTTTTGAGATAAAGTCCAGGTTGAAATGGAAACTTAATTTTCAAAAATGAACATATACAGTTACCGTTTTTCGTTTTTGGATTTATATAAGCACAATCTTTACATTGCATTTTTTTTCGCCCCCTTTTTTACTTTGACCTGTCATTTCTGCTGTCAGTTCATTATTAGCAAGAATAAATTTGTCAAACTGTCTTTCAACTTTCCTACACAACTGTTTTACATCATCCTTGAAGGTATCTTTGACGGTATCTTTTATCACATGCTTTCTGCCTAATCCTAACTCCTGCTTTATCTCTTCCCAGTCATTGATGTCATCTGCCCCGGTTTCAAAACGTCTGTATGCTACTTCCTTGATTTTATCATACAGTTTCGGATTCCATTTTCTGACGTTATAGTTCCATAAAAAAGCAACGTGTATCTGCAAGTCATTCGGCTGTCTTATAAAATTACAATCTACATCCATTGTAAGTATTCTGTCACAAAGCCACCCTGCCCTTTGTTGCCAGTCTCCATCTATGTAATAAACCCTGAAAATCGAAGTCAAGATTTTATTTTTAAGCCATAAGTTCTCACAGGTTTCTTTTGCTTTAGAGAGTGAATTAAAACATAGTTCTTCTGGAAGTGGGCCGCCGCCAAAACATCCGTCTTTTTGAACAAAATACTTAAAAGGCGGTTTTATTGCCATTTCAATTATTCTAAGTTCCGTCATTTTTACCACCCTCCTATTCTTCTGTTTCCACACCCTGTCATTTGACGATGTAATGAAATACCTTCAGCATCTATTTCGCCTTTCATCCAGGCTTTCATATTCGCCTTTGTTTTCTTCGATTCGTTACTCACCAGTTTTGTTTGATTATGTACCCACAAGGAAATATCATTTTTCTGCTGCTCTAACTGTTCCGGATTTCGCCAGCTACATTCCTGTCCAAGTTCAGCTATTCTGTCATAAAGACGACTTGCAACACCTGAACGGTATGATTGTCTGAACCTGTACTTTGCATTTTTACGGATATTGTTTTTTGCCATACGGTCTACTGTTTTTGTAAGATATAAAAACATTTCTGTAGACATGAATACATCTAATTCTTCACCGTAAAAAACAAAGCTACCTGTATTTACATTCTTGTAATGATAGGTTGCATAAAGTTCTTCAACCGCATTAGCAAGGATAGCCCTCCATTCGACAAAACGTTTTGTAGATTTTATGACTTTACTTGTGTAATTTGAAAAATCAGATTCATTAAATTTGTATTGAGCTATAAGGTCATTTGCCATCTTCATAGCAAGTGAAGCTTCGTTTTCGTTTGGAGATTTTGAAAGAGCAAGAAGTTTTTTTATTCTGCGCTTTACTGTATTTAACTGTTCTTCGTTCATAAATTATTCTCCGTCAGGTTTCCAATCAGGAATATCGTTTACTTTATGTACCGTAGATTTATCGTTTTTTAAGTTTGCCACACAATGACTACATAAAGTTTCGTTTTCATCTATCCACCAGCAAAAGCCTGCTTTTGGATTGTAACAGGGATTATTCATAGTACATCCGCAGATTCTGCAAATACCTTTTTTGATTTCTATGTTCTGCATTTTTTCTTTCTCCTTAAAAAACATCAAACGCTGAATCTGAACTGTTGATAGAATTTAAATCAGTTACACTAGGGTTATTTTCTGAATCTGACTGCTCCTGTTCTTCAAAAGGAAGATCAGGGCCGTCATATTCTTCTTCTGTAGGATTGTGTGAATAATCTTTAAGAGGAAGCGGATTAAAATCTGTAAGCCTTGGATTTGACAAAAGCTCTTTACGGAACTCGTTATAATCATAATCAGAACTTGGGTCATCTCCGTTACATAGATTATAGTTTTGGAAATTGTGTTTTGTTTTAGAACAGAAAATATTTTTGTAGATATAAGTATTTGATACACCGTGAAGAACAAGCATAAGAACATAATTTGCAGCCTGTTGGAATCCTTCAACAAAGCCTTCCTGGTAACGTTCAATAAGACGTTTATCAATTTCACTTTCTGCAGGTGCATTGAATTGTTCAGACATATCACGGCTTCGTACTGTTACGGCTCTAGGATTTCCGTCTGAATCATCAAGAGCTTCTGAAACTTCTTCAACATCAGATTTCTTCTTTGACTTTTTCTTAGTGCCTTTAAGTTCATCGTAAGCGGCATTTACGCTGATAGCGCCTTCTGAAAGCTGTTCTTTCAAATCCTCTCTGTCTGATGAATCAATAGCGTTCATCTTTTCAACTTGTCTTGCAGATACACCGAGCTTCTGAGCGTCTTTTTCTGATTGCTTGCCCTCTGTTTTTTCAGAATCATCTTCCGGCATATCAACGGTTTCGCCAGTGATTTCTTTGAGTTTTTTAAGCTTCAAAAAATCGTTATAAAGATTGTGCTTATCCTCGTTTCTACGCAAAAGCTGAAGTTCAAGCGCATAAATTACACCGTCTTTTCTGGTATCAAATACGTGTCTGTATACAGGAACTTTATCAATTGCTGCATTAATTGCGGCTAAGCGTCTGTGGTGTCCGTCAATGCAAACATAATCTGTATCTGATTCTTCCAAGAACTTTCCAAGATGTATAGGCTGAGATTCATCATAACCTTTACTCTCCATACGCTGAGTAAGGTTTTCTACTGCCTTTTCATCAAGCGGAAAAAGATTCTCAAATTCATCATCAAGAACAATCTCATTCGGATTGATTTTTTCAAATGATGTTTTTAAAGGCTTTACGGAAGTCTGTTTATTCAATGATTTTATATTCTCTGAAAAATCAGATTTTGTATTTTTTGAAGCTTCATTATAGTTTATTTTTTTTGCCATAGTTTAACACTCCTTTTTACTAGATTTCTTTTATGACTCCATCTTGTACTACGAGTTTGCCTGCATCAAATTTTTCAGCCAAATCATTTATCCAATCAGTTATTTGCAAACATGAAACAAGAGCTTTATTAAGTTTCTCTTCTTTTGAAGATTTATCATTTGAAATATATTCAACAAATTCAGGTATTTCAGAATAGCTAATTTTTATAGAATGATTTAAAACTATAAAAAAACTATTTTCTTTAGGATTAGGTTCTGTTCCCTTAATAGTAAATTCTATATTTATTGAAGATAGAATTTTTAATAGTGTTTTATATCTTTTTTCTGTCATAATTTAGCTCTCCTTATTGATTAAAGGACACCATTTCGGTGTTCGCTTAATTGGAAAAACATCACGTTTTGTGTAGCCAATAAATCCTGGCATTTTTGCAATTTTATGTTCATTGAAATATTTATTTATTTTTCCTGAATTTTCAGCGCAATATACGTTGTAATTTTTTCCCTTAAAATTTTTTTTACAATACCCACAAGTAATACATTTGCATTTAGTAATACTTTCCATAACTATTCCTCTGAATTTTGTTTTGATTCGATATAATCAAATCCAATTTTGAATCCTAATTCTTTGAAACAATATTTAAATGCTTCATTATCTGCTCTTAGTTCTTTTATTTCATTTTTTATTTCTTTAATTTCCATAGCATTTATAGTTGCTTGATAAATGCTGAAAGCAACTAACAAAACAATTGGTGTAATACCAAGTGCAATAAAAAATTTTTCAATTTTATACATACTTTATTCCTCCGAAGTAATAGTTGTTTGTTCCCATTCCTCATGGTAAAAAGCCACTTGTCCAATAATGGGTGTGAAACGCATAAATTTTTTTATAATTTTCTTTGCTTCTTCTAATTCTTTCATAACACTATTTCTCTCTCCCTTACGTATGTCTTACAACCCCATTCATCCTTGCCTGCTTGAATTGAAAAACAACCTTCTTCAGCTAGGTCTTTTTTCAATTCATCCGCAATATCATTAATTTTTGCATTAGGATGCTCTTTTAAAAATTCTTCTACAAAAAAATTAAAAGCCTGTTCCGGTAAAGCAAAAATTTTACCATTCAATATTTCATTATTTTTATATGCAGCGAATATTTTCATTTTCTATTCCTCCATGAGAGCTGTCGTGAGTTCTTTGATAACATCTAAGGTCTGCTTTTTGGTTGAATCAAGATATTGAATTGGATAATGAATGGATTGAGCTTTTGAAAAGGCTGTATCGGTAGGAATTATGAAAATCTGTGAATCAGTAGACTGTTGAATTTCTTCAAGAATTCCTTGTTGCTGAATCAACCTTAAATCACGACCGTTTAATACAATCTTGTCGATTTTCGGTTTATCCGTATCGTATCTGTCCTGCATTGATTCAATGTTTTCCAGGAACGAAACAAGTCCTTCTTTTGAAAACTCGTCAAGTTTAAGAACTGTTATAGCTTCATCACTTGCCAGGAAGCAGCTTTCTTCTAATGCACCAAAGGCAGGTGATGTATCAATTATGCAGTAGTCATAATTGTCTTTGATTTTTTTAAGGATTTGTCTTACCGCAAAAGGTGATTCATTTGCAAGCGTTTTTGAATAAAGCTTTAGATTACCGCCCACACTTGCAGTTGGTAAGAACGAAAGATTTTCAATCTTGCTTTGAACAATAGCCTGCTGAATTTCGCACTTTTTCATAAGTACGTCTGCAAGCTCAAAGCTGATTTCTTCAATACCTATCCATGTTGTTGCATTGCCCTGTGGATCTGCATCTAACACGATAACCTTTTTGCCTTTTTCGGCGAGTTCAACTGCAACACTTACGGCAGTTGATGTTTTACCAGTACCACCCTTCTGGATGGCAAAACTAATTGTTTTCATCTTGATGGCTCCAAGATATTAAAATATTTTTATGGTGTAACACACCGTATAGCGGGGACAGGACTCGAACCTGCAAAGCACCTGGAGCTTATCCAGTTATGTTTACCAATTACACCACCCCGCGATATATGGGAAATTCACTTTTGAATTACTCCTCAGCTTCATTCCCAACGGTGCATCAGAGTGCTGTATTTCTTATGCACCGTATTTACCAAAAAAAAAGACTGCAATCTGAGCCATAGATTGCAGTCCAAAGGTTTTTAGATTCTAACTGTCAATATGGCTCAAATTCGAGTGCATATCGACAGTTACACAATATCTCAACAGGATTTATCCTCCCGTGAAATCCATAAGAAAGTATAAAATGTAAATAGCACTCTTAACGATGTGCCATACATTTGTTATTTTTGAGATTAGAAAAAAATAGTCAATCTGGTTTGGGACCAGGATGTCGGGGGTTCAAATCCCTCTTGCCCGAGATTTAGACTCTCATAATTGGGAGTCTTTTTTATTTAACTACAGAGTTCTTATATATGCGGCAATTTTTACTCCGGCCTTTTTCTTTGCCCTGCAGCACAGTTTTATTCCAACTTTGTTAGTTGTAAAAATTATAATATACAGGTTCTTATCTTTTTTATCGCTTACAATCATTCTATGCTGGCAATATTATAAAAAAGAAATCCATTACCAATTATGATTAAACATGCACTGCTCGATTTTGCGACTGTATCAATGATACTTGCTACTTAGTTAATTCCAGGCTTGTATGAAACAATGTGCAGTCTCTGATTTGGATTAAATAAATTCGGCGGCAGCTTCTATGTCGCCGCCTTTTTTTATTCGGTCTTCAAGGACATTTGTTATTCGAAGGGAAATCATTTTATTTGCTTCTAGAATTCTTTCAGAAATTATTTCACAGTGAATAAAATTATCAGTAACGGCATGATAAATTACTCTTTTATTGCTGCTTTTTACAGCCAGTGCCAGAGGTCTTTTTACAGTTTCTAAGACAGCCTTATGTTCACTTCCAGAAAAGCTTTTTACATATTTGATTTTTTGATTTATAGCCCATTCAGTAAGCCTTTTTGCACGTTCACCGGAAACTGACTGAGCTACTTTATTTTTCATACTGGCAGCTGTTGTGCCTGGACGTTCTGAAAATGGAAAGGCATGCACCCAGGCAAAATCACATTCTGAACAAAGCTGAATTGTTTTTTCAAAATCTTCATCGCTTTCACTAGGAAAGCCTGTAATAATATCACAGGCAATAAAAGGTCTGTCTTTGACTTCTCTAAGTTTCTGGCAAGCCTTGCTTACAGACTCTCTGCTATAAGGCCTGTTCATTGCTTTCAGTATTTCTGTACTTCCGCTTTGTACGGAAATATGAAAATGAGGCTGAACACGCGGATCAGAAATTACACGGCAAAAATCGTCATCAACAATATCCGGATATAAACTGGAAATTCTAAAATGTATTTTTTTTGTATTTTCCAAGAGAAGAGACAGCAATTCTGTAAAATTACAAAAACAATCTTTATAAACACCTTTATACTGACTGATATTTACCGTAGTCAAAACAACTTCATCATGTCCTTTCTCTTCCAGCTCTCGAACACGATTAATTGCAGTCTGAACATCAAGAGAAACACTGTGGCCACGCGCAATATGAATTGCACAGAAGGCACAGTTATTATTACAACCATCCTGAATCTTTAAGCTTGCACGACTGTGTGACAGGAAAGAGGTTGCAGAAAGCTTAAATGAATCTTCCGGTATACCAGCTTGTAATTGAGGCAGAGAGGCAATTTCTTTTTCAATTAGTTTTGAAAAATCTTCAGCCTGCCATTTTTCGGTCAGAGATTTTGTAAGAAGATCAGGAACTTTTGAAAGCCTGCTTTTCATCTGTCCGCCGATTACGCAAATTCTGGAATCTATAGCCTTAATTTCTTCTGGGGAAAGCTGGGCATAGCAGCCTGTTACAAGTATTGCAGCTGAAGGAAACTTTTTTAGCATAAGACGGATTATGCGACGGGCTTTTTGTTCAGATTTTTGAGTTACTGTACAGGTATTTATTATTCCAAGACAGGTTTCGTTATCTGATTCTGAGGATGAAGTCAATCCTTCCATAGATACTGAAAAATTTGCATCTGTAAAAAAACGGGCTGTAGCCTCACTTTCAATCTGATTAAGGCGGCAGCCCAATGTTTCAATATGTATCTGACTCACGGTTATTACAATCTGATTACTGAAGTTTAGCGTTAACTCTTTCCCGGCCTCTTGATGCATCTACAGAAGAGGAATTAAGACGTAGTGCTTCATCATAAGCAGAAACTGCTTCATAATAGTTTCCTGCCATTTCACGAGCATATCCGAGTCTTACCCACCAGGTATCAAGAAGCGGTTCTTTTTTTACGGCAGAAGAAAGAGCAATATCTGCATGCTGATAGCGTGCCTGACGAATGAAAATTTCACCCATAAAATAATAAGCAATTCCTACTCTTGAACCGCTTTCAGGTGCACTTGCTACATACTTTCTAAACTGTTCCATTGCACCTGAATTTTTTCCAAGATAGTATTTTGCTTCACCAAGAACTTCTATAAGTCGTAAATCATAAGGACTTATAACAAGACCTTCAGATGCCCGTTCTTCAGCTTCTGCATACTGCTTATTTTTTACTAAAGCCCAGCACATTACTACATAAGATTCAACACGATTTGGATTATCTTTTAATTCCTCCTCACATACCTGAACAGCTTCTCGGTATTTTCCATTGTGATAAAGAACAAGAGCGTCCTGCTTTGCAGCAGACTGCGCAAAAAGAGGAACAGACATTATCAACAAAGCAATAATAATCGCAATCTTACTTTTCATTTTCATTTCTCACCATTGAACATTTACCGGTAAAAATACATCCAGGTTCAAGAACAACTTTACCAGTTGTGATATCACCATCTAAAGAACCTGATGCTGTAATAAAAATCAATTTATTTCCTATTACATTACCTTTAACTTTGCCACGAATAAGTACACGTTCTGCAGTTATATCAGCATTTACAACTGCATCTGAATCTATTACAAGGTCACTTGTAGAGTCAATTTTGCCATTAACCTTTCCGCGTATCATAAATGTTTTTTTGATTTTAATTGATCCTGTAAATGAAATATCGTCTTCAATAATTGTATCAAAGGCTTCTTCTTCCATATCAAAAAAATCTGTATCTTTTACATCAAACATTTATGCACCTATCCACTTGCCATTTATATCAAAATATTTTTTTAAAGTATCAAAAGCTGGATGCTTTCCATCTTTATCAGAAAGAAGAGGATTTACATCCGGAGCAATTGATTTCCAGTCAATTCCAATTGCAGGGTCATTCCACATAAGACCACCCTCGCCTTTTGGATCATAAAAGTCTGTACACTTATAAGTAAAAATGGCTTCATCAGAAAGAACGTAAAAACCATGTGCAAAACCTTCTGGAATATAAAACATATTCTGTTTCTCAGAATCCAGGATTACACCATAGTATTTACCAAATGTTGCAGAACCATTTCTGATATCAACAGCAACATCATAAACACGTCCCTGAAGAGCACGAACAAGTTTTCCCTGTGGATGCTGAGTCTGGAAATGAAGTCCGCGAAGTACACCTTTACTTGATTTAGACTGATTATCCTGAACAAACTTCATTGTAAGGCCTGCGGCAAAGAAATCTCTTTCGCTGTATGTTTCCAAAAAGTATCCGCGGGCATCGCCGAAAATCTTTGGCTGGATTTCATAAAGTCCTTTTATTTCTGTACCATCAGCAAGTTTACAAGTATTGAATTCAAATGCCATTTTCGTATCCTAGTTTTCTGCTATATATTCAAGATAACGGCCATAATCTGTCTTATAGCCCTTTGCAAGCTCAAGAAGCTGCTCTTTTGTGAGCCAGCCGTTGCGGTAAGAAATCTCTTCGATACAACTTACATACATTCCCTGACGCTTCTGTATTGTAGCAATGAAATTACTTGCCTCAAGAAGCCCGTCATAAGTTCCTGTATCAAGCCAGGCCATACCACGTCCAAGAAGTTCTACAGAAAGTTCTCCCCGGTTAAGATATTCATTATTGATAGAAGTGATTTCGATTTCGCCGCGTGAGCTTGGTTTTACATTTGCCGCAATTTCACAAACTGCATTGCTGTAGAAGTAAAGACCAGGTACGGCGTAATTTGATTTTGGATTAGCAGGTTTTTCTTCAATTCCCAATACCTTTCCATCTTTATCAAACTCTACTACACCATAAGCTGTAGGATCTTTTACAAAGTATCCGAAAATTACGCTTCCCTCGCCATTTTCTACCTTTTCGCGGGCACGTTTCAAAGTCTGAGTAAAGCTCTGACCATAGAAAATATTATCACCAAGTACAAGGGCTGCAGAATCGTTTCCGATAAATTCTTTACCGATGATAAAGGCATCTGCAAGTCCGCGAGGCTTATCCTGTACTGCATATTCAAAATGCATTCCAAGCCATGCTCCGTCTCCAAAGAGTTCCTTAAAACAGCTGATATCGCGTGGAGTTGAAATAATCAATACATCGCGTATTCCAGCCAGCATAAGGCATGAAAGCGGATAATAAATCATTGGTTTGTCATAAAGTGGCAGAATCTGCTTTGAAACTGCTTTTGTAATTGGATATAAACGGGTGCCAGATCCTCCGGCAAGAATAATTCCTTTCAATTTTAGTCTCCTTGAAATGTGGTTTCGATACGGCTTCGCCTACTCAACCACCGGTCGTATTATAGCCCGCGGTGGTTGAGTAGCCCAACGGGCGTATCGAAACCACCAGGTTATCTTCCCTGTTCTGTATAGTTCTTAGAAATCCAGTTCTTGTAATCACTACGTTCGCTTCGCTCACTACCAAGTTTGCTGTGCAAACTTGCACTATCTATTTTCATAGTTCTTTGCAACCCACTGTTTATAAGAACCGTTCAGGATATTGTTAATCCAGTCTGAGTTCTTGAGGTACCACTTTACAGTTTCCTGGAGTCCCTCTTCGAAAGTCATCTTGCGCTCCCAGCCAAGCTTTGTCTTGATTTTTGTACAGTCAATTGCATAGCGCTTGTCATGACCAGGGCGGTCTTTTACGTAAGTAATTGTCTTTTCTACGTCTTCAACATTCTTACCTGTTTCTTTTGCAGTAAGTTCAATTACCTTGTGAAGCAGCTTGATGTTCTGCCATTCATTTTCACCACCTATGTTGTATTTTTCACCGGTAACGCCTTTGTTTACAATCAGCCAGACAGCGCGGTTGTGGTCTTCTACATAAATCCAGTCGCGGATATTGTCACCCTTTCCGTAAACAGGAAGGTTCTTTCCATCGCGGATATTTGAAATCATCAATGGAAGAAGTTTCTCCGGGAACTGGTATGGACCATAATTGTTTGTACAGTTGCTCAAAGTAATTGGCAGACCGTATGTATAGAAATAAGCCATTACAACGTGGTCAGACGAAGCCTTTGAAGAAGAATAAGGGCTTCTTGGATCATAAGGAGTATCCTCGCGGAAGTATCCTGTTTCACCGAGAGATCCGTAAACTTCGTCTGTTGAAATGTGATGGAAAAGAACATCATCACGAATGCTTCCGTCTTCTTTTTTCCAGTAGTTTCTTGCAACATCAAGTAATGTGAAAGTTCCCATTACGTTTGTTTTCATGAAAGCTTCAGGACCGAGAATTGAACGGTCTACGTGGCTTTCTGCCGCAAAGTGAATTACTGTATCAATATCATACTGCTTGAAAATGCGTTCAATATTTTCACGGTCGCAGATATCTACCTTTTCAAAGAAATAGCGTTTTCCACCAAACTTTTCTTCGATATCCTTAAGAGATTCAAGATTTCCTGCGTATGTAAGGCAGTCAACATTTACAACTGTTCCGTTAAAGTTTGCGTCATTAAAAAGATTGCCTTCTGCAGAAGACATACCAAAAAGATAATGAATGAAATTTGAACCGATAAATCCGGCTCCACCTGTAATAAGAATGTTATGTAATTTTCTCATATCTACTATTATATCATTATGTGTGGTATTTGGAAAGCCTTTGCATCAAATTGTAGAAAATGGTATTTCTATTTCAAAAACCTTTTCTTTTCCTTCAAGAGGAATGGTAAGTTTTACCGCAGCAAGCTGAAGACGTTTAATTTTACAGATTTTTTTCAGCAGCTTATTAACCTTGAAGTTTCCGTGCTGATCATCACCGGCAATCGGACAGTTATTCTTTGCAAGATGAATTCGGATCTGATGCATGCGGCCGGTTTCCAGCTGAAGCCTTATTAAACATAAAGGAATCTCACCGGCTCCGTTTTCATTTTCATAAGGCACCGTCCATTCTTTTTCAACCCGATAATGAGTAACAGCAGCCTTACTTTCCCCATGCTGAATAACATCTTCTTTAATTACCCCACTTTTTGCAGGCATTCGACCTGCACACAAAGCGACATATTCCTTACGTGCAATTTTAGAGCCAATTATTTTAGTCCATTTTCCAGCTGCAGGAGAATTTTTTGCCACAATCATAAGACCGGAAGTATCTTTATCAAGTCTGTGAACAAGGAAAACCTTCTGCCCCGTCTGTTCCGCAAAATCCCGGTCAACAGAATGTACTATGCCCTGCCCCCCCTGAACGGCAAGCCCTGCAGGTTTATCTATAATAAAAATTTCGTCATTCTCATATACAAGAGGAATCATATTCATCCGATAATCATAACGGAGGCATCTTAAAATGACAAGATTTTGCAAAAAGCTTTTTTATTTCCTTTTTATTATTTTTGCAATAACAAGCTATAGCTTTAGTGAACAGATTACAGACAGAGACTTTGGTTTTTCACTTGATATACCAGAAGGTTTTGAGATTGCTGATTATACTGAAGATGGAATGTCTTATGTTTTTTCACATCCAAATATTCCTGTTACCTTAGTTATGAAGCTTACTGAAGAAAAAAATGCAAAATCAGCAGCAGAAGTTCTTAATATAAATCTTAAAAAGCTAAATGCTTCGGGAGAAACAGATTCTTTTAAATGGAATGGAACTGTCTGTGGCATCAGTAATTTTTCTATGTCGCTTGATGATAATTATTCTGGCTGGGCAGTATCAGCACCTGTAAAAATTCAGGATTATTATGTCATTCTGCTTTGTTATGCCCCAGAATCAAAAAAAGGCTGCGAACAGTTTATAATTTCAACAATCAATTCTCTCAGTATCAATAATGAATATCTGAATACACCTGGCATAATCACAAGCTACGCATTTCCGCCGGAAGGAAGTGAATCTGTTTTGTTAAAAATCGGAGGCAAAGAAATAAAAACTTCCCTCGATAAAAGTGATGAAGAAGCTGCTAAGTTTGTGATAGATCTTGAATATTCTGTTTTAAATCTTTATGCAAATCATAAAATGTGGAAAGAAGCCTGGCAGCGCTATTACAGAATGATTTATCGTGATAACGCAGGTCGCCTCCAGCAGACTGCTAAAAATATTTATGATTCTATTTATCCGGAATTAAAAAAATCAAAACCACAGGACGCAGACATAAAATATGCCCAGGCACTTTTAAGCTGGGTTCAGACTTTTGGCTATGAACGTACACAATCAAAAATTGAATCTGATTTTACAAGTCTTCCTGCTTCAATCAAGGGAAAAGGAAGCGATTGCGACAGTCGTAGTATGCTTGTAAGTGTTTTATTAAATTATACAGGAATAGATACTGCTATGTTGATTTCACGGGAATATTCACATGCAGTAGTAGTAACAGATATTCCGGCTCCAGGCCAGACCTTTACAATGGAAAATGGACGAGAATACCTTTTTGGTGAAACGACTGCCCGCGTCACCTGGGGTATGCTGGCCCAGGATCAGGCAGACAGAACTAAATGGATTCCCGTGACTTTTGATTAAGCCTTCATCAAAAGATCGTAAACTTCTTTTTCGTTCAATGAACTAAGCATTGCATCACGGAGATCTTTATCCTTAAACTTTGCACTAAAATGTGAAATAGTCTTTAGATAATATGAATGCTGATTATAAGCAGCTGCAATCATAAAAAGAAGATTTACAGGCTGGTCATCGATAGTCTGGAAGTCTGCAATCGGCTTTCTACATACACCAACTGCCATTACAAGGTCTGTAACCGAAGAAAGACGAACGTGAGGAATAGCAATTCCACGGCCGATAGCAGTAGACATAAGCTCTTCACGCTTAAGAATTTCCTGAGTAAGCTCTGCGCCATCTTTTACCTGTGGTGCAGTAGCAAGAACATCAGCAAGCTCAACAAGAGCATCATGCTTTGAAGTCTGGCTGATAAAAATAATTCTGTCTGGAGAAAGAATATTTCTAACCTGAATTGTCTTCTCAGACTGTTTTGAAGAATCAGATGAAAGACGTGCATTTACCCAGTTTTCAACTTCTGTTTTCTTAAAACGCCATACAGTACCGATTTTTCCGGCAGGAATTTCACCTTTCTGAGCCCAATCATAAACAGTTCTGTCTGATACACGAAGATATTTTGCAACTTCTTCAATTGTCAGGATATCGTCTTCCATTTTTTGCCTCGCTATTACAATTTTTAATAATTTTGTTTGAAATCTATGTAATATTTTGCATACTTTACGGTATTTTGTCAAGATTATCCATAAAATAAAGCATACATACATTCGTGTTCTCCCGTAAAAAAATACCTTCGCCAACGGGGATGTTGTTGTCGAAGATATTTTTTTACTCCGAACGCGAACGTAACAACACAGTTTCGGGATAATTGATAAAATACCTTTTATCGAGTAATATGGAAGAATGAAACCTAAAAAACACTTTGGACTTGCAATATTTCTTATCATTTTTATTTCAATCATATATATTTTTCTTGCTGTAAGACCATTAAATAAAGAATATTGTTTTACTCCTGTATGGAAAATCAGTACAGCTAATCCAGTAATTAATACAGCTTCTTCTGGAAAAAAGACACATTTTCATCTTGGCCAAACTTTGGGTTACTTTGATGATGATGGAAATATCTCTTTGTATCAGACATTTCCTTATAAAGTCTCAATTTCAGATGATTTTTTTGCAACCTACAGTTCCGAAACCGATAATATTGAATTTTTTAAGAGTAATGGTGAAAAAGCAGGTGTAATCGAAGCAAAGGGGTTTCCTTATTTTGTTGATAATCTTGTTTATGTTTTTCTTCCAGGCGGCTGTTCATTTTCCAAATGTTCTGAAACAGGAAAGGTTTTATGGACATTTGAAGGAACCTTCCCTATTACAGCCTTTGCAGCTAAAGAAAACTATACTGCAGTAGGCCTTGCAAATGGAAAAATCATAGTTTTGAACAATGAAAACGGTACAACTGAAATAGATTTTGCACCAGGTGGCAGTGATTATCCTGTAATTCTTGGACTTGATATTTCTGATGACGGACAGTACATAGCCTCTGTTTCCGGACATAATCATCAGCGCTTTGTTCTTTCTCATAGAGAAGAAAAGCAGCAGAAAATTATTTATCACAGATTCTTCGAACATGATTCTCCATATAGAACTGTTGTTCATTTCAGCCGTGATGGAAACCGTGTTTTCTATAATTTCGCAAATGGACTTGGAATCTATAATCTTGAAAAGAAAAACGAACGTACAATTAAACTTAAAAATAAACTTCTTACCATAAAAGAAACAGATGATCTTACTGTTCTTTTGGGAAAAGAAAAAAATACTTACACAGTTTCGATAATTGATAATACAGACACAATAGAAGGAGACTTTTCTTTCACTGCAGATTCTGCCTTCGTTCATGCCGAAGGAAGAAATATATATCTTGGAAAAGATAATTCCATTTCGAAAATCGCAGTTACAAGAGAATAAAACAGAATGGAGAAAATGATGAAGAAGTTACTGATTATTGCCTTTACAATGTTTACAGCAATCAACGCTTTCTGTTTTGACTGGCCTCAGGCGGAAGTTTCTAAAGATTCATTTAATTCATATTTTGGACAGAACAGAGGTGGTACACTAAGCACATCTGTTATTTTTTCTGAGCCGGAAGAAGTAAAGGCCGCAGAAGACGGATATATTACAGTCATATTAACTGAAAACTCAGATGATTCAGACTTTTTTCCATCAACACTTGGTACAGCAGTAATTCTTTCGCATGCAGATGATTTAATTTCTGTTTATGGAAATCTTGATGCAGAAACTCTAACTCTTAAAAATGAAAATGAACACACTATTGATGGTGGTGCGATAATTGCTTCAAGCGGTAATTCCGGCTTTCAGGAAAATCACGGCAATCTTGAATTCAAAATCATTGATACAAAGAATAAATCAGCTATAAATCCTAAAGTACTTATGCCACGTGCTGAAGAAGAACTTCCACTTTCCCTAAGCGGCATTATGATTGGAAGCAAGAATAATGATTTTTATGATATAAATGTCTATAAAACCTTTAATTCAGGACTTTATAAGGTTTATTTTAAAAGAAATCCTATTGCAGCTCCATATAAAACATCTGTTTCCATAAACGGTGTAATTGTTGATCAGCTTTCTTATGATATGATTACGCAGGAAAACAATAAGCTTTGTATTATCGGAAAAAAGAAATACACCGCTGCTGATGTATTTCCTAACGAGAATCTTCAGCTGCTTGGTGAAGTTATGTTTACACCTGGACGTGCAACTTTAGGTCTTTCTATTTCAGATATTCTTGGAAACATAAAGCATCTGAACTATAATATTCTCATAAAATAGTAAAATAACAAAAAAAACTTCTCATTGTTCAAGAAAATTTGTTAAATACAGTTTTCTGTGTTAGAATTATATAATTAAGTTTAATGGGAGTATAAACTTGGAACATAACATGATTTTGTCAGCATCCGGCTGGCGTAAGGTTTTTGCAGCATCCGGAGACGAACAGGATAAAAGTCCTGAAATTACAGAAACTGACAGAAGCATTGCCGTTATAGCGGCAGATGTTTTTTTTGATTATATCAGTAAAGCAAGCGGACAAGTTGCCCCTGTACTTGCACTTGGAATCGATGCACGTCCTACAGGGCCAGCTCTTGCTGATGCAATGATTCATGCCCTTATCAAAAAAGGAGCAATAATCCAGTACAGCGCAGTAACCTCTGCACCAGAAATTATGGCTTATGCAAAAAAGCTCGATGGCTTTATTTATATTTCTGCAAGTCATAATCCTGTTGGTCATAATGGAATAAAATTCGGAACAAATGACGGTGGAGTTCTCTGCGGCGCTGAAAACGCAAAACTTGTAAAAGATTTTATTGCCCGACTTTCTGATGATAAGGGTGTCGCAGAGGCTGTAAAAAAAGCATATTCCTGCACTACTTCAGAATTAAAGGCTGTTTATGATGTAAAAGACAGTTCAAAACATAATGCTCTTTCTGCTTACAGAAATTTCGCAAACGAAACTATTACCGGAACTGATAATAAAGAATATCAGACAGACTTCTTTGGTATGCTTGATACTTTCATTGCCCAGAAACCATTGGGAGTTGTATGCGATTTTAACGGAAGTTCACGCTATCAGAGCATTGACCGGGAGTTTTTTAAGGAAAGAAAAATCAATTTCTATTCAATCAATGATTTTGAAATTGCACACGAAATTATCCCGGAAGCAGAAAACCTCGTTCATGTTGCAGCTGAAATGGAAAGGCTTCATAAAGAAGGACACAACGAAGTTGTTCTTGGTTATATGCCTGACTGTGATGGAGACCGCGGAAATATTGTTTACTGGGACGAAAAACAGAAAAAGGCTGTAATTCTTAAGGCTCAGGAAGTATTCAGTCTTTCTGTTCTTGCAGAACTTACCTATTCAATCTGGCAGCATAGTGATGAAAAAGATTTTAAGCCTGCTGTTGTTGTAAACTGCCCTACATCTATGAGAATTAATGAAATTGCATCTGCCCTTGGAGCCCAGGTTTTCCGTGCTGAAGTTGGTGAAGCAAATGTTGTAAACCTTGCCCGCGAAAAACGTGAACAGGGATACACTGTACGTATTCTTGGTGAAGGCTCAAACGGCGGAACTATTACTTATCCAGCTGCAGTTCGAGATCCTTTAAATACAATTTTTGCACTTCTTAAACTGCTTATGATGAGAGAATGCGGTTTATATGAAATGTGGTGTACAAAATCAGGCCAGAAATATAATCCAGATTTTACTTTGTCTGATGTAATTGCATCTTTGCCAGTTTACACAACAACCGGAGTTTCTGAGCCACGTGCTGTTCTTAAAGTAAAAACTACAAATCATACAAAACTTAAAGCTGCATTCCAGAAAGCTTTCGAGGCAGACTGGAAGAAAAAATCCGGAGAGCTTAAAAATAAATACGGAATTATAGATTGGGAAGCAGTTATCACTAAGGGAACAGTTGAAACTTGTGGAGTAAAAGATTTTTCAACCTCTGAAAAAGGCGGCTTAAAAATCATTTTTAAGGATAAGGATTCAAAACCTATAGCCTTTATCTGGATGCGTGGAAGTGGAACCGAACCTGTATTCCGCATCATGTGTGACGTAAAAGGTAATAAGGCAGATATGGAAAAAGTACTGCTTGAATGGGAGACTGAACTCATTAAGAAATCAGATTCCACCAAGTAGTAAAAAAAATAAAATTAGGATATATTGAACAAGGTGGTTTGAAAGCTTTCGGGCTCTCTGCCACCCTGTTACTCAAGGAGTTTTACATATGGAAAAAGAAGAAATCTTAAAACGTGCAAAAGCATACATTGCAGCAGAAAAAGATGAAAGATTCAGCAAGGAAGTTGAAGAACTTATTGCTAAAGAAGATTATAAGGAACTTGAAGACCGCTTCTACCAGACTCTCGAATTCGGAACTGGTGGACTCCGCGGAATTATGGGTGGCGGAACAAACCGCATGAACACCCTCGAAATCAATATGGCAACACAGGGACTTGCAAACTATGTTCTCAAAGCATTCCCAGACAAAGCAAAAGACGGAACTTTGAGCGCCGTTGTTGCTTACGACAGCCGCCTGAACTCTGATGTTTTTGCAGAAGCTACAGCTCTTATTTTTGCCGCAAACGGAATTAAGGCTTACCTTTTCTCAGGCCTTCGCCCAACACCGGAATTGTCTTTTGCAATCCGTACTCTTAAGGCTCAGACTGGTGTTGTTGTAACTGCCTCTCATAACCCAAGAATGTATAACGGTTACAAGGCTTACTGGGATGATGGTGCTCAGGTAATCGAGCCTCATGATGTTGGTATTATTGAAGAAGTAAACAAGGTTACAGAAGTAAAGTCTATGTCTCGCGATGAGGCTATTAAAGCTGGTAAACTTGTAATTATCGACAAAGAAATTGATGAACCATTCTGGGCAATGTGTAAAGCTCAGCTCTTCCGCCCGGACCTCATTAAGGAAAAGGCAAAAGATGTTCGCATTGTATATACACCACTCCACGGAACTGGTGCCATGCACGTTGAAAAGGTTCTTGGAGATCTCGGACTCAACATCATTACTGTTCCAGAACAGAGAAAGCCGGACGGAAACTTCCCTACTGTTGAAAAGCCAAATCCAGAGGAAAAACCAGCCCTCACTCTTGCAGTTGAACTTGCAAAGAAAGAAAAGGCAGACGGTGTAATGGCTACAGACCCTGATGCAGACCGCTTTGGTACAGCCTTCCCGGACAAGGATGGAAACTTCGTACTCCTCAGTGGAAACCAGATGGGTGCTCTCCTTATGGATTATGTTCTCCGCTCACGCAAAGAGCTTGGTAAAATGCCGGCAAATCCTGGCTGTATCCGCTCAATCGTTACATCACCTTTCGGAGACTACATCTGTAAGAAATATGGCGTAACAATGTTTGACTGTCTTACAGGCTTTAAGTGGATTGCTGCCAAAGAAGCAGAATTCGAAAAGGCAGGAACACACGAATATGTATTTGGTCTTGAGGAAAGCTACGGCTACAAGATTGAACGCGAAGTAATGGATAAGGACGGAGTTTCTGCTGCAGCTATGTGTGCAGAAATGATTCTTTACTGGAGAAGTCAGGGAAAGAGCCTTCTCGAGCACCTTGATGATATGTATAAAGAGTTCGGTTACTTTGAAGACCGCGCAATTTCTCAGAACTTCCCTGGCGCTTCTGGTGGAGAAACAATGAAGGCTATGATGGCTAACATGAGAAAGACCCCTCCTGCAACTCTTGGCGGAGAAAAGGTTATTAAGGTTCGCGACCTTATGTGTGACCCAGATCTTCCAAAGAGCAATGTACTTCAGTTCTATCTTGAAAGTGGTACTATTGTAAGTGCACGACCTTCTGGAACAGAGCCAAAGATTAAGTTCTACATTAACTCTATGGTTCCTGCAGGAGACGGCTCAGACGCATGGTTCGCTGATGCAAAGAAAAAAGCCGGCCTACTTTGTGACGGAATCTCAAGCGATATCAAGAAAATAATTGATGCAGCATCCAAATAAAAAAATTACTGATTTACGAAGACTGCGCAAGCTTTACGAAGAAGGAGCAGTCTTCACTGCCTTTGATACGGAAACTACAGGTATTTCACCCACAAACAGCCGTATCATTGAAATAGGTGCCGTCCGTTTTTCACAGGACGGCATTCTTGCTAAATGGCAGCATCTCTTTTATCCTGATCAAATTCTCTCACCATTTATAATAAATCTCACTCACATTACACAGGAAATGGTAGATGCAGCTGATCCTATTTCGAAACATATTCGTGATTTTCTTTCTTTTCTTGGCAGTTCTATAATTGTAGCTCATAACGCACAGTTTGACTTAAACTTTCTTAATGCTGAATGTGAAAACTGCGGTCTTCCTCTTACTCATAATTATGCAGTTGATACCTTACAGCTTTCCAGAGTTATTTATCCAGAAGCAGAACATCACAAACTTGATTTTCTTGCAGATTACCTTGGCATAGATAAAGGAGCCTCACACAGGGCTTTAGACGATGCCATTACCTGCATGGGGCTCTTCAACTGCTGCTTACACAGCGAAAGAATTCATTCCTTAAAGAAGCTTTAATTTCGAGGTGCTTTAGCCGGGTCAATCGGCTGGCCATTCTGGAATACCATAAAGGTAATCTGATATTTCTGACTGATTGAATCCAGACCCGCAGTTCCTAGTTCTGCTCCAGAAACTGCATATTCTCCCTTACGTACCTTTACTGATCCAAGACCTGTATATGCATAAATCAAACCAGTTTTAGACTGTACAAATACTACCTGTCCAAAACCGCGATAAACTCCAACATACATTACAGTTCCTTCATGAATACAAAGAACAGCTTCATTTGTTTTTGCAGAAAGCTGAACTCCTGAGATTTTTCCTTTCACTTGTGTGATTTTTGGTGAAGAAACCGGCCATTTTGTATTTGCATCTGCAGTTATTGTTGTGCCATAAGTACGTGTATCAGGTGCTTTTTCATTTACCTTTATAACTGTTTCACCAGGTTTTGCAGGTTCAGATTTTTTAGTAGTTGCAGCAGAAGAACTTGAAGAAGTACGGCCAGCACTTACCTTAAGCTTTTGTCCAACTTTAATGACAGCAGATGAATCAAGATTATTAATAGCCATTAAATCTGCAACAGTCATTCCATTTTTACGGGCAATGCCATAAAGTGTATCACCTTTAGCAACTACATATTCAACAGTTTTTGCTGTAGATGCTGAAGCAGAACTGCCGGCTGTTTTTGTAGATGATAGAGCAGCTGCAGTACCGATATCAGCATCCGGAATAATGAGCTTTTGACCAACTTTTATTACATCATTTTCTGAAAGATTATTAGCAGTTCTTAATTCGGCAACAGTAATCTGATATTTTCTGCTGATTGAATAAAGTGTATCGCCTTTTTCTACCTTATATGTAATATCTGCAAAAATACTTGTTGTGAAAAAAAGAAATATTGAAATTATAAAAAAGAGTTTACCAAAATGAGTTTTCATACTTATATTATCGGCAGATTTATTTTATTCCGATACAATATTCTGAAAGAACTCGTTCACGTTAATTCCGCTGATTATTTCACCATTTGAATAACGGCTTAAAATCCCTTCCCTGCCACCAGTAAGATGTTCCGATGTAATTCCATGTTTTATCGAAATATCAGCTTCCATAAGGGCTGAAAAATGATCACAGATACGCACAAGCCTTCCATCTATAGGCTCAAACTCAGTTGAATTATATTTTGTATTAAGATCTTCCCAGGAAACATGTTTTATCTTGCCACTTTTATCAAGAATCCTATCTGAAAATTCATCGCTTGTATAATAAATCACTTCTTTTTCAAAAAAAGGTTCCATTAGTGGAACAAGTTCTTTATTTACAATTTCGTCTTCAATCTTTTTTACAATATTTGGAAGATCATCAGTAGCAGTTTTTACAGGTGAAATGATATCTCGGGTAACAGATTCCGGAAGATCATGAAAAAGTGCACTGAAATAATTGTTTATCACACGGCGGTCACACATATCAGGATTGTATTCACGACCTAAAAGCAAAGTCATAATTGCAACAAAGAAACAGTGACCAAGAACCGATGTAGCCGGAACTCGTGGAGTTTGATTCCATCTTGTCTGAAAACGAAGCTGTTCTATTTTCAAAATAAAATCAAAAGCTTTCTGATGTGTCATAAGTTTTTGCAGCCCTTCCAATTCAAGGTAAGGCTGTATTTCTAATTCGAGTTCGTTTCGTATATTCTTAAGACGTTCTTTTTCATTTACAACAGCAAGCATTTCAAGCTCGCGAATTGTAGAATATTTGTGGGCAGCACGATAAATATTTACAGTTGTTCTAAGCTCAGTGGGAATTGGAATATTTCCAGATTGCTGACCAACATAAATTGTGAATTCAGAAAAAAGTTTTTCATCTGAAATCATGGCTTTATAACCGTTCAGAACCCATTCATTAAGACGCATATATTCATCTGGAAACTCACGGCGAAGCATCTGTTGAACAGGAGCTTTGATATCGCACAGAGAAATCTTTCTTAAAAGATCAAAAAGAGAAGCATATATAAGCCACTTCCAGTCAACATACTTTTTGCGGTGCTCTTCATATTTTCCGATTATATATGTAAGCACCATCTTTTCTGCAGCCTTGTCCATTTCTACAAGGTCAAAGGGGCGTATTAAATCATTCCATCTTTGAATGGAAAATCCTTCAAAGATTCTAAATGCCAGTTGTTTATTCATATTATACTTCTCATGATTTACGACTGGTCAAGACCCGCTTAGCTTAAAGCCTTGAGGCAGTCGGTATTAGGTTTGAATAATAATTTCAACTCTAATTGCTTAATCCGGCCTTGTGATCAGCATCCATCTTATCTTTCCAGACCACTGCCTTTTTCTTTACTTCTTCTGCCTGATTTGAATCTCCGATAGCAATGTAAAGCTTACGAAGAGCAAGAAGATATTTTATAGCATTACGCATATCATCAATACGGCGTGTTGAAAGCTCGTATTTATCGCGGTATGCAGTTGCCGAGTCATTCAGCTGCTTTAGAATCATTCTGATATAAAGTACTGTTGTTTCATAATCAGCACTATTTGGATCAAAATAATCTTTGTAAGCAGCTTTCATATCAATCAGATTCTTTGAGACTGTGGCAAAGCGACCTTCCAGTTCAACGAAAGACCACTTCCATTTACTGTTATCTCCAAAGGCATTTTTAAGCATTGTAATTGCAAGCCCAAGTTTTCGGATAATAGTATATCTGCGGATAATCGGAACATTCTGAATACTTTCCTGAAGCGGACTTAGATCTGCATAAGGCACATCAATTGTATCAGAAACTATTTCTTCAAGATAAATAATTGCTTTATAGAGAATTTTTCGTGCATCATTCAAAGCATCATTATTTTTCACTTCCATAAGGCGAAGAGAAAGACTATTCTGAGCCATATACAAGGAAGCTGTATAAATCATATATTCGCATAAAATCAGTTTCTTGTTTTCATAGTCAATATCACCTTTATGCATACCGTTAAGCATAGTCTTTTCTTTTTCAAGAGTGGCGGTGATTTTTCCTTTGTAGGGCTGAATTGCCTCATTAAAATGGAGCCTTGTTTCTTCCGAAATCTTTGACATCAGTTACCTCCGCTGAATTTCTGGAGAAGAGAACGAGCATGTTCCAGAGACTGCGCTGTGTCTGAATCACCGGAAAGCATACGTGCAATTTCAGCTACGCGGGCTTCGCCTTCCACAGGATAAACATTTGATGAAGTAATTTCTCCGGAGACACTTTTCTCTATCTTAATCTGATTATCGGCATAAACTGCGATGCTCGCTAGATGTGTAATGCAGAAAATCTGCCGATTTTTAGCAAGATTCTTAATATGTGCACCTACTGCAACGGCAACTTCACCGCCAATTCCAGTATCAATTTCGTCAAAAATAAGGGTTTCTACTCCGTCTGTACGGGCAAAAATGGTTTTAAGTGCAAGCATAACACGTGAAAGTTCTCCACCAGAAGCAATCTTTGCAAGAGGAAGCGGAGGATTTCCCGGATTTGCACTTATCATAAATTCAATATCATCTTTTCCATAAGGCCCGCAAAGCTGTTCAACCTCTGTTCCAGCTTTCTGATTAATCTGAACGGCAAAGGTTGTACCTTTCATTCCAAGTTTTGCAAGAATAGAGTCTACTTCAGAATTGAGAGTCTGAGCTGTCGCTTTTCGAGCCTGTGAAAGCTTTTCTGCCTGAGTAAGAACTTCTTTTTCCAGAGCCTTAATTTCGGCAGTAAGAATTTCCTTACGATTATTACCTTCACCATTTTCTTCGATATAGCGCTGAGCCTCTTCAAAATATGAAAATACTTCAGAAAGCGGGGCGTTTACAGAAGATGCATATTTTTTCTTAAGATTATAAATGAGTGATAATCTGTCTTCTACAGTCTGAAGGCGGTTTGGATCATAAACAAGTTTTCCTTTATATGATGAAAACTCATCTGCAATATCGGAAAGCTCATAAAATGCAGACTCTACACGCTCATCAAGTTTTGAAAGCGATTTATCCAGCTCTGTAACATGAGAACTGTCTCTTCTGATTTTTTTAAGAAGGCCTATTACACCGTTATCGTCACTTGATAACATCTGATTTATAGAATCTATGTCAGAATAAATTTTTTCATACGATGCAAGTCTTGCCTGCTCCTCTTCAAGTTCTGTATCTTCATTCTGCTTAAGTTTAGCTTCAGAAATTTCTTTTACAGCAAAGCTCATCATATCAAGCTTTCGCATTCGCTCGCCATCAGAAAGATTATACTGAGCAAGAAGCTTTCGTTTTTGAACAAGTTCTGCATATTTTTTTGTAAAGGCATCTACATCTGTAGTAATTCCTGCCCTGGCATCAAGATATTTTCTGTGTTCACTTACCTTCATCAAAGACTGATGTTCATGCTGACCATGAATATCAACTAAAAAGGAAGAAAACTGTGCAAGATCTGCACGTGTAACAGGCGTATCATCAATCCAGGCAGCTGTTTTGCCAGTATCTCGGATAATTCTACGAAGAAGCACACGGCTATTTTCCGGCTCAATGCCATGAATATTCAGCCACTCCAGTGCATTACGAGGCTCATCATCTTCCGGGATTTCACTTCTAACAGGAAGCTGCATATTCAGTAAAAAAGTTCCGCTTACACTAGCCTCTTTTTTTCCAGCTCTTATCTGTGAAACTTCCGCTTTTCCTCCAAGCAAAAAAGAAAGAGCTCCTATAAGAATAGACTTACCCGCGCCGGTTTCTCCCGAAAGCACAGTAAAGCCTTTTGTAAATTCAAGATAATCCGAATCTATTAAAGCAAAATCTTTAATGGTTAAATCTTCAAGCATGAGGTACCCCCGACCAGTTTAATTTTGATCTGAGCGCGTTATAAAACTTTTCTTCTGAGCCTGCCACAAGCTTTGCTTTCTTTCTATTAAGTACAACAGATATAATGTCACCGAATTGAATTCCAAACGGTTCCTGTCCATCAACTGTAAGGCAGATTCCTTTTATTCGACTTTTTTCTACAGTGATTTCAAGATTACTGTCCGGACTTAAAACTATAGGACGGCTTGAAAGGGAAAAAGGATTTAACGGAGTAAGTACAAAGGCTTCAACTTCCGGTGAAACTATTGGACCTCCAGCAGCGGCGGAATATGCGGTTGAGCCGGTTGGTGTTGCGAGGATAAGTCCATCAGCTTTGAGACGGCACAAAGGAAGCGAATTCCGCTTTACAGAAAGCATTATTGTAGATACACCACGTTCTGCAGAAATAACAGCATCATTAAGGCTTAGTGAACTATAAACTTTTTTTCCATTACGTATAACTTCGACTTTAAGCATGGAACGCTTTTCAAAAACAGCCTTTCCATCCATAAAAAGCTTCAGTTCTTTCTGCCAGTCTTCCGGCTGGACAGAAGCGATAAAACCAAATTCCCCAAGATTTACAGGAAAAACAGGAAGTCCATATTTTGAAGAATTTCGTGCCGCATACAAAACAGTTCCATCTCCACCAAGCGAAATAACAAAATCATAGCCCTTAAAATCAGTATTATCAACAAAACCGTCAAAGCTGAGAAAATCATACGCTACATCTTTCTTTTTAAGATAAGATGCAATTTCCTTTGCCAGAGTCATAGATTCATCTTTGCTAACATTTATAATTATAAGTGCTTTTTTCATTTTATCCTTTAATGGCTAATTATGGCAGAGAACTCAAAACCTTAACAATTTTGGCACTCTCTGCATGAGTCAGACGCGGATAAAGCGGAATATGTACGCAGCGAAGATAAAGTGATTTTGCATGAATGCATTTTTCCGAAAGCTCATCCTTAAGTGCAATTACAGAATTATCGTAAGCCAGCTGAACTTCAATATCCTTTCTGGAAGCGTACTGCTTTACGTCCTTAAAGGAACTTGCAAGAATCAATGGGAAACAACTCATTGTTGAACCATCTTCCATCTCCCGGGCATACATTTTATGTCGTCCAATTAAGCATGCCTGATGGAACATTGCAAAAATTTCTTTACGTGTCTTTTCGTTACGAGGATATTCTTTTACCTGCACCCAGGCAAGGGCGCAGTTGATATCAGGCAAAAGATCGGTTAATGGAGCTTCATCAGAATACTTTTTAAGAACAATCCACTCACGGCGGCCAGGAGCCATAAGAACAGCTCCACCACCAGCAGTAAGAACATCACGTTCTTCAAGTCCCATGATAGTATAAATACCAAAAGACCCCGCAAGCTTTCTCTGTTCTGTAGGAACTCCTTCCGGAGTAAGAACAGGAACAGAAGCACCAGCACTCTGTGAAATATCTTCAATTACAGGAATATCAAGAGCCATGATTCCTTCAAAATCAGGAAGAATACCTTCTGTTTCATGAAGAATCAAAAGCTTTCCGCCTTCCTGCATACCTTTTGAAACAATTTCGGCTGTTACAAGTCCTGTAGCTTCTTCTACATCAAGAACAAGAGGCTCATACCCCAGACTTTCTACCGTATGATACTGCCATGCCGGGGCCAGGGCAGAAATCATAATCTTTCCGCCTTTTTCTAAATCCAAAGCCTGCAGCGCATATTTTAAAGCAATTGCAGGGCTGCGAAGAGCTACTGCACCGTCACACTTAGTAAATTCCTTTACCGTCTGGATTAATCTTGCGTTCAACTCGCCGGGACCAATTTTTTCGTCAACCATGCAGGTCAAAACCGCATCCATTTCTTTTCTACGAATAGTTGTACTGTATGTCTGTATCATTTATTTTACTGAATATCGATAATTTTCTGCAATTCTTTTGCATTGAAGAGTTTGCGAGTATTTAACATGATAAGATAACCTGTTTCTTCACGCACAACACCTTCGATATACTCTGTTCCGATACCGCTAAGCATCTGAGGCGGATCCTTTACATCTTCACCTTTTACGGTAACAACGCGCTCTACTTTATCAATAATAATACCGATTTTACTTCCATCGATATTAAGGATGATAAATCCACCTTCCATTTCAATATCTTCAGATTTATTTGTCGACTGAATCTTGAAGCGCTTATGCAAATCTATAATAGGAATTATTTCACCACGAAGATTTATAATACCCTCTACATAGTACGGAGCATTAGGGATAACACGTACATTCTGAAGTCTTACAATCTCTTTAACATCCATGATGTTGACACCATATAATTCTTCCCCCAGATGAAACGTTACCATTTGATATGTAATATCGTTAGCCATAGATACCCTCCAAGATATATAAAACTATCCTTATAATAATACCCCGAAACCTCAAAATTTGCAATGCAAACTTCATTAACCTCCTTAAAAATGACTAATCTACGGTAAATAGAGTAACCGCACTTACCTTTTTTATTCCGGCAGTCTTTAATATTTCTGCACAACTTTCTAATGTGGCACCAGTAGTACATACATCATCGATAAGACATACAGAATCAGGCATTTTTCCAGAAAAAGACTTTAAGGATTTCTCAAGAATCTTTTGAGCACAAAGCGTATATGCAGTTTTTATTGATTCCAGACGCTGAAGTCGTGTAAGCTTTTTTTGCTGCACAGTAGTTTTGCGTTCCAGAATCCTGAGAACCTTAAAGCCATAACGTTTTGCGAGAAATAAACAAAGTTCATCAATCTGATCCCAGCCATTTTTCCGGATTTTACCTTTTCTTGGAGGGACAGGCACGATTACACTTTCTCCCATTCTTCGAATCACATCACACAAAAGCTTTGCAAAAAGCGGAGATAAAATCCTTTCCCCCTGCATTTTCCACCGGAACATAAGTTCACGATTCCACAACCTGTACGGGAATAGCGGTATAACTCTGTCGGTATTAAAAAGAACCGGATTCTCACGACATTTCATACACTTTCCTTTTGTAGACAAAAGTTCTTTTCCACAACATTCACACCTGTTTTTGTCCATAATATTTTTTACAGAAAAATGCTTACGTAAACATGATCCACAAACCGGACGTAAAAACACGATTGAACCACATACTGCACACTCACTGCCGCCACTGATAAAGACATACATAAGTCTGAACATAGAGATAAGAAACTGTCCTGCTTCGAAAAATAATTTTCTCACACCTATATAATGGTTCAAAAGTGAAGAAAAAAGGAAATGATTTCAGAAAAAATCAAAAAATATTGATTATTGACCAGAATTATTGCCCTGAAAGAGCTTTTTTCCATCGCACAATAATCTGAAGTGCATTAAGAGGAGTAAGATTATCTGTATCAACAGAAAGGATTTCAGAAATTATGATTTCCTCATCACTAAAAAGCCCTGGATTTACAGGCGCTGCCGCAAGTGTTTTTTCTGATTCAGAGGATTTTGCAGGTACATCATCAAGAATTACAGGATTGTCATTTGCAAGAGCCTGAATATGCGAAAGAATTACATTTGCCCTGTCAATTACAGCCTGTGGAATTCCTGCAAGTTTTGCAACATGAATACCATAAGAATTCCCGGTAACACCTTCCTTTACTTTTCTCAAAAATACAACAGAACCATTTTTCTCAAGAACATCCATACAAAGCATTTTTAAAGAAGGATGTTCCATTCTCGAAAGCTCATGATAGTGAGTTGCAAAGAAAGTTTTACAGCCAATAGTATCTAGAAGATATTCAGAAACTGCACGTGCAATTGCAAGTCCATCTTCAGTAGAGGTTCCCCGTCCTACTTCATCCATAATAACAAGAGACTTCTTAGTTGCAGCATGAAGAATATTTGCAGTCTCAGTCATCTCAACAAGGAAGGTCGATTCTCCTTTTGCAAGATTATCAGATGCACCTACACGACAAAAAATTCTATCCACAATTCCAAGACGGGCTCTGGAAGCCGGAACAAAGGAACCAGTTTGTGCAAGAAGTGCAATCAGGGCATTCTGACGAAGATAGGTACTTTTACCAGCCATATTTGGACCGGTAATCAGTGCAAAAGAAGGAATACTTTCATCTTCTGCAGAAAGCAAGGCATCATTTGGAACAAATTCTCCAGTCGGGAGATGATTTTCTACAACAGGATGCCGGCCATCTTTTATTTCAAAATGTGTTGATTCTTCAATTTCTGGCCGTACCCAGTTATGTTCTATGGCAGCCTGTGCAAAAGAAGCCGCGGCATCTGTATTTGCAATTTCATCCGCCACCTGTAGAAGATACGGAATATATTTTGTAAGCGAAGAACGTATTTCTACAAAAAGATCACGTTCAAGTTCAAGTATTTTTGTAGAAGATTCATTAAGTTCTGCTTCCAGCTGCTGTAAACGTTCTGTAGTATAGCGGTCTCCATTAACAAGAGCACGTCTCATAATAAAGTGCGCAGGTACAGCCCCAAGTTTTCCCTTGCTGACTTCTATAAAATAGCCGGCCGCGTTTGTGTATTTTACACGCAAAGTTGAAATGCCTGTTTTTTCACGTTCTTCAGCTTCGTATTCACTTAAAATCTGATTAAAGTTATCATGCAGACCGCGCCAGTGATCCAGTTCTTCTGACCAGCCGGCTTTTATAATTCCACCTTCAGTCAGTGAAGTTGCAGGATCCTCAAGAATAGCCTTTTCTATCAGAGTACAGATAGTTACTGAATTTTCATCCGAAATAAAAGAAAAATCATATTGCCCAAGATATTCCTTAATTCGGCTCCAGCTTCCAAGACTTGCACGCAGAGCCTGAAGATCTTTTGCATGAGCACGTTCCATTGCAATACGCCCTGCAAGACGTTCCACATCAAGAATAGAACCAAGGTCTGTCTTTAATTTTTCAAGAAGATTTCTATTTTCAACAAAGCTTGCTACTTTAGTCTGTCTGTCTTCTATCTGGCGCAGGTTTGTAAGCGGAAATAAAAGCCAGTTACGCAAAAGTCGGCCGCCCATGGCAGTTTTTGTAAAATCAACACACTCAAGAAGGGTAAACTGAGTTCCTCCTTCGCGCATATTAGAAATAACTTCCAGATTTCGTCGCGAAGAATCGTCCATTATAAGATATTCACTGTCGCTGTAAACACGAATTGAACTAATATGAGGTAAAACAGTATTTGTAGTTTTTTCAAGGTAATCAAGGAGGAAGCCGGCTGGTACAATTTCAGGGCTATCTTCTTCGAGGCCATAAGCTTTTAAGTTTGCGGTTTTAAACTGTGCGGTAAGTTTTTTGTAAGACAGTTCTGCTGAAAAATCCCAGTCGGGATAATATGAGACGGAAATTGAGCCATAAGCAGAAATCACACTTTTGATTGCTTCATTATTTTTTAGGGAAGCCGGTAAAAGAAGCTCTCGTGGTGCAGCACGGTTTAATTCTTTACCAAAATTTTCTGCCATTTTTGAAGCAGGCCAGGAAGTTGCCCTAAAGGAAGATGTAGTAACATCAATGAAAGCAAAACCTGCTTTAGCTTTTGTAATTGAAAGAGCGGCAAGATAGTTTGCTCTGTTACCTTCAAGATATTCAGCTTCCACAGCTGTACCCGGTGTAATAATTTCAACTACTTTACGCTCTGTAATGCCCTTCCCGCCCTTAGGAATTTCACCAACCTGTTCACAAATTACAATTTTCTTTCCAAGACGTAAAAGTCGGGCTATATAGATTTTTGCTGCATGATAGGGAATGCCGCACATAGGACGGCTTGCTCTATGTGTTAATGTTAAATTCAAAAGACGCGATACTTCTACCGCATCTTCATCGAACATTTCATAAAAATCTCCAAGGCGGAAAAATACCACCTCGTTCTTATACTTTTCTTTAATTCCCCGATATTGAATCATCATCGGGGTAAGATTTTCTTCTTCAGCCATTCCCCAGAAACCTAAGCCTTAAAGTCCAAGCTCTGAAATCACCTGATTTGTGATATCTACAGAAGATGAATACCACAGAATCGCATTAGATTCCTGCAGGCTCAAAATCATACTGTAGCTTCCACTCTCTGCAATTTTCGCAAGAGTGTTATAAAGCTTTTTGTAAAAATCATCAGAATTCTGCAGGGTTTTCTGCATAGATTCAAGCTCAACATTTTTTGCATTTGTATATTCAGTAAGATAGTCGGTTTTCTTAGTGATTTCAGCTTCTGTTTTCATTGCAGAAGCAGAGTTTCCAGAATTCTCATAATCAAGTTTTTTCTGCTGAAGCTTTTTAATCTGCTCAACCTGTTTGTTGATTTCTTCCTGAAACTCAGCCTTTTTCTTTTCATAATTTCTTACAGGAGCTGAGTTTCTGAAATATGCCTGATAAACTTTTGCTGTATCTACAACACCAAATTTTGTAATCTGCTGAGAGAAGGCCGGAATACAGGCAAACATAAAAACAGCAAGTGAAACTAAAACCTTAAAATATCTTTTCATTGTAAATCCCTTATAATGATTTATTATATTATTTTATAGTAAATCCTAATTGTTCACAATATTGAATGAAAGCACGAACTGGAATGGACTTTTTGCAAACTGTGGTACTCCATCAATAACTCTGTAACGCCATGCAAATACAAGATGCAGTGGCAATTGAGGAAGAAGGAAACGTATTCCAGGTCCAAAACTAAAGTAGAAATCATTCATACTGATATTTGATATATCCTGAATTCTTGGTTTTACAGTGGCAGCATCCCAGAAACCGTCGATACCTAAAATTCCAGGGACAAGCGGAACTCTGAGTTCAAGTCTGTTAGACAACATGAACATACCTTTTGTTTCTTTGTAAACATCTGTCCAGCCACGTGCATTAATCATACCATCTATATAAGCTTTGTTTCCATCACTGACTTCTGCACAAGGAAGAATAGTAGTAATACCAGTATAAGCTGCAAATACCATCTTGAATGACCATTTTTCTGAAACAGGAAGATCAAATAATTTTAAATATCCTTCAAGCTTTGTATCAGATTTCAGGAAGAACTCCTTCTCATAATACGGAATAAGTCCATGCCATGAAAATCTCTGGCTCATAAACCATCCCTTTGAAGGATCATAATTTATATCTCGGTTATCAAGAGAGAACTGCCCGTAAACAGAATTTGAAATTCCCCATCTGTTTGCATAAAGCGAAATACCTGTATCTACAGGAACACTTATACTTTCGTTATAAACGTTTCTCTGTAATGTTGTTGATAAACCACCTGTAAGAGTAAAAATTGCGTAATTAGGAGTCCAGCGGCGTGCAAGATTTGTAGAAAGGGTTGCATTCCAGTCATCATAACTCATAGTAAATCTATCCTGAACAAGTTCCAGCTGAGGTGTCCAGAAATTTGTAAAACCATTTGTTATTGAATGTCCCAAAGAAAGAGATATTCCAAAGGCAATCGGAAGAGAACCTATCCAGTTCTGTGAATAAGAAAAATCAATAGACTGGTTTGTATTAGAACCATTTACACCGGCAGAAAGAGTTCTTCCTTCTCCCCACATATTTGAATTCTCAACTTTCAGGAGGAAAGAAATTGGCAAAGTTCCCGGATCAACTGTTCCTGTAAATGTAAGACCAAACTGTATAGAAGAAGTTGACTGCTCCTCTACAGAAAAAACAAGATCAACAAGATTTGCTTCTGCACCCTGCTGAACTTCCGGTACTACATTAGAAAAATAACGAAGATTCATAAGGTTTCGCATACCGTTTATAATCTTATCATTAGAGAAAGTGTCTCCAGGAGTTATAGGAATTTCTCGTGTAATTACATAATCTTTTGTTTTACTGTTTCCCTTTACAATAATGTTTTCAACATGACTTCTTGTATGCTCACGGATTGTAAAATCATAAGAAATTTCATGACGGTCAGCATCTTTTACTGGAACCGGATAAAACTCATTAGACATATATCCGTTTTCGTAATAAACATTTGTAATAGATGTTAAATCTTCCTGAAACTTTGTTTCGTTATAAACGGAACCGCTTCTTAATTTCTGATTCTTAAGAAGTTCTTCTTTTGTAAATACTTCGTTTCCTGAAATTCTGATTCCAGAATACGTATACTGTACACCTTCCTGAATAATAAACAAGATAGAAAGTTCATCTCTCTGTTTTTCTTCATTCGGTGTTATATCAATCTTTACATCAAGTACAGTTGCATCGGCATAACCACGTTCATGATAGTATTTTGCTATAGTCTGTTTATCCTGTTCAAGAGTAGAAGGCTGGTAAGCACCATCTTTAAAAAGTCCGAGTTCTTTCAAAGAAATCTTATTTTTTAAGGCTCGGCTTGAAGCAATTGTATTTCCGGAAAAATTAATTTCTCTAATTACAGAGCTGTTTCCTTCTGTAATATTGTAAGTAACTACAATTTCACCATCTCGTTCTTCTATAGTATGTGAAACAGAAGAAGTTGTATAACCTTTCTGAAGATAGTAGTTTCGGATATTTCTTTCATCTACAAGTACTTTTGCTTCAATAAAAATATCACTAGCTTTTATTTTAATCTGCTCACGAAGTTCACCATTTCTTACTTTCTTATTACCAGAAAAAAGTACTGATTTTATTACAGGTCTTTCAACAACTTCAAAAACAAGAAGAACCTTGGTTTCATCTTTTGTATCATGTTTAGCATAAGGAGTAATATCTTCAAAATAATCCAGAGCGTAAAGACGATCCAGAATTTCATTATATGTATCTTCTGTAAAAGGCTTGTCTATAAAAGCACTTGTAATACCCTGTAAATCTGACTTTCTAACATTATCAAGACCGCTGAAATCGATTTTTGAAATAGGTTGATTCCAATACCACTCACTATCCTGTGCAGTCAAAGAAAACACCGACACAAGAACAAAAAACAGACATGCAAAAACTTTTCGATGCATTAAAAACTCCTATCAATAAGTAAATTTCCAAGAGAGAGTTACTGACGTGGAAGGAACAAATTGATTTTTTAATAAAGCATTTATATCAGGAGCCATATTTACTCTTACATTAGCAAAAGGTGACTCCAATTCCATACCGATTTCCGGCTGGAACATCAATTTTCCGGTATCTGAAAATCCTTTGATATTGTCTGCAAAGGTAACATGTAACATTGCATCAACATATAAAAAACTTCCAAGGTACTTACCAATATAAACAGTCGTATTATCAAGAAAGTTACCAATTGAAAGGTTTTCAGATGATAAATTTTTTGAAACACTTAAATTATAAGTATTCTGGAGAATATTGGTGCGTACAGAGAATATATCAAAATTCAATAAATCCCGCAACTTGTTTTCTGCCTGACGCATAAGTGTAGACTGTAATGCATAGTCAGATGCAGCAAAAAGGATGTCTGCTGCACTATCAGAATCTGCAATAACAATCTGACCAAGCAGTGCTTTGATTTCATTTTCTGATTTAGGAGGTTCAGATGCAAATTTCGGCTGAAGACTCTTAAGATACTGTTCTTCTACAGAAAGTATAATCTTTACTGTCTGGGCATTTTCATCCTTTTCGCGGGTTTCTGCATTAAGAGTAATTATAGGATTTGAAATATCATTCTTGTTAAACTTAATTGCTCCAGATTTTATATAAAAGCTTCTGTTCAGGTATGAAAGATCTCCAGATTTCAACCTTAAATCTCCATCAATCATATATATTCCCGAAGGCTGGTTTATATTAACCATTATTTTTGTATTCGGAACAAAAACACATCTTATGACAGGGGAAAGCTCAACCGCAACATGGGTTCCAAGCGTAACATCGATATCTGCAATAATCTGCAAAGGATTTTCAACATCAGTACTGGCAGATGAAGCAAGATTAGAAAGAGAGAACAATCTTAAAACAGCATCAACATTTTCTCCAGATACCCAGCCAGACAGCTCAAGCACATTATTTTCCAGGAACATGCTTAAATCTGTTGCAATATTACCTTCTACAGACAGTTCCGAAGTTTTAAAGCCTACATGCAGCTGATCTGTTTTATAAGTTTTTAACACCCCCTCAACATGATCGAGACTCCACTTGTTAAGAAATACATTCATCTGTGTTACAAAACGCTGATTATTTTTTACATTGAAAACAGTTTCTGGAATCATGATTTCATTATTTTCAACTAAAATATTAATTTCCTGAGTAAAAACCCTTTGTTTTGAAAGAAGCGGAAGTTTTGCAGATGGAGAAGAAATAACAGCAGTTCCATTTATATCCGGATCATCGAAAGAACCGGTAAGAATAAAATCACCTGTAAATATTCCGCCTTCCATAAGCATAAGGTCATCAACATTCAGATATTTAAATGCCTCAGGAAGATTAATCATAAAATCATAAAGATTCAGATTTATATTATTCGGTTGAATCAGACCCGCTATTTTTGCATTAAAGAATTTCTTATTATCAAATTCCAGATCCAGAATTCCATCATCAGAAAGACTTCCTCTCAAACCAATATTATCAGACGAGAAAATGTTATAATTCTTGTTTTCATAAAGAACAGAAACAGAAGCAGGGAATTTCTTCTTTAACATACTTCCAGAAAAATCATCTACAGAAAGAGTCGCTGTAAAATAATCCGGGAATATACTGCCTTCAGGAATAACTGAATTTCCTATAGAAAGCTTAAGCGGAGCATAAATATTCTTATTCATCATATTCATGTTAAGCTCACCGGTAGCCTCAAGCCACATTTCTGAAACAGAAGCTTTTGCCTGTATGTTACTTATTTTTATGCCAGTATAATCAATATCAAGATCTGTAATACTTAAATCTCTATCTTCTATAATTACGTTTCCCCTGCCCCTGAGCATATCTGCTGCAAGCAACAAGCCTACAGAATCTATGTTAAGAGAAATGTATGGATGTTCGACTGTACCAGAGGCAAAAAGCATTCCTGAAAGAAGGTTATTGTCATTTTTCTGAGCAGCAAAACGGTTCAAACTGAAGTTCTTTACCTGCATCTGCAGATTCATATAAATATTCCGAATCAGATTATCTTTAGTGATTGCAAGATGATCTGGATTAGAAACACTACCATCTATAATAATACTTTCTTCAGTAAGGGAATTATTCAGATTCAACATAAGTCCAATAGAATCAAAAATTCCTTCATTTACATTTAATAAAAGATTTGCAGATCCCTGAAGCACAGAATACAAATCTGTATATGCAATTGAATCAAAAGCCGCGCCATATCTGGTAACATTACCTGAAAGTACAATTTTAGGATTTACCGAAATACTACCCCCTGCTTCTTCAAGTTCAAAATTTGTAAGTTGTACAGAAGGCCCATCCTCATTATTGTAATTAAACATAGAAGACATCGTAAGAACAACAGATTTATCAAAGGCCTTAATCGGGAAATTTCTAAAATCAGCATGTCCCGAAATTTGTTTTGTTTTATCGAGATAAACCTGAACATCTGTGCCATAATCATCTGTAAGCGTACAAATTCCAGACATATAGGAACCAGTAAAATGGTATGGAATAGAATCAGCATTAATATCTGCAGTAAAAAATACATCTGAAGACTCAGGAGCCTGTTCCAGCATAGCAGAAGCTTCCAGACTGTATTTCCCAAGAATAAGAGAAAGCTGATCCAGCTGAATACTTCTGTCAGTTCCGTTTACAGCAAGCATAAGCGCCTGATTATCTTTATGAGTATTGGCAAGAATGACATAAGGAACATTATAAGAAAAAGTATTCAAATCCGTAGAAGCATAAGCATCTCCGGAAAGCAGGAAGGGAGAAAGTGTTGGCAGCATATTGTTCACAGTCTGCGACATTGTTTCTCCCATAAATTGAGCAGCAAAACCTGCAATACTGTCCAGATAGATACTATTTAAGGTTATATTTGTCTGAAAGTATTTTGATTGATTAAGAAAACTTCCGTCCAGGCTCAAAACACCAGGCTCAGCTTCATCAAAATGAGAATAATCATAAACTTCAAAATTAAAATCATAAGAATCTTTCTGAGGCAAAACAGTAAGCTGCAAAGCTGTGAGAGCTCTGTCTCCTGCAAAAAACTGTGGTGAAAAAGCCATAAAACCTTTTTCAAGCGGATCAAAATACAACTCAGTTGTAATGACTTTTCCATTATCAAGAATTAACTGAGGAATCTCTACCAGACCTGAAAGCTGTTTTGTCTCATATATAAATGAAAGTTTTGCATCAGCAGAACATCTGGTTCCGTTAATTGAAAAATCGGTAAGTTCGGCTTTTTTTTCATCACCAAAAAGTGACAGGGAAAGCTCAGCTCCTCCCGGAAATATTGCATCAGGAATAAAGGCTTTTGTATCAGAAACAAAATTGAGTGTTCTGTCTTTAAAGTTACATTTTACAATTGTATCTGTATCAAAAGATAAATCTTTTATTTTCTTAATCAGAGTCTGACGTGAATTTGCAGAGATTACACTTACAGGTCTGAGTTTTTCTGTTATAAGTTGAACATTAAAATCCTGCGATGTCGTATTAAAAGTACAGCCAAGAGAAATCGGATTTACCGCCTGAATCGTATGAGCTTCGATTATATTGTTCGAATAAGAAGCATGCAGATTCAGCTTAGAAATTTTCAAATCTCCGTTTGTAATATCGCGCAGCTTAAGATTCAGCTGAGAATCATTAAAATGTTCTGTAACAGTTCCTGAAACTTCCATTTTTGCAGATACTTTCTGGCTAACTGTTTTAAAAGCTCCATTAAAGTTCGCAGAAGCAAGGAATTCCATTGTATTTTTTTCATATGGATTACGCAGAGAAATATTTTTTACACCAAGAACTACAGTCATATTTTGATCACTGTATTCAAGATTTATATTTTTGAGTCTTATGTTTGCAGGAATATGTTTTTTTATTTCCCGCAAATCTAACACAACAGAGTCATCCATTTTGATTTTGTTGAGAATATTTACGAGAATATCCACATCAAGATCTATTCCATCTACAACAATGCTGGAAATACCTTTCTGCATGTCATTGCGAATAAGGCTCAGAATATTGTAATTAACCTTAGTTTTACTGATTTTTAAAACAAGATTCTTGTCATCATCATAAACATTTATATTTCTGATATAAAAACTTGAGAGCACAGATGGAGAAAGGGACTCATAGGTTATTGAAAGGCCTGTTTTGTCCTTAAAAAATGAAGACATAAAGTTAAAACGTTCGTCCACACCTTTTGCAATAGCTTTTTTTACCGGAGCTGAAATAAAAAGCGCAACTAAAGCGAGAAGAATCATAATGTAACTGCGGACACGGCCGTTTTTGTATAAGGAGCCCATTTTAGCCAAATAATTATATCAGAATTTTAAGTCTTTATATAGTATAAAAACAAACAAGTCTTTATAATGAAACATATGATTTTGAAAAATTTTATTGTTTTTGAAGGAATAGATGGAGCTGGAACTTCTACCCAGATCAAAAAACTTGTAGAACGCGGTAATTCTGATGGAAATACACGTTTTATTGCTACTGCAGAACCTACAGTCGGCGAAACCGGCAAATTTTTAAGACGTATGCTGGCCGGAGAATTCAGTGTAGATGAAAAGACAAATGCCTATCTCTTTGCTGCAGACCGTTGTGAACATATTTTTGGAAAAGGCGGTGTTCAGGAACTTTGTAATTCCGGAAAAATCGTTGTAAGCGACAGATATTTTTTTTCGAGCATGGCTTATCAAAGTGTTTCCTGCGGCGATGAATTGCCGGAACTCTTAAATTCTACATTTCCTCTGCCAGAATATCTTTTTTATTTTGTAATTAACCCGGAAATCTCACTTGGACGTGTAAACGCACGCGGTGAGCATAAAGAAATTTATGAAAAAATTGAAATACAAAAGAAAATTGCTGCACAGTATGAAAAAGTAATCAGCAAATATGAAGAACATAAAAAAAGCGGCATGAAGATCATAAGAATCGATGCCGCTCTTGATATTCAAACTATTTCAGAAAAAATCTGGAATAGTTTGATTTTGAATTAGATAGATTTTTAGTTAGCTTTAATACTATTCTTTACAATAACATCATGTGCACCACCTTCGCGGATAGATGCAGAACTGATGCGTGTAATCTTAGCAATCTTCTGAAGTTCCGGAATAGTAACTGCACCACAGTTACACATAGCGTGAATTACCTTGCTTGTTGTAAGATTTACGTTATCGTGGAGGGAACCTGCATAAGGAACATATGAATCTACGCCCTCTTCAAAGGCCATTCCCTTCTTTCCTCCAAGATCATAACGCTGCCAGTTGCGGGCACGATTTGAACCTTCACCCCAGTATTCCTTAACATAGTTTCCATTGACAATAAGTTTGTTTGTAGGAGACTCGTCAAAGCGGGCAAAGTAACGGCCAAGCATTACAAAATCGGCACCCATAGCAAGTGCAAGTGTAATATGATGATCGTGTACAATTCCACCATCTGAACAGATTGGAATATAAATACCAGTTTTTTCGTAGTAAGCATCGCGGGCTTTAGCAACCTCGATTGTAGCAGTAGCCTGACCACGGCCAATACCCTTCTGTTCGCGGGTAATACAGATTGAACCACCACCAATACCGATTTTTACAAAGTCAGCACCGGCATCTGCAAGGAAGTTAAATCCGTCTGCATCAACAACGTTACCAGCACCTACTTTTGCATTAGGCCACTTTCCGTGAATGTCCTGGAGGGCGCGGCGCTGCCATTCTGTAAAGCCTTCTGATGAATCGAGAGTCATTACATCAACACCGGCTGCGAGCAAAGCTGGAACACGATCCATGTAGTCACGGGTATTGATTCCGGCACCTACGATATAGCGTTTTTTACTGTCGAGAAGTTCAAGAGGATGTTCTGTATGACTTGCAGCATCTTTTCTAAAAACCAGATACAAAAGGTTTCCATTTTTGTCTACGATTGGAAGCTGATTAATTTTATGAGCCCAGATAAGGTCGTTAGCTTCTTCAAGAGTAATTCCATCTTCAGCCTTTACAAGATCCTTAAGCGGAGTCATATATTCGCTTACTTTTGCACCTTCAGCTGTGTGATTAATTCTGAAGTCACGCTCTGTAATGATTCCAAGAAGTTTTCCGTTTGCAGATCCATCTTCTGTAACAGCTACAGTTGAATGACCAGTCTGTTCGATAGCAGAAACAAGTTCTGTCAAAGTCTGTTCCGGACGGATATTTGTATCTGAAGTAACAAAACCTGCCTTGTAAGCCTTTACGCGGGCAACCATAGCTGCCTGATTTTCTATTGTCTGAGAACCAAAAATAAAAGAAATGCCGCCTTCTTTTGCAAGAGCAACAGCAAGCTTATCATCAGAAACTGCCTGCATAACAGCCGAAGTCATCGGAATGTTCATTGTAAGAGGACATTTCTCGCCGGCCTTCTTGTTGTAGCGGACAACAGGTGTCTGCAACGAAACATTAGCAGGGATGCAGTCAGGACCGGTGTAACCCGGAACTAAAAGGTACTCATCAAAAGTGTGTGATGGTTCTTCAAAAATGTAAGCCATTTGGTTCTCCTAAAAAAAATTAATGAGGAAATATCAATTTCCGAATTGATTTTTTTTGTACATTCGCAACGAAGTGAGAATGTACAGTTTATAACAAGGTTGCAACGCAAACTTGCAAAACATAAAAATGACCCATTTTGTCATTTTTATGTTTATTTCCTTAATAAAATCTGAATAAAAATATTAATCGAGAATTATAGCAAATAAATGAAGAAATTGGAATAGATTTTTTTTTATTCGGCAAATAATTTTTGTTTCAGACTCTCTATTCCATTTTCATCTTTATATATATATGCATCATTATCTGAATTACTGATGTCTGGGATATCCCATAAATCTTCAAAAGATAATTTCTCTTTAGCATATCCATCAAAAGTCTTTTTTACGCCTTCTATTTCACTCGAAAGCAGCCAGCCTTCATCAGTATAAGTAAAGACCTTCTTTAATTCACGTTTATTTCCATCTCCCTTATAAACTCTGAGAGGCATATGGTGATGGTCATATTCAATCTCTGTAATTATTCTTTTGCCGTTATTGTTATCAGTAAACGTTATAGCAATCAGATCCTTTCTTCCATTATATTCAATTTCCATAACAAGGTTATTTGAATAATTGATTCGGTGGATTTTTCCATCCTTTTCATATTCATAATTACTTAAAAGCTTTCCATTTTGAATAAGCTTTGTTAGTCTGTTCCGTGAATCATACTCCATCTCTTTTATGTTATTTTTAACACTATCTTTACTGATATTTCCAAAATTATCATATTCATAATCATGGATTATTTCTTTTTCATTTCTACAGTCTACATAACGAATTGTCTGACCTTTAGAATTAAAAAGTTTTCTGTATATAGTTTTTTCATTTTCCTTGCATTCAAGAACACTTCCATCATCATTCCATAGAAACTCCTTTTCATTCTGCGGCTGTTCGGTATTCTTTACAATGTTTCCATCCGGATCATATTTTTCCAGTTTCGTAGTTCTGTGTTTATTATTATAATGATAAACAGTCTTCCAGCCGTCTCTGTCAATAAAGGCAGTTATTTTATCCTTTCGATTATACTCAAAACGCTGGCTTTTCCCTTCTTCATTTACAAGTTGAGTTGCAAGAATCTCCCCTTCCGAAAGCTGGTCATCATAAATAATCGTGTAGGCACTTCCATCATTTTTTCCAATAGAATTGATAAGCCCATGCTTATCATAACCTATAGAAACATAATCTCCATCTGTATCCTTTGTTCCTGTCATTCTGTCGCCTTCATAATAATAAAGAACATTTTCTGACGGATCTCTTTCATTTACGATTTTTTTTATAAAATTATTTTCATATTCGACAGCAAAACTTTCTCCAAAAGAGGATTTTATAAATTTTATCTTTTCATCTTCATCACGAATATATTCTATAGTGTTTCCATAATAATCAGTTTCTCTTATGATAAACCCCTTGTAGTCACAAGTTTTTTTCACAGAATCTTTATATACAGTATATTCATCATTTTCAAACACACATACACAATCCCTGTCTTTGGACTGCCAGACATTGGAATAATTTTCATGCTGATACATTAAATATGGATACCCGCCTTCATCAACATATGTAACAGTATCTAATCCTGTTTCCTCAAAATAAAGACCAAGTCCTTTGAACATTGCTTTTTTATTACGTTCCTTTCGACTTTTTGTCATTTGAAGTTCCTGTTCAGCCTCTTCTGTTTTCTTTTTTGTATCTTCATATTCCTTTTTTAATTCATTCAGCTTTTTCAGTAACTCTTCCGCAGTTTTTATCCGGATATTAGCCTCGTCGACTACACTATAAGGATCTTCCACAAAGAAATCTTCCTTAATCTGATTTTCCATAGCTTTGAGGTTTGTTTCCAGTTCAAGCAGGTATTCTGCATAAGCATCATAAATATCCTGAACATTCGCTTTTGTTCCAAGAATAACTCTTTCATCAAGATTTGTAGACCATCCTAAACCAAAGCTTCCAGTCACATCTTTTGTTGATTGATAAACCCTCTGGACTATAAGATTAATTACATTTTGTTTTAATATATCTGTTTCAGTCTGCTCATAGGCACCCGTTGTAATCCTTACAGGATCTCCTGCTGTATCTGAAACAGAAACAGCGAGTATTTCATTTATACGGTTTTGATTCTGATTTTGGGCAAATAAAGTCGTTTGCAGAAGAATTGTAAAAACAAGGATTAAAACTTTCAAAGAAACTTTTTTATATTCGCATGACATAAACTCACTCCAATATATAAAATTTTTTTTTAATATAGTAAAAACTTTATTACAGATTATTATATCAGATTATTGTGAATGACACAAACTTTCTTTTGTGCTATATTGCTATAGTAAAAACGCTGAGATGATTCTTCGGCTTTTTATATGCCTAAAATCGAAGAACCGTTAAAAACAAAGCGCTTTAGCGGTTTGTTTAGGTTCATCGAAAAAACGGCACAGAGGCAAGCTGTGCTTGCCGACTCTCATAATCTGATTTCCGAGATGATTCATCGGAAAAGGAGAAAATCCATGAACGTAGTAGTTATGGGTGCCCAGTGGGGCGATGAAGGCAAGGGAAAAATCGTAGACTACCTTGCACAGGATGCAAAATACGTTGTTCGTTTTGCGGGCGGCGCTAATGCAGGTCACACAATCGTAGTGGATGGAAAGAAGTACGCTCTCCATCAGGTTCCGTCTGGAATCCTCTACCCTGAAAAATCAGTTTTCCTTGGTAGCGGAATGGTAATTGACCCTGAAGCTCTTTTCAAAGAACTTCAGATGCTCAAGGACAACGGAATTAACTGGGAAGGCCGCGTATTCATTTCTGACCGTGCTCACCTTACTCTTCCTGGATATCGCGAAATGGATAAGGCCCGCGACGCAGCCCGCAAGCGCCCTATCGGTACAACTGGCCGCGGAATCGGAACTACTTATTCTATGAAATCTGAACGTGACGGTATCCGCCTTGCAGACCTTGACTGGGATGAAAAGTGGAATGACCTGGACGATGCAGACAAGAAATTCCTTGAACAGTTCAAAGACAAATTGATTTCTATGCGCGTAAACATCGCTGCTAAAATGTACGAATTCCGCAACGACAATATTCTTTTCGAAGGTGCACAGGGTGCTATGCTCGACCTGGACTCTGGTACATATCCGTATGTATCTTCCGGAGCATCTTGTTCAGCTGGTGCTGCAACAGGTTCTGGAATTGGACCTAAGGCCCTCGACAAGATTTACGGTGTATTCAAGGCTTATGAAACTCGTGTAGGAAATGGTCCAATGCCATCTGAATTCAATGCTGATACAGAAGGCGAACTTTGCGACTACGTTCGTAACACAGGTAATGAGTTTGGTGTAACAACAGGACGTCCACGCCGCTGCGGTTACCTTGACCTAGTAGCTCTCCGCTATGCTTGTCACGTAAACTCAATCGATAACCTTGTTCTTACTCACCTTGATATTTATGATGATATGAACGAAATCGAAGCATGTGTTGCTTACGATATCGACGGAAAAATTGTAACAGACTTCCCTGCTTCAATTCCTGATTTGAATAAGGCAAAACCTGTTCTTCAGAAGTTCGACGGCTGGAAGGCTGACATCACAAAGTGTACATCTTACAAGAAGCTTCCAAAGGCTGCCCGCAATTATGTAGAGTTCATCGAAGACTTTACAGGCACAAAGGTTGGAATCGTTTCTGTAGGTGCAGACAGAAACCAGACATTCGTTCGCGAGAAGATCTGGAAATAAAAGCTATTAACGGTGGTTGAGTGCCCGCGAAAGCGGGTTTATCGAAACCACCGTTTTATCAGCTCACAAGGTGGTTTCGATACAGCCTTCGGCTTACTCAACCACCGTATTTTGGAGAAGAAGTGAATTTAAAATTCCACATTTCATCATTTTTATCTTTTCTTTTCATCTCCATATTATTTTTTTCCTGTGGTACTACTTCTAATATCATAAACGAACCTGCAGAGGAAGTCCCTCTTGAAGAACCCCCGCAAGAAAACTTCACTAAACCCAAACACGACAAAGATACAATCACCCTTCTTTTTGCCGGTGACATTATGGCTCACTCGGTAAACTACTATATTACAACTTACGAAAAAATCTGGCGGGATGTACGCGAAGTAATCACCGACGCTGACTTAGCCTTTGCTAACATTGAAGCTCCGTTAGACAGAACAAAAGCTGCTTCTTCTTACCCTAACTTTAACATGACGCAAAAATATGTTCAGGCGGCAGTAGACGCCGGATTTGATGTTTTTTCTCTTTCTAACAATCACACTAACGATCAGTACAAAAACGGTATTCTAGAAACAATAAAAACAACCCAGGCAATTACTCAATACACAAAAGAAAGTTTTGGAAATGACATTTATTTTTCCGGAACAAAGGAAACCGCCGATTCAAAGCTTTCTGCCCTAACCTATAACTATTTTGAAGCAAACGGCTGGAAAATTCTTTTTCTGCCAATAACTGAACTTTTGAATCGCCCGGACGCTTCAGATTACATTAATTTTATAAAACCTGATTCTGATTCACGCAAAGCTTTCATAAAATATGCTAAAGAACTTAGACAGGCAAATCCCTGCGACCTTTTTATAATTTCAATTCATACAAGTGAACCAGAGTACACCCGAAACATCACAGAAAAGCAAAATCAGTATTATATGGATTTGCTCGAAGCCGGAGCAGACGTAGTCTGGGCTAACCATGCACACATAATTAAAGATCGAAAAATCGTAGTGAATACAAAAACCGGCCGCGACAAGCTTATCATGTATGCCAACGGAAATACAATTTCCGGCCAGCGTACAAAACCTGAACTCACCTCAAAAAACCCGGCCAGTGAACGCGACAACACCGGTGACGGGCTTTTTTACATTGTCACAATGCACAGAGAAAAAGACGGTTCCATGAAAATCAAAAAATGCGAACCTTATTTTATAACAACCTACATAAACACTGCGAATGAGTACGTTATTAAACCACTCAATCAGGATTTTGTAGATTATCTTTACGACGTTCCACGAACAAACTGGGCAAAATATATTGAACGCCGTATCAAAATCAATAAAGAAGCAACAAAGGATTTAATAGAATGGCAATAGATTACAAATCACTTCCCGTATACGCACAGAAACAAAAAATATTGGACTGTCTTGAAAGCAATCAGGTTGTAATTGTAGAAAGTCCTACCGGTTCAGGAAAAACAACTCAGATTCCAGTCATTTTGTATGAGGCAGGCTATGCGACAAGCGGTATGATTGGTGTAACACAGCCCCGCCGTATTGCAGCACTCAGCGTAAGTGAATTCATTTCAAAACAGTTAGGCACGACTTACCCTGGTCTGGTCGGCTATAAGATGCGTTTTGAAGATTACACTAATAACGACACACGCATTAAAATCATGACGGATGGAATCCTGCTGCAGGAAATGAAACTGGATCCATGGCTGTCTAAATACAGTGTACTTATGATTGATGAAGCGCATGAACGAAGCCTCAACATTGACTTTGTACTCGGCCTTGTGAAGCGAGTTCTCCGTGAACGCAAAGACTTCCGCGTAATCGTAAGTTCAGCTACCATGAACACAAAAGTTTTCTCCGAATATTTTGATAACGCACCTATTGTTTCAATTGATACAGTAACCTTCCCGGTTGCTCTGGTTTACGATCCTGTACCCGGCGGTTCTACAACAACAACTGATTCAGGCTGCGACCAGATTCTTACAAAAATCTACAACACCGTAGATCGAGTTCTCGACAATGACGAAGACGGTGCAATTCTTATTTTCCTTCCTGGTGAAAAAATCATTAAGGATTGTATGGATAAGCTTTACTACTCTCCTATTGGACGCAAACTTCACATTCTGCCACTTTACGGTCGTCTTCCAAAAGAGGAACAGGAAAGAGTTTTTGAAAAAGCTCCTGAAGGAAAACGCAAGGTAGTAATTTCTACGAACATTGCAGAGACCTCGGTAACCATCAGCGACGTTACAACTGTAATTGATTCTGGTCTCTGTAAATTGAACTTTTACAGCCCGCGCACCTACACATCAAGCCTCATAGAGTCTCCCGTGTCGCGCGCATCCTGCAATCAGCGTAAAGGACGCGCTGGACGAACACAGCCTGGTACCTGCTACCGGCTCTATTCCCGCAAAGACTTTGACCTCCGCCCTGAATATACTACCGAAGAGATATATCGCACAGACCTCAGCGAAGTAGTTCTCCGTATGAGCGAACTTGGTATTACAGACTTTTTTAATTTTGATTTTATTGCAAACCCTGGTCGCGAAGGAATCATCGGTGCTGTTGATACGCTTCATATTCTTGGTGCTCTTGAAGAAGACAATACCCTGTCTTCAATTGGACAGATGATGGTAAAATTCCCACTCGAACCAAGAATCAGCCGTATCATTGTTGAATCAATCATGCGCTTCCCGGATGTTCTTGATAAAGTACTTATAGCAGCTTCCTTCCTTAGCGCAAACTCACCATTCGTACTTCCGCCAAATGAAGAGATGGAAGCCCGCAAGGCTCACCACCGCTTTCAAGATATTCAGGGAGATTTCTGTACATATCTTAATATCCTCAAAGCCTTCAAAGATACAGATAACCGTGAAAAATTCTGCAAGAAAAATTATCTTGATGAACGTGTAATGGCTGAAATCGAAAACATTAACGAGCAGCTCATAGAAATCGTAAGTGAAAAAATGGGCATACCTGTCGTTGAAGGAAAAGGCAGCGTGCAGGATTACCTTTGCTGTATTGCTGCAGGAATGCTTCAGTTTGTATGTATCCGCACCGGTCGTGAAAGTTACAGAAGCCTCACAGCAGACCATATCTGTATTCATCCGGGCAGTGTTATGTTCAAAAAAGATCCTGTATTTATTGTTGCAGGAGAAATTATCAGAACAAGCCGTATTTATGCTTCAAGTGTTTCACCTCTCACCCGCCCTATGCTGGATACAATTAATCCTGAGTTGTTTGAGCGTCTTATGGCCTGCAAAAAAGCAAAAGACACTTCCCGCGAAGAACGCATGCTTGAACAGGACAGAAACAGGGCTGCAAAAGCCTTGCGTCGTCAGGAAGCAGAAGAGCAGCGCAAAAACGGAAAGAAGGCAAAAAAAGCGGCAGCACTCGCAGGACTTTCAAACCACAACGAACCACTTGCAGAAGATTCACTTTCTCTGGGAGGATTTCTTTTTGCAACAAAAAAAGTCAAAGGAAAAAAGACTGCTTTACTGCCACTTGAAAATCTTCTTTCTGCACTCCAAAATGAAAAGAATAAAAATAAACTGAATAATGCCGGTCAGATGAAAGGAATTGTTACATTGTCTGATGGTGGTACTCTACTTGCAGGAGAAAAAGTTTCACTTATTATTGAACTGGCAAATACTCTTGACCTTCATCCTCTGGCTGAAAAAAAATGGAACCGCCACATGAATGTAGAGGTAAACGATCCGCTCCAAAAGGAACAGCTTGTAGATTCTCTTTCCTTTATTCTTAGAACAGCAATTGCAAAACAAAAAGGACGCGAATACGGTTTCATCACTCTTTACAATAATGGAAACGGCAGCTACTGGTTCAAAGTTTCACGAGGCTTTTCTACTGCACTTATGGAAACTCATTCAAGCCTCGAAACTCTTGTAGAAGAAAATGTAGATTGGAGCAAAGAAGAATCCGCTGCAATCAATAAAGCACTGGCGCTGGTTAACGGATTGTATAAATAGCCGGTGGTTGAGTACCTGCGAAGCAGGTGTATCGAAACCACTTTATGAGCCGAAATCCACGGTAGTTTCGATACGGCTACGCCTACTCAACCACCGCATCATCTTCTATATCAAGCATTTTCTTAATGCGATTTTTTACACCAGAGTTTGCTTTTTTGTCGGCATAAATGGCACGCATTGTGGTTTCTGCAGAATTAAATTTATTAATTTTATAAATATCAAGTCCCAGACTTTGAGTTGTAGAATCTTTTGAAGCCAGATATTTCAGACAAATATCTTCATAAGCCGCATTCTCATACTTTGCCAGTTCTTTTCCAATTGCATAACGCAAATCTTTACGTTTATCGTCTTTAAGACACTCCTCTGCAAGTTCAAGGATTTCTTTTTCTCCGGCATTTCCTTCTTTCAGAAGAACTTCTACAATTTTCTTTTTAGTTGCATCTCCAACTTTTTTATCTTTTATCTGAGTAATAAGAAAATCATTTCCTTCACTTGAATTAAGGGCAGCAATAGAATTATAAGCTTCATCCTTTATTACTTTCTCGCTATCGTTTTTAGCACGATAAATCAAATAAGGAATAGAGTCTGTCATTTTATTTTCTTTTGCCGTCTTTATAGCTTCTTGACGAACTCTCCAATGTTCATCACGAATTCCCTGCATTACAGTTTCCTGAGCTTCAATAACATCTGGAAAATGAGAAAGTCCTTTTATAACATACTGTCTGAGGTTAGGATCATTTTCTGAAAAAAGAGAAGTTAAAACAGGAACTGATTCTTTCTTTTCCATAAGGCCCAGAGCTTCTGCTGCATACATACGAACATAAAGATTTTCATCCTCATCTTCGGCAATTTCTACTATTTTGTCCCAAGTTTGGATTGCGTGCATTTTTCCACAGGTGCGCATAAGAGTCTGACGCTGAGCATCACTGAGGTCTTCACGCTCAAGGTACTCAACAAGGAACATAGCTTCTGAAGGTCCACCGATTTCGCCGATTGTTGCAATTGCATCATTAAAATAAGAATCATTTTCTGACTCAATCAATGAAAGAACTGCAGGCACAGCCTCTTTTGTTTTTACAGTTGATACGTACTGAAAGCAGGCTTTTACTAAATCACCTTTTTCTTCATAGGGATCATTCAAAACTTCTACAGCATAATCTTCAAGACAAGGATCTTCCTGCTGCTTAAAATAATTCAGGACTTTTTGTTTTATTACTGTATTTTTTGAAACCTGAAATACATCATATATTTCTTCGGTAAAACGAGGGTCATCATTTTTTATAAGTTCATCAATTAAAGAAGATATTTCCGACGGAATTCCATATTTTATTGTGTTAGATTTATTTTCGTAATCTTTTTCACTTTCATCTTTTTCTGCGGCTTTGGCTGCTTTTTCTTTATCTATTGCTTTTGGTCGTTTTGCAGCTGGAATTTCCGAAATTCCGCCTTTTGAAGCTTTGATATCTTCATCTGCGGTCTGAGCATATAATGAGAAAGAAAATATCAGACACAATAAAAAAAATAATTTCTTCATATCTATACTCCCTGACGGAACTTATCTAAGAACTCCTTGCGATACTGTTCAAATCTGTCTTCATCAATTGCAACACGAATTTCTTTAAGCATATTGTTTAAGAAATAAAGGTTATGATAGCTTGCAAGAATCGAACTCAGTATTTCCTGTTCCTTAAAAAGGTGTCTTAAATAACTTCGGGAATATGTGCGGCAAACTTTACAGTTACATTCAGGATCCACAGGTCCAAAATCATGTATCCATCTTTCCTGTTTTATGCTTAACATTCCGCGGCGGGTAAAGTATGAGCCGTTTCTTGCATTACGGGTTGGAAGCACACAGTCAAACATATCAATTCCAGCCTGTACTGCATCAAGAATATACTCAGGAGTTCCAATTCCCATAACATATTTAGGTTTTTCTTCCGGCAGATACTGCACCGTATAATTCATAAACTTAGTAAACTCTTCTGGGGGTTCACCAACGCTAAGTCCGCCGATTGCAATACCAGGCATATCCATAGAAGAAACAAACTCTGCACTTTTTTTTCGCAGGTCTTCAAAAAAGTTTCCCTGAACTATTGGAAACAAAATTCCCCGGTAGCCTTCATTACGCTGTTTTTCCCATTCGCCTTTTGCACGTACCAGCCAGTCTGAAGTAATACGCAGAGCCTTTTCCGCTTCTTTTCTTTCCACACCCCAACCTGAACAAACATCAAGCTGCATCTGAATATCAGAATTAAATTTTGTCTGAGTCTGAACAACATTTTCCGGAGTAAACATGTGATAGCTTCCGTCTATATGACTTTGAAAGCGCACCCCATCATCTGTAATCTTACGAAGTTTACTTAAAGAAAATACCTGAAATCCGCCTGAATCTGTAAGAAAGTTCTTCTTCCACTGAGAAAACCCATGTAAGCCACCGGCTTCTTTTATTAAATCTGCACCAGGCCTCAAAAAAAGATGATAAGTATTTGCAAGAATAATATCAAAATCGATTTCCTCAAGAAAATCTTTTGGCATTGCCTTAACAGTAGCATTAGTTCCAACCGGCATAAAAACCGGAGTTTTTACATCACCATGAGGAAGATGCATAATTCCAGTACGTGCCTTTCCATCAGATGACTTATGTTTTATATCAAATATCTTTAAAACTTCACTCATAAAATCCTCGTAAATAAAGCCTATGTACGTGCATAACGCAACAGAATAATACTAATTATAGTAAAGAAAATAACCGGTGACCATGCACCTGCGAAAGCAGAAATGTAACCATGCTTTGCAAGTACCATGGTAATCATCATTGCGACATAAAAAAGAACAGATGCAGAAATACAGGAAGCAAGACTTATAAGAAGAACATTTTTTCGTGTTTTTCCGGTAAGACCAATAGAAAGAAATACAACGATGAAAACAATAAATGGAAATGCATATTTCTTATAATATTCAGATAACTCTTCATTAAAAGGTAAACCTGCTTTTTTAAGATGTTCTATGTAAACCTTTGCTTCTTCTGCAGAAACTGACTGAACATCAACATTTGTTTTTCTGAAAATTTCATATGATTCTGTAAGCTGCGCCGCAAGTCCACCAGAAATTTCTGTACGTACTAATGTATCTTCATATGGAACATATTGAACCGGATTTTCCAAAGCCCAGACTTTACTATCATCATTCCAGACAGCCTGTGAAGCATACATTACAGCAACAAGATTTCTGTTATCATCACGGAAAATAAAATAACATCCTTGAAGCCGTTTTGTACTTTCTGTATATCTTGCAGCCCTGTAAATTATTTTCCCATTATTTGAAAGAACAATTACATTTGAGTTATTTGAAAATTCATTTTTTCCAAGCAAAGTATTCTGAAGTTTTGTTTTTTTCTCATAGGTTTGAACAACACATTGATTTTCAAATACAAAAAGCCCAAAAGCCATTACAAAACTTACAATAAGAATTGGAATTGTAAAACGAAAAAGTGATACACCAGAAGCCAGTAAAGCCTGAATCTCATTTGTTGCATACATATCACTCAAAGCATAAGAAACAGAAAAAAGCATTGCAACAGGAACCGCATACCATACTGTTTTAGGAATATAAAACAGCATAACTGTAAGAATGTCTTTTGCTTCACTGCCATTCTGGAGATATGTTGATATATTCATAAAAAGATCTACAAGATTTAATACAAGCGCAAAGAAAAACATAGCACCCAAAAAAAGAGGAATGATTTTTTTAAAAAGATAAAAAACCAGTTTCATGTTATTCTCTATTTCCTAAGAAGCTTTATCATAAATAATAATCCAAAAATGCCTACCAGAAAATTTGGAATCCAGATACACCAGAATGCTTTTAAGCCGACTCTCATTACCATAAGCTGTCCGGATATCTGGAAAGCCCAGTAAAGTACACAAATTACAATTCCGAGAAACAAACAAATCATCTGACCATTATGTTTTCCAAAAAGAAAGGCTAATGAAAAAGCCAGAAATGCAAAAAAGATTGAACCAAAGGGTATAGCAAGTTTTTTGTGCCATTCCATTATCCATATATTAAGAACACGAAGATAATTGATATCATCATTTGTTTCTTTTTTCATACCTTGAATTGTTTTAGTCAGATCATATGTTGTCATTTCTCGTGCAGAACGTGAATAATTTCCAAGAATTGCAGAGTCAAAAACATTCATGATTGTTTTTGAAGATTTTAATACATCATAATCTTGTCTTTTTGCAGCATCGATAGACAGTACAAAAGTATCATTCATATCAAAATGCATAAGAACACCTTCCTGCTTTGCACCTGTCAACTCGGAATTGCCTGCAATTATGAGACGGTCGGTATCATCCTTACAATCAAATACAACTAAATCAGAAACTGTATTTCCATTAACCTCACCTATTACGACACTTGCTTTATCAAGACTTTTTACACTATTTGATTCAAGCTCAATTGTCGGAGTGGAATTCATAATCTCACGCATCAGTTTATTATATTTAATGGTTCCAAGAGGAAGAAGATAATCATTTACAAAAAAAGAACCTATTGAAATTGCAAGTCCAAGAAGAGCTACAGGAACTAGAATTCTGAAAAAAGATAAACCTGCTGCCCTAAAGATGAGAATTTCATTACTGCTCATCATTCCACCAAGACTCATTAAAAATCCAACGAGAGTTGCAAAAGGCGCTGACTGAGCAATAATAAAAGGAAGGCTGTAAACCATAATTCTCATTACATCTTTAAATGGTGCAGACTTTGCCAGAAGATCTTCTACCGTCAAAAGAATCTGATTTACAAAGAAAATCATAAAGAAAAAGAAGAATGATACAAGAAAATAAAGAAATAAATCCTTAAAGAGATATTTAATAAGAATATGATTTTTTAAACTTCCACGCTTCAGGATTCTAACCTGAAACTTTTCATAATACATATGAAGAAGTCTGTATTTGTAATTACTCTTGATTTTTATTATTATTTTTCGGATATCTATCATAATCAAACAACTTTACTGCTGGTAACACCGGTAGATCCAAAACCACCTGAACCACGTTCTGTATCACTTAAACTTTCTGTAATCGTAAAACTTGCCTGAGTTACAGGAGCTACAATCATCTGTGCAATTCTGTCGCCGGAATTTATAGTAAAGTCAGCATTTCCAAGATTAATAAGTATTACTTTAATTTCACCACGATAATCACTATCGATTGTACCTGGAGAATTAAGAACTGTCACACCATTTTTTGCAGCAAGACCGGAACGTGGACGAACCTGGACTTCATAGCCTTCAGGAATCTCAAAAAAAAGTCCTGTTGGAACAAGGGCTGAACGACCTGCAGGAATTGTAAGCGGACTATCGAGTAAAGCACAAAGATCTGCTCCAGCCGCGCCGCTGGTTTTATATTCAGGAATAACGGCTCCTTTCGAAGCAAGGCATTTAATATTAACAATATTCATTCTTATATTATAACAAAATATATTGATAAAAAAAAGCGGTGCACAGTGAATTACCGGGCACCGCTACGCTAATCGGCAAGCTCAGCTTGCCTCTGAGTATAGGCTTATCTAATCGACAAAAGTCCACCAATTATCAGGAGGTCCTTTGCAACGTTGAGAATCCAAAACATTGCATTACCATCAAGCTTGTTTACACCGAATGAATGACTGAAAACATCTGCTACAACAGCAATAACAATCCAGAGTACTGTAAGAATAAGCATTACAGTGTTGTCCCAGTTTCCAAGATCGCGGAAAATTGTAATTGCTACACATACACCACCAATCAAAATAACAATAGCAACAATAATTGCAACAATCTGTGCAAGATCGCCGCTGAAAATCTCATAAATTGCAGCACCTGCTTCGCTTGCCTTAACTGAACCGCCTACTCCCAGCATGCAGAGACCTGTGATAATGAAATATGCAGCAAGTGCAATTCTGATAAAGAGAGCACCGAGTCCTCTGTTAGTTGATTTTGCCATAAAAAGTTCCTCCTATAAAAAATGGTGGTAGTTTAGACAGACTCAACCACCACCACCGTCATGCTGAACTTGTTTCAGCATCTATTACAAGATCCCGAAACAAGTTCGGGATGACCTTCAAATTTTATTTCTGCTCATCGAGCGCGTCAATGTAGCTCAAGTTGAGGCGGCCCTGCTTGTCTACTTCGAGCAGCTTAACAGGAATTACCTGACCTTCTGTAAGAACATCAGTTACCTTGTTTACGCGCTGTTTTGAAAGCTTTGAAATATGACAGAGGCCTTCTTTTCCAGGAAGGATTTCTATAAAGGCACCAAAGTCCATAATGCGCTTTACAGTTCCCTGATAGATTGTTCCAACCTCTGGGTCTTCTGTAATGCCCTTAACAGCCTTCTTAGCAGCCTCAGCATTCAAGCCGTTCTTAGAGTAGATTGTTACAGTTCCGTCGTCTTCAGTGTTGATTGTTACATCATACTGAGCGCAGAGAGCTTTAACATTCTTTCCGCCAGGTCCAATGAGAGCGCCAATCTTGTCTACAGGAATCTTCATTGTAAGAATCTGTGGAGCGTTCTTAGCAAGTGGAGCCGGCTTGTCAATGCATTTTTCCATAATAGAAAGGATGTGGAGACGCCCCTGACGAGCCTGTTCCATAGCCTTCTTCATGATTTCTGTTGTTACACCGGCAATCTTAATATCCATCTGGAAGCCTGTAATACCGTCTTTTGTTCCGGCTACCTTAAAGTCCATATCGCCAAGGTGGTCTTCTTCACCAAGGATATCGCTCAAAATCTTATAGCGGCCATAAGGATTGTCTCCCTCTGGTTCTGTGATAAGCCCCATAGCAATACCGGCAACCATCTTCTTCATTGGAACACCGGCAGCAAGCATACAAAGTGTACCACCACAGGTAGAAGCCTGAGATGAAGAACCGTTAGATTCCATGATTTCAGAAACAACGCGGACTGTGTATGGGAACTCTTCGCGGCTTGGAACCATTGCAGCAAGGGAACGGCGGGCAAGATTACCGTGACCAATTTCGCGGCGGCCAGTTGTAAGCTTACCAGTTTCACCAACTGAGTATGGTGGGAAGTTATAGTGGAGAATGAAGTGCTCGCTTCTGTCCCCATCAATATCATCATAAGACTGTTCGTCCATAGCAGTACCAAGAGTACATACAGCAAGAGACTGAGTTTCACCACGAGTGAAGAGTGCCGATCCGTGTGGAGTTGGCAATACGTTTACTTCGCAGGTGATTGGACGGATTTCGTCAACCTTACGGCCATCTACACGAACGCCTTCATCAAGAATAGACTTGCGGAGGAGCTTGTACTGAATGTCATCCATCAAAGCACAGAAAAGCTTAGCCTGAATCGGGTCAGAAAGCTGTTCAGCATATTTTGCAGCAAGGTCTCTCTGAACCTGAGAAATTGCCTTACCACGGCTGATCTTGCTGTCTTTGAAGCAGGCTTCTTTCAAAAGTGGAGTTGCTTCAGCTTCGATGGCTTCAGCGTTGTCCAAAGTTACATCAAGAGGATTCAAAGGAAGCTTTTCCTTACCAGCCTTCTTAACAAGTTCTTCCTGCAGGAGACACATATCAGTAATGAACTTCTGAGCACGCTCCAAAGCTCCGAGCATCAATTCCTCAGAAACTTCGTTAGCACCACCTTCTACCATTGTAAAGCCGTCTTTAGTTCCGGCAACAACGATTTCAAGTTCGCCCTTTTCAATCTGTTCGAAAGTTGGGTTGATAATATATTCACCGTTCAAATATCCAACGCGGCAGGCAGCGACCGGACCGTGGAATGGAATATCAGAAATACAAGTTGCAGCAGAAGCTGCGATTACGGCAAGAATATCCTGAGTGTGAACGCCATCGCAAGAAACACAAGTTGGAACAATCTGAAGTTCGTGACCAAAAGATGGCTCAAAAAGCGGACGCATTGGGCGGTCAATAAGACGAGATACCAAAATCTCCTTGTCCTTTGGACGACCTTCGCGCTTAACAAAACCACCAGGAATCTTTCCGGCAGCATAGAATTTTTCGTTGTACTCAACAGTTACAGGCACAAAATCCTGACCTTCTGTTACGCTAGACGAAGCACAAATAGTTGCAATAATAGCGGCTCCGCCCCACTGAGCGTAAACACATCCATTAGCCTGTTTACCGATTTTTCCAGTTTCCAGGATGAGATCGGCATCTCCAAGTTTGTAGGTTACTCTTTCTACAGACATAATTTTCTCCTACACACGTCACTACATCCGACGCGTGTTTTTTTCTATTTATTAGTAAAACTAATATACTTAATTAAGGAGGGCGGAGCCCCGCCCTACGCCTCAACCACCTTCGGTGTTTTCGGCTACCCCACCCAGCGGGGTAAATCATCGCCAGCCAGAAAAACAAAAAGACATCGCACCATTTGCAGGGAACAACCCCACAACGCCCCAATTCCCCGTGCGCGCCGGCTCATAAAAAATATAATAATTAATTTTAATCCATAAATACATATTAATCAATGGAAGAAATCAGTAAAAAAAGCACAAAAAAAGTCCTCGAATTTTGTCAAAAATATGTAATTCGTGTCTATATTATATGTGGAGATTTCTTATTGTGAGGCGCAGCCTCTTATTTACCGACTTAACAAGTCAGTTCTGCCGTTAAGTCGGAGTTATTTCAGCGGCAACGCTTCGAAAAACTGGAAAAGAGCCGACTTAACTGCAATTTTTCTGTGTTAAGTCGGCAACTGCAGAAGATAAACTGGGAAAAAGATGCTCGCCTACAGCCAAAAACACTGCTTGTGGCCGACTTAACTTTAAAAACCACCGCGTAAGTCGGCCATCACTACAATAAAAGGCGAACTCACAGCTAAAAAATCTCCAAATCGCCCGACTTAACAAGCTCAACCCAGACGCTAAGTCGGAACAAAAACATAAATCAAGCTCCAAAAGAGCCCGAAGGAGTATAAAATGGAAGAATTATCCCCAAATCAGCTTGCGCCCCTGCTAGAAAAGCGGCTCGCAGAGCTTCAAAACTTGCTTTTCACCAAAAAGAAGTCTTATGAAAAAGCACCTAAGGGGCGCATCCGAATTTCTCAAAATGGCGGGCACCCGGAATATTATCTTGTAACGGAACGCGGCAGTTTAAGAGGAAAATATCTTCCCCACTCACAGAAAACTCTTGCCCGCCAGCTGGCACAAAAAGACTACGACGCCCGCCTTATTAAACTGCTGCAAAAAGAAATCTCCACCCTTCAAAATTACATGAAACAGACAAGCAATGGCCGCGCCATTCCAGAACTCTACGATTCCCTTTGCCCGGCCCGCCGCAGCCTCATTACTCCTGCAATTCTCACAAACGAGCAGTACGCGGCCCGCTGGCTGGATGTTTCCTGGACGGGCCGGCCCTTCGCGTCAGATGCACCTTACATCTGTACTGCCCGTGGCGAACGGGTGCGCTCAAAATCCGAAGTAATAATCGCAGATACACTTTTCCGCCACAACATACCTTATCGTTACGAGTTCCCGATTACACTGAAGCGCAGCAACTCTGCCGACATTCGACGCGACTTCGGCAGCTCCATCACCCTCTACCCCGACTTCCTCTGCCTCAACACGCGCACCCGTACAGAGTTCTACTGGGAACACTTTGGCCTCATGGACTCCACCGAATACTCAAACAATGCGGCCGGCAAACTCCGCCTCTACACCGAAAACGGAATTCTCGCCGGCCGCAATCTCATCATCACCATGGAAACACAGACCGAGCCGTTTTCTTTATAAGTGAGCCAGCCGTCTTTATCGATAACGATTTCTTTCTGCTGAGACCACCAATCTGCGCAGCCATTACCAACGCTGCCGTTTTCGTTTATCCAGCCGAAGCCCCACCAGTCGACTTATTATTAATATTAAAAGTATAAGTTACTTCAGAATCAGGATAAAGAGTTTAAAAATCTCCAATCTTTTTTCCTTCCGCAGCAAACACACTTGTCATTCCGAACTTATTTCGGAATCTATAGAACTAGATGTGGCGTAGATACTGAAACAAGTTCAGCATGACAATACTTTTTGAACAGCCCCAAATTCATGGTAATGAATTTGCGCCGGGCAAAAAAAATCCCGCACGGCGCGATGGCTGGCGGGATTTTGAGATCCCGAAACATAGGGAGCGGCACTGCGTAGCAGGGCAAAAACAGTCCTGTGGACTGTTTTTAGCGAGTCTCCGAGCAGCTTTGCTGCGAAGGTTCGGGATGACAACAAAGCAAGACTATTTTCTGAGTCCGAGCTCTTTGATGAATGCGCGGTAACCTTCGAGGTCTGTGCGTTCAAAGTAGCGGAGCATCTTGCGGCGCTGACCTACAACCTTAAGAAGTGCACGTTTAGCGTTAGCATCCTTTGGGAAGAGCTTGTTGTGCTCTGTGAGCTGTTCAACACGCTGTGTCATAAGAGCAATCTGAACCTTTACACTACCAGTGTCAGTGTCTTTTGCGCCGTACTTCTTTACTGTTGCGGCTGTTGTTTCTTTTGTAAGTGCCATATTGGAACCCCTAGAAAAATTATGATTTCCAGCCAGGCCGGAATCTCTGTATGGGCGGAAAACCTTGCAGGTCGGTCTCTGGGTTTCTAGAAACAAATCACAATGTAATCCGTAAAACAGATTTAAACATATTATTCTAAAAGTTTATTATTGTCCATATCTTTTTTCTGATTTATTTCTTCTTCAGCTGGATATTCTTCGTGAACATAAATGCGACTTTATTCAGGGCTTTGTATGGGGTAAGCCAATTGATTTTGAAGACGCAAAAAAATGTGCGACCAGGAAGAATTCAGCGAGTAAGATGCTGAAACTAGTTCAGCATGACATGGTCATCCCGAACCCGTCGCAGCACAGCTGCTCGGAGACTCGCTAAAAATGCTCCACTGGAACATTTTGTCGACTTTCAGCCGCCGCTCCCTATGTTTCGGGACCTGTTTTATAAAAACTTTACAGAATCACAAGCGGGAAGATTTTCTATCTTTCCGTTTTTTATTTCCAGCCTTACCAGTTCCCCTTTTTCGTTTTCTGTTCTGTAAAGGCCATCCGGTGGAAGCAGCTGCGGCGTTTTTTCTGGAGCGAGGCGGCGTATTGCAGCGATATCAAGCTCGTATGGGCGTTCCAAAAGCTCCTGTGCCGTCATAAAAAAGCCTTTACTCAGCATTGTACGAATATATGATGAACTGATTCTTTCTTCATCTTCGGTTCCTGCATGAATATATACAGGATCTACAAAAACTGCTTCAATTTTATTCTTTTCTGCCCAATAACGGATTGCCTGTGCATCTGTAGCACCCTTATAACCGCAGCGGAAATCAATTCCTTCTGCAATAAGCTCCATATTGCATACATTCAAAAGAATATTCAAAAAGTCTGCACCCATCATGCTGGCAAAAGAATCATCAAAATCAACTATTATGGCAAAATCAATTCCCAGCTCTTCGAAAAGAGCCAGTCTCTGATTAAGTGTTGAAAGATCACCTTTATAATCACTGCTATGTTTTATTCCTGGAAGTGGACGTGAAAATGTGACGACTCCTGCGAAAAGCCCCTTTGCCTTACATCGGTCTTTTAATTCTGAGAGAAGTTTTTTGTGTCCTTTATGAAGACCGTCAAAACTGCCTGTTGAAATCCCTGTTTTTGCACCGCAGAGAAATTCTTCATTTGAATCGCCGTTTAATATAGAAAGAATATCATTCCAGGTAAAAAGTTTCATATTTTCTATTATATCACTTTACTAATAAAAAAAATAGTTATATAATAATTAAGTGTAATTAAATTTCTTTAGTATTACTAAAGTTTTAGGAGATAAATATGGCAACAAAAAAATTGGACTGGGGCAATCTGCCTTTCGGCTACATGGAAACATCAAAAAGCTATGTAGCAAACTGGAAAAATGGTGAATGGGATGAAGGAAAGCTCACTTCTGACCATACTGTAAAAATCAGCGAATGTGCAGGCGTATTGCAGTACGCACAGACCTGTTTTGAAGGCCTTAAAGCATATACAACTGAGCACGGCGACATAGTAACATTCCGCCCAGACTTAAACGCTGAGCGTATGGAAAATTCATGTAAACGCCTTGAAATGCCAGTATTCCCAAAAGAGCGCTTTATTGAAGCTGTTCTTCAGACTATCGAAGCAAACAAAGATTGGGTTCCACCTTACGGAAGCGGTGCTACTCTTTACATCCGTCCATATATGTTCGGTTCAAGTTCAGTCATTGGTGTAAAACCAGCTGATGAATATCAGTTCCGTATTCTCGTAACTCCTGTTGGACCATATTTCAAAGGTGGTGTAAAACCTATTAAGGTTCGCCTTTCAGACCTAGACCGTGCAGCTCCTCATGGAACTGGTGATATTAAGGCTGGTTTGAACTATGCTATGTCTTTGCACAATATCGTAGACGCACACAATAACGGCTATGCTGAAAATATGTATCTTGATCCTGCTACTCACACTTACCTCGAGGAAACTGGTGGAGCAAACATTCTCTTCATCACAAAGGATGGAAAGCTTGTAACTCCTAAATCTGATACTATTCTTCCTTCAATTACACGCCGCTCGCTTGTAGTTGTAGCTAAGGAATACCTGAAGATGGAAGTTGAAGAGAGAAAGATTCACAAGGATGAACTTGCTGATTTCGTAGAATGTGGTCTTTGTGGTACGGCTGCTGTTATTTCTCCGGTTGGTGAAATTGATGACCACGGAAAACAGATTATCTATAACGAAGGAAAACAGGAAATGGGTCCTAAGTTGAAGGAAATTTATGATACTTTGACTGGTATTCAGATGGGCCGTCTCCCTGCACCTGAGGGATGGGTTTATACTATCTGATTAAATCGGACAGCGGGTCAAGCCCGCTGCCGTTTATCATTATTAAGAACACGACTTGCCTTCGGCAAGCGTGTCAAACTAATTTCGAAGCCGACAAACTCGCTTCGCTCGTTTGCGGTTCAAATCATACCATAAAAAAAGCCCGGGGTTACCGGGCTTTCGATTTTAGACTTATTTTACTTTCCTTAAGAAGGCATCCTTAAATCCGTAAGACTTAAATCTTTCAAGTACAACCTTATATTCATCCATCGTAACAGGGCCAATCAAAATCTGCTTGCTTGAACCGCCTGCCATTGGAACGATTGTAATCGGATAATTTGTTCCATACTTATTGATTACATCAAGAATGTTATCCTCGCTTGAGTAAACTGCAATCTGAATGTAGTACTTTCCAGATTCAAGGTTTTTAAGGCTTGGAACCATATACTTATCATAAGAAGTTTCAGCTTTTGGTTCTTGTTCTGGTTCTGGCTTTGGCTCGTCTGGTTCTGCAGGAGTTTCTTCTACCAGTGGAGTTAAGGTAATTTCTTCATCAATTGCATCAATATCATCTTCAGAAATTACATCTTCAACTTCATCTTCCTCGTTCTCTGGAGGATTTGCATCTGCCGGAACAAGTACAATTGCTTCATATTCATCAGTTTCGTTTTCTTCTGTTTCTTCTGAAACTTCGGTTTCTGGCTCAGCTTCTGTCTCTGCAGGTAAATTATCAAGTTCATCTGCTTCAAAAGCTTCTGCTGCAGGAACATCATCTTCTGCTTCTGTTGTTTCTTCAGGAATATCAGCTGGAGTTTCTTCATCAAAAGCTTCTTCTTCAAGACTTTCTTCTTCCTCTGGAATATCTTCTTCAACAGTTTCTTCTTCTGCTGTTTCTTCTTCAAACTCTTCAGGCTCAGCGGCTTCTTCTTCAAACTCTTCAGGTTCTTCTTCTACAGACTCTTCTTCAGATTCCTCTTCTGCAGGAAGTTCATCAAGCTTTTCTTCTTCAAAAGCTTCTTCTTCTGCAGCTTCTTCTATGGCATCCGGAGTTTCATCTTCGAAAGCTTCCTCTTCATTTTCTTCTTCTGCATCTTCTACTGGAGTTTCTTCTTCCTCAAATTCCTCGTCTGCAGTTTCTTCCTCTTCTATAACTTCTTCTTCAAAAGCCTCTTCCTCTTCAGCTTCTTCAACTGCTTCTGGAACTTCAGGCTCTTCTTCTGTTTCTTCAGCTATTTCAGTTTCAGGCACTTCAGTTTCATCTTCTGCAGCTTCTTCAAAAGTTTCTTCTTCAGCTGACTCTTCTTCAAACTCTTCAGGCTCTTCGTTTTCTGTATTATCAAAAGCATCGGAGTTCTGCTCTGCACCAATTGATTCGAACTCTTCATCATCAAAGTCATCTATTTCTGCTGATGATTTTGAAATTACAGCATTTCCAAATACCTGGTCGTCTTGACCAGAGCGTTTTGTAATCTTCACTATGTTATTTGCACTGCTGTCAATTCCCATTGCTTCTGCGGCTTCTGGAGAAAGCATAATTGCAACCCCCTCAGAAGGATCAAGTGCGCCGATTACAAGAATATCTACAGTAGCATCACCTGCAATATTTGTTACACTGATTATATCACCAGGAAGGTAGCCTACTGTTTTTGCAAAAAGTCCCTGAGGAAAAACTCCTTTATCAACGACAACTGCCCTTCCATCTAAAGAAGGACTGAATGATGCAAACATTAGACATCCTGCTGTTACTGCCAGAATCTTAAAAATGTTTTTAATTTTATTTTTCATACCCCTACCCATCCTTAGGCTTTATATGCTCTTAATGCTTTGTTTATTTCGTATACCAAATCTGATGAAACCTTCGCCAGATTATTTTTCTTTGTACGGTCAATTTTAATATCTTTAATCGACTTGGCCGCTATTTTTTTACCATCCTTTACAGAAGTAATGATAAAATCAATTTCGTAAAGGTCTGAAGTACTGCTTAATGTATTTTCAGTGCGTTCATAGTAAAGCTTTATCTGAACAAAATAATCTGAAAATCCATTAAATGCATCTCCCTGCCCGATTTTATAAAGTTTTTCATCTTGTGTTGCAGAATCTGAAATTGCTGCATCAGAATTAGTAACGATAAAACCATATTCAAAAAAATTATTGAGTACAGAATCTTCGATTACCATTGAATCTTCCGAAACACAGTCTACACTTTCATCATGCTGTACAATCTGAAATGAAATCTGATTGCAAAAACATAATGAACCTGCAAGAAACAGAATCGTAAGAATACTTAGTCTTTTAAAATTCCCCATAGAACACCCCGAATATTATTCGACTATCAATATCTTCATCGGAAAAAATTAAAAGTGAGTTTAGATATTTTTTAATTTTGTCACACGGATTCGAAACGACTACGTCGTTTCATTTTTAAATATTTCATGGATTTTCCGTAGGAAAATCGAATCCGTGTGCCATTTTAATCGTATCATTGCGAAATCAGTTAGCATGTGATAAAATAACTAAAAGGGTTGGGAAAATGGATAAACGTATTTACATCATTGGCGCAGGCTTTGCAGGACAAACCATTGCCGATGATATCAAGCGTAAAAAGATATTTGGAAAAGTAAACGCATTTATTGATGACAACAAGGATATCATCGGAACTACAATAGATGGAATTCCTGTTCTGGGTCCTATCAGCAGTGTAACTTCTATTCTTTCCAATTCAGAGCTTGATGAAGCAGTCATTGCAATTCCTTCTGCCCCAACCGAACGAATCCGTGAAATTTATGAAACCCTTACTCAAAACGGTTTTAATCATATTAAGATTCTGCCTGGAATAAGCCAGGTAATTGAAGGAACAGCCCATCTTGTTCAAACCCGTGAAATTGACCCGCTGGATATTCTTGGCCGAACACCTGTTACAATTTCATTAAAGGAAAGTCTTGGATATTTACGAGGTAAACGTGTTTTTATTACTGGAGCAGGTGGCTCAATTGGCTCGGAGCTTTCAAGGCAGCTTTTGAGCGGTGGAGCTGAACGTCTTTATCTTTTTGGTCACGGCGAAAATTCTATTTGCGGAATATATCGTGAATTAAGACTCTTACAGGCAGAAGGAGTCGGAGAAAAAGCTACTATTGTTCCTATTATTGGAGACATGAGAGACAGAGAATATGTTGATTACATTGTACGACAGACAAAGTGTAATGTAATTTTCCACTGTGCGGCCTATAAGCATGTTCCTATGATGGAAGAAAATCAGGTTGCTGCAGTTGAAAACAATGTATTTGGAACAAAAAATCTTTTGGATGCAGCTCTGGCTCACAAAGTAGACCGCTTCGTTTTGATTTCTACAGATAAGGCCGTAGCGCCTGTAAGCGTTTACGGTGTTTCAAAAATGATATGCGAAAAGCTTGTGCTCGACGCGGCTAAGCGCGCTGCAGAAAATCAGTCCTTTATGTTTGTACGCTTTGGCAACGTACTTGGCAGCCGAGGTTCTATTCTTCCGGTTTTCCAGAATCAGATAAAAACCGGTGGTCCAATTACTGTAACCGATGAAAAAATGGAACGCTTTTTCATGACCATTCCCGAAGCCTGTTCTCTTGTTTTACAGACTGGCGGCGTTGGCGAAAACGGCAAATCATATTTACTCGACATGGGTGAGCCTATAAAAATCATTGAACTTGCAAAACAGATTATTAAGTTCTCCGGTCTTGAACCTTATAAAGATATTGATATAAAAATTGTCGGCTCACGCAAAGGTGAACGCCTTATTGAACCGCTCTGGCTTAAAGAAGAAAATCCGCAGCCGACTAAATACAAAAAGCTTTTAATGCTTGATAATAAAGAATATGAAAGTTCAAGACTTGAAAAACTTCTTACTGAGCTTCATCCAATTTGTTTTTACACAAAAGGAAAGGAAAATCTATTTCGTGACAAAGCACTTCTGGTAAAGCTTTTATGTGATGACTGCGAGAGTCTGCGTGACTTTTACGAGGAAACCAAAAAAGACGGCCAGCTTCGTACTGATTTATTATAGGATTTATATTTATATAGAAAAAACAGGAGAAAGAAATATAAATGGCAGAAATTAAAGTTCCATTTCATAGAGCAGCTATCACAAAAGATGAAGAAAATGCTGTGCTTGATGTACTGCGAAGCGGCTGGCTCACAACCGGAAAATACGCGCTAGAATTCGAAAAAAAGTTTAGCGCCTCGGTAAGTGACACAGACAAAATGAAAGAAGCCCGCCGTGCACTTTCTCTTTCAGACAGTGAAATAATTTCGCTTGCCGTAAACTCAAATACGAGTGGAATGATACTTGCGATGGAAGCCTGTGGGGTTCGAGAAGGAACTGCTGTAATCACAACGCCTTACACTTTTGTTTCTACGGCAGCCTGTGCCCGTCATTTAAATGCAGATGTTTTTTTTGCGGATGTTGAAAAAGACAACTACAGTATTGATCCAGTAAAAATTGAAGAAATCTTAAAAAAAGATACAGAGCACCGGGTTCGCGCAATTGTTCCGGTTCATATTGCCGGAAACGTTTGCAACATGCGCCGTATTATGGAGCTCGCACAAAAGTATTCTACTCCTGAACATAAAATCCGTGTAATTGAAGATGCTGCACATTCGTATCCGTCACCAACAGAACTCGGTTACGCAGGAACAATCGGTGATGCCGGAGTTTTTTCTTTCTACGTTACAAAAACAATTACAACGGCAGAAGGCGGAATGGTTTGTACAAGAGATTCTGAACTAGCCCGCCGCATGACGGTTATGCGTATGCATGGAATGGATCGCACAACCTGGGATCGCTACACTTCTCCGCGGGCAAGCTGGGAATATGATATTATTGCACCAGGCTATAAATTTAATCTTCCTGACATTCTTGCTGCAATAGGCTGCTGTCAGGTAGACCGGGCCCAGCTTTTTTATGAGCAGAGGAAACGAATAGTGGATATGTATAACAAGGCTTTCTCTAAGATTGATTTTATCCGCTTACCACCAGACGGAGAAGGCAACAGCTGGCATCTTTATCTTATGCGCATTATACCTGAAAAACTTAAAATCACCCGCGAAGAGTTTGCAAAAAAAATGCAGGAAGCAGGATTAGGAATTTCAGTCCACTTTATACCGATTTTTCATTTTACTTACTGGCGCGAACTCTACCCTGATTTTACCGCAGAAAATTTTCCGAATGCAGAAAGACAGTACAATAATACAATTTCGATTCCGCTCTTCCCGGATATGACAGATGAACAGGCCCAGCTTGTAATTGATACTGTTATAAAAATTGGAAATGAAAACAGGAGAGATTCATAACATAATGGCTGTTAAAAAATCAGATCCAAAAAAACAATTACGTTCTCTTGAAGCAACTGGCTTTTACAGCGATGTAGTAAAAGAAAATTGTCTTTACGCAGCTCTAATACGAAGCCCTGCTTCATCAGGAAAAATCAAAAGCATTTCAGCTCCAGACTTACCTGAAGGATATTTTTTATATACTAGCCGTGATATTCCGGAAACGAAAACTCTTAATGCAAATAAAACCATAATCAAGATTTTTGGATATGGAAATGTTTCTTACAGCGGAGAACCAGTAGGAATCATTCTTGGACCTGATGAGGAGCAGGTTTACAAACTTCTTGATACCGTAAACATAACCTTTGATGTTGAAAATCTTGAATCTGCCTTAAACAATGTTATCAACAAACAAACTGATGATGCTTCTAACTTTAAAGAATTTGTTGAACAGATAAATGAGATGCCTTCTCTTGATGCCGTAATCGATAAATCTCATGTAGAAGATAATGCTGATGTCATTGTGGCTTCCCGTGAAATCAAATATGGTCTTTATGAAAAACTTGAGTTAGCTCAGGCTGACACAAAACTTTTTGAAAGCGCAGATTTTACTTCTACCGACACCTGGAAAGAAAAACTGCTTACTCCAAAATGGCAGGAAACAGAAGGAGCTTTTGCTTACACCGAAGGCGATAAAATTCATGTTTTTACGCCAACCCGATGGATAAGCTTTACACAGAAATCTGTAGCTCTGGCACTTGGAATAAGTGAAGAAGATGTATATATTCACAAAACAAAAACAGCAGGAATCTATCCTTCGGGATTAGCCCGCACTACACAACTGGCAGTTCAAATTGCAATTGCATCATGGCTTACAAAAAAGCCTGTAAAACTTGTTCTTTCTCAGTTCGAACAGGAAAACTATATGGTTCCTGGTGTACTTACAGAAATTACATACCGCACTGCTCTTGATAAAGACGGGCATTTAATAGCTCTTAAAATACTTATTGATATAGACATCGGTTGTTCAAATCCTTTTGCTCAGGAAATTACAGACCGTATAGCAATTGCTTCAACAAGTTATTATAAACCGGAAAATCTTTACATTAGTGCTAAAGCTCATTCCTCTAAAAATCCACCAACTTCAATTTCAATGCAGATTATTGAATCACAGGCTTTTTTTGCAATAGAAAATGAAATTCAGAAAATCAGTAATCAATCTAAAATATTCCCTGACGAACTTAGACTTTTGAACGCTAAAACTGAAATTGAAAAAACAAAAACAAAATCTAAAACAAAAACAAAAACAAAAGATTTTCCTTTTTCAATTCCAACTGGTGACATTCAATCTGTTATTCAGACCGCTCTTAAGCAAAGTGACTTTAACCGCAAATATGCGTCATTTCATATGGAAGCAATTGACCGTGCTGAAAAAGACAGCAAACCTTTCTTTGCCCTGCCTCTGCGCGGAATTGGTGTTGCAACAGCCTATATTCCATCCGGATATTATGGACAATCTGGTTTTTCAAATGATACAAAGGTTGAAATAACTCTTAGTGCAGATGAAAAACTTGTAATACATTCTATAAAACCTTCGGAAGTAATTCAAGATATATGGAAAAACTCAGCCTCAGAAATTCTTCAAATTTCCAAACAGAATATTCAGATAGATTCTGACTATGCATACAACCAGATTCCAGAACAACCTGAAAATTCTTACAGTTCCATCAGTATTATGAACGAGCTTGTAAAAAAATGCTGTAGTGACATTCAAAAGAAACGTTTTCACCAGCCGCTGCCAATTACAGCAAAGCGCGGTGGAGCACTTACTCAAAAATCAAAATGGGATAAAGACAAGTTCTCTGGAACACCATTCTACACAACTTCTTTTATAACTACAGTTGTGGAAGTTGAACTTGACACATATACTTACAATGAAAAAATTAAAGGAATCTGGGTAACCGTTGATTGCGGAGAATTATTTGATGAAGCTGCAGCTATAAGAACAATCCGTCTTGAAATTCAGCAGGAACTTACAATGCTTGTAAAAGGAAAAACTATTTCCTGCGATGCAATCAATATAAGCTTTATTAAATCTGAAAACCGTTCCGGACAGGTAGGCGGATTAATTCATAACTCTCTACCAGCAGCATTCTCTTCAGCCCTATCTCTGGCACTTACAACACAGCTTACAGAAATTCCTTGTACAGAAGATCTTCTTTTCCAGCTGATACGTGATCGCACTAAAGAAAAGGTTGAAGTAAAAAATCCAGAAGAAACAGGAGCTTCAGAATGAAAATACCAGTAACTCTAAACGGAACAAAAACCATTCTTGATGCTCATGCAGATGAATCTCTTATGAAAGTTCTCCACAAAAACGGCTGCATTTCTGTAAAAAGCGGATGCAGCAGTGGTTTCTGTGGTTCCTGCACAATTCTGCTTGATGATCACCCGGCAGCTTCCTGTAAAATCCCGGCTGGAATAGTCCGCAACAGCGACATTGTTACTCTTGATTATTTTACAAAAACTGAAGAATATTCAATTATAATGGCCGGCTTCCAGAAAGCCGGAATAAAACTCTGCGGCTATTGTACGGCAGGTAAAGTTTTTTCTGCCTATCAGATTTTAAAATCTCCAAAAATGCCAAAAAGAGAAGAAATTGCAGATTATGTAAAAGCACTTTCTCCCTGCTGTACAGATCTAGAAACTCTTGTAAATGGAATCCTTTATTCTGTTCAAATTTTTAACAAGAGACAAATGAGGGGTTAATTAAGAGGACAATATGGGAAAAACAATACTATATGCAAAAAATGCTGCAGAACTTATAAAAATCCTGAATAATAATCCTGGAACTAAAGTTGTAGGTGGCTGCACACGAATTGAAAGTCTTCCAGAAAAATTTATTTCTACACGAGGTATAAAAGACCTTTCTCATATCTCAAGACACGAACGTTATATAGATGTTGGTCCTGGTGCCACTCTTTCTGAGATTCTTGCAATAGGTCAGACTCATCTTCCTTCAATAATTTACGAAGCCCTAAATTGTATTGCAAATCCGATTATAAGAAATACTGCAACTATCGGAGGAAACATCTGTTCAGAAAATCACAAGCTTACTTTATTCGCACCTCTTATGGCACTTGATGCTAAACTTGAGTTTAAAAACCAGACAGAAACCAAAACTGAAAATATCAGATATTTTAAAAGCGTACCGGAAGGTTTTATTCTATCCAATATACGTATTCCTCTTGTAGATGCAGAGCTTTCGATTTTCCGTCGAATTGGTCCCGAGCACTCAATCACACAGCAATCTGCATCTTTTGCTTTTCTTGCAGACACTGAGAAAAACTCACTTTTAAACGTACATCTTGCCTTCGCTGGACCTTTTACATTCCATAGCAAAGAATTTGAAAACTACATGAGTGGACATCGTCTGCCACTTACACAAAAAGATATTTCACAGCTTGAAGATGTTGTAGCTGAGCAGTTTCAAAAAGCCGCAACCGACCAAATGATTACCGATGTTATGCGTCAGCAGTTTTTTAATCTGGCACGTTACAGCTTTGAACAGTTGACCTAAGCAGTACTTACTGCGGCTGCCGGTGGTTGAGTAGGCGCAGCCGTATCGAAACCACATTTGTATCGTATTCGGTGATTTCGATACACCGCTTCGCGGCACTCAATCACCGGAAAATATATAGTCACTTCGCAAAACTTGCTTTTATCTTATGAACATGCAGTCGCCGTAACTAAAGAAACGATATCTATTATCAACGGCTTGTTTGTAGGCCTCCAGAATATGTTCACGTCCGGCAAAGGCAGAAACCAGCATAATCAAAGTACTTTCAGGTGTATGGAAGTTTGTAAACATTTTATCTACAACCTTAAACTTAAAACCCGGATACATGAAGATGCTTGTTGAATTTGTACCGGCTCTAACCCATTCTTTACGGTGATTGAGTTCGTCGAAACCACCTGCTTCATCAGCAATTTTCTGAGCAACACTTTCGAGGGTACGTACACTTGTTGTTCCGACTGCAAGAATTGGGCGGCCTTCTGCCTTAGCCTTGTTAATGGCATCAGCAGTTTCTTTTGGAACAGTGTACCATTCTTCGTGCATTTTATGATTTTCAATATTTTCTTCGCGAACAGGGAGAAATGTTCCAAGGCCTACATGAAGCGTTACAAAGCGGCGTTCAATTCCCTTGGCATCCAGGCGGGCAAGCATTTCTTCTGTAAAATGAAGGCCGGCTGTCGGGCAGGCAGCAGAACCAGTATTTGTCGCATAAACATTCTGATAGCGCTCTGAATCTTCTTCTGTGTCACCACGCTTAATATACGGAGGAAGAGGTATATGACCGTTTCTTTCAAACCAGTCTTCATCAATAGCAAAATCAAACTTAAGGGCACGGAATTCTGTTCCGGCATTTCCTTCGTGTTCAATAATTTCTGCGACAGTACCGTCCGGGAATTTATAATGCATTCCAGGCTTCTGTTTTTTTGCAGACTTTACCATAGTATTCCAGATGCAGCATTCTTTATCGATTGTATTGAGGAACATGAATTCAGTTTCGCGGCCGGTAGTTTCTTTTATACCGTAAACGCGGGCACGGCGAACACGGCTGTTATTAAAAATCATGAGGGTACCCGGCTCAATTAAATCAGGAAGATCATCCATCATGTGATGCTCTACCTCTCCGGTAGCACGATTCAAAAGCATAAGTTTATCCTGTCCACGTACTCCACTCGGGTGCTGAGCTATCAAATCTTCGGGCAGATCAAAATTAAAATCGGATGTTAACATGAGAGGTATAATATCACAAAAACAGACTCTTAACTATATATAATTGTCACACGGATTCGATTTTGCTAACGCAAAATCCATTTATAATTATTTATGAAATGCCGTTAGGCATTTCGAATCCGTGTGACAAACCTTTTAGAAGAGACTTCCTTGATTTGAATCTGATGCATGGGATAATCCAAGATGACTATATGCTTTTTCTGTTACCATGCGGCCACGCGGAGTTCTCTGGAGCAGTCCACACTGAATTAAATACGGCTCGTAATAATCTTCCAGGGTATCCATACTTTCGCCGATAGAAATTGCGAGGGTTTCAGCTCCAACCGGACCGCCTCCAAAGTTCTCAATAATCGAACGAAGAATTTCGCGGTCGTACTTTTCAAGCCCCATTTCGTCAATTTCAAGACGCTTTAAACCATCGTCTACAATGTCAACTGTAATAACCGGACTTCCGGAAACCTGAGCAAAATCCCGCATACGGCGAAGTACACGATTTGCTACACGAGGAGTTCCCCGACAGCATTGAGCCAGCAGCATAGCCGCGTCATCATCAATACCAATTTCCAGAATTGAAGCAGAACGCTTTATAATAGAAGCAAGTTCTTTTTGTGAATAAAACTCAAAGCGGGGAATAAAGCCGAAACGGGAACGGAGCGGGCTCGAAACTGAACCAGCCTTAGTCGTTGCTCCAACCAGAGTAAAAGGTGGAATTGGAATTCGAACAGTACGTGCTGCTGCCCCCTGTCCTATAATCCAGTCCAGCTCAAAATCCTCCATCGCTATGTAAAGCATTTCTTCGATAGCAGGCTTTAATCGGTGAATTTCATCAATAAAAAAAACAGTTCGCGGCGTAATAGTCGAAAGAATACCGGCAAGATCTTTTGGTTTATCGAGGGCCGGTGCGCTTGTTACTTTAAAATCAACTCCAAGTTCATGAGCTGTAATCTGCGCAAGAGTTGTTTTTCCAAGGCCTGGCGGACCGATAAGCAAAAGATGATCAAGAGGTTCTTCGCGAAGCTTTGCTGCCTCAATGAAGGTAGAAAGATTTTTCTTTACATTCTCCTGCCCAAGAAAATCCTTGAGCATATTTGGGCGTAATTTGTTATCCTGTTCATCAAAACTATCTTTTAAGTCCGCACGTACAATTGCAGAAAAGTCTTCATTCTCGTTCATTTTCAAATCCTCAGCATATAATAAAAAAAAGCCGTTACGTATTTTCTATTTTAGGCAAGCTCAACAATAGCACGACGGAATAAAATATCTTCCCGTTCTTTTTGACCTTTACCTACAAACGAACTATCGTTAGTTAGTATTTCAACCAATTGTGCGACCTTCTGTTCAACAAGTTTTTTATCATAGCCCATACTTGCAAGAGACATAACTACATCTGCATAAGGACTTGCAGCAGAAACACGAACGAGGTTCCCTGCACTTTCGCTGATTTTAAGTTTACCTTTCAAAGTAAGCATCATCTTACCGGCAGTTTTTTTACCAACCCCAGGAATTTTTTCCAGCATCTCAAGGTCACCTTTTTCAAGCACATCAAGCAGACGTGAACTTGAAACTGCACTCATGATTTTCACGGCTCCCTTGGGGCCTACACCATCAACCTTAAGCAAGTCTAAAAACACACTTCTCTCGTCACTGCTGGCAAAACCATAAAGAGACATCAGCTGGTCTGTATGCTGAAGATATGTATAAATCTTTGCCTCATTGCCAACCGGCGGCAGCATATCAAGATTAGAATCAGGAACACATAAATCCCATTCAACACCATTTGTATCTATAAAAACCTGTTTTGGAAATTTTCCTGTAATGATTCCAGTAAGTGAATTGAACATATTCATATTATAGATGATATAAAGAGCCTTGTGAAGACAATGTATATGAGTCGTAAAGCAAAGCTCAACTCTGAGCCCTTGATACTGCTTCTTTTTTAAACGATTCTTAGATAATAGACAAATTTGAGAATTATTCTCAAATTCGATTGACATTTTTTGAGCAACTCGTATAATTTGATAATCATTATCATTTTGAAAAGCAATATAAAATGCAGAAAGCATCCTATAAAACAAAACAGCAGGATTTACTTTTTTCTTATCTTCGCGAAATGCAGGGAAAGCATTTTACTGCTGAAGATGTGCGAACTCATTTTGAAGAAAAAAAGATTTCAATTGGAATAGCAACTATTTATCGTCAGCTTGAAAAACTGGTTTCCGAAGGAAAAATCCAGAAATATTTTATAGATGATCATTCTGCTGCCTGTTTTGAATATGCAGGAGAAAACTGCAATGCAAGCGAACAACACTTTCACTTAAAGTGTGAACTTTGCGGCCGGCTTATTCATCTTGAATGCGAGGAGCTTGAAGAACTCGGCGGCCATCTTAAGACAGAGCATGGCTTTGTAATAAATCCGCTTCGTACAGTTTTTTATGGCCTTTGTACTGACTGTGCAAATAAAACGGAAAAAGAAGATGAATAATCAGAAAAAGTTTTTCCGTTATTTCCAAGTTGCAGCCCTGATTACTGTACTTTCTCTTTTTGCCACACTAACCTTTGAAGCAGTCCATGCAGGCCACGAAGAAGTCTGTCATGAAGAAAACTGTCCTGTTTCTGCCCTCCTTCTCGCACCGGCAAAAAAATCACTATGAAAAAGAATAATATAAAACACGTAGTCCTTATCACAGGCTATCTTGGATCTGGAAAAACAACTTTGCTCAATAATCTGCTTCGTCAGGAAAAGCACCGCGTTACTTTAATTGTAAATGATATGGGAAGTATTAACGTGGATGCTGTAAACGCCAGCTTCCTCTCTTACGAAGAAGACAATCCTAAAACCAAAGTTTATCTGACTTCTGTTGTAACTGTAGTTGATGCAGACCGGATTGAGTTCTGTAATTTTATCGTCCTTAACAAGTGCGACATTTTGAACGCAGATCAGCCTAAAGAAGTTGAAGCTATCATTCGTAACTCCCAGCCACGCGCTCCAATTTTCCACAGTGTAAATGGAAACATCGATATACTGGATTGTCGCTCTGGAAGAAAAACAGAAGCAGGAATACCTCGAATACAATCCCTACGAAAAAGAAGCCTGGGACGAGGAATTCGGCGACAGGGTAAATCAGCAGGTAATCATCGGAAAGGGATATAACAAGGAAGCAATCACGGCAGCACTCAGAAGTTGTCTGGATGAAGCCTAAAATCGAAAATCCGTTAAAAAAAAATCCGAAAGAATTGTAGGCAAGCTGTGCTTGCCGACTTATAAGGAGTATAAAATGAAGTTAAAGAAAATAATCGCAGGAGCAGCAATTCTCTTCGCACTTACAACATCAGTGTTTGCAGCAAAAGCAAAAAAAACTGATAAAATCAAAGTCGTAACTACAATCTTCCCGGAATATGACTGGGCAAGAGAAATTATCGGCGACAAGGCTTCTAATGTTGAACTCACCCTTCTTCTTGGAAACGGTGTAGACCTCCATTCTTATCAGCCATCAATTCAGGACATTGCAAAAATCTCAACAGCAGATATCTTTATCTACGTTGGTGGAGAAAGTGACGGCTGGGTAAAAGATGCCCTCAAAAATGCAACAAATAAAAACATGAAGGTTATCAACCTTATGGAAGTTCTCGGCGACAAAGTTAAAGCCGAGGAAGTAAAGGAAGGTATGCAGGCTGAAGAAGAAGAGCACGAACATCACCACCATCATCATGATGACGAGGATGAAGTTGAATATGATGAGCACGTATGGCTTTCCCTCCGCTTCGCTAAGATACTGACTACAGAAATCGCAAACGCTCTCTGCGAAAAAGACGCAGCCAACGCCGCAGCTTACAAGGCAAACCTCTCAGCATTCGCAGCAAATCTCGACGCCCTCGACGCAAAATACGCAGCAGCAGTAAAGGCTGGAAGTAAGAACACAATTCTCTTTGGCGACCGCTTCCCATTTCGCTACTTTGTTGAAGACTACGGTCTTGATTACTTTGCAGCTTTCGCAGGTTGTTCAGCAGAAACAGAAGCAAGCTTTGAAACCGTAATCTTCCTTTCAAAAAAGGTTGATGAACTTGGCCTGAACTCAGTTCTCAAGATTGAAAGCAGTGATGGAAAGATTGCCCGCACAATCATTCAGAATACAAAGAGTAAGAATGCAAAAGTTCTTACAATGGACGCTATCCAGTCTACAACCTTAAAGCAGGCAAAAGCAGGAGCTACTTACCTTTCAATTATGGAAGGAAACCTCAAAGTTATTGAAGAAGCTTTGAAGTAAATTTATTAAGTTTGAACTAAAACTCAAACCGCATGCTGCCCTCAAAATGAGGAAGTGGTATGCGGTATTTTTCTGCCAGAGCCGGTCCACAGGAATTGGAACCAACCCCTGCCATGGCAAAATCCGCACAAATTACATTATACTTACACGGTTCCAGTTCAAAGTTATGTTTCTTTGAGGCAAGTTCTTCCTGTGTATATTCAGAAGCACTGAAGGAAAAACCTTTCCAGGCAGATTTAAGAGCCTGCTCTGTGGCTAAAATTTTTATTGTACCTGTCCCGCTTTTTACTGTGAGATGACGGGTGGCATAGTGTGAGCCGTTTTCCTGAGGACGCAGATAATCTTCATGCAAATCCTTTATTTTCGCAGAAAAGTTTCCAAGCCAGGTAGAATTATGTTTATCGATATAACTTTCTGTCGGACCATAACCAAAATATTCTACAGAATCAAAGGACTTATCTACAAAAAGCCTTAAGCCAAAACGAGGCAAAAGATTTACCTTATTTGTTGTAAAATCAAGCTTTACAGAAACTGTAAGAGAGCCCTGCTCGTCAATCTTATATTCAGATTCAACAAACGCAAATGGCTGATTTATATTCCAGCCGAAAGATTCTTTTGCGGTAATTATGACACAACCTTTTTCCTTACGAACGTTCGTTTGGTAAATTTTAATATCATAGTCATTTAAGTGAGCCTTATACCAGTCTTCCTTCATAGGGTCGTTATCAAGTGGAGCGCGGAAGAAGTTATAAGAAATAGGCTTTTTAAGAAGATTCTGTCCTTCCTTTTTGATTTCTGTGAACTGAGCCTTGCGACGGTCGAATATAAATTCTTTATTCGCAGCACATACAGTTATTGTCAGAGGTTCTTTTTTCATATTAATGTTAGAATTTTCAGAACTCTTGTTTTGAGGGCAAACTGTAACTGTCTCCTGGCTCAATTCTATCTGATCAAAACAAACTTCATAACCTTTCTTGTAACTTAAGGTGTCGGACTTTGCGGTGAAGATAAATCTTATAAGGCTTCCCTGAGGTGCATTAAGAACTTCTGAAATCTTAATACGGCTTGTCTTTCCTGCTTCAATGGAAAAATCAAAAGCCCCTTCTGCGGCCACACCGCCATCATAAGTAATTTCAAAATATCCATCAAAAACTTTTCCGGCATCAACAAAGGCAAGGAAGCTTGTAATTTCAAACTCATCCTTAGCACCCCTATCTTCTTCAAGCTTCTGTACACGAACCGGTCTGTAAACCTGCTTTACTTCAAGAAGTCCTGTATGAGGTCTTCTGTCTGGATAACAAAGACCATCCATACAGAAGTTACCGTCATTATGACGTTCTCCTGAATCACCACCGTAACCATACTTAATTTTTCCATCAACAGTTTTTCCAAGAATTACTGCATGGTCACACCACTCCCAGACAAGTCCACCGCAGATTCTTTCGTTTGACACAAATATATTATGATAATCTTCCAGGTCTCCAGGACCATTTCCCATTGCATGACAATACTCACACAAAAGTCCCGGACGTTTTTCATCTTTAGCAGACTCAATAAAGTTTTTGATATCGTCAACAGAAGCATACATTCTCGAAACAAAATCAAGAACATCATCAGGAGTATCATCAAGCTTACACATACTTTCATAATGAACCAGCCGAGATGAATCCAGTGATTTTACAAGCTTTGCAGCCTCACGAATATTCTCACCATATCCACTTTCATTTCCAAGAGACCAGATAATTACACATGGCCGGTTTATATCTCGCTTAACAAGAAGTTCCTGCCGGTCAAGAATTGCTTTTTTAAAACGCTGGTCTTTTGCAATAAGAGCAATTCCGTTATAAGCATCTTTTGGAGGCCAGTTAAAAGGATTATGAACAACAACTGTTCCATGAGCTTCTAAATCAGCTTCATCAATTACATAAAAACCATATTCATCACAAAGCTGATAGAAAATCGGAGCGTTAGGATAATGCGAAGTTCTTATAGCATTGATATTATGCTGTTTCATAAGTTCAAGATCTTTACGTAGCTTTTCTTCATTTCCATAAAAACCTGTATCTGGATAAGAGTCGTGTCGGTTTACTCCCCAAAGCTGAATATGAACTCCATTCAACTTAAAGATTCCCTTTTCTATAACTACCGATCGGAAGCCAACTTTTTCACCAATCAACTCATCTTCAGTTTCAATTTCAAGATTATAAAGATTCGGCTCTTCCGCAGACCAGAGTTTTATTCCATCAAGTTTTATCTGATAAAGCTGACCTGGCTGAACATGACCGCTGCACAAAACATTACTACCGTCTGTTAGTTTAAAATCTGCCTCAGTGCCTTCTACTTCAATTGAAAAAGCCCCATCTGCACCTGCTTTTATACGATAATTTTCAAGGCGTTTTTCAGGACGAGACAAAACATAAACATCACGGAAAATACCAGAAAGTCTGAACTTATCCTGATCTTCAAGATAAGTTCCATCACACCATTTAAGGACTGCTGCAGTAATTTTATTTTCTCCCTTCTTCAAAAAATCAGTTATATCAAATTCTGAAGTATGATGCGAAACCTGACTATAGCCTGCAAACTCACCATTTATATATAGATAAAAACAGGAATCTACACTTTCAAAAGCAAGAATGCGACTAAGGCCATCTTCTTTGTATTCATAAGTTTTACTATATACTCCCACAGGAATATCATCGGGCACATAAGGTGGATCATAAGGAATAGGATATGCAAGATTTGTATATTGAGGAAGATCTCCACTTTCTTTTCCAAAGCCCTGCAGCTGCCAGTTTCCAGGCACCATAATTTTTGAAGCTGCCGCTACATTACAAAAATCATCTTCCAGATCAATTATGCTTTTATAGTAGGTAAAATCCCACTCACCGTTCAAAAGTTCAAAACGTTCAGACTTTTCTCGACACTCAAAAGGATTCTGTGTTTTTCCAAATGGAATAAAATAGCAGTGATTTTCTAAAGTTCCAACATGAAAGACATCCAGACTTTCATGATAAGTCATGCGGCTTTTAGCAGAGCCGTCTTTTGAAATGAGAGAGATATCCATAAAAATCTCCTATTTAAAATTGTAATGTAAATGAGTAATTGCTCCCGCAAGAGCATCGGCAGCGTGATCAGGTTTTGGCTGTGTTTTAAGACCAAGCAGTATTTTTACATAACGTTCTACAAGCTCTTTATCAGCAGCAGCAGTTCCTGTTACAGCCAGCTTAATCTGATTCGGCTGATATTCACCAAGCTTTATATTATGCTGGGCCAGACACAAAGTTACCACCCCCCTGGCCTCAGCTACCCCCATTGCAGATGTTACGTTCCGTGCAAAATAAAGAGTTTCCATACCCGCTTCATCCGGCTGAAATTCGTCTATAACAGCACAGAGGCGGCTGTAAATTGTTAAAAGCCGCTCCCCATGAGGCTGGTCTGCTTTTGTAGTTATACAGCCATAACTAACCATGCGGTAGCGGCCCTCACAAAAATCAACAACGCCAAAACCGGTATTTGCAAGTCCCGGGTCAATACCAAGCACCCGGCGCACACGGCGAACCTTTTGAGAACTCTTACTCTGTTCATTTCCCGGCAGGGAATTAAAAACCTTGTCGTCATTAATCATAAGCAGATAAATGAATTATAGCATAAAAAAACCGCCCGAAAACAGGCGGTTTTAAGATTATCGGGTCAAGCCCGATAATGACATTTAAGATTTATTCCTCTGGCTCGAAGTCGTCTGGATATTCAGCTGTGTGGTAAACATTCTGAACATCGTCGTTGTCTTCAAGACGGTCGATGAGGCGCTGTACTTTAGCAGCAGTATCCTTATCAACTGGAGTGTAAGCATCTGGAACCATTCCTACATCAGCAGAAAGTGTTTCAAAACCTTTTTCCTGAAGAGCTTCAGCAACTCCAGAGAATGCATCAGGAGTTGTAGTAACAGTGATTACACCGTCTTCGTTTACGATATCATCAGCACCAGCTTCCAAAGCAACTTCCATTACTTCGTCTTCGTTTACCTTTTCAGCATCAAGCTCGATTGTACCCTTTCTCTGGAACATACGAGATACAGAACCAGAAGTTCCAAGGTTACCACCGTTCTTTGCAAAAATATTCTTAACATCAGCAGCTGCACGGTTCTTGTTATCAGAAAGAACTTCAACCATTACAGCAACTCCGCCAGGAGCATAACCTTCGTAGAGATACTCTTCGTATGCTGCTCCACCGTCTTCACCAGTACCCTTTTTGATAGCACGTTCAATGTTATCTTTAGGCATGTTAGCAGCACGAGCCTTAATAATTACAGTTCTAAGACGAGGGTTAGAGTTAGGGTCTCCACCGCCCATACGTGCAGCAATAGAAATTTCCTTAATAAATTTGGTAAAAATCTTACCACGCTTTGCATCGGCCAAACCCTTTGCATGTTTAATGGTGGCCCATTTACTATGTCCTGACATTAGGAACTCCTTATGTATAATAGAATACTAATATTATCAGATTAATATATCATATCGAAAAAGTTTGTTCAATATTATTTTCATCAGTCTGAATTGTCTTATCACGCAGAATAAAGGCTGTTATCAATTTCAAAAGTTTTTCAAAAAAATAACTTATAATAACAAGAGCTAAAGTAATTGCAAGAACATCAGAAGATTCAATATGAACCTGAGCTTTCTGCATAAGAGAACCTGCCGCATAACGGGGAATACTTAAAACTTCTCCTGCAGCTACAACTTTCCAGCTTAGTCCAAATGCCGATTCTGCACCTGAAGCAAGTGATGGAAGAGCACATGGAAGTCTTATATATCTAAAGGCATAAAATCCTGTAAAACCTCGACTTTTTGCCTTAAACAGTTTCTCAATATTTTCTGTATTATGTTCAAAACCATTTTTACTTGCTGTTATGATAATAGGAGTACACATAATTACTGCTACAAACACAGGCACAGTATTTGAAGTAAACCAGAAAAGAGCCGGTAAAATTACAGCAATTACAGGAGTGGTACGAAGCAACTCTAAAGGAAATTCCAGAAATGCTTGAAAACTTTTTGAGTCTGCAGCAAAAAAACCAAGAAGAAAACCTGATACTAACGAAATGAAAAAAGAAATAATTACGCGTAAAAAAGTAAATGCAAAAGCTTTCCAGAAAACAGCTGTTACTGATAATTCAAGAAGGCGAAATAAGACACTATGAGGAAAAGGGAGTATAAGTGGGGCATTCATTAATCCAGAGAATACATACCATACCAGCACCAGAAAGAAAAGAGAAATAAACTTACAAAATTTTATTCTAGTCATTCTTTGAATAATAAAAATCCTTAGCAGGTAATTTACCGCCAATTGAGTTTTTATCGCAATTCAAAAAAATATTAAGCAAAGCTTCGATTTGCGAAACCGCTTTTTTTGCCTGAATGTAGGTATAATTTGAAACTGGAATTGCTTTTGAAACTACAGAAGCAGCTAAACCTAAGCCTTTTGTTTCAGAAAGATTTCCAGCTTCTACAGGATTTGCAACAGTCCATTCAACAGCTTTTTCATATTCATTAAGAAAAGTATCTAAAAGTTCTTTATTTTCTTTGGCAAAATCTTTACGAACAACCATTACAGAAAGCGGGTAGATATTTTTTTCTCCAGTAATTTCAATATACTCTTTTTGAAAATCAAGAGCTGCAGTAATTTTTTCTGATTTCATCTGAGCAATTGTAGCAAAGGGCTCTGGTACAACTGCATACTGAATTTTTCCGGAAATCATTTGAGCTGCAAGCTGTGCTGTTGGAATAGAAAAATCAAGTACAACATCACCATCTTCAGACCAGTCTAACTTATTTTCATCAAGCAAAAAACGAAACATATATTCAGGAGTTGCACCCTGACCTGCCACATATACAGTTTTATCTTTGAGATCTGTAAAGCGTTTTATATCAGAATCTGTAGTAATGAGCTTAATATTTCCCAATCCTGTTACTGCGCAGCAGATAAGGGCTTTATTTCCTGTATTATAAACTTTTGCAGCAACGTTTACCGGCATAAAACCAATATCAATTTCTTTTTTTATCATTTTAGGAAGCAGAGCCTGGGGATCAGCAAACTGTTCAAAAGTGTAATCAGCATTTTTATCTATCAGATAAGCTGCCGGCACACAGGTTGGACCGTTAAGAATTCCAACACGAAGCTTTTCAGACTGCGCAAACAGATTAAAGCAAACACAAATTAATGATACAAAAAGAAATGTTTTCTTCATAATATATTACTGGTCATTTCGAATCTGCTTCTGTATCTTTATGGCAGATGTTGAAACAAGTTCTGTATGACTATTATTATACTCCAGTTTTTCTAATTTTACCTTGATTTTACCATTATTACATTCAATACTTACAGTATTATAGTCTTTTCCGGCATTCGAGAGAAGTTCCATTGAAAGCGGATCTTCAATCTCTTTACGGAGCAGTCGTTTCATAGGGCGGGCTCCCATTGCAGGATTATAACCGTTTTCAATAAGATATTCTTTAGCCTTTGGCTTAAGGCTGATAGTAAGACCTCTTTCTGCAAGGCGGTCTCCGAGTTCTGCAAGCTGAATGTCCAGAATTTTAGAAACCTCTATCTTAGAAAGCGCATCGAAAACAATTACATCGTCGATTCGGTTTATAAGCTCAGGACTGAGAAGCTTTTTAAGCTCATTCATTGCACCGGCTTTGATTTCTTCGTATGGCATAACACCATCGAGAGTACCAAAACCAACACGACCTTCATTTGTAATCTGGCGGGCTCCGGCATTACTTGTCATGATGATGACAGTGTTGCGGAAGTTTACAGTGTGGCCAAGGTTATCAGAAAGTTCACCTTCTTCAAGCAGCTGCAAAAGAAGATTGAAAATATCAGGATGGGCCTTTTCTATTTCATCCAGCAGAACAACTGAGTAAGGATGACGGCGGACTTTTTCTGTAAGCACTCCACCCTCTTCGTAACCAACGTATCCTGGAGGTGCTCCAACTAAGCGGCTGGCAGTATGCTTTTCCATAAAGTCAGACATATCAATTCGAATCAAGGATTCTTCGCTTCCAAAAAGATATTTTGCGAGAGCCTTTGCAAGCTGAGTTTTTCCAACTCCTGTAGGACCTAAGAAAATGAAGCTTCCAACAGGATGCTTTGGAGATGAAATACCAGCCCGTGCACGACGGATTGCGCCGCTTATTACGCTTACGGCGGAGTTCTGTCCGATTACAGTATTATGAAGCTCATCTTCCATATGAACGATTCTTTCTGCTTCCGAAGAAGAAAGGCGCTCTACAGGAACTCCTGTCATTTCAGAAATTATATGTTCAATATCAGAAACACTTACACGCTTTGTGCCACTGGCTCCGCTTTTTTTCCAAAGGTCGCTGTAAACGTTAAGACGACGCTTAAGATCAATTACCTTGTCGCGTACTAAAGCTGCACTTTCATAATCCTGATTTTTTACCAGGGCAGTTTTTTCTTCAATCAGCTGACTGATATTCTGCTCAAGCTCTGCAAGCTCTGTTGGGCGTGCTTCTTCCTGAATCTTTTTTGCAGCTCCAGCTTCATCAAGAATATCAATTGCCTTATCCGGCAAAACTTTTTCCGGAATATAGCGGCGGCTGAGTTTTACAATTGCTGGAATTACAGCATCATCATAAATAACTTTGTGATAGTTTTCGTATTTAGTTTTTATTCCGTTAAGAATCTCTTCTGTTTCCTGGTCGCCAGGCTCTTCAACCTTAACCACCTGGAAGCGGCGTTCAAGAGCCAGATCCTTTTCTATGTGACGGGTATATTCTTTTGTAGTAGTTGCACCAATAATCTGGATTTCGCCGCGGGAAAGAGCCGGCTTCATGATGTTAGAAGCGTCCATTGTTCCTTCCGGACCACCAGCACCAATAATTGTATGAAGCTCATCAATAAAGAGAATGATGTCTTTATTTTCCTGAAGCTCCTTCATCATTTTTTTCATGCGCTCTTCGAACTCACCGCGATACTTGGTACCTGCAACAATGGCTGCAAGATCGAGTGACAAAATGCGTTTGTTCAAAAGGCCTTCAGGAACTTTACCGGCGGCAATGTGCTGGGCAAGGCCTTCTACAATGGCAGTTTTTCCAACGCCAGGCTCACCAGTGAGAACAGGGTTATTTTTTGTGCGTCGGGAAAGAATCTGAATTACGCGGTGAATCTCTTTATCGCGGCCAACTACAGGGTCATCTTTATTTTCGCGGGCCAGCTTTGTAAGATCGCGGCTGTATTCTGAAAGGAAAGACTGCTTTTGTCCGCTGGTAGATTTATCAGCCGGCTGTTTTTTTTCTTTTTTCTCTTCGAAAACACCAAAGAGTCCGCCGCCTGCATCATCATTTAAAAGGCTTCGGAATACAGAGTCAACAATACTTTCGGCATTCTGCTGACGGATAGAAGAACCAACATCTGACTGAAGCTCCATAACCGTAAAACGCAGATCATTTATTGTGTAACCTTCACCAGTAAAAAACTTTGCAGCTACACTTCCCTCATCGCGTACAGCAGCCAGAAGCAGATGCTCTGTTCCAATATAATTATTATGTAAAGCTGAAGATTCAATGTCGGCAATATCAATCATAAACTGATAACGACGGCTCTTTGGAATTGAGTCGAGTGTCGGAGAACTTATGTCATCGCGGAAATAAGTTTCTACCGCCTGTAAAAGCTTATCTGCATCAAGTCCAAGTTCTGAGATTGCAGAATATCCAAGTCCATCCTTTGATTTTAATATTGCAAGAAGCACATGCTCTGGTAAAAGCTGGGTACTTCCGATTTTTCTGGCTTCATCCTGTGCCAGTACCATCAAGATTTTTTTTGCTCTAGGAGACAGGTTTCTCATTAACAATTCCCTCAAAGGCCTGTTGTATTACAATAGTTCTGAGTCTTTTTATCTGAAGATTTTCGCTGGCTTTTACGTCTTTTTCAAAAGTAAAGGCAAAATTGTCACAAAGATATTTAAGATGCCCGTCCTTTACGCGGTAATAAAGCCCGTTCAGTTCGTTTTCTGAAATACCTTTAATGAGCCCCAGCTGAAGTCCCCATTTTACCGCAGAGATTATGCTTACAGCCTCCTCATAAGAAAGCAGCAGCGAGTACATAGCCCGCGCATAACTCTGCTTGAAAAAATTCAAGACTACTGTAGGATTATTATCGGCAAAATTCGAGCGAATCTTGCGTTCTGTTTTTAAAATTACGCTTACAACTGAATGAATTACAGCCATCTGGTCCAGTTCCGTGCCTTCTGCAGAGCTTGTAGTAGTGATATCAAATAAACAATTCGAAAAATCAGCAATCTGCCCGCTTTTAAATACAGGTTTAATGGAAAGTTTCTTTTCGCGAACCATAGAAACAACCGAATCAAACTGGCCGGAAAGTACAATTGAAGGAATAAAAAGACGAGCTGAGAACTTTAAGCCGGTTCCACAGTCTTTTATATAGGAAGTAAGGTACCCGAAATCAATATTTGCCGCAAACTGCAGTTTTTTTTGAAGGAATTCGTCTACTTTATAGACTTTTTCCATCACTTTTTCGCAATCCAGCCCAGAAATAAAGGCTGCAATCTTAATATGGTCGCTTTCATTAACAAGGCAGGATGTGCTTTCATCACCATAATTGATTACAACAGCCGTACAATCATCATTTATGATGTTTTTGTCTATCAGAATCTGCTTTCCTGGAAGAGAAACCTGGCTCATATCAATAAAATGCCATCCCTCCTCGCCGGAAAAGGCATCATAAGCGAGGGCCTGAACGCGCTCCCTGTCGTCAGCAGTCATTTTTAAGGAAAAAGGAAAATCTGCGAGATTCCGCACTAGTCTGGCTCGGGTTGAAATGACTACATCATCATTATTTCCACGTTCTGCAAACCACGCGCTGATTCCACCACTTGTGCTATTGCTCTCCGTCTTTTGTTTCCGTGCCATGATTCAAAACCTTAAGATAGTCCCTATAAAGTGCTGCTTTTTCGTAATCCTCTGCTGCAACCGCTTCTTCCAGCTTTATCTGCATGGTCATCCGGTCTACAAGAGTTGATCGGTAACCTTTGAGGCGCTTTGGAAGGGAACCTTTGTATGAGCCGGTAATTCCATAACCTTCAAGAGTTGCACGGAATTCCTCGGCAAAGGTGTAATAACACTCTGCACAACCGATTTTCTGAGACTTTGCTATCTGGTCAAAGGTGCATCCGCACACTGAACAACACTTCATCGACTACCCACGTTGAGACCCTGAAACAAGTTCAGGGTGACATGTCATGCTGAACCTTCGCAGCACAGCTGCTCGGAGACTCGCTAAAAATAGTCCACTGGACTATTTTTCCCCTGCTATGCAGGGGCGCTCCCTATGTTTCAGCATCTTTATTACAAGTGCACTGATTATCCTAATTCTTCCTCAAAATATCAAGAGGTTTTTCACGGCCAGCCTTTCGGGAAGGCAGATATGAAACCAGTACCGAAAGCAATAAAACTGCTATAATTATAAGGATAATCTGTTTTACAGGAATTTCAACAGGAATTTCACTCAAATAATAAGCCGGATCCATAAGGTGAACCTGACTGCCCTCACCCATTACTGCAAAAAAGTTTACAAGACGCTCAAGTCCATGAACAATCTGATTTGAAAAAAGAGTCAAAAGGATTCCCACAGGAAGCCCGATTAAAAGTCCAAAGCCTCCACAAGAAAAAGCCGCCAGTAAAAAGGCAAAAGTGATTCCCTGAGGTTTTGCACCAATACTCTTTAATATTGCAATTTCCTTCTGACGCTCCATTACAAGCATTACGATTGCAGAAGAAATATTTACCGTAGCAACAAGAACAATCAGCATCATTACAAAAACAAGCATTACCTTTGTAGATGAAAAATTTTCGAATTCTGCAGTGTGAATCTGGTCCCAGCGATAAACATTTGCATAGCGTCCAAAATATTCACTCACCCTTTTTTGAATTGCGACAAGTTCAGGAGAAAAGGCATCTGCTGTTTCTATCATAACATTGAATTCAGCACTTTCCATTGAAAGATTTGAATAGGCAGCTTCGATTGGAATAAATACCCAGAACTGATCCAGCTCCTGATAACCGGAAGAAACTATTGCAGAAATTTTAAAAGAAGTAAGCTTTGGAATTATTTTTTCTCCAACAGTCCTTGTTGTAACTATTCTAAGAAGATCTCCGCTGTGAAGTTCGAGCTCTTCTGCCATTTTCTTTCCAATAACTACCGGAGAGCGTTTTTCTTTTTCATCAGGATTTACAAAATCAGAAATATTTCCTTCACAAACTTCAAAAAGTTTTTCGAATGATTTATTTCGCACAAAGATATCTTTTTCAAGGGCACGTATTTCAGCGCCACTTCTTCCGTTTTTTCCGACTGCAATTGCCGAAATCTCTACTTCGGGATAAGCAGCAAGCACCCCCCTGCAGGAAAACAGATTTTTTGCATAATCCATAAAGCTTTCTGCAGTGCCAACCTTTGAAATATTTGGAGCTACGAAGGCCTGAATGTGAGACGAAGAAAGTCCTATAATGCGCTCTGTCATTCCGTCTATCATACCATTAGTAACTGAGGTAACAACAACAAGAGGAACAATACTAAGCCCTATACAAAGCACCGCCCCAAAAAGACTTTTACGGGCAATAGACTTTTTTTCGGACTTTGGAAAAATGAGACTCTTTGCAAATTTTAAGGAATAAGAAAGTCTCATTTTAGGTGTCCCTCCACAATACGGAACTGGCTGTCTCCATTAGCTGCAAGCTTCATATCATGAGTTACAAGAATAAGCGTTTTTTTGTATTTATCTGCCATAGAAAAAAGAAGTTCACCTATTTTCTGAGCGTTTGCAGGGTCAAGGTTTCCAGTAGGTTCATCTGCAAGAATAAGATTTGGATCATTAATTAAAGCACGGGCTACTGCAACCCGCTGGCGTTCACCACCAGAAAGTTGAGAGGGCAAATGATTCATACGTTCTGAAACACCAACATCACAAAGGAGAGCTTCGGCTCTTTCAATTGCTTCTTTTTTTGAAAGGCCTGCTATCAAAGCCGGCATATAAACATTTTCAAGGGCAGTAAAATCTTTAAGAAGATAATGAAACTGAAAAATCAAACCCAGAAAGTGCGAGCGGTATTCAGACATTTTTACCTCGTTTAGTTTTGTAACTTCCCACTCACCGGCCTGAACACTTCCACTTGTAGCATTATCAATTCCACCAATAATATTCAGAAGGGTACTCTTACCGCTGCCACTTTCACCGACAATAGCAATTTTAGAACCTTCATCAACACTAAGATTCAAACCCTTGAGAACGGTAAGTTTTTCGCTGTCTGTAACGTAAACTTTTTCAAGATTTTTTATAGTCAGGATATTTTTACTCATTGTGGAGTACCTCCGAAACTGTCAATTTTAAAACATTTCTGCTTGCTGCCCAGGAAGCAATTAAAGGAGAAAAAACTCCGAACAAAGTTATTGCAGTTACTTCTCCCGGAAACAATCGGGCAGGAATACTTGCATAAAGATTATAGGAAGAATTAATTTGAACATACTGCAGATTCTGACGATCTGTAAGAGCTGTTATAAGATATTGAATTCCATACATTAACTTTGCTGCAAGAGTAAAAACAACATCTGTATTCAAACTGATTATTATGCCAAGAACAACACCTGTGAGAGCCCCCACTGTTCCCATAATAAAACCTCGCATAATAAAAATTGATTTTATTCCGCCTTTACGAGCCCCAAGAGCTGAAAGCACAGCTATTTCTGTACGCCTTTCAAATACAAGTCGTCTCATACCGTTATAAATATTTATTGCAACAACAACGAAAATTAAAGCGACAAGCAGCAGCAGCATGTTTTTTTCTATTCGCAGGGCACCAAAAAAGGTTTTGTTAAAGCTTCGCCATGATTGTATTTGAGTTTTTGATGATTCTGACAAGCCCAGTTGTTTTTTAAGGCTTGCGACAACACCCAAATCTTTATCATAATTTTTGATTTTGATTCCCCAGATTTTTTTTGCCGAAGCCCCAAAATATTTTTCTGCAGCAGCAGTTCCTGTAAATGCGCAGGCACTGTTTATCTCTGCATAGCCGGTTGTAAAAATTCCGCGAACTGTAAAAAGACGGTCGGATGAAAAGAGGTCTACATCGCTTCCGCCACTCATGACCAGAAGGTTTACGGTGTCTCCGGTGCGGACTCCAAGATTTCTTGCAAGTGTACTTCCAAGTATGATTGAATCAGTTTCTGAAAAATCAAAACTACCAGAAATCATTCTTAATTCTTTTTTAAAACCTTCATCTTTATAATAAATTGATTCATCAGCAGCACGAACATTTACAGCTACAGCTCCGCCTTTTTCTCCGGTCATAAGAGCCTGCGCCTCATAAAATGGCACACAGGCCCTGATCCTTTTTTCCGTCTCACAAGCCGCTTTCAGAGCATTCTCCTGCTCCGGTGCCACATTTATCACCCTCAGATGATAAGATGAAACTTCGAGAATCGAATCAATAAAACTCATCTGAAAACCGTTCATAACACTCATAACAACAGTAAGCGTCATAACACCAAAACAAATTCCAAGAGTTGCAAGCACAGAAGTGACAGCAGAGCGCCCCTTTCGGTCAACTCGCGCAAAACGTCTGGAAACAACAGAAATCCAGCGGAGACTATTAAAAAAATTATTCTTCTGATTTTTCAGGTTCTTCATAAACCTTCTCCCTTATAATACTGTTGTTTCTGTAATAAACATCGCGAACACGAATATTGTTTTCATAATATGATTTTACAGAAAGCCCTTCGTCAAAAAATATTCGGCTTGTAAAGTTTCCTTTTTCTGTTGAATACTTATTATGCATTTTTAAAATACCGTTTTCAAAATATTTAAAATCAGGCGGAATTCCTTCATCGTTATATGAATACAGATATTTTTTTGTAAAAGAATAATCCAGATCTTTATAATCATCTGCTTTATAAAAGTATTCTTTTAATTCATCAGATAAAAGATTTCCATCATCATCATATGAAAAAAGTCTTTTTTCTGTTATATGTTCTTTTTCTTCAAACACTGCATATTTTTCAGCAGAAAGTGTTTTTCCATCATTATTATATTTTACATTTTCTACCGTATATGGCCCTGTAATTTCTTTTTCAGAAACAACTTTTGAATTTTCAAAATATTTATAAGTTTCCGTTTTTTCTAAAGCTGCCTTAGATGCTGAAGGTATATTCCATACTTCTTTTTTTATAAGTTTGTATTCATCATCATAAAAAAATCTATTTACTTTTTCTTTCATGGAATGAACTAAAATATGATTACCTTCTGAATCCTGTGATGTAAAGATTTCATTGTCAAATTCATAAAAACTCAGCAAATCATTTTTTCCGGTTTTTGTAACTTCTTCTTTTTCTTCACTAAAAAAATTTTCTATTTCAGACAGAGTTTCTTCTGCCTGTGAATCATTTGTTTCATCAGACATTTCTGACACTTCTGATTCTGAATTCATTGTAGATTCTTGCTCATCGGCCTTTATAAGTTCACTAGCATCATCTATCTGATACTCTTCAAGACTTTCTTCCATTACTCGAAGTTCTTCTGCAATTCTTTCTTCTTCAATTCTTGCAAAAACTGATTCAACCCACGTTGCATCATCTAAAGCAGGATTATATAAATCTATATAAAAAGATAATTCTTCATTGTGATTTTTCGACTCTTCAGCTTCTCCTCTTTTCAATTTTTTAGACAAAAAAATTGCTGATGACAACAAGATACTTATTAAAGCAACAAGTACTATTGAAATAATGAGAATCTTTTTCTTTTCAAATCTGGTAAAAAAATCCAGCAGAAACTTCAGATTTATTTTCACAATTTACAATCCAAGAAAATCATTTATATATGAGGCAGCATCAAAAGGACCGATATCTTTATAACCTTCACCTGTACACACATAAGCAACTGGCAGACCAAGTTCACGGCCAATTGAAACTGCGACTCCACCTTTTGCAGTAGAATCATATTTTGTCATAATAATTGCATCGATTTTTACAGCCTCATTAAAAACCTCTGCCTGTCGAAGTGCATTCTGTCCGGTAGTTGCATCAATTACAAGAATCTTTTTATAACAACCTTCATCGGCTTTTAAAGAACAGGTACGATCTATTTTCTGAAGCTCACGCACAAGATTTTCTTTATTATGAAGACGACCTGCTGTATCTGCAATTACAAGTCCAGGGCCTGCCGCACGAAGAGCATCCGCAGCGTCAAAAACAACAGCAGAAGGATCTGAACCATGCTGATGGCTTACAACACGAACCCCAAGCTTTTGTCCATGCAGAGCAAGTTGTTCAATAGCAGCAGCGCGGAAAGTATCTGCACTTGCAAGAACAATATTTTCTACACCATTATTCTTAAAATAATCTGCAAGCTTGGCAGCAGAAGTTGTTTTACCAACTCCATTTACTCCAAGCATCATCCATACATTCTGTTTACCAGCTTCCGGTACAAGAGAAACTGAACGCACATCCTGTAAAAGCAGTTCCTTTAATTTCTCAACAATTTCATTCTGTTCACGGATTTTTTCTTTATTACAAATAGATTCAAGTTCATCAACCACTTCAAAAGCAGTTTTAGCTCCAATATCTCCTTCAACAAGCATATCTGTAAGCTCATCAAAAAAATCTTCATTTATTGAACTTCCTTTTGAAAACAAGGATTTTAATTTTTCACCAAAGGATTTTTTCATATTTATAATCTCCTTATTTTAAATTCTTTTTATTGCTGATTTTCATTTTCAATTTCCACAGCTTCTTCCTGCTGCGTTTCAACCGGAGGAATCCCCACCGGAACCTGCTCAGACACAATACCAGGCTTTACATTCTGTGGCAAAACAGAATTTGCTGCTACAAGATATCTGATCAGTTCAATTCCCCAGAAAACTCCACAACAGATACTGATTGTTGAAGATATATTAGATGCTGTCTGCCATCGTTTTGCAGTTTCAAAATCAATTTGATGTTTTGAATACAAATCTTTATTAATCTGAAAGTTTCCAAAAGTATAAAATGTTGGAATTAAAGATATCATAAACACCGTATATGCACCGTACATCCATTTTCGCCTTGTATTAACATATTCCGTTCTGTCTCTCGGCTTTGGATTCAAAGTTACGGCACTTCCATCAAATGTCTGTTTTTTTGGAATATAAAAGAAAGCAGTTTCATTATCTTCTGTAATAAACTCACCAAGAATAGTATTTCCATTAATAGAAATTTGAGAATTTCTGTCATCAAATTTTAAAGCAGGTTCAGCATTTGCATAAATATTTCCAGGCAGTTCATTTTTTAACTGTAACTGTATATGGCCTATTACCGGTCTTTCGAATTTTACTTCAATATTGTATTTTTTATTTCCTTCAAAAAAATAAGTTACTCCAGCTGATTTATAACCTTCAGAAACAAACTGAATTCTATGACTTCCAGAATCCAGAGAAACGGTATCGTTTTCCATTTTTTGAAGAACATCATCTACATATATTGAAAGTTTTTCTTTTGCCTCTTCCGGCTCTATAGAAAAAACAAATTTCACTGGTAATGTATTTACTATCATTGGAAGTATCTGCCGGGAGATTTCTGAAGTAATCAAATCAAGTTCCTTAATCTCACCAACTTCCATTACAGAACCAATTTTTTTAGCTCCAGGATAATTATACAAATCTACAGCTACAGAAATAAAATCACCATAAGAAGTAATTTGCCCTGTAATTAAACCATTTATTCCAGACGAAACAACTTCTTTTTCAAAAAGAGGTTCTGTATAATCTGTTTCTTTTACTTTTACTGTAGTTTTAAAAAGACTTTCTACGCTATCTTTGTAGAGTGCAATATTTTCTTCTGTAATTAAATCTTCACTCTGTTCAAAAATGTTCTTTATGAGATTTTTTACAAGCTCTGCTTCATTAAGCTCAACGTTGTCATCATCATCAACTTCACCTGCAGCCAGATGCATCTGGGCTTCTGCTTTTTCATATTTTTCTTTCTGCTCTGCAATATTCTTTTCAAGTTTTTCCTGAATCTGCTTTATTTTTTTTTCTTCAGCTTTTAATTCTGATTTCATACGCATATCAGAATAATTATTTAAAACCAGTGAATCTCGTTTTTTATATTCACTTGAAAGCTGAAGATAAAGAGACTGTCTTTCTGTACGTAATTTATAATTTTCTCGCTCAAAACGTTCATTTGGCATAATGTTACGTTCCAGCGATCTGCTGATTTTTTCGAGGATATTGATTGGAATAGTTTCCTCAATATTTGAAGTAACGGCATTTTTTGTCTGCCCGCGTGCATAAATAAATTTCTGAGCTGCAATAACCCATTTTCCATCTTCACCAAAAAGAGGTGAGAAAGAAGCCCAGAGAAAAGTAAACACTAAGACAACTGCACGCAGTTTTTTATACTTCTTCGTCATCATCTCCCGAGCCATCCATTGGAAGACCTTTCCATTTTGCAACAAGGTATGCGTTCATAAAATCATCAAGATCGCCGTCCATAACTGCCTGAATATTTCCTACAGAGTGACGGGTTCTATGATCTTTTACCATTGTATAAGGGCAGAAAACATAAGAGCGGATCTGGCTTCCAAAAGAGATATCTTTCTTTTCTGCCATAAACTTTGAGTTTTCTTTTTCTTTCTGCTCCCGGTAATATTCATAAAGACGAGCCTTAAGCATGTTCATACAAGTCTGGCGGTTCATAAGCTGACTGCGTTCTGTCTGGCAGGCCACTACAATTCCCGTTGGTATATGAGTAAAGCGAACAGCTGAGTCAGTTTTATTTACATGCTGTCCACCCTTTCCACCTGCACGGTAGGTATCTACACGAAGGTCTTCCGGCTTAATATCAACTTCAATAGTATCATCAAGAACAGGATAAACATAAACTGAAGCAAAGCTGGTGTGGCGGCGGGCATTTGCATCAAAAGGTGAAATACGTACCAGACGGTGAATACCACCCTCTCCTTTCAAATAACCGTAAACAAAGTCACCACTTATCTGAATTGTGATAGATTTGATTCCGCCTTCTGCTTCAAGTTCATCTACAACTTCTGTTTTATAACCGTGACGTTCTGCCCAGCGCAGGTACATACGGCTGAGCATAAAGGCCCAGTCACAGGCTTCTGTTCCGCCGGCTCCCGCATGTACAGTAAGGAAGGCATCATTCTGATCAACTTCACCTGAAAGCAGGTTTAAGATATTCAGCTTATCAAACTGTGCTTTTGCAGCCTCATACATTGTACGAACTTCATCTTCGTCACTTTGCTCGCCTGATTCTGCGGCCAGCTCGTACATGGCTTCGAGGTCATCCATATCTGCAATGATTTTTTTCCAGGGTTCTATGCGGTTTTTGAGCTTTCTAATCTGGCTCATTACCTTTTCTGCGGCTTCGTGGTCATCCCAGAAACCAGGGGCTTCTGTAAGCTTTTCTTTTTCTGCTATAGCTTTTTCAATTGCGGCAGAGTCAAAGACGCCCCCAAACATTCATGATTTCTTCTCTCAACTGTTCAACAGGTAATTTTATTTCTTCTAACATAGTTTATAGAATACACGAAAAATGACTTTTGAACAATGTCACATATTTATGACAAAAACATATTTCCATGATATTATTGTACCTATGAAGAAATTATTTTGCTCGCTTATTTTGATTACCGCAGCCACTTTCTTATTTGCAGACCGGCCTCTTATTCGTGATATTCAGGCACGGGCTGGCAGCGGAACAAAAGTAAAAATTACCTGGCAGCTTCCTAAAAAACCGGAACCGGAATTATATAATCTTTTGATTTACAGAACTACAGAGCAGATTACTTCTTACAACCAGCTTGAAGGTCTTGAACCGATTGCTGCAATTGCACCGGATAGCAGCTCATACACAGATACTCTTGGAGATCTCAGAGATTATTATTACACCATAATTTCGGAGACTACGGCAGGCCCTTATGATGTTGTACTGCTTTCATTCAATTCCACAATAACTGGAGTACACCTTACCGCAAAAAAGCAGAGTGATGTGCCGGCAGAAAAAACGGATTATGAGACAGTTTATCCTGATGGAACCTTGCGAAAAACTCCACTTCCTTATCTTGATATTATTGAAGGAGCCGGTGCAGAACCGCTGATTTCAGATAAAACTGCTTCAAATGTTACAAAGCTTACAGGTGGAAATAAAAAAGCTTCGATTTCTTCACCTTTGACGCCATACATTTTTGAAGAAGATCTTGTTTCTCCGGAAAGTGGTGATGCTTATCTTCTTTTCGAAATCTTGAAAACTTCATTTGTAACAAGAAACTATAAAGAAGCAATTGATAAGCTTAATCAGCTGATTGGAACAAATATCAGTGAAGAAACAAGAAACCGGGCAAGTTTTTATCTTGGAGAATCACAGTATTTTAATAAAAATTATGAAGATGCAGTTCGAAGTTTTGTAAGAATTCAGTCTGTTTATCCGACTCTCGCCTCAAAGTGGCTTGAAGCTTCTCTTGACAGATTATAATTTCAATTGCCGCCTTAAAAGGGCAATTCTTTTATCTTATCTTTCTTAAAAGCTCAATGATTGCAGGGCGCTCTACAGCTTTCTTAATTTCTGCCACAAGTTCATCGCCCTTTACACTGTTATTAACAAGAGGATTTCCCTCTTCATCTGCATTCGGAACAGTATCCATTCCTGCTTCAGAATTCAAAGAAGGCATATTTACAAGTACCAGTTCATCACCTTCATTAATTCTGTCATAAAAACCATGACTTGTAATTGAAGCTTCGGAAACCTCTTCACCAGCTTCTGTAACGACAAGCATTCCAACAACATCGTCATCACGGAAGAAAAGTCCGGCTCCGGCATCAGCTGTTTTGACGGCACCCTTTTTTACAATCTTAAACTCTGCATCTTTAATGATGTTTTCAGAACGTCCGAGATCTATCAAAACGGTCTTTCCATTGCGCTGCAAAATTTTCCCGCGCACAGTAAGCTTTTCCAGAACCGAATTGCGGAAACGACGCAGTACCGTAGAAAAGCGGTTATTTCCGGTTGCGTAGTATTTTTCATTGAAAGTTTCGGTACCGGTTCTGCCTGAATACATTGTTGCACTCAGAGAAAGATCATCCTCTCCTTCACTAAGCGAAACTAATATAAAATAATCAAAGTTATTTGCCCTTGCATTCTTAAAAGCCTCGCCGTAGCCTGAAACAGGAGTAACCTGAGTTTTTACAGAAGTAATGGCCACACCGGCAAAAACATCGCCGCAGGCAAGGGCTGTGAGACGATCGCTGTCTGCATGATTAAAGGTAGATGTATTTTCAGTATAGAAAACAGCAATATTCCAGCGAATCTTATCTAGATAGAAAGCATCTACATTCCATCTTTTTGCAAGTGTATTATTAAGAAGAGAGTCATAGGCTTCAATAGTATCTTTTAAACCAGTTGAAATCTTAGCTTCTGAATTTTCATTCACAAATTTTAACTGACTGAGATAAAGCTCATGCATACCATTCAGTTCAAGAATATCTGCATAAGCAAGGCGGGCCTGTACATTTGAAGGATCCAGCATAAGAGCCCTCTGATATTCATAAGTAGAGCCAGCTTTATCGTAACGGCTGTCATACTGGCGGGCATTATTCAAATGATAATCGGCCCATACAGCACGTCTTTTATCATTAAGATCGAGTTCATTCTTTGCAACCAGTTCAAGCATCATCCGCATAAGCTCATCCTGAGGATTTACCGAAAGACCGGTATCCCAGGTTGCAATTGCATCATCATTATTTCCAAGCTTAGACTGTGCCACTCCTTTTAAATACCAGGCAGCACTGCTGTTTCTGTTGCGTCTTATAATAAAATCACAAAGATTGATAACTTCGCTGTAACGGTGCTGAAGGTAAACAATCTGGGCCAGAAGCTCATAGGCCTGTTCGTAGCCGCCGCGGATTTCTACGGCAATACGGGCATGCTTTTCTGCATCCTTGTAATCACCCTTCATTGTATAGATAATTGCTGCAAGATAGTGAACTTCAGGTTCGCCAGAATAAAACTGCATTGCCTGTCGCAGATATTTTTCTGACTGGGCATAGCGTTTTGTTTCAGCACAAACCAGAGCCAGAGAAAGCAGAGCCTTTCTGTTTGAGTTCTGTCTTTTTAATGCTTCTGCATACTGATTTTCTGCCCCGGAAAATTTTCCGTCATATAATTCAATTTCTGCAAGACCAAAATGGGCATCAATGTCATTCGGATATTTTTTAAGAACTTCATTAAAAATCTGGCGGGCATCCTCGGTGCGGCCAAGTGCCAGCAGAATCATTCCCTTAAGATTTTTTATTTCGCTGCGATCTTTTTCATATTTTTCTGCACTTTCCAGATACTGAAAAGCAAGATCATATTCACCAAGATGATAAGAACAGTCTGCAAGGCGGAACCATGCATCACTAAAAGCCGGATTTGAATTTACAACCTCAATAAAATACTGAGAAGCAGTATACCAGTTTTCATCATTCTGGAGTTCAACCGCTTCGTTATAAAGCTTGAGGACATTTTTTGATTCGGCAGCAAAAAGAGGCCTGGCGGTACTTCCAACTGCTGCAGCAAAAATCATTGCAAATATAACCCGGCTAATTTTTTTACTCATCATCCTTTCCATCATCAGTATTTTTAATAATTTTTACCATATTGATTCGGTGGCCTTCCATATCCTGTACAATAAAATCATAATCATTCCAGCTCACCTTTTCATATTTTACAGGAACTTTACCAAATAAATCAAATACAAAACCACCAAGAGAATCAAAATCTTCGTTAGGGAACTGAGCTTCAAGACTCTCATTCAAATCGTCAAGGTCAACACGGGCATCACAAAGCCATACATTGTCGCTGACCTTAAGAATATCTTCCTGCTCCTTGTCAAACTCATCCTGAATATCACCGACAATCTCTTCGATAATATCTTCCATAGTTACAATTCCTGAAACTCCACCATACTCATCGATTGCAATTGCAATATGAAGGTGATGGCGGCGAAATTCACGAAGCAGAGAGTCTATACGTTTACTTTCTGGAACAAAATATGCTTTACGTGCAATCTGAGTAAGATTGATTTCTTTTTTTTCAGCAAGACATTTGATAATATCTTTTACATAAAGAACACCGATTACATTATCAATTGAATCTGTATAAAGCGGAAAACGAGAATGTCCGCTGGCTACAATTTTATTAAAAAGTTCATCTTGTGGTGTGTCGCTTGAAATAAAATCAACATCAATTCGGGGAATCATAACTTCCTTAACAGAAGTTTTAGACAAGTCCTCTACTCCCTGAATCATGTCTTTTTTTTCTTCATTTAAGATTTCCTGTTGAATTATTTCTGCTTCTTCTGCAGCTGTTTTCTTTTTCTTAAAAATACTCATTTTATTATTTTTTCATCCTTTAATTTTTCTAAAACTTTTTCCTGAAGTACAAGCATTTCACAAACAGGCTGTACGTCTTTTTCAATATGCTCTTCGCCATGGTCCATTCCATTAAGATGTAAAAGTCCATGTACTATTAAACGCTTGAGCTCGTCATTTCTGCTCTCATTAAAATATTCGGCATTAACAGGAAGTGTATCAAGGCTTATTACAATATCGCCTGCACATTTCCATTTCCCCTCTTCGTCCTCATATTCTTCATCATTTTCAAAAGAAAGAACATCTGTTGAGCTGTCTATGTTACGGTAAGTTTTATTAAGCTCCTGCATATATGTGTCATTACACAAAAGCATGGAAATTTCTTCCCCATCAAATTTGAGTTCACCCATTACCTTATTAACAAAGGGCTCTACACTTTCAAACCAGTCAGGCTCATCTACGCCCTCCTGCATTGCTACATATACCCGGTTCATTTCTTTTCCTTTGAAGTTTTTGAAGAAGCAGCTCTGCCTGCAGAAGTCTTTGTAGTTTTTACCGATTCAGAGTTCTCTTTCTGCTCCTTTACAGTTTTTACTTCTTTTACTACTTTTTCTTCTTTTACTTCTTTTGCAGCATCAGGAGAAGCCTCTTCTGTTTTTGCAGGAGCCTCATCCGGATCCTGCTGATTCTGATATTTAATCCGGTTATGATAATAACCTGTGAGAAGGTTTACAAAAGCAGTCTTTATTTTTGAAATATCGCGGAATGTAAGATCACAATTATCAAGCTGTTTATTTTCTACCTTCTGAGTAATAAGCATTGTGATAAACTTGTCCAGGCGCTGAGAAGTTGGATTTTCAAGTGTATGGCAGGCTGCCTCAACAGTATCTGCAAGCATAACAACAGCAGATTCTTTAGTTGTTGGCGGAATACCCGGGTATCTAAAATCATCTTCATCAAGAGAAGGATCTTTTTCCTTTGCACTATTATAGAAATAAGTAATTATACTGTTTCCGTGATGTTCAGAAATAATATCAATTACAGCCTGAGGCAAATGCAGCTGGCGGGCTTTTTCAACTCCCTTACGAACATGACTTTTTATTACTGATGCAGAAAGTGTCGGGTTCAGGTCATTATGTTTGTTTTCCATTCCATTTACCTGATTTTCTACAAAGTATTCGCTTTGATCCATTTTTCCAATATCGTGATAATAAGCACCTACTCTTGCAAGCAGAGAATTAGCACCAATTTCACGACAGCCTGCTTCTGCAAGCTGGGCAACCATCATAGAATGATTATAGGTTCCGTTTGTTTGAATCTGCATCTGCTTAAAAATCGGAGTATTATTGTCGCTTAAATCCATAAGGCGGAAAACAGAGGCAGTATTAAGAATGATTTCCAGCGGAGTCAAAAAGCCCAAAGTAAGGATTCCCGAAAGGAAACCGTTTATTGCAAGACCAATCATCAGCTTTGGAATATCATCAAAAGTCTCATTAAAGATTACAGAAAAGAGCAGTACAAAAACTATATTGAAAATCGCAATCATAAGACCTGCAAAAACAAGATCAAGTCTTCTTTCAATTTTTCGCACAATTGCAGCAGCTGTAAGAGATGAAGCGAGAGTCATCAGGAATGTTGGAATCTGCCAGTTTGTAGCGCAGAGAACACCTATAGACATTACGATTGAAAGAAGCTGAGCAGAAAGATTTCCGTAAAGAATCGTAACAATCATAATAAACAGGGCCGAAGGGATTGCAACACAAATGCTGTAGGGACTTGAGAACAAAGGTAACTTTCCACAGAAAGCCGTAACCGCATAAACGGCAAGAAAGAAAATCACCTGCAAAAGCGGTTCTTTAAACGAAAGCTTTCGGTTTACAGAAATAAATGTAAAAAGCAGATACCACATTATCGAAAGCAGAAGCAGATACAGCTCGCTGTTTGCAAAAGCACGGTAATCAATATACAAAGGAGAAGCAGACATTTTTCTAAGCTTTGAAAAACCTTCTTCTGTAATCGGGAAACCTTTCTTTATAATTTTTTCCCCTTTTGTTACATAAACCGGATCCACATTATCAGGAGGAAGACTTCTATCCGCAATAATTGTACGGTCTGCAATCTGTCCTATTTCAAAATCTCCCAGTGAAAAATTTGCAATGGTCTGAGCAGTACTGATTCTTACAAAATTTAAAGCAGAAACAGCAAGAAGTCCTGCAAAAAAGAGAATCAGGAAGGGATAATTTTTTCTGATATATTCCCCCACACTTTTAAGTACGATTGCTGCAGTTCCAGTTTTTTTGTTTTCTTTTTCGGAATTATTCCTTTTCATTTTCATACGCCTTTACTATTTTCTTAACTAATGGATTTCTTACAACATCTTCTGCTGTAAGCTCCATAAAACCTATATCTTCTATTTTATATAATATACTGATTGAATGCATTAAGCCGGACTCAACCTTTTTCGGAAGGTCTATCTGGCTCGGATCGCCGGTTACAAAAACCTTTGTATTCTCTCCCATTCGGGTAAGGAACATTTTCATCTGTGCGCAGGTTGTATTCTGAGCTTCATCCAGAATTACAACTGCATTATTTAGTGTACGTCCTCTCATATAAGCCAGAGGAGCAACTTCTACTATACCTGCTTCAAAAAGTCTTCTTACAGATTCGGGCGGAAGGATTGTTTCCATCGCGTCTCGGAGCGGACGCAGGTAGGGGGCAATTTTATCTTCGAGATCTCCCGGCAGAAAACCGAGGCTCTCGCCTGCTTCTACAACAGGACGGGTTATTATTAATTTTGATTTCTTGTGTGTGAGTATGAGACGGAGGGCTTCTGCTACAGCAAGGTAGGTTTTTCCGCTTCCGGCAGAGCCTGTACAGAATACCATATCATGGGTTTGAAGCAGATTTACATATTCAGCCTGTCCCTGGGTACGCGGATAGACACGACGAAGGGCACCGGGAATCATAATTACCATCTCGTCTGCATCGATTTTTCTTTTTGTATTAAGAACGGTAAGTATAATGTCGTCGCTGTTTTTTCCGCCGGACTGAACTTCGTCTACGATTCGATCTACAATAAACTGGAATTTCTGGCAGATTTCGGGAGCTGCATTTTCAACCGAAAGTTCATTTCCTTTTGTAAAAACAGGAACCCCTAGATGTTCTTCAATGAGTTGTAAATTTTTATCATTAGTTCCACAAAGGCAGGAAAGCACGTCGTTATCTGGAACTACAATTGTATATTCGTTCAAAAATACCTCTTATTATATTATCAATTATCATAGACTTATTGTCAATGATTTGCAGATCTACAAAAAATCACTGTTCTGTCGGCAAGCACAGCTTGCCTCTGAGCCGTTCTTTCGATAATCCTAAATGTGTAAGCTCGCTGGCGAGCGGTGTTTCATAGCAGAGCGTTAAGAAAATTGCGAAAGCAATTTTTAGCTCTACCACCTTCCCCGCTGTCGCAGCCCAGTTTTTAACGGATTTTCGATTTTTGGCTGCTCGCATAGTCTCGCAGCTTGAGCCGTTCTTTCGATAATCCTAAACTGGCCCGCTATCGCAGCCCAGTTTTTAACGGATTTTCGATTTTTGGCTTACTCCAGTTTCCATTCGCCGTAATTATCAACAATGCTGGTTTTCATGCTCTCCATTGGCTTCCATATTACTCCAATTGTTATATATGGCTTAAAATCAAAGTACTTTTTGCCGTTTTCGGTAATTAAACGTGGTTCAATTTTCATTGTCATATTAAATTTCCAGTCATGAAGATCATGCGAAATTGTCATATTCAATGATTTAAGCTTGAATCCCGAATTTTTTCTCAATTTTTCATTATCAAAACGGAAAGAATCAATCAAATCTTTTATGATATTACCAGGGAATCCTCCCCACTCACTGTACAAATCGCCTGGTTCATTATGGAAATACCAGTAAAGAACCGAGTTTCGGGTTGTTGCAGAAAAAGTAATATCAAATAATTCATGAACTCTGAATTTTATATAAGGAGAAAAAATAAAATAACTGTTTGTTGGTCTAAGTAAATCAGCTACAATACTGGTACTAAGTCCCGGTGTTACAGCAATTCGGTTAAACCATTTAAAGAATGTTTTATCCGGTGACTGATAAGAAAATGATAAAGAATAAGGAAGAAATTCTTTTTCTTTTCGGATTATCCAGCCATCATTAAAATCATAACCTTGAACATAAGCCATTGTATATGAAAAATTCATACCATATGCCGAAGCAGAAAACTTAAGACTTTCATGATTATTATCTTCAAGATTATAAGTATAATTTTCAGAAAAAGTTAGTTTTGAATTAAAGAGAGATACAGAAAGACTCTGATTCAAAGGACTTTTCTTCCATTTTTCATTTACATCAACTGCATCTCTTTTTACTTCTTCAAAACCAGTACTTATTGAAGCAGATACATAAGGGAATGTAAGTCCTAAAGTTGCCGTATACTTTTTAAGCAATGGAGGCATAATAGCTTCAAGTCTCAGGGATTGAATAACCTTATCATTAAATTCTTTTGCTCTGATATCAGCAGCAAGAGAATTGACGGTTATACATTCCTCATCTCCAATATCAATTCCTTTATCATCCCATTTCGGTTCGCTTGCTGTTCCTGTAAAAATTCTTCGATATAATTTAATAGAAGAATTCCATGAAAGACTTGTATCACTAATTACAGGAAAAAATAAAAACGGTTTCAAAACAACACTATTTGAATTGATTACATCCCTGTTTTCAGCCTTATAATCTGCAAGTCTCAGATTGTCAATTTCTTTGTCTGTATATCCGGCATCAGGTGATATATATGAATGCTCCTGAAATATCGGTGTTGAAGAAAATCTGTTTTCTACTGTCAGGAAATTTCCACCATAGTTAAATCTGCTTGAAAGAGAAGCCGGGAGCTTAATAATATACATATTTGAGCGGACTCTTTCCCATTGAAAATCATCAGATGTATGAAGATTAGCAGCGTTATAAGCCATCTGATCCTGAATATTAAATCCAAGCGAGTAATCAAGTTTATAGGCAATTGTATCATCTACTGTTTCTTTATTTACAGCAAATTCAAGCTCAGGAAGAGTAAACGGATTTCCTTCTTCCTCTTCATCTTTTATCTCTTCTTCAGGCTCAACTTCCAGACCTTCCTTTTTTTTGCGTTCAGCTTCTGCTGCTTTTTTTTCCGTCTCCAGCTGTTTTTCAGTTTTAAGTTCATCCGGCTTATTCATAGAAATTATATATGGAAGGTTCTTTGTAGAAGATCTTTTATATGGCGGCCAGGAGAAAAGAGTTCCTCCTCCAGAAATTGAAGCTGAAATTGGAGTTATGAGAGAAGGATAATAAAACTTTCTGTTTGGAGTATAAGACAACCATTCTTCTTCATATTCGTTTTTATCATAATTTGTTATTCTGACACCATCTTTAAGATAAGTAAATTCTGTATTTTTTGATGAAATATTTACACTTGATTCTGTTGAAATTGTTACTGATGTCAGATATGGTCTGAAAAATTCTGGAAGAGATGGAGAATACGATGTCTTAAGAGTCCATGCATAAGAAGAAACTTCTGTAATCGAAATTTCATCCGTTGAATTCTGAGAATTATCAAGAAGATAGGAAATCCAGTCCATTGTTTCATGTCTGTTATTCAGAAAATCATAAGCATAATAAGGGTCAGAATAAACAGGTAATGCAAGAGATACTCTAAAAGGCTTTGATAATTCAAATTGGAAATTAGTGCTGTATCTGAAAGGCAGCTTAATTCCCATGAAGGAAGAGGAATCTTTATACATTCTTCCTGATTTCGAGAATGGATGATAAACAGCTCTTGAGCTATCCTTAAACAAGGTATTACTTAATCCAAGATAAAAACCAAAATCAAGTCTGGAAATATAAGTTTCCCAGGGATTAAGTTTTCCATCAATGCCGGCCATAAAACCAAGATTGGAATACCAGTCGGCCATAATCTTTACATAATGAGATGTGTCACCTCGATAATCTTCATCCAGATTATGAAGCACAAGACCTTCTCTAACCTGCTCTTTTAATGTATCTGATTTTATAAAACTAAAAACACCTCTTAATGAATCGGAAGAGACATTTGAACTGTCAGATGTTGTTGTCGATGATTCAAGAGGTTTTCTACCCCACAAATATGTTGTAGTTTGAATAGAATGACCTTCGCGTCTTGTATAATTAAATACAGGATTAAAAATCAATTCATCCTTTGGATAATAGAAAGCCGGAAAATACATTACAGGAATTACACCAACATAAAGAATAGCATTAAAGAATGCAAACTCGCCGCCAGGAAGCAGCCAGGTACGAGTTGAATCAATATGCCAGTGGGGAGGATCTTCATCACAGAATGTAAGACTTGAATTTTTAAAAGTTATAACACTTTCATTTCCTTTTCCAAAAACTTCAGAAAAAACAATAAGAGTTGAACCGGAAGGAAGATTTAGTGCATCGCTCTGAGTCTGGATAACACGTCCTCCATCAAACACACCTTCAAGTGTAGATGTATTCAAAAGAAGAGAATTTGCATTTGCCTTGTCTTTTCCCGAAGCACTGCTTTTCATTATAACTTCAACATTTCCTTCGGCATAAAGCATTTCTGTTTTTCGATCATAGGTGATTTTATCGGCCGTAATTTCGTTGGTTGACTGACCTTTTTGAACTGTAAGTGATACAGAACCTTCGAGAACTATTGAATCGTTGCCGGTGTCTTCATTTTTTTTATATGAAGTCTGGCGGGCATTATTTATAGTAATAACAGTAATTTCCGGTTCTTTTGGTTCTTCTAAATCATCATCACTCTGTGAAAAAACAGGCAGGCTTAAGAGAAAAACAAAAATTGATGCAAAAAATAAACGACGATTCATAAAAAGCTATAGTCCCAGCTGCCCCTTTATAAACTGGCCGGTGTAGCTCTTAGGCTCGCGGGCAACTTCTTCCGGAGTACCGGTTGCAATAATGTTACCACCGCGGAAACCGCCTTCTGGACCAAGATCAATTATATAATCAGCCTGGCATATTACATCGAGATTGTGTTCAATCATTACAACAGAGTTTCCCTGATCCACAAGACGCTGAATCACACTCATAAGCTGCTTAACATCTGCAAAATGAAGACCTGTTGTAGGCTCATCCATTATATAGAGAGTTTTTCCTGTTGAAACGCGGGCAAGCTCGTTGGCAAGTTTTACACGCTGGGCCTCACCACCGCTAAGCGTTAGTGCATTTTGGCCAAGTTCTATGTAGCCAAGTCCAACTGATTTCATAGTTTCCAGCTTACGGGCAATATGAGGGATGCTTGCAAAAAAGTCGCAGGCTTCGTCTATGGACATATTTAGTACGTCGTTGATGGATTTACCTTTATAAGTAACTTCCAGAGTTTCTTTGTTGAAGCGCTTTCCGCCGCAGACCTCGCACTGAACATATACGTCGGGCAGGAAGTTCATTTCAATTACGTTTTCTCCGGCTCCCTGGCAGGCTTCGCAGCGACCGCCTTTTACATTAAAACTGAAGCGGCCTTTAAGGTAACCGCGGGCTTTTGATTCGGGCAGGCTTGCAAAAAGGTCGCGGATTGCGTCGAAGACTCCAATATAAGTTGCTGGGTTAGAGCGTGGGGTGCGGCCGATCGGGCTCTGGTCTATATTGATTACTTTATCTATAAACTCCGCGCCTTCTACACCTTCGCACTCGCCTACATCATAGTTTGTGCGCATAACCCGATTGCTGAGAGCCGGGTACAATACGTCACTCATCAGAGTTGATTTTCCTGAGCCACTTACGCCGGTTATACAGGTGAAAGTGCCAAGCGGAATCTGTATGCTTACGTTTTTGAGGTTGTGTTCGGTTACGCCGATAACTTTGATGAAGTTTCCGTTGCCAGGGCGGCGAGTCTTAGGAACGTCCATACGAAGGGTGCCGGCCAGGTACTGACCGGTAAGGCTTTCCTTTACCTTTGCAACTTCTGCAGGAGTGCCGGCGGCAACTACCCGTCCGCCATTAACGCCCGCGCCGGGACCTATGTCTATAAGGTAGTCTGCTGTGCGCAGAGTCTGTTCGTCGTGTTCTACTACAATTACGGTGTTGCCATTGTCGCGAAGGCTGAGCAGTGTGTCTATGAGGCGCTGGTTGTCGCGCTGATGCAAACCAATAGAAGGCTCATCGAGAATGTACATAACACCGCAGAGGGCAGATCCGATTTGTGTTGCAAGGCGGATTCGCTGAGCCTCGCCACCGCTTAAAGTTTCAGCAGCACGCTCCATAGTAAGATAGTCAAGTCCAACATCACGCAAAAAACGCAGACGTGCACGAATTTCTTTTATTACCTGAGCTGCAATTTGCTCTTCACTTTCAGTAAGCTTAAGATTATCAAAAAAGTCTATAGAGTCAGAAACAGAAAGACAGCAGAGTTCCCAGATATTCTTACCACCTACAGTCACCCCAAGAGCTTCCTTACGAAGACGCTGACCATTACAGCAGGAACAGTGACCAACCTTCATAAACTTTTCTTCTATGTTGGCACGCATACTGTCGCCCCATGCTTCTGCGTGACGGCGCTTCATTTCGTTTAGAACTCCGGGCCATGGGCGGTTATACTCGCTGTAACCTTCCCCGTTCTGCTTTTTATAAACCCATTGTATCTTACGGTCCGGGTCTCCATTCCAAAGGTACTCAAACTGCCTGGCAGTCAAGCGGGAAATTGGTGTGTCCAGAGTAAAACCTTCTGCATCTGCAACAGCCTGAAACATAGAATGATTCCATTCACTATCAGGATTAAAGAATGGAAAAGCACGCTCATTGAAGCTCAAAGAACGGTCTGGCAGAATCTTATTAAAGTCCCATTCCATTTTTTCACCAAGACCTGTACATTCCGGGCAGGCACCAAAAGGATTGTTAAAAGAAAAAAGACGAGGCTGTAAATCAGGAATAGAAATTCCACAGTCCGGACAGGCATTCTTCTGACTGAAGAAAACCTCCTCATCCTTATCACCAACGCGGCGGGTAACAACAACAATTCCGTTAGCATTTTTCAAAGCGATTTCAATAGAATCTGCAAGACGACTTCTTACCTCGTCGCTCTTTACAATTCGATCTACAACAATTTCGATTGTATGCTTTTTCTGTTTATCAAGTTTATTTGTCTCATCAAGTTCAGCCATTACACCGTCAATTCGTGCCCGAACAAAGCCAGAAGCCTTGGCATCATCCAGAATCTTCTGGTGTTCACCCTTTTTTCCACGAATAACAGGAGCGAGAATCTGCATTTTAGTGCCGTCTTCCCAGCCCATAACGGTGTCAATAATCTGGTCTACACTCTGCTCACGGATTTCGCGGCCACAGTTTGGACAGTGGGCATGACCGCAGCGTGCATAAAGAAGCCGGTAAAAATCATATATTTCAGTGATTGTGCCCACAGTAGAACGCGGATTTTTATTTGTAGATTTTTGTTCAATAGAAATAGCAGGAGACAAACCTTCTATCAAATCAACATCAGGCTTATCCATACGTCCAAGAAACTGGCGTGCATAGCTTGAAAGACTTTCCATATAACGGCGCTGGCCTTCTGCAAAAAGAGTATCAAAAGCCAGCGAAGATTTACCCGAGCCACTTAAACCAGAAATTACAACCAGCTTGTTACGCGGAAAAGTTACATCAATATTCTTTAAATTATGCTCACGCGCACCACGGATTACTATCATTTCGTCTTTCATATTCCTTTAGTATAGCAAAATGTATAGTTTTTTGAAAGATAAGGAAAAATATAGATTCATACAATTTAATCAGAGATGATTTATTTTTGATTTAAAAAAACGGGGTAAAATATTCACATAAATAAAAAACACCGCAGAAGCGGATAACACCGTTGCACTTTGGCGGAAAGGCTAGTCTGTAAAAACAAATGGGCGTGACGGCAGCCAGCTGCCGTCGGGCTTTTCGGGGTTCCGCTGTCGCTCCAGCCTCCTCACTTCGTTGCGGTGGCCGCTTCGCGCCCCTACAATCCCTCACGCATTTTATAATTAATTATGGAGATCTTATGAAAGCACTATTCATAGGCGGAACCGGCACTATCAGCATAGCAATATCTAAGCTGCGGCTGAAAAGCTGAATGGCATGACCTTTGACGTTGCCTGCGACTTTATCGGCTTTGTTCCCCAGCAGCTGGAACGCGACTACCGCCTGCGAAGATTATCTGATGAAGCTTTACCGAGAAGAGAACTTCCCTGTAACGATTATCCGCCCGAGTCACACTTATGATGAAAGAAGCGTGCCTCTCGGCGTTCACGGAGACAAGGGCATCTGGCAGGTTGTAAAAAGAATCAAAGAAGGAAAGCCTGTGATTATTCACGGAGACGGAACTTCCCTCTGGACTATTACCCACAACTCTGATTTTGCAAAAGGTTTTACAGGAAGCCTGAATGGAGACAAGGCAAACTCGGTTGTTTTTGACTGCAGTAAATTAAAAGCTCTTATTCCTGATTTTGTGGCAACGAAACGAGCAGATCAGGGAATCAGAGAGACAATAGAATACGTTCTCGCCCACCCCGAATGCCAGGTAGAAGACCCTGATTTTGACAAGTGGTGCGATGAGATAATTGAAAGGATGAAATAGAAACAAGATATAAAAGATGAAAAGATTTTAAAGATAGCGCTGAAGTTTTAAAACTCATTTAACTTTTGAAGTTCCTGGTTGTACAGTTAGGAAAATCTTATCTTTTTTATCCTTTTCATCTTTATTTTTATATTATTTTTGGAGAAAATTATGACAGACGTAAAAGGAAAATGGGCGCTGGTTACCGGCGCAAATCGTGGAATCGGCTACAGAATCGCAAAGTTTATGGCTGGCAAAGGCTGCAATCTGATTTTACACAGCCGCTCGCTTGAGCACACTGCAGCCGTTCTCGCAGAAGTCAAAGCCATGGGCGTAGAAGCTTACGATGTAGCTGCAGAACTTTCTGACCTTTCTCAGGTTCAGAAAATGATAGAAGAAATTGATGCACGCGGAAAACCTGTAGATATTCTTTTTAACGATGCCGCAGTTCAGATTGCCTACCGCACCGACTACTGGAAAACCCCTGCAGAAGATTACGAAAAGAGCTTTGTAATCAATACTATTGCCCCAATGATGCTCTGCTATCACTTTATTCCAAAAATGATAGAGCGAGGCTGGGGCCGTGTAATCAACACAACAAGCGGAATCCGTAACGAACCGGAGCAGGCAGGCTACTCTGCAAGTAAAGCAGCCCTGGACAAGGTAACAAGTGACCTGGCCGGCAAGTTGGATGGCACAGATGTCTGCATCAACCTTACAGACCCGGGCTGGTGCCGCACAGACTTAGGCGGTCCAAACGCTCCGAATGACCCGGACAGTGTAATTCCCGGAATCGTAGTCGGCGCTTTTATAGACGACAAAAAGAGCGGCCGAAACCTCGGTGCACAATCATTTACTGGACTGTCACTCGAAGAAGCCGTAAAAAAAGCCGCAGATTTTCCGCAGCTTTTCAGATAGAAATTAACAATAAAACTTCAAAGAATCGTTTCCGAATATTTCAACCCATTTCTGACAAATATAAAAATGGTTATTGGAAACGATTTCTTTTATTTTGTTCAGTTTTGTTTTGGGAATATGACTGTTATTATTAGCCTCAATACAACCGCCAGCTTTTGTAAGCCACAGTTTTGTTGAATTCACATCCGGACTACCTTCATTAACATGTACATGTACAGGTTCGGAGTTTTCATTCATCCAGAAATAAACATAATAACTTCCTATTCGAAGTATATTAGGCAATTTTTATACCTCCGCACTCCGCATATTTAAATAAAGTATGCGCATTATGTTCAAGAAACTGCTCGAAAAAGTGCAAATCATCATCTGTAAAGTATTCATTAAAAATCCATTTATACGAAGGCAATTCACAACGCGCAGAACAAAAGCCCCCCTCAGACCGAGGACGTTCAAACTGCACTTCTACAGATTTATTGCCATTATTATTCTTAATCTCTGAATGAGCTATAATAGTTTTATCTGCTAATTCTACATACTGGTAAAACATTTTCATCCTCCTTGAAAGTATTATACCACACAAAACCAGTTTTATATACGAAACAAATTTATATTTGTGTCTTCCTACCCCATGAAGTGGGGTAATCTATCATTCCTGTCTTATAATTATTCGAAACATATTTCAGAAGATTATTTATACATTGAACATCAGTTGTTTCATATCCATTCGGACTTTGTCCTAATGGAATTTTTGGACGAATATCATCTGGAAGTTCGATAGCACTAGCCCCAAAATAGTAAAATTCATCAGACAGTAACACCTGTTTACTTTTCAAATCTTTATCCATATCTGAACTACAATGACGCACATTAGGCACTTGCTCATATTCCATTCGAACCGGTTTATAAATATTATCCCCAATATGTTTTCTTAAATCAGAGGAAGCTAAATCTGGCTTTTTTATATCATATTTAGGGTTATTCCAATACTTTGAAAATGGAATCTTCCCAGTAACTTTCATTAAATAAATAAGTTTTTCTTTTCCAATTTCACAGGAAGAATCTAATTCTTTTGAAGAAAAACCTGCTATCCAATCTCCGATATTTCTATTTTCTCTAATTTCAGGTTTACAAACAGCAAGTGTCAGAAATTCCCAAAATGGATTAGGAGCTAAACCGTCATCATGTGTAAGTTTATATGAAAAGAATCTCAAATCTAAACTCCTTTAGTACTGTTATTTTATTAATCATTATTTTGTATTCATGCAGATGTTTTTACTATCTTCAATTTTATATTTCAATTATGATAAAATCAACAAACATTACTGCAAGATTCCTTAAAAACTATTTTTACAAACAATTAAAAGAATACAGTTTTAGGCTCCCCACTATATTGAAAAAGAAAAATGCCACAAATTTGACGATTCATTCTACAAAATATATCTGCTCAAATCCTGATTCTGGCTGATGCCTTCGAGTTTTTCATCTACGTAGGCAGCATCAATCTTGATTGTTTCGCCCTTGTGTTCGTCTGCTTCAAAGTTGATGTCGGCAAGAACCTTTTCCATGATTGTGTGAAGGCGGCGGGCTCCGATATTTTCGGCAGTAGCATTAACTTCTTCTGCAACCACACTCATGCGGTCGAGGGCATCTTCTGTGATGTCAAGCTTTACACCTTCTGTTTCAAGCAGTGAAGTATACTGCATAATCAGGCTGTTCTTAGGCTCGCTGAGAATGCGCTTAAAGTCTTCTTTGTGAAGAGAATCAAGTTCAACACGAAGCGGGAAGCGGCCTTGCAATTCAGGTATGAGGTCGCTTGGAGCTGCAACACTGAAGGCTCCGGCTGCAATGAAGAGAATGTGAGTTGTATCAACTACACCAAACTTTGTATTGACGTTACTTCCTTCGACAATCGGAAGAATATCACGCTGAACTCCTTCGCGGCTTACGTCCTGTCCGTGGCTTTCGCCGTGAACCGCAATCTTATCAATTTCATCAATAAAGATAATTCCGCTCTGCTCTACACGCTTTTTGGCTTCGTCGGCAACCTTATCGTGATCTACCATATTGTCCAGAACTTCTTCGGTAAGAATCTTGCGGGCTTCCTTTACAGTGATGTTGCGTTTTTTACCGCGGCCCTGGCCGTTCATCATATTCAAGATTCCCTGCATGCTGTTCTGAAGGTCATCTATGCTGCCACCGGCAATAATTTCCATATTTGGCATTCCCTGAGGGCGGTGAACAACCATTTCAACCTCGCGGTCTTCCAGTTTGCCCTCGCGCAGCATCTGACGGAACTTTTCACGTGTATGATTTTCACGCTCTTTTTCTGCGGCATCTTCATCAGCTTTCTGCTGTTCTGCAGCGGCCTGATTTGCCTGATCCAAAGCCTCCTGCATATCAGAGGCAACCTTATTCAAATCAATTGTAATTTCATTAGGATTAGGCTGAGACAAAAAGCCAAGTGGTTTAATTTCCATCTTGCCGTCTGAGCCATTACCGTCGCCTTTAGCCTTCTTGTCGTCTTTTTTGTCACTTCCAGGAAGCAGAAGGTCCAGAAGCTTTTCTTCAACAACGCTGACAGACTTCTCGCGCAGCTGCTCTTCCATCTCGGCCTTTACGTCATTGTAGCCTACAGCCATAAGGTCGCGGATCATACTTTCTACGTCGCGGCCAACATAACCTACCTCGGTGTACTTTGTAGCCTCAACCTTCAAAAAAGGCGCGCCACAGAGCTTTGCAAGACGGCGGGCAATTTCTGTTTTACCACAACCGGTTGGTCCAATCATCAAAATATTTTTTGGAGCAACTTCATCACGGATTTCTTCCGGCAATTTAAGACGGCGGAAGCGGTTACGAAGAGCAACTGCAACGGCACGCTTAGCTTTTTCCTGCCCGATGATATATGAGTCCAGTCTCTCTACAATCTGTTTTGGTGTAAGTTCTGTTTTGTTTTCAATTTGTTCCATAAAAGTAATTTCCTTTTCAGCCCGCGACAAATGCGGGGGCGTTACGGGGGCTGGCCCCCGTTAGAAGGGGTAGCGAGCAACGCAGTGCGAGCGAGGGGGAGACTTCCCCCACCTTGCTACTCAAGCGTCTCAACAGTCAAATTCTGATTTGTGTAAATACAGATGCTGCCGGCGATATTCAAAGATCTCTCCGCAATTTCCTTAGCGCTCAAATCCGAAGAATCAAGATAAGCAAGGGCCGCAGAATAAGCGTAGTTTCCGCCGCTACCGATTGCAATTGCGTCGTGCTCAGGCTCAATAACGTTACCATCGCCGCTAATCAAAAGAATCTGCTTTTTGTCGGCAACAAGAAGCATAGCCTCAAGCTTCTGCAGAGTGCGGTCCGTACGCCAGGCCTTGGCAAGCTCAACAGCCGAGCGCATAATGTCGCCGTTATATTCCTTCACCTTAGCCTCAAAGCGGTCCAGCAGAGTAAAAGCGTCTGCCACAGAGCCCGCAAAGCCAGTGAGAATCTTTCCGTCATAAATTTTTCGAACCTTGCGAGAGTTTCCCTTACAAACAGTCTCGCCCAAAGTACACTGGCCATCGCCAGCCATAGCAACCTGCCCGTTTCTGCGGACAGCAAGAATAGTAGTACTTCTGATTTTTGTTTTATTTCCCATAAGTTAAAATATAATGATTTAGACGTCAAAGGGCAAATAAAAAATAGTTAGAAAAAAGATTTGAATATTCCGGGCGTTCCCCGCCGGCTCCACTTCGTTCCGCCGACGGGTCGGGCGTTCCGCCATTACGCTATCGCTCCAGCCTCTT